>OIYH01000795.1_pt1 | contig 20873 bp, 15 predicted proteins | sample 1587911 | NCBI WGS metagenome assembly OIYH01 (sample SAMN03283252) | human gut metagenome | biome: human-associated habitat; material: feces | host: Homo sapiens | place: USA | collected 2013
TGCCCGTATGTCTTGAAGCTCTTTTGTCCTTATGTTCTTATGTCCTTTTGTTCTTATGTTCTCCGCGTTAGCGGCAAGTCTCATAACTCACAAACATAGAAACACCACAATATCCTAACTTCATCACTTTTTTGCACCATTTGTTTAGGCAACGCATTGACGGAGTCTGGACTTTGTTGCGCCCGACTTTGCTCTTTTTATTACAAAATGAAAGAAAATAACCTATTTATTTTTGCTTAATGCCTATCTTGCACTAACTTTGCTACCGAATTATAACATAATGCTTACCTTTCGGACATCAGCACCTCTGCTTGTAGGCTTACATGGTGCGGCAGAATGGTAGGCACATACACCTAAAAGATAAAAAACCTACACTTATCATGGAAAAGGTTGACCAGCTTGACCTCAAGATTTTGAAGATTATTACAGTTAACGCACGTATCCCGTTTAAGGACGTGGCCGCTGTGTGCGGTGTGTCGCGTGCAGCTATTCACCAACGCGTGCAACGCCTCATCGAGGCCGGTGTCATCACCGGCTCGGGCTACACCGTGTGCCCCAAGAGCATTGGCTACAGCACTTGCACTTACGTGGGTATCAAGCTTGAACGCGGCTCTATGTACAAGGGCGTGGCCGAGCAGTTGGAGAAAATTCCCGAAATTGTGGAGTGCCACTTCACCACCGGCCCGTACACAATGCTTGTCAAGCTTTACTCGCGCGACAACGAGCACCTTATGGACTTACTTAACAACCACATTCAGGAAATTCACGGCGTAATATCGACAGAGACGCTCATCTCACTCGAGCAGAGCATCAACCGCACGGTTCCCGTTACCCTGCAAGAGGATTAAAACAGACTTTGGCGGCGGGGCAGTACACATAAGCAGATGTGCCCTGCCCCGCCTTAAGGGTGATTCTAAAAATTCTGTTTTTAGAGTTCTACTATTCTGAAATGTGATTTGCACGCTCTCGAAAGTGTCTTTTTGAAAGTCTGTTCGGTCACATAGCCCGCTATGCTCCCTCACAAACTTTCAAAAATACACTTCCGATAGCGCACAAATCCCTATTTCAGAATTATTAGAACCACCCTTAAAGCTTTCACACAAAACACACACGCACATGACACTTACTGGCCCGCTCATTGGTTTGGCCACGTTCCTTATTATAGGGGCGTTCCACCCCATCGTTATCAAGACCGAATACTACTGCGGCACCAGGCCGTGGTGGGTGTTTCTCGTGGCCGGAATAGGCTGCATTGCCGCAGCACTGTTTGTAAGCAATGTGCTGGGGTCTGCCGTACTGGGCGTGACGGGCTTTTCGTCACTATGGACCATTCTCGAGCTTTTTGAGCAACACCAACGGGTGGAGAAAGGGTGGTTTCCCAAAGGGCCCGGACACGGCAAAAGGTAGCGCACCGCAGCTTGTGGCGGCTTATACAACATTATGCAGATGATGATAGACATTGACCAACTCAACACCGAGGCTCTGGCGGCGCCTGCCAACCGGCCTGTTATTGGCATTACAGGCAACTTTAACGAAGGGCAGCTCAAACTGCTCCCTGGTTATTTCCGCTCTATCGAGGCTGCTGGCGGCACCCCCGTGGTCATTCCGCCACGACGCAAGCCCGACGCCTCGCTCATCAGTCTGATTGACCGCATCGACGGACTGCTGCTTTCGGGCGGAGCCGACATCAACCCTATATTGATGGGCGAGGACCCCGTGCCGGCACTGCACGGCATCAACAATGAGCGCGATGCCTTTGAACTGGCACTCACACGCTTGGCCTACAACCGCCAAGTGCCCATGCTGGGCATCTGTCGCGGCATACAAGTGCTCGCTGCAGCACTGGGCGGCACTGTGATGCAGGACATAGCCACGGCTATGCCCCACTCTACTCTGATCAAGCACTCACAAGACGCTGACCGCGGGGTGGCCACACACTTTGTCACGGCCGAGGCCGACTCTGTTGTCGGACGGCTGCTGGGCACACGCTTTGCCGTCAACTCCTTCCACCACCAAGCCGTGGGCGAACCTGGCCCCCACTTCAGGGTGACGGCACGCTCGGCCGACGGGGTGGTTGAGGCTATCGAGAGCACCGACATGAAGAGTATCATTGGCGTGCAGTGGCACCCCGAATGCTTCTGGCCCGAAGGCGACAGCTGCATGATGCCACTGTTTGAGCACTTTGTAGCCAATGCCACACAATTTGCCACTGCCAAACGGGTGCACGAGCATGTGCTCACTCTCGACTCGCACTGCGACACGCCCATGTTCTTTGACAAAGGGGTGGAACTTACCCGACGCGACCCACAACTGCTCGTCGACTTTCCGAAAATGCGCGAGGGACACCTCGATGCCACTACCATGGTGGCTTATCTGCCGCAGGGCGGACGCTCTGAACAGGAGGAGCTGCAAGCCACACAAATGGCTGTCAAACTGCTCAACGAGATTGAGACACGCGTGGCTGACGCACCCAATGTGGCACTTGCACGCACACCGGCCGACTTGTACCGCCACAAGCTTGAAGGCAAGCTGTCCGTCATGCGCGGCATTGAGAATGGCTACGCCCTGGGACGCGACATCGACAATGTGGCTCGATTTGCACAAATGGGCGTGGTGTACATCACGCTCTGTCACAACGGCGACAACGACATCTGCGACTCGGCACGCCGCTCTACCAACGAACACGGCGGTCTGTCGGACTTTGGACGCAAGGTGGTGGCCGAAATGAACCGCACAGGTATCATGGTCGACCTTAGCCACGCGGCCGAAAGCTCTTTTTACGATGCACTGGCCTGCAGCACCACCCCTATCGTTTGCTCACACGCTTCGAGCCGCGCACTGTGCAACCACCCGCGCAATCTGACCGACGACCAGTTGCGAGCGTTGGCCAAGGCTGGCGGTGTGGCGCAAGTCACACTGTACCACGGCTTCCTGCGTCTTGACGACGACGGCATACCGGCCACTATCGACGACGGGGTGCGCCACTTGATGCACTTTATCGATGTGGCAGGAATCGACCACGTGGGCATCGGCACCGACTTTGACGGCGACGGCGGAGTGCCGGGCTGTGCCTGCGCTTCCGAACTCATCAATTTTACACGCCGCTTGCTGGCCGAAGGGCTCACCACTACCGACTTGCAAAAGGTATGGGGCGGCAACTGGCTGCGTGTCATGCAGCTGTGCCAGGACAAAGCACAATGCTGACACCTGCGCCTCTCGCATATCCCCCACCCACACAAAACTGCGTATAACGCTGTGCGCAGCACTCTACCATCATATTAGTAACAGAGTATCAGCTATCATGAACAAGATATTTGCGGCCTCACTGGCCGCCATCATACTGGCAGCCACAACTGGCCTCGCTGGCTGCAAAAGCCAAAAGCAGAGTGGCGATGACACGGCCACCGACACCATTGCGGTGACCCAAATAACCTTCAACGCCGACTCGGCTTTTGCCTCTATCGAAAAGCAGTGCAGTTTCGGCGCACGCGTACCAAACTCCGAAGCGCACGACCGCTGCGCCGCCTACATCGTGGCACAATTCAAGGCTTTAGGACTTGATGTAACAGAGCAAAAGGCCGACCTCAAGGCTTGGGACGGAAAAGTGCTCAAGTCAAACAACATCATTGCGGCCTACCGCCCCGAACTGACCGACCGCATCATCATCTGCACACACTGGGAAAGCCGTCCGTGGGCCGATGCCGACCCCGACTCCACCAAGCACCACCAGCCCGTAATGGCTGCCAACGATGGTGCAAGCGGTGTGGCCGTAATGCTCGAAGTGGCGCGCCACCTGGGCGAGCTCAAGCCCAACATTGGCATTGACTTCATCTGCTTCGACTCCGAGGACTATGGCGCCCCCTACTGGGCCGAAAGCCAAGCCCCGCAGGACGGCTCCGACTGGTGTCTTGGCTCACAGTACTGGGCTGCCCACCCGCATGTGCCAGGCTACAAGGCGCGTTTCGGCATACTGCTCGACATGGTGGGCGGACAGGACGCCCGATTTGCCTACGAGGGCATAAGCATGCGCTATGCACGCGACGTAATGGTGAAGGTGTGGGACGCTGCCACACGCGCCAAGGCCGACCACCTGTTCCAGCCCATTGAGGGCGGCTATGCACAGGACGACCACGTGCCCATGAACGAGACTGCCGGCATACCCACCATCGACATCATTCCTTTTATTGAGGGAGAGCACTCCTTTGGCACTACCTGGCACACCACCAGCGACACACCACAAAACATATCGAAGGAAACTCTGCGAGGCGTGGGACAAACGCTGCTGCAATTCATCTCCGAACAATAATACAAAGCATAACACTTAACACACTAACTGCCGTGACTATTAACGAGATACAAGACGAGATTATTGAAGAGTTCTGCGAGCTAGATGACTGGATGGACCGCTACCAACTGCTCATTGACCTGGGCGAGGAGCAAGCCCCCCTACCCGACTCTGACAAAACGGACCAGAACCTGATTGACGGCTGTCAGAGCCGCGTATGGATAACATGCGAGGAGCACGACGGACGCCTCGACTTCCGGGCCGAAAGCGACGCACTGATTGTAAAGGGCATCGTGTCGCTCGTTATCCGCGTGGTCAACCACCAAACGCCCAAGGACATTCTCGACGCCAAGCTTTACTTTATAGACAAGATTGGCCTTACCGAGCACCTCTCTCCCACCCGCTCAAATGGCTTGCTCGCCATGATAAAGCAAGTGCGCATGTACGCCCTCGCCTTTCAAACCAAACTCGAGGAGAACAAGTAACACGCCACGCACAAGCCCAAGGCTGCGGCACAGGAAACAAAGCGCATGCGCTGCTAAATATTTATGCACAAATACGCAAAATGCTGCATACACGCCACGTGTATGCAGCATTTTGCGTATATTTGCAAGCAAAACACACTACTTAGCAACATGACAATACCCGAGATTACTGCCGCCGAGGCGGCATCGATGATACAAAACGGCGACCTTTTGGCCGTGGGCGGCTTTGGTCCGGCTGGCTCGCCCAAAGTAATAACACCAGCTCTTGCAGCCCGTGCCCGTAAAGAGCATGAGGCTGGGCGTACCTTCAAGGTGAATGTGGTGACGGGGGCCTCAATCGGTGCCAGCTGCGACGGCGAGCTGGCTGCAGCCGATGCCGTCGACCGCCGTTTGCCCTTCAGCGTCAACCCCGAAATGCGCAAGGCTTACAACACGGGACATGTGCGCTACACCGACCTCAACCTGTCAGACAATGCCTCACACCTGCGCCAGGGGCTCACGGGGCGCATCACATGGGGCATTATCGAAGCCTGCGATGTGCAGGAGGTGCGGGGCAAACTGCGCATTTACCTCACTGCGGGCATAGGCATTGCGCCCACCATCTGTCGTTTGGCCGAAAAGGGTGTGTTCATTGAACTAAACACCTGGCACAGCACCAAGGTAATAGGCATGCACGACATCTACGAGATAGAGGACCCCTGGTTCCGTGCCCCGATACGCATCACGCAGCCTATCGAGATTATCGGACTGCCATACATCGAGGTGGAGCCCGAGCACGTGCGCGGCATTGTCATGACCCATCTGCCCGACGAGGCACGCGCCATGAACCCCGCCAACGAGGTGACACGTGCCATTGGCCAGCACACGGCCGACTTCTTGGTGTGGAACATGGAACAGGGCTTCATCTTCCGCAACAAGCTCATACTGCAAAGCGGTGTGGGCAGCGGAGCCAATGCCGTGATAGGTGCCCTGGGCGAGTCGAAGGAGGTGCCCAACTTCTCCATCTACACCGAGGTATTGCAAGAGGAGCCCATGCGCCTCATACGCGAGGGTAGGGTAATGGCCGCCTCAACCGGTGCACTCACACTGAGCCCGGAACATCTGCAGGACCTTTACCGCAATATGAACGACTACCGCGGACGTCTGCTGCTGCGCCCCTCCGAAATATCAAACTGCCCCGAAATCATTGCCCGCCTTGGCGTATGCTCACTCAACACAGCCATCGAGGTAGACATCTACGGTCACGTCAACTCCACCAAAGTATGCGGCACACGCATGATGAACGGGGTGGGGGGCTCGTGCGACTTTACCTGCAACGCCATGCTGGCCACGTTTACCTGTGGTTCAACCGCCAAGGAGGGCCGCATAAGCAGCATTGTGCCATTCTGCTCGCACGTCGACCACACTGAACACTACGTCGATGCCATCGTAACCGAATATGGCGTGGCCGACCTCCGCAACAAGTCTGCCCTCGAAAAGGCCGAGGCTCTCATAGCCATTGCCCATCCCGACTACCGTCCCATTCTGCGCGAATATATGCGTCTTGCCGGTGCCTACGGCGGACACACGCACCACATATTACCGGCGGCCTTTGCCATGCACGACACCTACCGCCGCAAGGGTGACATGCGCCTGGTTGACTGGAGCGAATACATCAATGACTGACAAACCATTATCCTACTGACACCAAGAGGCAGGAAGGCCAACGGCTTTCTTGCCTCTTGACTTTTTATATCATTACGGTATTGACAAGTGAATACACCTTAGCACCCTAAAACTTTGATAACAAGCAACAAAGTTCAAGCAAGCTTGACTTTCTTCACTCGGTTTGCACTATCTTTGAATAAGATAGGCGGCACCTCACAAGAAAGTTCAAGCAAGCTTGACTTTCTTCACTCGGTTTGCACTATCTTTGCACAGAGAAGTACAAAGCACACCATCAATTACAAAAACCACACTACCATGATTGTACACGCAGCCAACCCCATTTACGACAGCATATTCAAGTATTTAGTCGAAGACAAACGCATTGCAAAGATACTCATCTCCGCACTGCTAAAAAAAGAGGTCCTCGACGTTGAATTCCGCCGCCATGAGTACACCAACAATGTACGCAACGACATTTCCATGTTCCGCATAGACTTCGGAGCCAGGGTGCGCGAGGCCGATGGCTCAGAACACCTGGTACTGATTGAACTGCAAAAGACCTGGATAGAAACCGAGACGCTGCGTTTCCGCCAATACCTTGGAGCACAGTATTCTGACCCCAATAATATTCAAAAAGAGGAGCGTCTCAAACACGGATATGCCATACCAATGGTTACCGTCTACCTGCTGGGGCACAAAGTGGGCAACATCGAAGAGCCTATCCTCTACGTTAACCACAAGTCATACGACTACAACGGGCACGAAATTACCCAAGGCCTGCCAGACCCCTTTGTCGAGAGCCTTGTACACAACAGCATCATTGTACAAATACCCCGTCTGCACGGACATGTCAACAACCGGCTTGAAGAGGTGCTCAGCGTATTCGACCAAAACAGAACCAACGAGTTCAACCACCATATCATCAACATCAACGAAGAGGAATATGCCAACGATGACGACATGCTCTACATCGTACGAAGGCTTACCGCTGCTGCTGCAAATGCCAAACTGCGCCATGACATGAACGTCGAGGACGAATTTTTCACAGCTATCGAGAACCGCGACACTACCATAATGAATAACGAAAGGGAAATAGCTGAACAAAGGGCATATATCAACGAGCAGAAATGCCAAATCAACGAGCAACAAAACCAACTCAACGAGCAGCAAAACCAACTCAACGAGCAACAAAGCCAACTCAACGAGCAACAAAGCCAACTCAACGAGCAACAAAGCCAACTCAACGAAAAGAACAAGATGCTGCAATCTGCCATTAAAGCCATGATGAACAATGGGTTAGATGTGGCTACCATCGCCACTTCGCTTGGCATAACAGCGGGTGAGGTTGAAGCGCTTATGGCGAAATAAGCCCTTGCCAAAAGCACAAATCAGCATTTGGCGGCAAAAAAGAAGGCAACAGATACCCTCCATTACAATAAAAAGTGTATTTTTGCCGCCAAAAACCACTGAGCAGTTGGGAACTTGCGCAACACCTCACACATGCTGCACCAAGGAACGGCCCATGCTGCCCGACATTTAAGTATAACCTCAAACCCAAATAACTGACACTATGTATTGGACATTGGAATTGGCCTCAAAGCTTGAAGATGCACCTTGGCCAGCAACAAAAGACGAACTCATTGACTACGCCATGCGCTCAGGAGCACCGATGGAGGTGGTAGAAAACCTGCAGGAACTTGAAGACGAAGGCGAAATATACGAAACCATCGAGGACGTATGGCCCGACTATCCTACAAAGGAGGATTTCCTCTTCAACGAGGACGAATACTAACTCACGCCAAAGCTATAACCAACATATAGCACAAAGCCTTTCGATAAGCGGTATAGAAATTCTGACATACAGATTTCTATACCGCTTTTTTGGCACCTGACAGCCTTACCATGCGGTGCCACAGCAGAGCAGGGTGGGGCGGGGGAGAAGCCCTGCTTGCATACACGCCAACTGCTCATGCAAAGAACGTGATGCGCTTGTAGGAGCACAGAAAACCACCTGCAAGAATACAGAAAACCACCTGCAAGAATACAGAAAAACACTTGTGAGAGGACTTAAATGCACTTGCGCAAAAGCTGAAAAACACTTACGGGAGGTAGAAAAATCTATTCGTCCAACAGAAAAGTCTGCCTCCCGTAACAGGAAGAACGCTCTCCCGTAACAGACAAATCACTCCCACCGAACCAAAAAGGCCACCTCACGCAACACGTAAGAGCCACACCCAACACCAAAAGTGTGCAAACAACGACACAGGCATTCGCGGCCAGGGCACAATCAGGTATATTGCTTACCACAAGCACTACAAAACGCCTAAATAATTACATTTTGCAAAATAATCGTGCAAAATACTTGCATATTATCTATTAACATACTACCTTTGCTTTCGTTATAAATACGATACAACAATTAAGAACTCCTTACAACTACCAAAATAACACAGCTTATGAGACATCTCTACACAGCTTTTGCAGCAGCCCTTATAGCAAGTTCGGCAGCTACCGCACAAACCGCCGCCACGCGCAATGTGCGCCTTACCCCTACCAAGCAAGCCATAGCTTTGGCCAAAAAGTCCAACTTCCGTCCGGCCGTCAAGCTGGGCAGCACTGCCGCATCGGGCAAGCGCTTCAACGTAGCCTCCACTACCGGCACCACTACCACAGCCCCCATCATCGATGCCCAGCCCGAAGGCAAGCTCCACGCCAACTTCTACTTTTCGGGCGAGAGCTTTGTCAACATGATGGGCTATGAGGCCCAACTGCCGTTCGACGGTATTTGGGGCAAAATAGTCGAGGCTCCCGACAACAAGACCATCTACATCAACAATCCCATCGGAGCCTACTATTCTGACGCATGGATTAAGGGCGAACGCACCACTGGCGACACCATCGAGGTAAAACTGCCGCAGCAGTTTGTACACGAGGAGTACGACGGCATGAGCAACGACGCCTGGCTTTACAAACTCGTGCCCGTCAAGGTTGAACAGGACGGCGAAACCTACACCACCTTCAAGCCCGACTCTACGAGCCAAACCGTCAAATACGTGTGGCGCAACGACAGCATCGTACTTGTCAACACCACACAGGACAGCAAGCTGCTCGGCATGTGTACCGAGGCGGGCGAATGGTATGGCTATGGCGACTACATACAGCAGTACACTGTGTTCGACCAACAGCCCGTTGCACCCAAGGACGAGACCAAAGCCACCCAGATGAGCATCACCTACTACGACTCAGGACAGATGTACGGCCGCGTAAAGAAAGCCGTGCGCGAGGGCAACGACATCTACATTGCCGGGCTCAACGAAAACATTCCCTCAGGCTGGGCCAAGGGCACCATCAGTGGCAACAAGGCCACATTCAGCGGCCACCAGTACATGGGCCTCGACTCTGTGACAGCAAGCTACGCCTTTTTCGAACCCGTGTCGCACAACATGGTGTGGGACAGCGAGATTGGGGATTCAATAGAGAGCCTCACACTGGCCGATGCCATCACATTTGACTACGATGCCGACAAGGGCACACTCAGCACCGACAGCACCTTTGTGGCCAACCAGGGTTACAAAATGTTTAACCAGGTGTTCACCTACGACGGCGCCACCATTGAGCCATGGACCGAAAAGGCCGCCACACCGCTTGCCGTAGACGCAAGCACCATGTCGTACATGCCCTTCAGCGAGGAGTACGGCTACGGTCTGCTGGCCTTCGCACCCAGCGAGTTCGACGCCGACGGCTACATTCTCGATGCCAACAAACTCTACTACAGCATCTACCTCGACGACGACGTTCTGACCATCGACCCCGATGACTATACATTGTTCCCTTACGAAACCACCGAAATACCCTTCACCTACAGCGACATGCTCGACTTTGTCAATTATGCCGGCATGTGGCAGGTTTACACCTTTGTCACGGGCATCGACCGCATCGGTGTACAAATGATTTACAAGGGTGGTGGCGAAGTGCGCAAGTCGGCCATCACCTACATAAGCGCCACCGACGAGGACCCCTCGGCTGTGAGCAATGTGGCTCAAACCGGCAAGGTGGCTGGTGTCACCTACACCGACCTCAGCGGTCGCCGTGTGAGCCGTCCTGGCAAGGGCTTGTTCATTCAGACCACACGCCTGGCCGACGGTACCATCACTACAAGCAAGCGCTTGTTCAAGTAAGTCGCACGCAGGATTTGTGACACATACATATTGAGAAGTCCAGGAGCCTTATGCCGGCTCCCGGACTTCTTAAATCTCTTAATGAGTGGTGCTGATGTTCTTGATTTCTAAATTCTAAGCATCACACACCGGCCCCACCCTTTAATCCCACCACACACACATGAAACTATTACACACCTGTCTTGCCGTTCTGCTCATGGTCCTTTGCACAGGCCCCGTGGCTGTGGCACAAACCACCACCATGGACTACAGTTACTACGACGGCACCACCGACCTGGCACAAACCGGGTCGGGCAAAAAGGAGACCTACGACGTGGCCATACACATCAATCAGCCGGCTCTCACGGGCACCACCATCAAGGGGGTGATTATCAGCATACCACACACCACGGCTGTCAGCAACCTTAAAGTGTGGTTGTCAAAGGAACTCACGCTCCAATCCATCGACGGCAAAAAGCAGAATGTGCCCGACATCTGCACACAACCCGCCGACACTGCATTGGCCTTCAGCAGCACCTACATACCCCTCGACCAACCATACACCATCACCGAGGGTGGCGTATATGTGGGCTACACCTTCACCATCAATGCCGTTGGCACCGACCAAAATGCGGCCAATCCGCTGATTGTGTGCGAAAGCCAGAACGAGGGCGGATTTATGATACATTCTACCAAGAAGTACCTCAAATGGGTTGACCAGTCCAACGTAGCCAATTTGGCCATGAAGGTACGCATCGACGGCGTGGCAGCCAACAGCGCTTCTGTCAGCCTGCCCGCCACCATCTACACCATCACGGGGCAAACGGCCACCACCAACGTCACAGTGGCCAACTACGGCGCCAATGGCGTGCAGTCCTTCGACATCGACTACACCGTCAACGGCACACCGCTCACCCAACACTGCGACCTGCCCGCCGAACAGCAGTTGCCGGGCGAATTTGGCAAGAGCACCCAAGTGGCCGTCAGCCTGCCCGCCATCGGGGCCGACGGCACTTACCCCGCCACCATCAGCATCAGCAAGGTGAACGGGCAGCCCAACTCAAGCACAGCAGCACCCACCGCCTTCGAGGTGGACGCACGCGCTTTCATACCCACACACCGTCCCGTCGTCGAGGAGTTTACAGGCACCTGGTGCGGCAACTGCCCGCGCGGCTACGTTGCCATGAAGGCCATGAAGCGCCTGCACCCCGACCGCTTTGTAGGACTGGCCTACCACTTCAACGACAGCATGATGGTCATGACGCAAGAGCAGTTCCCGCTTTCAGTAACCGGCTACCCCATAGCCTCGATTGAGCGTCACGGCACCACCGACCCCTATTTCGGCTCCGACTCAAAAGGCGCCCACCCATTATACATTGAACGGGAGTGGCTGGCCTATGCCAACCAGTATGTGCCCGTCGACGTGGCTGTCGAAGCCAAACTCTCGGCCGACGGCAAGGAGGTGACTGCCCAAGCCGGCATCACCTCAACACGCGCCATGAGCAATGCGGGTTACAAGGTCGAGTTTGTGCTCGTGGGCAATGGTATGAGCGGCACGGGCAATGGCTGGGTGCAGGAGAACTATTATAACAATGCCACCGCCAACATATTTCCAGAGCCGGAGTTTGCCCCCTTCCTTGGCACTGCCGACAATGTGGCCGGCCTCGACTACGACGATGTAGTGCTTGCCACCACCCGCACACTCGGCACCGACGTGGCACTGCCCAATGCCCTGGAGGCTTACAAGCCCTGCCAGGCTGCGGCCACATTTAAGCTTGACGCCATTGTGACGCCCGACAAGCTGAACCCCGTCAAGTTTAACAAGACCAAACTCGATGTAGTGGCCTTGCTCATCAATGTGGCCACCAACAAGGTGGTCAATGCCGGCATTGCGGCTGTTGACGCCACAGACTATCGCACGGCTGTGGGCCAGCTTACCACCACTGGTGTCCAACCCAAGCAACACACCATCTACTACGACCTTAGCGGCCGCCGTATAGGTGCTGCTGCCAAGGGTGTGCTCATAACCAACACCGGACGCAAAGTAGTGCGCTAAATCCTCTGCGCACCACGCCATAGCAAGCGGACTTGCTGCAACACTCTGTACAACGGAGTTTGCGGCAAGTCCGCTCTTATTTTTTCACAAATTGCTCTAAAATATTTTGTAAGGCGGAGTTAACATTTTACCCCCCCCAATGTATAAACTTTGCTAATCACGCAGAATGATGCATCGTATCTACGCCATTTTGCAACATTTGTTGCATTCATAAAACATGACAGGTTGGTAATTTTGCATTCCTTTTTATAAGTATAACGCGCACGCAGAACAAACGCACGCAGAACACCACCAAAGGATAACACGTATGAACCTCAAACAACGCATATTGCAACGCTTGGGGGCACTGATGCTGGCCAGCATTCTCTGCCTCAACCTCAACGCACAACACGCGGCCGTCAAAACCAATCTGCTGTACGACGCCACCCTCACGCCCAACCTCGGTGTGGAGCTGGGCCTGGGGCGCAAAAGCACCATGCAGGTGCTCTACAGCCTCAACTTGTGGAAACACCCCCTGAACAACGACAAGATGTGGAAACACTGGCAACTGCTCGGCGAGTACCGCTGGTGGCCCTGCTCCAAGTTTAACGGCCACTTTATTGGCGTGCACGCCATGGGCGGCGAGTTCGACATGCAGAAGGTGCGCTTCAAACTGCCCTTTTACAACTGGCCTTCCGACCTGCGCGACAAACGCTACGAGGGGTGGAACGCCGGGGGTGGCTTTACCTACGGCTACCAATGGATATTGGGCCGGCACTGGAACCTCGAGGCATCGCTCGGCGTGGGCTATCAGTACATCAGCTACAAGCGTTACCCTTGCGCCGAATGCGGCACCACCGAGGAGAGCGGCCACAAGCACTACTTCGGGCCCGACAAACTGGCGCTCAGCCTGATGTACGTGTTCTAAACGCTGACGCCACCACGTGCACAGCCACATTTTGGTGTGCAGCCCCGGCCCAATGCGCCCCGCCTGCCACAACCACCTCAACCCCCTTACTATCAAACAGTAACTTATGTCAATCAAACACATCATAGCCACATCGCTCCTGGCACTCGCACCATTGGCCGCCTGTGCCCAGGGCAACAGCATGCACCAGCTTGCAGCACGCCCCATGGCCAAGCCGGCCGGCGAGTCGCTGGTGGTAACCTGGCGCATGACCATGGACAGCATGCGCATACGCTCCAACCAAACGCTGGTGTTCACCCCCGTCATTGAGGACAAGCACGGCCACACACAAACGCTGCGCTCCATCATGGTGAACGGACGCCGCCAGCACTACGTATTTCTGCGCAACGGCAACAAGCACTACCCCGACGCCATTGAGCTGCAGCGCCACAACGGCACCGCCCAATGCTACAACTACCGCGAGGCCATCGACCTCGAGCCGTGGATGAACGACGCCACCGTGCGCATTGCCACCGACACCTGCGGGTGCGGCAATCTGGTGGGCAACAGTGCCGGCACACCCGTCGACATCAATCCACATTGGGAGCGCAAGTGTGCCCTGGCCAACGTGATGCCCGCCGTCAGTGCCGACGACCCCGTGCTCTCGCTGCAGGGCAAGGCTTACCTCGACTTTCCCGTCAACCGCACCGAACTGCACCCCGACTACCACAACAATGCGGCCGAGCTGCACAAAATAATGAGCACCATCGACACCGTGCGCCACAACCCCAACGTGAGCATCACCTCTATCAGCATTCACGGCTATGCCTCGCCCGAGGGGTCGTGGACCAACAATGCCCGTCTGGCACAGGGACGTGCTGCCACGCTCAAGGAGTATGTGCGCAACCAGTACGACATACCGGCCAAAACGTATCATGTAGACTTCACCCCCGAGGACTGGGCAGGGCTCGACACCTTTATCGTGCGCAGCAACATGGCCGACAAGCAGGCTTTGCTCGGCATTGTGCGTGCCGACATGGACCCCGACGCCAAAGATGCCCAGCTCAAGCAGCGTTACCCCGAGGCTTACAGCATTCTGCTCAACGCGTGCTACCCCTACCTGCGCCACTCCGACTATGAGGTGAAGTACAAAATACGCCCCATGAGCGACCGCGAGGCCGCTGCCCTCATCAGCACAGAGCCAAGGCTGCTCTCGCTCACCAAAATGTACCGCATTGCGGCCCTTTACGAGCCGGGCAGCGACCAGTACAACGAGGTGATTGAAACCGCCGCCAACGTTTATCCCGCCGACACCGAAGCCAACCTCAACGCTGCAAGCGTGGCACTGCGCCAAGCCGACATCACACGCGCCGGGAGCTACCTCAAGCGTGCCGGCCAAACGCCTGCCGCCATCAATGCCCGCGGCGTGTTGGCCCTGCTTCAAGGCCATTTGGCACAGGCCCAACAACTCTTTGAGCAGGCTGCCGCCAACGGCTCCGACGAGGCCAAACGCAACTTGGCGCTCATTACGGCCGCCAATTAAGCACTCTATATAAACTTTACATACATAAGACTTATGAAAAAGATTTATTTACCTTTAGCTCTCGCTGCCACCCTTGCATTAGGTGCTTGCAGCAGCGACAATGTAGTAGACAATGGTGGGTCAAACCCCATCGACCTGAGCAAGGGAGGCTTTGTCAAGATGAGCCTCAACCTGCCTACCGACAACAACCGCGGCAGCCGCGCCGAACTCAACGACACGCTCAAAGATGGTCTGGCCAACGAGTACGGCATCAAGAACGCTTACCTCGTGCTCTTTGAGGGGGGCGACGATGAAAATGCAGCCACGATCAAAGGTGCCTACGCACTCAGCAACAGCGATTTTGAGGCGGTGGGCGACGACCCCAACCACGTGACGCTCACAAAGCGTATTGCCTTTGCCAACGACACGAAGAAGCCATCTGAAAGCAACAAACACATCTACGCTTTGGTGGTGCTCAACAACAATGGTTTGTTTACCGTCGATGGCAATCAGCTGAAATTTGACACTAATGTAACAACTGGAGAGTACGCCACATTTGCAAACTTTGCCAACTTCTCTAAGGTCATTGCCAGCACAAGTACCGACGGCACAACACCCTTTGCCTCTAACGTGGCTACCAACGGCATCTTCATGACCAACGCCCCACTCTGCACCGAACCTGGCGGCGCCACCGCCCCAAGCACCGATGCCAAAATCAAGACATTGGCCGATGTAACCAACAACATCTACACTACCGAGGCCGAGGCCAAGTCGAAGCCCGCTGCAGAGATTTATGTGGAGCGTGCCGTAGCCAAGGTGACTGTACAGAGCAAGAGCAAGACCAACGCACTCGAGGTTAACAAGAATATAAGCTACAAGCTGTACAACTGGGCGGTGGACAACACCAACAAGAAGAGCTACATCGTGCGCCAGTATGACAATAATTGGAACAAGCTCTATTCCGACAAGGCTGCAGGCGCCAACAAGTACCGCTTTGTGTGGGACACACCGGTGAACCCCAACGCTACTGAAACCAACAAGCGTTACCGCACGGCATTTGCCCAAGACCCCGAATATGCTACCACTACCGATTCTACCAAATACAACCAAATGGCCAACAACGCCAGCATGACGCTGAAGACAACGTTTGGCAACGAGCACCCGCAGTATTGCAACGAGAACACCTTCAAGGTAACGGCTCAAAATCAAGACCAAACTACCCGCGTGGTACTTGGTGTTCAAATGTCTGCACCTGGCGAAACTACTTACGGCGCCGACCTCTACACCGTCAACGGCAACAAGGAGGTTGTTTACACCGAAGCCTCTCTGACCGAACGTCTCAAGAACATTCTGCTTCAGGAATCTGACGTAAAGGATTGGGTTGCTAAGCACGCCACAGATGCTTCATTCGACATCACATTCGACACCGATAAGGCTGGTGAAACTACCATCACAAAGGCCACCTTTAAGGGCAAGACCACCACACCCGGTGCTACTGAGGAGAAACTTGAAAGCTTCACAACCAAACTCGATAAGGCTCTGCCCAACATCGTTCGCTACAAAGGCGGCGTGGCATACTATGCCGTGCGCATCAAGCACTTTGGCGACAGCGACACACCTTGGAATGTAGCCGGACAGGACGTAAAAGCCGGCGTCAACAGCCTAATATATCCGAGTGCCACGGGTACCAACATTGACTGGTTCCTTGGCCGCTACGGCGTAGTGCGCAACAACTGGTACGACATCAGCGTGAAGAAGATTCAGACACTTGGCGATGCCACCATACCCGCATTCACCACCGACCCCGACGATGTGCTTGAGAACTATATCTCTGTAAGCATCAACGTACTCTCATGGAGCAAACACACTCAAGATGCTGAACTCTAATTTATAACCTTACCATTGGGGGCTCACCATACAAACACAGCCCACGGCTCATGGCGAGCCCCCAATGCTTTTCTATACTCACACACCACGCCCTGCCGCTGGGCGCATGGCAAAATACAGCGGGATATTGCCTCTGCAGCCACACCATTACACAATGCGCTGCCACCAATACCGACACTACACGCCGCCAACCGTGCGGCCACAGCATACATACAATACACACCCCACACCAAATTGAGATGACACACCTACTCAGCAAAGCCCTCATCGTGCTGGCCACCGCAGCAGGTCTGGCCTCATGTGCCGACATGAAGGAAGACCTTCCCCCCTGTCCGCAAGGGCTTGACATACACTTCAAATACAACTACAACCTGCAGCGCGCCGACATGTTTACCGACCACGTGGGGGCCGTGAGTGTTTATCTGTTCGATGCCAACGGCCACTATCTCGAACAGCGCACCGTGCAGAACACCGCTGCAGCACAGCCGCTCAAGAGCAAGGACTTCTGCGTACACTTCGACATAGCTCCCGGCACTTACCAATACCAAGCTGTAGCCTTTCAGCGGCCCTATGCCGAATGCCAGGCCACAGCGGGCGCACGCTTCAAGGTGTCGGCACCACAGTCGGCCAGCGACGATCTGCAAACGTTGCGCATTGCCCTGCCCGCCAAGCCTGTAAGCGGGGTGGCCGACACCATGATGGTTGACAACGCTGCCCTGCCACTCGACACGCTGTGGGTGGGACAGTCGGCCCGCCCCGTCACGGTGAGCTACAACGACAAGCTTGCCACACAGGCCGACACCTGCTCATTGGTGCGCGACACAAAGCAGATTAACATCACGCTGCGCGACCTTGACAATCCGGCCGACCTCGATGTGAACGACTTTACGTTTACCATCACCGACCGCAACGCCGCGGTGGACGGCTACAATACAGTGGACGAGCGTACCACGCTCCGCTACACGCCATACGCCACGTGGAACACCACCGACCCCATCAACACTGCCTCCGTCATTACCAACCCAAACACTAACAATGCGCAGGCTCCCGGCCGCATGGCACACGCCGATTTCATGACCTCGCGCATCATTTACCACAGCGGTGCCGACGCCGCACACAACGCGCAGCTCGTCATTTACAACAAAAGGACGCAGCAAAACGTGGTGCGCATCGACCTGGCCGACTTTCTGCAACGCCTGCGCTCGTCGGCCGAACGTAACTACACGGCACAGGAGTTCCTCGACCGCGGCTACGACTACCGTCTGTCGTTCTACCTAAAGGGCGGCAGCTGGAGCTATGCAAGCATCGAAATTGGCGTCCTCTCATGGGCTGTGCGCATTCAGAACGAGGACATTTAACCCCCCTCTACTACCCACATCATTACACCTGACAAATGAAACTGCGATTACTGACATATCACCTTACATTGCTCTGCACCGCCTGGCTGCTCCTGTCGGCCTGCCACGACGACACTGCCGGGCCCGCCACCCCGGTGGTGGGGCCCAACACCTATGTGCGTATGCAAGTACAAGTGGCGTCAGGACGCAAACAGCGCACCACTGCTGCCGAAGAGGGGCTGCCACGCGAAAACAGCATCAGCCAAATCACCATCATACTCTTCAAGGGGGCTGAGGGCGGCATCAATGCGGCCAATGCCGACAAGGTGACCGTGCGAGCCTTTTGCTGGGACGTGCAGCCGCTTGCCGCCACGGCCGGCGGCACCATCACCACCTACACCACCGGCAGCCGGCTGTTGCCTGCCAACATGGAGTATGGCACATACAACGTACTGGTGGTGGCCAATGCCAACTATGCCGCGCTCGATGGTCACACTCTGGCCGAGGTGCGCACACAAATATACAATGGCACACCCTGGGCCAACAACATCTATGCCGACCAAAGCACTGCCTGGCCCGAACGCCAATCGGACTTTGTCATGACATCGGCCAACGACGCGCAAATAATAGTGGGCACGGGCAGCAACCATACTGGCACGGCCAACGACGCCTTTACCACCACCAGCGGCCAGCCCATCGACCTCGATCGCCTGGCCGCCCGCATTGATTTTGTGCCCGATGCGGCCTATCTCAAGACTGCGGCCGACGGCACCATCTACTACGAATATCCCGTTACCGATCCCGACGGCTCTGCCACCAGCAGCAAGTTCCGCCTCAAGTTTGTAGAGCCCTACAACATCACGCAGCAAAGCACCTTGTTCGAGCAGAGCATGGATGCCGACGCCACCACACAAGCACCCAAGGACAGTGTCATCTACCTTGGCGGCGAGAGCGCCGAAAACGGCACACCACGCTATGTGGCCGACCCGCTCACACTGCACAAGGGCAACCCGGCCACCACGGCCGACGCCTACAACGCTTTCTACGTAGCGCTGAACCGCTACAACGCCTTGCCGCAGAACGGCGTCCAGCTGCGCACCATATACCCAGTGCGGCAGGGCAACCACGCCAATCCCGACGATGCTGCCAACCCCTACTACATAGTGGCCTACACCGCCGAGAACACGCTCAGCGTGGCCCTGCAGCAGAGCAACGATGTCAGGACCTACGCCACGGGGCTGCGCTTCTTCGGCACCTACTTGCCTAACGGCGAGGAGAGCAAGGCTTACGACCGTGCCTACGACTTTGACATTCGCCACCGTTCTTCAGACACGGCGACCAACCCCAACCTGGCCCTTCCCCTGGCCTACGGCATCGTGCGCAACAACATCTACCGCGTGCGCATCAAGAGCATTAAACGCACCCCCGACAACTTCAACATCACGCTGCAAATACGTGTGGTGCCATGGCAACGCTACGAACACGGCGAGGTTATTATGTAAAGCCAAGACTAACTTACCTGTCAACCAACTCACAAGTAAAGCCCAATGAAACACCTGCTCAGCATACTATTATTGTCAATCATACTGGCGGCCTGCAGCAGCGACCCCATAGCGCCCCCTGCTACCGACGGCACACCCATCAAGCTGTCTCTGCGCATTGCCACACAAAGCAAAAACGCCCAAAGCAAAGACGCCCAAAGCAAGGCCAGCGCCTCACCCACATTAGGCTGGAACTACGAGCAGGGCGACGAGCTCATCGAGAATTGGGTGGTCATCATGGTCAACGACGCCGACCACACCATCGAACAGGTGTTCACACCCGCCACCACCCCCAATAACGTTGAGACCGACAATGTGGCCACCAACCTGCAAACCACCGCCTCAAACAAGACATTCTACTCCTTTGCCAACATCTCCCTGGCGCAACTCGAGCAGGGCACCGGGCACACATTTGCCAAGGGCGGCACCATGCCCGACATAGCCTCAGCCACCTGGCACATCGACGGCAACGGCTTCGACCCCAAAGCCAAAGATGCCACGGGCCGCGCACAAGGCATACCCATGACAGGCATTTGCCACATGAGCCTTACCAACAAGGATAACGAAACAACCAAGACACTCTACGTGGTGCGCATGCTGGCCAAACTGCAGTTCAACATTACCAACAAAACCGGCGCCAACATCACCCTCAACACCATCAGCATCGACCGCCTCAGCGCCAATCCGGCCTCCAGCGGCGTGCAAAACGTCATGCTGTTCCCCTCGGCCACACCCACCGATGCCAACACACAAGTGGTGCAACAGCCGCGCCTCAACGGCACACAGCCACAGCAGGTATACACTCTGGCGCTGAACCAAACCGTGGCCAACGACGCAAGCATCGCGCAAACACTTTACGTAAACGAGTGCACCACCCCCGCCAACCCCTTTGGCCAATTCATGCTCACCGTGAGGCTCACCATGGCCGACGGCACCACCACACAGCAACGTTACAGCGTGGTGAGCAACGACAATGGCAACTGGCACTTCATTGCCCGCAACGACTGGCGCATCATACCCATCACCCTGCAAAACATCAAGCTCGACCTCATACCGCTCGACTTTCCCGC
>OIYH01000797.1_pt1 | contig 20852 bp, 19 predicted proteins | sample 1587911 | NCBI WGS metagenome assembly OIYH01 (sample SAMN03283252) | human gut metagenome | biome: human-associated habitat; material: feces | host: Homo sapiens | place: USA | collected 2013
TGCCGAAGACGATGCCGTGCTCGCGCAGGAGGTCCATGGCGTGCATGACTTTGTCGAAATCCCCCTTGCCGCGGCGGCTGTCGTTGACTTCGCGGAAGCCCTCGATGCTGATGGAGAAGCTCAGGTTGCCGACTTCCGTGACCTGCTTGCAGAAGTCCTCGTCGATGAGGGTGCCGTTCGTGAAGGCGTGGAACTCGCAGTCCGGATGCTCACGGCAGAGGCGCAGGATATCGTTCTTGCGCACGAGCGGTTCGCCGCCCGTCATGAGGTAGAAATGGCAGCCGAGCTCCTTGCCCTCGGTGACGATTTTGTTCATCGTCTCGTAGGAGAGGTTCAGCGTGTGGCCGTATTCGGCGGCCCAGCAGCCGATGCAGTGCATGTTGCAGGCGCTCGTCGGGTCAAACAGGATGGCCCACGGGATGTTGCAGTGGTATTTTTCCTTGGCCGCGTTGCGCGCGCGCAGGCCGTAGAAGCCCGACTCAAAGCCAAGGTCCATAACGGCCGTCTTGACGATATTCGGGTTGAGCGTGTCGAGGGCTTTGTTGACAAAATGCATCCATTTGCCGTCCTCGGCAATCAGGCGGCGGGCATCGTCAAAGGATTCTTTTTCAAAAAGGTCACCAAACAAATGTTCAAGAACGTAGGACAGGCGCGTCAGCGTCTTCTTGCGGTCCTCGGGGTCGTGCTCGGCCATGATGTGGTCGACGAGCTCTTCGACTTCTTTTCTGGCAATACTGTGAACGATGTGTTGAACTTTCGACATTTCCAGTCACTCCTTAAACGCAAGCAGATTTTTGCGGAAGAAGCGAAGGAGAAGCAGCGCTGTTTCTTGTTCGTTTTTTCGTATACTTCTATTATACTCCGATTAGTCAAAAAGTCGATAGTAAAAAGTCAAAAAAGCAAAGATTTATAGAGAGCTACAAATTTTTTGGGCAAAGCTCTAAAAAGACAGCCGTTTTGGGCAAAAAAATATCAGCTCTCCTGCATGGAGAACTGATGTTTTAGGATTTGTTTTATATTGCGGGGATGAGCCCCGCCGCCAGCCACGAACACCTCTCACTTTGCCAACTTCAAGACCTCACCGTATCAACCCCTGAACGCCCGGGGCGAGGGAAATCTTATTGATGCGTGCGAGTTCTTCTTCGCTGAACGAGGTATTTTCGATGGCCTTGCTATTGTCAAGAATCTGCGACGGCTTCGACGCGCCAATCAGTACCGTCGTGACATCGCCGTCCTTGAGGTCCCACGCCAGTGCCATTTCCGCCAGCGTCTGCCCGCGCTGCTGCGCAATCTCGTTGAGTGCCTTGATGGCCGCAAGTTTTTCCGGCGTCAGGGATTTTTCCTTGAGGAACCGCCCGTCGCGGTGAATGCGGCTGTCCTCGGGGATGCCGTGCAGGTAGCGGTCCGTCAAGAGGCCCTGACAGAGCGGGCTGAACGCCACAATGCCAAGCCCGAGCGCGGCAGAAGTCTTCTTGAGGCCGTTGCCCTCAATCGTGCGGTCAAAAATCGAGTAGCGGTTCTGATTCACGATAAACGGCACGTGCATCTCCTGCAGGATAGCCGCCGCCTTTTCCAGCGTCGGCCCGTCGTAATTCGACAGCCCCACATAAAGCGCCTTGCCCGCGCGGACAATCTGCGCCAAAGCCCCCATCGTCTCTTCCAGCGGCGTTTCGGGGTCCATGCGGTGATGATAGAAAATATCCACATAGTCAAGATGCATGCGCTTGAGACTCTGGTCAAGGCTTGCCAGCAAGTACTTGCGGCTGCCCCAGTTCCCATAAGGCCCCGGCCACATATCATAGCCCGCCTTCGTCGCAATGATGAGCTCATCGCGATAGGGGCGGAACAAATCCTCATAGAGCCGGCCAAAATTCTCCTCCGCACTGCCATACGCCGGCCCATAATTATTTGCGAGGTCAAAATACGTAATCCCATGGTCAAACGCTGTCATGCACAGCGCCCGCATATTCCCATACGGCGCTGTGTCGCCAAAATTATGCCAAAGCCCCAAAGCAAGCCGCGGCAGCCGCAGCCCGCTCCGCCCGCAGTGCGGATACTCCATCGTATCATAGCGCGTGTCTGCAGCCACATAAGGTTCTCGAACATCCATAAAAAAGCCTCCCTCTATTCATACTGATGAAAATACTGATGAAACTATTCGCCCGAGCCGCATCATATTCCTGCCAATCATTGTCACAAATACCACATAATTCTTGCCAAATCCTCCCAAAGTTCTATAATAAATATCTATGGAGAAAACATTCATCAAGGAAAAACAATCCGCATCACACGATATATAATAGGAAGGAAGATTCAATGCAGCGAGAAAAACTTTGGACCAGAGAATTCCTCGGCATGGGCGGGAGCAACCTGTTCCTCTTCACGTCGCAGTACATCATGGTCGCGGCTCTGCCGATTTTCATCATGGACACCCTGGGCGGCGGCGATAGGGAGGCCGGCATGGCCATGACCGCGTTCCAGATTGGCGCGGTCGTCTGCCGTCCGTTTGCCGGCAAGCTCATCGACGCCGTCAACAAACAGCGCCTGATGTTCTTCGCGACCATCGCTTTTTTCCTCGTGATGCTCGCTTTCAACTGGCTGCACTCCCTGCAGGCCATCTACGGCCTGCGCCTGCTGCACGGCTGCATCTTCGCGATGGCAACGACCGCCGCTGCGGCCATGGCGGCCCTGATTCTGCCGGCCTCGCGCAAGGGCGAGGGCATCGGCTACTTTGCCATGTCGACAAATCTCGCCATGGTCATCGGCCCCATGGTCGGTCTGCTGCTCATCGGCAATCTCGGCAGCAGCGCTCTTTTCCTCTTCGTCACGGGCCTCGCTGTGCTGACCTTCTGGGCTGCCAACGCCAAACGCCTGCCGGACGACGTCGTCAAGCCCGTGCCGCGCACGAAACAGGGCTTTCACATCACCGATTTTGTCGAGCCGCGCTCGCTGGCGCCGGCCCTGCTCGGCGGCCTCGTGTTCTTTGCCTACGGCGGCATTCTGACGTTTATCCCGCTTTACGCCAAAAGTCTTGGCCTGCAGGCCGAGACGAGCCTGTTCTTCATGGTCTTCGCGTTCGTCATCATCCTGACGCGCCCGATTATCGGCCGTCTCTTTGATGTCAAGGGGCCGAATTATACCGTTTATCCCGGCTTTGTCTTTTTCGCCGTCGGCATGCTGATGTTCAGTCAGGTCGAGAGCGTCATGGGCCTTTTGCGCTCGGCTGCGGTGCTCGGCATCGGCTTTGGCGCGCTGTCGCCGGCGTTTCAGACGCTTGCAGTGCAGCGGGCGGCGGCTTCGCGTGCCGGCGTCGCGACGGCCACGTATTTTTGGTTGCTCGACATCAGCGTCGGCCTTGCCGCCACGCTGCTTTCCATCGTCGCCGCGCATTTTGGCTACGCCTTCATGTACGGCACGGTCAGCACCGTCATCATCTGCCTGACGGCCGTCTGCTACTTTTTCTGGAGCCGCCAAGCGCTGGCCAAGGGGCAGAAGGGGCAAAAGGGCGAAAAAGGACAAAAGATGTGACTTTTTTCCGAACGCCATTTACAAGCCGCATCTTTTATGTTATCATGAAATAGTTAATTTAAGGTTGTTTACGGAAGAGTGGGTGCAAGCCCACTCTTTAATCTTATGTGCAAAAGGAAAAAATGGGCACAAAGCATACAAATGGAGGTGGATGTATGGCTAAGCAGCAGGTAGAGGACGCCGTCGAGGCAATCGTCGTGGACCTTCTCGCCGGACAGGACACGATTGAGTTTGTCGATGTCGAGTACGTCAAGGAGCACGACTGGTATCTGCGCGTCTATATCGACAAGGAAGGCGGCATTGACATCGAGGATTGTCAGGCCCTGAGCGAAAAGCTCGAGGCGGAGCTTGACAAGCGCGACATCGTGCCGGATTCGTACATTCTGGAGGTTTCGTCGCCGGGGATTGACCGCATCCTGCGCAAGCCGCGTGACTTCACGCGCGAGCAGGGCAAGAAGGTCGACGTGACGCTCTACGCGCCGCGCGACGGCAAGAAGCTCATCGTGGGCGAGCTCACGGGCTTTGACGGCGAGGCCATCGAGCTTGACGGCAAGGACAAAATTCCGTTAAAGGACGCTGCTCAGGTCCGCCTGCACATCGATTTCTAACATATAAATAAAGGGGCTTGCCCCCGTTCATTTGGGAGGATATTATTTTGGCAAGAAGAATGACGAAAGCGAAAAAAGCGAAGGACAACGGCCAGGAGTTCCTGACGACACTCAGAGAGCTCGGCAAGGAGAAGGGCATCGACGAAGAAGTGCTCTTTGAGGCCATTGAGGCTGCCCTGATTTCCGCGTACAAGCGCAATTTTGGTTCGGCACAGAATGTCCGTGTCACGCTTTCCAGAGAGACTGGCGCTTATCACGTCTATGCAATCAAGACGGTCGTCGAGGACCCTGTAGACGAAATCACGGAGATTTCGCTCGCGCAGGCCCGCACGATTAAGCCGGACTATGAAGTCGGCGACGTCATCGAGATTGAGGTCACGCCGGCCAACTTCGGCCGCATCGCTGCGCAGACAGCCAAGCAGGTCGTCGTTCAGCGCATCCGCGAGGCAGAGCGCGGCATCATCTACGAAGAATTCATGAGCCGCGAAGGTGATATCCTCACGGGCCTTGTCGAGCGCGTGGAGAACCACAATGTCTACATCGACCTCGGCAAGACGGAAGCTGTACTGACGCCGGCGGAGCAGATTCCGACGGAGACGTACCAGCATGGCGACCGCATCAAGGCGTATGTCGTCGAAGTCAAGAAGACGAATAAGGGACCGCAGATTGTCGTCTCGCGCACGCATCCGGGCCTGTTAAAGCGCCTGTTTGAGCTCGAAGTGCCGGAAATTCAGGAAGGCATCGTCGAGATTAAGTCGGTCGCACGCGAGCCGGGCAACCGCTCGAAGATTGCCGTCTACTCGAAGGACGAGAATGTCGATCCGGTCGGCTCCTGCGTCGGTCACCGCGGCATGCGCGTCCAGTCGATTGTCGATGAGCTCGGCAGCGAGAAAATCGATATCGTCAAGTGGAGCGAGAATCCGGCGAAGTTCATCGCCAACGCCCTGAGCCCGGCGAAGGTCGTTTCCGTGGCCATCAACGAGGACGAGAAGGTCTCGCGCGTCGTCGTGCCGGACTACCAGCTGTCGCTTGCCATCGGCAAGGAAGGCCAGAACGCCCGCCTCGCCGCCAAGCTCACGGGCTGGAAAATCGACATCAAGAGCGAGTCGCAGGCTGCTGACGAAGAGCTCGATGAGAACATGAACGAAGTCGAGGTCACGGGGGACGCGTCCTTCACGGCGGAGATGGAATAAGGTGGAATCATGAAGGTAAAGAAGATTCCTCAGCGGATGTGCCTCGGCTGTCAGGAGAGCCATCCGAAAAAAGACATGGTCAGGATTGTGCGCAGCCCCGAAGGCGAGTATTCCGTGGATTTCACGGGCAAGAAGCCGGGCCGCGGCGCATACCTCTGCCATAAGCGCGAATGCTTCGACCAGGCGAAGAAAAGCCATGGCCTCGAGCGTTCGTTCAAATCACCGATCGATGCTTCTGTTTACGATCTCCTCGAGCGCGAGCTCTTCGGAGACGGTAAAGATGAGGGCTGACCTATGGCTGTGACCAATACGCAGCGCATCACGAATCTCTTGAGCATGGCCCAGCGCGCGCGCCGGATTGTTTCCGGTGCTTTCGCGGTCGAGCAGGCTCTGAAGGCACATCAGGCTGTTTTCGTCCTGATGGCCGCGGATGCTGCTGCAGAATCAAAGAAAAATTACCAGATCTTAGCAGATCGATACCAGGTTCCCTACCTTGAGGGGCTCGACCGCGAAACGCTCGGCCAGTGCCTCGGCAAGGAGTACCGCGCCGTCGCGGCTCTCACGGATGAGGGCTTTGCGAAAAAACTGCGTGAGCTGATGAAGGAGCCATGAGTATGAAATAATAACCGGGGGTGGATTCATGTCCAAATACAGAGTTTTTGAGCTCGCCAAAGAGTTCAACACGGATAGCAAAGTAATTCTCGATATCCTCAAGCGCAATAAATTCAAGGCTACGAATAATTTCTCCGGCGTCGGCGAAGAAGAGCGCACGGCCGTCAAACATGCCCTGACGAAGGGCAAGGGCGAAAAGCCGCAGGCCGCAAAGCCCGCACCGCAGGCCGCAAAGCCCGCACCGCAGGCCGCAAAGCCCGCACCGCAGGCTCCGGCCGCGAAGAATCAGCCGGCTGCCAAGACGGAAAAGACGGAGAAAGCAGACAGAAAGGTGGAGAAGCCGCAGATGAACAACAAGCAGAATCACGCCAACCATGGCAATAAGGCAAACGGCGGCAATGCCCACCGTCACGAGAACCGCGATAACCACAATAATAATGGTGGGAACCGCGCGGCAGCCTCGAACAACAACAACAACAGCCGTCCGGCCCACAGCAATAACGGCAATGGCGGCAATAACAATACGAATGGCCGCAGCGACCATCGCAACGGCGGCAATAACCGCAATGACCGCCGCAATGGCCGCAACGAGCGCAATAACCGCGACCGCAACAACAACCGCTTTGGCGGCAATCGCAATGACCGCCGCGGCAAGGGCCGCAACAACAAGCGCGGCCAGCAGGCGCCGAAGGTCGAGATTGCACATCCGAAACACATCAAACTGCCGGAGACGATTGCCGTCAAGGACCTCGCGTCCAAGATGAGCTACACGGCAGCCGAAGTTGTCAAGAAACTCTTCATGATGGGCGTCATGGCGACCATCAATCAGGAAATCGACTTTGATACGGCCGCTCTCGTCGCGTCGGAATTCGGCGTGACCTGCGAAGAGCTGCCGCCAGAGGTTGACCCGACGGAGATTCCGGAAATCGAGGATGACCCGAAATCCCTGAAACTCCGTCCGCCAGTCGTCACGGTCATGGGCCATGTCGACCACGGCAAGACGTCGCTCTTAGACTGCATCCGCAACACGCACGTGCAGACGCACGAGGCCGGCGGCATCACGCAGCACATCGGTGCGTATCAGGTCAACTGCAAGGGCAAGAAAATCGTCTTCCTCGATACGCCGGGCCATGAGGCCTTCACGGCTATGCGTGCCCGCGGCGCCCAGATTACGGATATCGCAGTCCTCGTCGTCGCAGCAGACGATGGCGTCATGCCGCAGACCATCGAGGCAATCCACCACGCAAAATCGGCTGGCGTGCCGATTATCGTTGCCATCAACAAGATTGATAAGCCGGGTGCCAATCCGGACCACGTCAAGCAGGAACTCATGGAGCAGGGGCTCGTACCGGAGGAATACGGCGGAGACACGATTATGGTTCCGGTTTCGGCCAAGAAGCAGATTGGCATTGACGACCTCCTGGAGATGATTCTGCTCGTTGCTGAGGTCAAAGAGCTCAAGGCCAACCCGAACCGCGATGCCCGCGGCGTCATCGTCGAGGCGAAGCTCGATAAAGGCCGCGGCCCTGTCGCAACGGTCCTCGTCCAGAACGGTACGCTGCGCATCGGCGACTCCGTTGTCTGCGGCACGACGTACGGCAAAATCCGCGCCATGGTCAACGACCGCGGCGAGAACGTCAAGAAGGCCGGCCCGTCCGTACCAGTCGAGATTCTCGGCCTCAATGATGTGCCGGAAGCCGGCGATATCCTCGCCGTGCTCGAGGAGAAGCAGGCCCGTTCGATTGCCGAAGCACGCATCGAGCGCCAGCGCAACAACCTCATCAAGAGCAAGAAGGTCTCGCTTGACGACCTCTTCCATCAGATTCAGGAAGGCGACATCAAGGACCTCAATATCGTCATCAAGGCCGATGTTCAGGGCTCTGTCGAGGCTCTGTCGAGCTCGCTGCTCAAACTCAACAAGAACGATGAAGTCCGCGTTTCCATCGTCCATTCGGGCGTCGGCGCGGTCAACGAGTCCGATGTCATGCTCGCTTCGGCTTCGAACGCCCTGATTATCGCGTTCAACGTCCGTCCGGACGCCAATGCCCGCAAGCTCGCGGACACCGAGAACATCGATATCCGCACGTACCGCGTCATCTACGATGCCATCAACGACGTCAAGGATGCCATGAGCGGCATGCTCAAGCCGAAGTACAAGGAAGTCGTTCAGGGCCGCGTCGAGATTCGTCAGGTCATGAAGTTCTCGAAGGCCGTCGTCGCCGGCTCCTATGTCCTCGAAGGCAAAATCTGCAACAACTCGAAGATTCGCATCATCCGCGACAACATCGAGATTTTCGACGGCGAAATCGATTCGCTGCGCCGCTTCAAGGACGAGGTCAAGGAAGTCAACGCAGGCTACGAATGCGGTATCTCGGTCGTCAACTTCCGCGACTTCAAGGAAGGCGATATCATCGAGGCCTACACGATGGAAGAAATCGCCACGACGATTGCCGATGCCAACAAGGCTGCCGCGAAGAAGCGCGAGGAGCAGGCTAAGGCTGCTGCTGAGAAGAAAGCCAAGGAAGAGGCAAAAGACTGAAGTACGATACGAAGAAACAAGATAACGCTATGAGCATAAAGACAAAGGAGGAAAGCATGCCATGAGCCAGCTTCGAGTCGAAAAAGTACAGGAACTGATGAAGCAGGAGGTTTCGGAAATCATCCTGCGGGAACTCAAGGACCCGCGTATCGGGTTCGTGACGGTCACGTCCGTCGAATGCACGGGGGACCTGCGCGAGGCCAAGATTTACGTGAGCCTGATGGGCAGCGAGCAGCAGGTCAAAGACTGCTGGGCAGGTCTGCAGAGTTCCCTCGGCTTCGTCCGCCGCGAGATTGGCAAGCGAATCCGCCTGCGCTTTACGCCGGAACTCTCGTTTGTCATCGATAAATCCCTCGATTACAGCGCTCACATTCAGGAGCTGCTGTTAAAGATTGAAGCAGAGGACAAGGCCAAACACGCGGCCGCGTCCGCTGTAAAATCGGCGGCAGACGCAGAACACAGCGAGAAAGAAGAACATTGACATGATTGTAACATTGAGTGAAACGGCGGCCATTCTTGCCAGCGCTCAGCGCGTGGTCATCACGGCCCATGGGAACCCCGACGGCGATGCCATCGGGTCGTCCCTTGGGCTCATGCACATCCTGCGCTCGCTCGGCAAGGATGCGCGCGTTCTGCTCGATGATGATATCCCGGCCATCTTTGCGGTGCTGCCGGGATATGATATTATTGGGAGACCGAGTGCGGAAGAGGAGCCCCTCGAGGCCGACCTCGTTGTCGTGCTCGACACCTCGACGGACCGCACGGGCTGCACGCTCCAGGCCGTCAAGGCCCCGCATCTCCTGAATATCGACCATCATCAGACGAACGACGCGTCCGCAGAATATACCTACGTTGCCCCCGCGCGGGCGGCAACGGCCGAAATCATCTACGACCTCACGCGCGAGCTGCCGGTCAAGATGACGAAAGACATGGCCATGTGCATCTATACGGGCCTTGCAACGGATACGGGCTTTTTCCGCTTCTCGAACACGACCTCGCATACGATGCGGGCCGCGGCTGAGATGCTCGACCTCGGCGTCGAGCCGAATGTCATCTCGGAATCGCTTGAGCAGAAGCCGTACAAGACGGTGCGCGATATCGGCGAGGCCATCAGCATGACGAAGATGTTTGCCGACGGCCATGCGGCCGGCATCTTCCTCGACGAGGCGACGACGGCGCGCATGCAGTCGACCGAGGCGTTCATCGGCATGATTCGCGTCATTCAGGGCGTCGACATTGCCGTCGTACTGAAAGTCAAGGAGAAGGACATCTGCCGCGTCAGCATGCGTTCGAAGGGCATCGACGTCAGCCGCATCGCCCTGCAGTTTGGCGGCGGCGGCCATACGCGCGCCGCGGGCTGCACGCTTTTGATGCCGTTTGAAGATGCCAAGCGCACGATTTGCGAGGCCATCGTCAAGGCCATCCGCGAGCATCAGGATGCGCAGACCAAGCGGGAGAATCCATAATGGCAAACGAGAAAAATGGCTTCCTCAATGTATTGAAGCCGCCCGGCATGTCCTCGCACGATGTCATCGGCGCCGTGCGCAAAGTGCTGCATAGGAAGCGCGTCGGCCATGCCGGCACGCTCGACCCTGCGGCCGCCGGCGTTTTGCCGATTGCCGTGGGGCAGGCGGCAAGGCTCATCGAGTACCTTGAGCTTGCCGACAAGACGTACCGCGCGGAGCTGACGTTTGGTTTTGCGACCGACAGCGGCGACGATACGGGCGAGGTCACGGAAGAAGTCAGGGAATTTGCCATGCCGTCGGAGCAGGCAATCCGCGCGGCCCTCGCGAAGTTCCAGGGGATCATCCGCCAGACGCCGCCCGCCCATTCGGCGATAAAAATCAACGGCAGACGGGCCTGCGACCTTCTGCGTCAGGGCGTCGAGGTCGATATCCCATCGCGCGAGGTCACGATTCATGCGCTCGACCTCATCGCCTATCAGCCCGAGGAGAAGAAAATCCTCATCGACGTCAAGTGCTCGAAGGGCACCTACATCCGGAGTCTCTGCCTCGATATCGGCGCGGAGCTCGGCCTGCCGGCGGTCATGAGCTTTCTCGTGCGCAGCCGCGTGGGGGATTTTGCCTTAGAGGATGCCCTGACCCTGGAGGAGCTTTCCGCGAAAGGGGAGCAGGCCATCCTCGAGCCGGCGCATTTTTTGAGTCATCTCGAGCGCTATGACCTCGACCCGCGGCGCGAAAAGGCATTTGTCAACGGCCTCGGCACGGGCGAACGCCGCCGTGTGCCAAAGTCCGACACGCTGCGCGTCTACGTCGATGGCGAATTCCTCGGCATTGGCCGCTACGACCGCAAAGCGCAGGAAGTCATCCCTGCCAAAGTCATCCACCGCGAAGCCGGTCAATAATCGGTAGATAATAGGGGGCAATCATGCAGTTCTATTCGAAGCTCACCGCTCTCAAACGTGAATATCCGCGGCTCGTCATCGTGCTCGGCATGTTTGACGGCGTACATATCGGCCATCAGAGCATCATCCGGCGGGCCGTCGAGCTCGCGCGCGAAATCGACGGCAAATGCCTCGTCTTCACGTTCAGCAATCATCCGCTGTCCGTCGTCGCACCGCAGGCCCTGCCGCCGCAGATTGGCAACAATGTGCTCAAACGCCATCTGATTGAGGCGCTCGGTGCCGATATCCTCATGGCCATCCCGTTCACGAAGGACCTCGCACACCGCACGCCGGCGGAGTTTATGGAGATTCTGCGCGATTATTTCGCGCCGCGCATCGTCGTGACGGGGCCAAACTACACCTTTGGCAGCCACGGCAAAGGCACGCACCGGCTCCTGCAGCGTTCGGGCCGGGACTACGGCTTCCGCGCCGAAATCTGTCCGGCGGTGCTCCTTGGCGGCCGTCCGGTCAGCAGCACGCGCATCCGCGCCCTGCTCGCCGAGGGGAATCTCGACGAGGCGGAGCTCTGCCTCGGGCGTCCGTTTACCGTGCTCGACCGCGTCATCCACGGCGACAAGCGCGGCCGGACCTTGGGCTTTCCGACGGCGAACCTCGCCATCCCCGACGCGCAGGTCATGCTGCCGAACGGCGTCTACGCCGCGAAAGTCCGCTATGAGGATACGTTTTACGCGGGCCTTGCAAACATCGGCAACAACCCGACATTTGAGGGCTGCAACCGCCGCATCGAGGTCAACATTCAGGACTTTGCGCAGGATATTTACGACCAGCTCATCGAGGTCCAGTTCCTGCAGAAGATTCGCGACGAGGAAAAATTCGCCTCGGTCGAGGCCCTCGTCGCGCAGATGCACAAGGACCGCGAGCGCGCCAAAGAAATCTGGCGCCACCGCTGATTTTGTGGGATTTTATGCCTGTCTGTACTTGTCAAAGCCTTGACGAGTATGATATACTATTTGAAGTGCCAAATGGCAGAACCTCAGCCCAGATTGCGAAGAACTCCGACGTATTCTTGGCCGATGGAGATTTATCATGGATTAGGAGGAAATCAAAACATGCTGACTCAGGAAGCAAAACAGGAAATCATGCAGAAGTATGCCGTTCATGAAGGTGACACGGGTTCGCCGGAAGTACAGATTGCTGTTCTTTCCGCTCGTATCGACTATCTGACGGAGCATCTCAAGCAGCATAAGAAGGATCATCATTCCCGTCGCGGTCTGCTGAAGATGGTTGGTCATCGCCGCCGTCTGCTCAGCTACCTCTACAAGACGGATATTGAGCGTTATCGTTCGATCATCGCTAAGCTTGGTCTGCGTTCCACGGTTGAGCGTTGATTGCTGGCAGGCGATCCTGAACAAGAAGCGGGAGCAATCCCGCTTTTTTTTCTAGCAAATTTGACAAACGTGTCTATATATAAGAGAAGAAAGATTCAAGGAGGTACATATGAATCGCTTTGAGATGGAACTCGCTGGCCGTCCGCTCGTCGTCGAGAACGGCAAGATGGCCAAGCAGGCGAATGGCGCCGTGCTCGTACGTTACGGCGATACGGTCGTGCTCGTGACGGCCACGGCCTCGGCTGAGCCGCGCGATGGCGTTGACTTTTTCCCGCTGACGGTCGATTATGAGGAGAAGATGTATGCGGCCGGCAAGATTCCGGGCGGCTTCATCAAGCGCGAAGGCCGTCCGTCGAGCGAGGCCGTGCTGCGTGCCCGTCTGATTGACCGCCCGATTCGCCCGCTGTTCCCGAAGGGCTTCCGCAACGACGTGCAGATTGTCGCCACGGTCCTTTCCGTCGAGCCGGACAACGAGCCGGAGCTCGCGGCCATGTTCGGTGCTTCGTGCGCGCTGACCGTTTCCGATATCCCGTTTATGGGACCGATTGCCGGTGTGCGCGTCGGCCGCGTCAACGATGAATTCGTCATCAACCCGACGGAAGAGCAGCGAAAGGTCTCGACGCTGAACCTCACGGTCGCCGGCTCGCACGATGCCGTCATGATGGTCGAAGCCGGCGCCAACGAGCTGCCGGAGGATGTTGTCCTCGATGCCATCCTGTTCGGTCATGAGGAAATCAAGCGCCTCGTCGAGTTCCAGCAGGGCATTCAGGCCACGTGTGGCAAGGAAAAGAGCCAGCCGAAGCTCTTCCTCGTACCGGAAGAGATGGAGCAGGCCATCCGCGAATACGCCAAAGACCGCCTCGACGCCGCTGTCCGCAATCCGGACAAGCTCGACCGCGACGCGCATATCGCCGACATCGCCGCCGACACGATGGAACATTTCCTCGAACTCTATCCGGAAATGGACAAGGAAATCGGCATTGCCTTCCACGACCTCGAAAAATCCGTCGTGCGCCATATGATTACGCACGAGAAGATTCGTCCGGACGGCCGTGAAGTCGAAGAAGTCCGCCCGGTATCGTGCGAAGTCGGCCTGCTGCCGCGCACGCATGGCTCCGGCCTGTTTACGCGCGGCCAGACGCAGATTCTCACGGTCACGACGCTTGGCTCGCTCGGCGACGAACAGGTCATCGACGGCCTCGGACCCGAGACGACGAAGCATTATATCCATCATTACAACTTCCCAGGCTACAGCGTCGGCGAAGCCCGCCCGATGCGCAGCCCGGGCCGCCGCGAAATCGGCCATGGCGCCCTCGCCGAGCGCGCCCTCGTGCCGGTCATCCCGTCCATCGAAGAGTTCCCGTACACGATTCGCCTCGTTTCCGAGGTCCTCGAATCGAACGGCTCGAGCTCCATGGGCTCCGTCTGCGGCAGCACGCTGTCCCTCATGAATGCCGGCGTGCCGATTAAGCGCCCGGTTTCCGGCGTCGCCATGGGTCTCGTCAAAGAAGGGGACAAGTACACGATTCTCACGGATATTCAGGGCATGGAAGACGCCCTCGGCGACATGGACTTCAAAGTCGCCGGCACGACCGAAGGCATCACGGCCATCCAGATGGATATCAAAGTCGACGGCCTTTCCCGTGAAATCCTCTCCGCTGCCCTGCAGCAGGCCAAACGCGGCCGCGCCTTCATCCTCGGCAAAATGCTCGAGTGCATCGACAAGCCCGCAGCCGAGCTTTCCCCGTACGCACCGCGCGTTGAGACGATGAAAATCAAAGTCGACAAAATCCGCGACGTCATCGGCACCGGCGGCAAAGTCGTCAAGAAAATCATCGACGAGACCGGCGTCCAGATTGACATCCACGAAGACGGCAACATCTTCATCACCTCCGCTGATGCCGAGGGCATGAAGAAAGCCAAGCAGATGATTGAAGACATCGTCCGCGAAGTCGAAGTCGGCCAGGTCTACACCGGCCGCGTCACCCGCCTGATGAAATTCGGCGCCTTCGTCGAAGTCCTGCCGGGCAAAGAAGGCCTCTGCCACATCTCCCAGCTCGCCAAGCACCGCGTCGAAAAAGTCGAAGACGTCGTGCAGGTCGGCGACCAGCTGCAGGTCAAAGTCACCGAAATCGACGACAAAGGCCGCATCAACCTCAGCCACAAAGCCGTGCTGTAAGCCTATCTTATGGGCACGAACCAGAAATATCGGTAATCCAAAAGACGTCTTTCCCCAAAGGAAAGACGTCTTTTGGCGTATCTTCCAACAGAACACCGCAGCAATCCCGCAGGCAGTCCGCAGCGCCCATGCCACGATGTCAACCAACATCCCGTGCACTCACTTCTGAAACATCTTATTGAGCGGATTTTCCTTAAAGATATTGCCCTGCTCAATATAGCGGTGCACCATCTTCTCCGAATGATGGCGCGTCTGCCGCATAATCGTCAGCGCGTCGACATCGTGCTGCGCCGCGCTCGTCGCGAACCCGCGCCTGAGGCTGTGCCCCGCAAAGCTCGCCGGATTGAGCCCCGCGAGCCCCACGTATTTCTTGACAATGAGAGCCACCGATTTATCCGTGAGCTGCGACTGCCGCAGCGTATGGCTGCGCGTGAACGGCCGAAATAAGGGGCCCGTATGAATCTGCGCGGCCTTGAGCCAAGCCTGCACCGCCCGCACCGCGCAGATTTCAGGGTCCGGCGCGTACGGCACGGCAATCTGCGCGCCGCGGCCGAGCTGGTCGCTCTTGGACTGCGGCACGAGAATCACGAGGCCCTGCGACGTGAACGTCAGATGCTCCACCTGTATGGCCACGAGCTCCGAGCGGCGGAACGCGCCGGCAAAGCCGAGGAAAATCAAGGCCCTGTCGCGCAGCGATACGATATCATCGCCGAAGCAGTCGGCCAAAAGATACAGCGTTTCCATGAGAATCGGCGCCTTGCCCTGCTGGAACGTGCCCTTCTCGCGCCGGATGGCCTCCATCGCCGCGCGCACGAGATTGTCTTTCGCCGGATTGTTCTTGCCCTCATAGCCCGCGGCCATGTGGTTCTCCGAAATCGCCGTCACGCGCCGCGCCACGGTGTTGGCCTTGGCATCGTCCGCGAGGTCGTTGAGATAATTGACAATCGTCTCCGGGCTCGCCGGCAGGTCGCGCTCGCCATGATACGCGCACCAGTCCGAAAAGTCACTCCAGTCCGCCGCGTAGGCCTTGAGCGTGTTGTCGGCCTTTGACTTTACGAGACGGGCCTTCGCCTTGTCGGAAAGATGCGTATTGGATTCAATGCGCTGATTCTTCAGCAGGAAAAAATTCTTCTTTGGGGTCATATATATTCATCCTTTGTAATTACCGTAACGGGGGAGCGAGCAGGGGAGGCGCCGTCGGGGGCTGCCTTAACTTTTTTCTTCTATTATATGCTAAGATTGTGCTATAATGCAATTATTCCTGAACGTATATGATTGATATACCATTTTTGCAGAGAAAGGGGGAATATCCCCATGAAACGACGTTGGGAACGGAACTTAAGAGAACAGAGGAAATCGCATCGGCGCGTATCGGAGCTTTTGATTGGGCTTTCGTGTCTTGTCGTGGTGCTGGGCGGGCTGCTGCTTTCGACGCGGCATGAGGCTTCGTCGCAGCTTTTGACGCCGCCGCCTGCGGGGCTCCGTGCGACGACGGCGGAGACGCCGCTTTCGTATTCGCCGATTCTCACGTGGCAGACGGATGATGAGGCGGTCATGTATGAGATAGAGTTCTTCACGAAAAAGCCGGAGCATATTTCCAGCTCGAAGATTTCTTCGCAGGCGGCGTTCCGCACGCGCAGTGTCTACCAGAATGCCTACAATGCGCCGCTGGAGGAATTCGCGGCTGACCAGCTGGGCAATCCTGAGGCGCCGATTTACTGGCGCGTGCGCGCGATTGACTTCAATGGCACGCCGTATACGCCGTTTTCCGAGCTCGTGCCTCTCTACACGTCGCCAAATCTGCCGCGCATGAATGCACCGGTGCTCACGGCGGAATACGGCGGGCCAAAGGGGGAGACGCTGCTTTATCCTGTTTACACGTGGATTGGTCAGGCCAATGCGGCGAGCTATGAGGTTGACATTTATGCGGAAAATCCGGAAGTCAATCCCGACGCTGCGCCGATTGAGACGCTGGCGACCACGATGGCCGAGATTTACGACCCGGAGCCGCATTACGGCAGCGAGCCTTTTTACTGGCGCGTGCGTTCGTTTGACGGCGAGGGGCAGCCTCTCGGGGATTGGTCGGAGGTGCGTTCGTTCCGCACGAGCCCGGACGACAACTGGCAGGTCGCGGTGCTCGGCGACAGCATCAGCCACGGCGGCGGCCATTATTCCTACAGCCCTGCGGTGTTTTCGTTCAGCTGGCTCCATTATCTCGACTTCCCGAGCATCAACCTCTCGGAAAGCGGCGATACGAGCGGCATGACGGCGGAACGCTTCGAACGCGACGTGCTGCCGTTCCATCCGGCGTACCTCATCATCATGACGGGCAGCAACAGCCTGCGGGCCGGCGAGGACACGGACGCGGTCATTGCGGACCTCGAATCCATCCGCCAGCGCTGCCTCGAAAACGGCATCCGCCCGATTCTCGTGACGTTGCCCGCCATCCATCCGGCGAATATCGAGCATGTCTTTGACGAGCCGACGGCCGACGACTGGGAAGACCGCTTCGAGGCGGTCAATGCCTACATCCGCACGCATACCTACATCGACATGGCCATGGCCATCCCGACAAAAGACGGCGAGCTGCCGACGCAGTATGCCCTCGACGGCCTGCACCCCGATGCCAACGGCAAGGCCCTGATGGGCGCGTATGTCAATTCGGTCTGGCCCGAGGTCAAAGCCGAGGCTGACGAAGAGATGCAGGAATATCTCGACGCCCAGTGAATATGAAAGACTGGATTTGTCCGTAATACTGTACTATAATGAAATGAGGGAAAGACAAATGCCTTTCCCTCATTTCTTGATTTTGGAGGAAATTATCGCATGAACGCTCATCATAATCTTCTGGCTCTGGCCGCGGCCGGCGTCATCCTGTTTTCCCACGGCAATGTCTTTGCCAGTGCCGACACCGAGGCCATGCAGATGGCTTCGGCCACGGGCGATGCCTCAATCGCCGCGGATACCGCCGACACGGTGACGTCTTCTGCGGCAGAGGAAAGCGCCGCTGACACGGCGGCAGGGGCCGCAGACGCCGCCGCTGCCTCTGCCGCGGGCGAACAGACGGCCAATATCGCCGGCGTCCCGAACCCGATGGTCCCGTATGACAGCTACACCGAAATAGCCACGGCGCTTCACTTTCATCCGCTGTATTTCCCGCTGAGCTCCGGCCTGGAGCTTCAGCAGCGCTTCATCCTCGGCGGCAATGTCGCCGACCTCCGCTACGCCTCGCGCTACGGCCAGCCGGAAAAACGCGCGCAGTTCACCGTGCGTACGGCCGTGGCTGACCCTGACGCGATGACGGCCGAGACGCTCAGCGGCGTTTACGGCGCCGACTGGCAGACGCAGACCATCGGCGATACGTCCGTACAGCTCGCCGAAGTCAGCGATTCGTCGTTTGTCGCCTATTGGACCAAAGACGGCTTCGTCTTTTCCGTCGGGGCCGAAAATGTCAACCGCTGGGATTTCCTGCGTCAGGTGCGCGACAACCTCATTGACTTGACGGAACATTATTATTGATTGATTTTGACAGCCCCGCCGCCACTGCCGCATCTGCCTGCACAGGCAGCGCATAGACAAGAAAGGATGATTCGATGCAGATCCTTGTCGTAGATGATGAAGCTTCCATTCGTGAATTGCTCGCGTTCAATCTCAAGAAAAACGGCTATCATGTCGAAACGGCCGCCGATGGCCGCGACGCCCTCGCCAAGGCCCCAAAGGCCGACCTCGTGCTCCTCGACATCATGCTGCCGGAGATTGACGGCTTCGAAGTCTGCCGGCGCCTCAAATCGAGCCCCCAGACGAGCGGCATTCCCATCATCATGCTGACGGCCAAAGCCGAGGAAATTGACCGCGTGCTCGGCCTCGAGATGGGGGCCGACGATTACGTCGTCAAGCCGTTTTCCATGCGCGAGCTCATCGCGCGCGTCAAAGCCGTGCTGCGCCGCTCGCATAAAGACGGCAAAACGAAGGAAGATGCCTTGACCATCGGCCCGCTGCGCATCGATTTTTCCTCCTATCAGGTCTGTCTCCACGACGAGCCCGTCGCCCTGACGCCGAAGGAATACGAGCTTTTGAAGCTGCTCGTGACCAACCCCGGCCGCGCCTTTTCGCGCGATGAACTCTTAGAGCGCATCTGGGGCTACGAATACTACGGCGACACGCGCACCGTCGACGTCCACATCCGCCACCTGCGCGCCAAACTCGCCGCCGCTCCCGAAGTCAGCGACGCCATCGAGACCATTCGCGGCGTCGGCTACCGCTTCACGCGCAAGCTCGCCTGAAACAGCAGTGCTTTGCCATCACGCATGACGATTTCCCAAAATCTCATCGAGCAGCGGCAGAATCTCCTCAAGCGTTTCATACGGATGAACGTGAAAATACGGATCTCCCTTGAGCATCGCGGAAAGGTCTGCCTGCGAATGGCGGTAAAAGATGAACCGACCACACAAATTCAACAGGAGAGCCCCACACATGAAAGTCATCAATTTCTACGGCGGCGCCGCCATCGGCAAGAGCACGATTGCCGCCGATATGTACTCCAAACTCAAACGCATGGGCTTTTGCACGGAGCTCGTCGGCGAATTCGCCAAATGGCTCTGGTACCAGCACGCCACCGAAATCGTCGAAGACCAGCTCTACCTTTTCGCCGAGCAGGCCCACCGCACGCGCACCCTTGCCAAATACAACGTCGACTTCGCCATCTGCGACTCGCCGCTGCCTTTAAACATCATCTACAACCGCGAGCCCTCCGACGCCTTCGACACCCTCGTCATGCAGGAGTTCAACCGCTACGACAACCTCAACTACCTTCTGCGCCGCAACGACGAATTCCTCGCCGTCGACGGCCGCCCCGAGACCAACCTGCCGCAGGCCAAAGAAAAAGACCAGCAGATCCTTGACGTTCTCGAGAAATACAACGTACCATACACCATCATATCTCCATGGGAGACCGACAAGGTCCTGCTGGACTTAAAAATCAAACGGTAAACCAATCAGCGCATCAATACCAGCGCGTCATCGGCAGCTCGTTGTTGTTGCCCTTCGTCATGAGCACCTGATGAATGTCGATGTAGCCGATGTAGAATGCCGCCGCACAGCCGCAAAGGTAAAGGTCCCACATGCGGACGAATTCGTCGCCCTTCCAGCCCGCGACTTTGTCGTGAACCGCGAGGAAATTCTTGTACCAGCAGCGCAGCGTCTTGTAGTAGTGACGGCGCAGGCTCTCAACGTCGATGACGCGGAAGTCGGCATCATAGGCATGCGAGATGAGCTCGCGCAGCGACGGCAGCGTGCCGCCCGGGAAGATGTACTTGCGGATCCACGGTTCCGAAACGACTTCATCGTGGCCCGTAATCGTGTGGAGCAGGAAAATGCCGCCCTCTTTGAGCAGATGGTTGGCCGTTTCCATGTACGTCGCGTAATTCGAGCGGCCGACGTGTTCCATCATGCCGACACTGACGATGCGGTCAAATTTGAGCCCTTTATCCTCAAGGTCGCGGTAGTCAATGAGGTCAATCGTCACGAGGTCCTCGAGCCCCTCCGCCTTGATGCGTTCCTGACTCTTTTTCCACTGCTCTTTGCTCAGTGTGCAGCCATAGCCCTTGACGCCGTATTTTTTCGCGGCCTCGATGAGCAGGAAGCCCCAGCCGCAGCCGATATCGAGCAGCGACATGCCCTGCTTGAGGTAGAGTTTTTCAAGGATGTAGTCGACCTTGTTGCGCTGCGCCTGTTCGAGCGTATCCGTATCATGCTTGAAGTACGCGCACGAATAGCTCATCGTCGGGTCGAGCCAAAGTTTATAGAATTCATTGCCCAGGTCATAATGAGAGGAAACCTCCTTGGCCTGGTCTTTTTTCTTTTCCGACATATACAGGATGCTGCGCAGGCCCTTGCGGTCGAGCGAGAAACGGTCCGCCTGCTCAAGGAACGTGCAGAGCATATGGAAGAGGTCGCCCTTAATCTCAATGTCGCCGCGCATATACGCCTCACCAAGAGCCAGCTCCGTTGACTCCAGGAGTTCCTTTTTCGGCACATCCTTGTGGATGACCACCGTGAACTCCGGTTCGCCCTGACCAATCGTATACGTCTCATCATGCATCTCGACATTGAAACAGTGTTTGTCAAAATGCTCAAGGTAATGAAGGAAAAAATTATCCATCAGTTTTTGAAAATGCATCAGAAAAACCCCTTTCATCCAATTGCAGGAGAGCCAGCCCGTAAGGAATGTCTCTCATGATGACTGCTATAAACCATGCTTTCGACAAAACAAAAAAGAAATCCTCTTTTACGATGAAAAAAAGTTATCGAAGGATAAGTCAGATGGAATTCTCGGCCTAAATCAGTTTAAAAACAACAATTCGTTTTAAACGAAACTAGATAAATTTACAGCACTTTACAACTTTTGAAGCACAATAAAATCGCATAGCCTCCTTTGCGAT
>OIYH01000801.1_pt1 | contig 20798 bp, 18 predicted proteins | sample 1587911 | NCBI WGS metagenome assembly OIYH01 (sample SAMN03283252) | human gut metagenome | biome: human-associated habitat; material: feces | host: Homo sapiens | place: USA | collected 2013
ACCGAGTAGGGCGGTTACATCCCTAATCCCTATGGTAGGGATTTAGGGCTTGGGTATAGGGTAAGGACCCTCCCGTAGGGGTTTCTGTCCCCTATAAGGGGAACCGAAGCGGTCGTAAAGACCATTGAACGGAGGAATTCGAACAGAAATATGATATTAGGTAGGCGAAGCACGATTAGCATTTTTTATTATGCTACTTTTCGCTTTTGGTGTGGAGCCTACCTTTCTTGAATAAAAAATATAACGAGATATGAAAACAATTATGTTAGTATTTGGCACTCGTCCAGAGGCCATAAAAATGTGTCCATTGGTCAAGGAGTTCCAGAAACACACAGATGAATTTAAAACAGTTGTGTGTGTAACTGGTCAGCATAGAGAGATGCTAGACCAAGTATTAACCATTTTCGACGTTAAGCCTGATTATGACCTTAATATTATGAAGCAAGGTCAGGATTTGACAGATGTTACAGCACGTGTTCTTACTGGACTCCGTGATGTTTTTAAAGAGTGTCGCCCTGATGTTGTTCTCGTTCATGGTGATACAACAACTTCAACTGCAGGCGCATTGGCTGCATTTTATGCACAGATACCAGTAGGTCATGTAGAAGCAGGTCTTCGTACACATAATATATATTCACCATGGCCAGAAGAGATGAATCGCCAAATTACAGGACGTATTGCTACTTATAATTTCTCTCCAACACCGCTTTCTGAAAAGAATCTTCAGGAAGAGAAGGCTCATGGTGAGATCTTTGTTACAGGCAACACAGTAATCGATGCTCTTCATATGGTTGTGGATAAGCTTAAGAACGATACAGCTCTTGCCAAAGAACAAGAAGATATTCTTGCAAATGCAGGCTATGATATTAATCGTTTGGCAGATGGTAAGAAACTGGTTCTTATTACAGGACATCGTCGTGAAAATTTTGGTGATGGATTTATTCGAATGGTAACCGCTATGAAGGATCTTTCAGAAAAGTATCCAGAGGTTGATTTTGTTTATCCAATGCATTTAAATCCAAATGTTCGTAAGCCAATACATGAGGTGTTCGGTGAGGACTTAACACGTCCGAACTTCTTCTTTATTGAACCTTTACAGTACCTTGAATTTGTATATCTGATGGAGAAGTCAACAATTGTGCTTACTGACTCAGGTGGTATTCAGGAAGAGGCTCCAGGTTTGGGTAAACCAGTGCTTGTTATGCGTGATACTACTGAGCGCCCAGAAGCTCTAGCGTCTGGTACGGTTCATCTTGTAGGTACTGATTATGATAAGATTTTTAATGAAGTAAGTACTCTTCTTGAAGATTCTTCAGCCTATGATAAAATGAGTAAGGCTGTAAATCCTTATGGCGATGGTAAGGCTTGCTCTAGAATCGTTGCAGTTCTTAATGGCGAGCATCCGGCACCTTATGGTAAATGATTTTTTGATGAAGGAATAGGATTTTCCTCAAAAGGAAGTAGAAAAAAGAGGATTTAGTACCTCATATAATACTAAAAACTTTAATTCATATATCTTATGGATAAGAAAATAATAACAGTAACCTCTCCGTTACTGCCAAATTTGGATGATTTTCATGCTGAACTCCAGAAAATCTGGGACAGCAAGTGGATAACAAATAATGGTGATTATCACAAGAAACTGGAGGCTGCGCTTGCAGAATACCTCAAGGTTCCTTATGTCAGCCTCTTTACAAATGGTACATTACCATTGCTTACAGCATTGCAGGCACTTCGTATTACAGGTGAGGTAATTACAACTCCATATAGTTTCGTTGCTACTACTCACAGTATTTGGTGGAACGGTTGCAAGCCTGTTTTCGTAGATATCGATCCCGCCACAGGTAATATAGATCCGAACAAGATAGAAGCTGCTATTACTCCAAGAACAACAGCAATTATGCCTGTTCATGTATATGGTAAGCCTTGTGATACCAAAGCAATTCAAGAGATTGCTGATAAGTATGGCTTGAAGGTCATTTATGATGCAGCCCATGCTTTCGGTGTTGAAGTGAATGGCGAAGGCATCTTGAATGCTGGTGATATGAGTACATTAAGTTTCCATGCCACAAAGGTATATAATACAATTGAAGGTGGTGCTATGGTTATGCATGACGAGAAGACCAAGAAGCGTATCGATTACTTGAAGAACTTCGGTTTTGCCGGAGAGACAGAGGTTGTTGGCCCTGGTATTAATAGTAAGATGGACGAGATGCGCAGTGCATATGGTTTACTCAACTTGAAGCAGGTGGATGCAGCTATTGAGGCCCGTCATCAGGTGGCTATTAAGTATCGTGAGGTTTTGCGCAATGTAGAAGGTATAACTTTCTTCGATGATGTTCCTGGCGTTCGTCATAACTATAGTTACTTCCCAATTTTCATTGATGCACAGAAGTATGGTATGACTCGTGATGAGCTTTATATGAAGATGAAGTCTCAGAATGTATTGGGCCGTCGTTACTTCTATCCATTGATTAGCGAGTTCTCTACCTATCGTGGTTTGGAGAGTGCTGACCCTACAAACTTGCCTAATGCTCATAAGATGGCAGCTAGTGTAATTTGTTTGCCAATGCATCATGCTCTGAGCGAAGAGGATATTCAGAGAACATTAGATTGCATCTTAAAATAATAAAGGAATAATGGCACAGAAGAAAATATTGATATTAGGTGGAGCTAATCAGCATTTGAAATTTGTAGAAGCAGCTAAAGAACTAGGTCTATATACTATCGTTACTGATTATTTAAATGATTCTCCGTGCAAGAAGGTCTGTGATGAAGCTTTAATGTATAATATCACAGACATTGATAATATTGTAAAATATTGCCAGGAAAATCATGTTGATGGTGTGGTAGCTGGTTTTTTGGATCCTTGTCAGATGCCTTATGCCCAAATTTGCCAAAGGTTAAATCTTCCATGTACAGGAACTCCTGAACAATTCTTTACTTTTACGAATAAAATAGCATTTAAAGAATTATGCAGAAAGAATGGGGTTAATGTTATTCCGGATTATACCATTAATGATGTTGATAAAGACATTGTTGAATATCCAGTCTTTGTAAAGCCTGTTGATAGTCGTGGCTCAAGAGGTCAGACGGTTTGTTATTCAAAAGATGAAATGCCTGAGGCCATAAAGTTCGCTAAGAGTCAGTCTTCAAATGGAGATGTTCTTATAGAGAAGTATATGGGTGATTGCGATGAGGTGCAAATTACTTGCTTCTTGATTAATGGTGAAGTTTTTCTTGAAAGAACGGTTGATAGTAACAGAGGTAGTCAGGATTTGAATTTACAGAAGGTTGTGAATTGTTCAATTTCTCCTTCTAAATATACAGATATCTATTTGAGTAAAACCCATGCTCGTGTTTGTGATATGATTAAGGATTTGGGTATTCAAAATGGCCCAATCTTTATGCAGGGATTTTATAAAGATGGAGAATTCTACTTCTTCGATCCGGGACTTAGATTCCCTGGTGTAGAATTTGAGAGAGTGTATAAAACAGTTTGGGGAATCGATATTGCGAAATTGTTGATTCAATATGCTTTAGATGGAAAATTCCCAGATAATTCTACCTTACCTCAAGATGGTGCAAAGTTAGGAGGTAAGGTTGCAGCTGTATTGTTCCCTGTTTTAAGAGCTGGTAAGATTAAAACAATAGATGGGCTCAAGCAATATATGGATGATTCTAGAGTAATCTCTCTCTTAACTAGATATGAAGAAGGTGATTCTTTGGATTGGACGTATGATGTAAACCAACGTTATGCAGAAGTTGATTTATTAGGTAAGGATATTCAAGATCTATCAAATGCTATCGGTGATTTTTATTCCACTGTTCGTATTGAAGATGAATGGGGTAAAAGTATGTATTTTGATAAATTCAATCCTAATCGCTTGAAAGGTTGGTATGATTTGACTAAAAATAATAAAGATGAATTATCTGTAACGATTATATCTGAAGAAGATTTGGTTAAAGCAGGGTGTTTTAATGTTCCTGAGGCTATTGCTGTAACAGAACAGGCATTTAGAAAAAGAGCTGAAGGATCCGTTGTTTTCCCAGATAAAGTATCTGTGATTTTTGATGCTAAGTCTCAAAACAGAATTAATTGTTTGCCTGCTGGCTTAACAAGAGATAATGTTTATGGAATGAAATGGGTCTCAGTCTTCCCAGGAAATCCACATAATTATGGTGTACAGAACTTATCTGCTGTAATTGTTTTATCAGAATTGGAACACGGCTTTCCAAAAGCATTTATGGAGGGAACTTTGTGTTCAAATTTAAGAACGGCTGCAACAAGTGCTATTGCAGCCAAATATTTGGCAAAGTCAGATAGCAGAGTTATAGGATTTATAGGAGCTGGTGCTCAGGCAAAATCTCATTTGATGGCAATGTTGTCAATTTTTCCATCTATTGAGATATGTAAAGTTGCATCTCGTACTATAGAAACTGAGCAAAAGTTTATATCACAAATGAAGAGATTATATCCTTCTTTAAACTTTGTTGCTTGTGATAATTCCTATGAAAAAGCTGCAAGAAATTCTGATATAATTGTAACGGCAATATCTGGACAAGAAAAATTGTTGCAGGGTGAATGGGTTTCTCCAGGAACGCTTTATTGTCATGTCGGTGGTCTAGAAGATGATTTTTCAGTACCATTGAAAGCTTCTAAAATCGTATGTGATGAATGGAGGGTCGTAAAGCATCGTACACAGACTATCAGTCAAATGTATCAACAGGGCTTATTGAAAGATGAGGATATCTATGGCGATTTGATGGACATCATTGTTGGAACAAAGCCAGGTCGTGAAAATAATGATGAATTTATTTATTTCAATACTGTTGGTATGTCTTATGTTGATGTTATGTTAGCGAACCACATGTATAAGAAAGTTGTTGCAGAAGGACTTGGACATAAAGCAATTATGCAGGAAAAGTCAATGTTTGATGTAGATGAAAAGTTTATTGTAAAATAAAAAAGGCCTTATATTAGGAATACTGGGAGCAATGGACTGCAAAAGATATTTGGAGGTTCGATACCTCCTCCCAGTTCTAACTTTGAATATGTAATTGCAGCAGAGGTTTTCTTGGCTTAATTAATTTCTTAAGTAGTTTCATAAGCCAATGAAAAGCGCAAAAAGTAGTCGTTGCAATGATTGAGTTATAAAAATATGCAACAAGAATCATTAAAGAATAAAACCATAAAAGGAGTAGGGTGGAGTGCAGCTGATGCTTTACTTGGACAGGGTGTAACATTTATTGTCGGTTTAGTATTGGCTCGACTCTTGTCACCTGATGAATACGGATTGATAGGTATTTGCTTAATCTTTACAACGGTGCTGAATGGCATTGTTGATAGTGGATTTAGCAATGCTTTGATACGTAAGAAGGATGTTACAGATGAAGACTATAACACTATGTTTACGACTAATATGGCTATTAGTATAGTATTATATGTTCTTCTTTTTATAAGTGCTCCTTTTGTTTCTGATTTCTTTCATCGAATAGAATTAATAGCATTAGTTCGAGTTACAGGCTTGATATTATTTTTAAATGCTCTATCTATAACACAAGTTACAATTCTCACAAAAAACATAGATTTCAAGACAAAGACTAAAGCTTCTCTAGTTTCTGCCATAATTAGTGGTGTGATTGGCATTGCTATGGCGTTTATGGGATATGGCGTTTGGTCTTTGGTTACCCAACAGCTTTCTAAACAGTTGTTATATACTTTATGTTTGTGGGTTTTGAATAAATGGTGGCCCAAGTTTACATTCTATAAGGATAGTTTTAAGTATATGTGGGGCTTTGGTTGGAAGCTCCTTGCTAGCGGAATTTTGAACAATGTATGGAATCAATTATATCAGGTTGTTATAGGAAGATGCTATACTTCTTCAACTCTAGGACATTATACTAGAGCTAATGAATATGCAAGCATATTTTCATCTAATCTTACCTTAATAGTCCAGCGTGTTAGCTATCCTGTTTTGGCAGAAATTCAGGATGATAAGGAACGTATGGTTCAGGGATATAGAAAAGTCATCAAGGTAACAATGTTTGTTACTGCGGTATGTATGATTTCGTTAGGGGCTGTTTCTGAACCATTGATATATACTTTAATTGGCACAAAGTGGCATGAGGCTGCAACATATCTTCCTTTAATATGTATATCAATGTCTTTGTATCCTTTGCATGCAATCAATCTTAATATTCTTCAAGTTTTAGGACGAAGTGATATATTTCTTTATTTAGAAATCCTTAAGAAAATAGTTGGAATAGTTCCGATAGTAATAGGAATCTTTTGTGGTATTTACTATATGCTATTGGCCTCAATCCTTACAGGTGTTATAAGTTTATATCTTAATACATGGTATACAGGTAAAACACTTAATTATTCTTTTTGGAAACAATTGCGAGATATTACACCTTCATATTTTACTGCATTGGTTATTGCTTTGGCTGTCTATTTTTTGAAATATTTGTCATTACCATATTATATAGTATTGATGCTTCAGATTATAGTAGGAATAGTTGCATGCATAACCATAAGCGAAATTTTCAAGTTTAATGAATATAAAGAGTTAAAGACAATTGTTATTAAAGTGGTTAATAGAAAGAAATAACAGATATGAATTATCCTAATTTTAAAGTTTGTGTTAGGTGTTTCACCTTTAATCAGGCTAATTATATAGAAGATGCCATGAATGGTTTCACAATGCAACAAACAGATTTCCCTTTTGTTTGTTGCATTGTTGATGATGCTTCTACAGACGAAGAACAAAAAGTGATTAAGAGTTATATGGAGAGACATTTTAATCTTTCTGATTCTTCAGTCTCATATAAGAAGGAAACGGATTATGCCAATATCATATATGCTCAACATAAAGACAATAAAAATTGTTTTTTTGCAGTTTTATTCCTGAAAGAAAACTTATATTCTAAGAAAATAGGTTTTAAGAAATTTGAATATATTTCAGAATGGAGTAAAAGTTGTGAATATGAAGCTTTATGTGAAGGAGATGATTATTGGGTTGATTGTGATAAGCTACAGAAGCAAGTTTGTTTTATGGATAAAAACCAAGATTACTCTTTTTGTCATACAGGCTTTGATATGTATATACAAAATTCAAAAAAAATTGAGAGAGGAATTGAATTTGTAAATAATAATCTTAGACTGATAAGCGAAAAACGTAATCTAGCTGAAAGTATTCTTGATGGAAATAATTATAGAATTCAAACAGCTACGGTTTTGTTGCGCAACAAATATAGTCATTTAGTTGCAGAATTACTTAGACCATATAGAGGCAAATTTTTAATGGGGGATACTCAGATGTGGTTAGCGTATCTTTCTTTTGGTCGAATAGGATTTTTACCAGAAGTTACTACTGTATATCGAGTTAATAAAGGAAGTGCTTGCCGACCAGACAATTTTGAACATCAAATTCGTTTTGATCTTTCATGTGCAGAAATGCGTGTCGAAATGGCTGATTTATTTAATCTTAATGAGAAATTTAAAAGATATCTTCAAAAGCAATATCATAATAAATTAAACTTATATTATTGTTATAATGAAAATTATAAGCCTTTTGTAAAAATCAAATTTAATAATGCGGTTGATATGATACAGTATCATTTATTAAAATTCTCAATAATGAGAGTACTGTTGAGAAAAATATATGAATATCGTATGCTTCAATATGAAAGAAAAAATGAAAAATAATATAGTAACAGTAAAACGTGATTCTGGAATAGAGTTATTAAGAATAGTGGCTATTTTTGGGGTTATTATGATTCATTTTTATGAAGCTGCAGGTGATTCTCTCCCTTGGTTAAATCATCAAATACTTTTGCTCCTCAGAACATTAAGCTCCGCTTCTGTTGATGTTTTTCTTATTATTTCTGGATTCTTCTTGTGTAATGGAAACAAACGAAAAGTAGCTAAAATTATTGACTTGGTTCTTCAGGTCTCTATTTATAATGAAATAGCCTATTTAATTGAGGCCTATTGTGGAATTTGGCCTTTGTCTTTTAGGTCGATAGTCTCTAGTGCTCTACCTGATTGTTACTATACAATATTATTTGTTGTATTGTATTTGATATCACCTTATATAAATATAGTAATAAATTCGTTGTCAAAAAAGGAATTCCATATATTTTTAACGGTAGTATTCTTGATCTTTTCGGTATATGCAATAGGGGTTGATCTGTTAAATGAAATAGTTGGTCAAGAAATAGTTGGTTTAAGTTCTATAGGTGCATGGGGGAGTCAGTCAGGTTTTACCATAGTTAATTTTTCTCTTTTGTATTGTTTAGGTGCCTATTTACGACTTCATGGCTTCCCTAATCTATTGGTAAAAAGAGGAAAAATTATTGGTATATTACTAATTGCTCTTATTGCTCTCTGGGCCGAACTAAATCAATTTCTACCTAATTTTGGTATGGATAGTGCATGGAAATATAACAATCCTTTGGTAATTTTATATGCTGTGATTTTGTTTGGCTTCTTTTTACGTCTGAAAATTAGTAGTAGCTTTATTAATTCTGCTGCTAAAATTGTATATCCGCTTTTTCTTATACATTGTTGTGTGATTAAGCATATTAATATTTCTTATTACTGTCAAAAATCATTTTATGATATAGTCTTTTGTTATTTAGTATTTTCATTTTCGATGTATATTTTATCATGGCTTGTCTACTACTTATATAAACGCACAGTAGGCTTGTTAATATATAAAATGTTTTCGTATAATATAGATTGTTTTAGAATGAAAGAGTCTAGTGGTAAGTGTTAAATATATAATATCAATGAAGAAATTTTTGCCATTTTTGTGTGTTTTTATGTATTTTATGTCGCCTTATAGATTAGGAGGACATGAAATGCCCGAAATTATTGGTCTCTTTGCCCTTTTTTTAGCATTTCTGTCAAAATATAAGTGCTTTTTACCTAAGAGTTATGTTTTTTACTTGGTATATATATGGCTTATTCCTCTTTTCTCTTCATGTATTTGTGGAATTCCTGGAAAATATCTTTTATCAGCCATTCCGGTAGCATTGATTTTGTCAACTTGCTATATAGGTTTTTTGATGCCTAATTTAAATAAGAAATTAGTGCTAAAGTATTATCGTTGGCTTGTTTATATTGCTGTAGCATTTTTTGTTATTCAAGAATTCTCACATATAATAATAGGATATCGCCCTGTTTTCTTCTTGCCATTTTTAGAAATGTATTATGAGGACTCAAATTCTTCTTCTATGGCGGCAATTGAGGTAAATAGTGATCGTTCTGCTTCATTTTTCCTTGAACCATCCCATTTCGTTCAATATATTATTCCATATTATTGTATATCATTATCAAGATATTTAAAAACGAAAAAAAATATTCTAGAGGTATTGGCATTAACGCTTGTCATCATTTGGTTACGTGCAGGAGTTGGCTATGTTGCACTTTTGGCAATTGGTAGCTTTTATTTTTTGCGGAGCGGCGTTATGAAGATGTATCAAAAGATAATTATCGTAGTGTTTGTTTTTGCTGGTTATATTTTGCTTACGACTGTATATGCAAATAATGAATATGTTTCAGCAATACTAGATAGAACTTCAGAGTTTTCTATGACAGTTGAAGAATCAGGATCTCAATCTGGTTTTTTGCGTATTTGGCGAGGGTATTTTATATATGCATCAATGAATTTTGCTAGCCAATTATTTGGTGTTGGTCCAGGCTGTCTAGATTATGTTTGTAATGCTGTTATAATACCAGGTACTAGATATGAAGGTACCTATATGAATGGTATTCAATTACTGCTAGTTACTGGTGGAATTGTGGGGCTAATATTATTTTTCAATTATCTTTTCCGATTCGCTCGTAAGCTTGATGTTACAGGAAAATGTATATTAATAGCAATGATTTGTATATTCTTGATGGAGCATATGTATAATACACCTAAAATGTTTTTATATTTATTGCTTGCGTCTTGTTTTACAATTAAAAAACAAAGGTGTAAATTTAAAAAGAAAAAAATAAAATGAAAAAAGTTTTTATAGTTTTAAAAGAGGATGTTATGTTATATCCTCCCGTTCTTACAATTTTGAATATTTTGTCTTCTTTGAAAGTCCAGGTTAGTCTAATTGGTGTATATACTGACAAAGAAGGAAAAGCAAAATATGAGTCTAAGGGTGTAAAGTTTATAGATGTTGATAGCTATTATGAAAATGATAGTCTGTTGACAAAGTTGAAAAAACAACTTAAATTTAGACGTATTGTTAAAAAAACGCTTGAAGAATCTGAGCTTACTAATGAAGATAGAGTTTGGATTATGGGATCTGAAAACATTTGTTTGTTAAGCTCTATCGTTGATAAGTATCCTACTATTTTACATTTTTTTGAGTTTGTTGAATCTAAAATTAATTGGAAGTACCAATTATTAAATCCTTCATATAACCCTGAGAATACTTTGAAGAAGGCTTTAAAGGTAGTTTGCTGTGAATATAATAGAGCGCAGATTACTAAAGGTATTTATCAATTAAAGGATCTTCCTCTTGTTTTACCTAATAAAGTTATCGTTGATGAAAGTGAGTTGTCTAAAGTCCCAATGGACATAAAACCAATGATAGATGATATTACTCAGAAAACAAAAGGAAAAAAAGTAGTTCTCTATCAAGGAATTTTCCTCGATGAGGAACGACGTCTAGAGGAATTTTGTGAGGCTATAAGTCATTTGCCGGATGATTATGCTTTTATTGCTATGGGAAAAGGTAGCAAAATGTATGAGCATTTAAAAGCAAAGTATGAGTCTGATAGAATCATCTTTATTCCATTTATTAGACCTCCTTATCATCTTTTGGTAACCAAGTTGGCAACTGTTGGAGTTTTGTCTTATTTCCCTCGAAGAGGGCCTATTGCTTATACCATAAATCCTATATATTGTGCTCCGAATAAAATATTTGAGTATGCTAAGTTTGGTATTCCTATGATTTCTAATGATATACCTGCTTTGAAGTATGTATATATGGAGTATGGTTGTGGTGAATGTATTAAATATCCAATGACAACAGAAAATATAACAGAAGTCATAAAGAAGGTTATGGATAATTTGCCTACATATAGGGAAGGTGCATTAAAGTACTTTGATTCTGTAAATGTAAAATCTATTATTTCAGAAATAATAGAATAAAATGATTTAAAATATAGCGTATGATGAATCCTCAAAATACTCTAGAGCTGTTTTGTTATAGAATAAAACTATTGTTTATAGTCTTTTTGGGTGAATTGATAAAATCTTTGATAGATTTAAAAGTAATAAAACCTAAAAGACAGGCAATCACTGGTATAAAGACTAATCCAAGGTTAATTGTTTCTTTAACATCTTATGGCAGAAGAGTTAATTTAGTATATTACACTATTATTTCGTTGCTCCGTCAAACTGTTCAGCCAGATATGGTTATTCTTTGGCTTGATTCTGACAACTGGAATGTAGGTAATCTTCCAAAATCATTACTTCAGTTGCAGAAATATGGCCTATCGGTTAAATTTTGTAAAGATTTAAAGTCTTATAAAAAATTAATCCCAGCTTTGGAACAATTCCCCGATGCGATGATTGTTACTTGTGATGACGATATTTATTATCGCAAGAATATTGTAGAACGTTTAGTTTTAGCATATAAAAATGATCCAACTAAGGTGTATGCTCATCGAGCTCATTGGATTTCTTTTAATGGAGATGGTTCTCTGCAAAGTTATAATAATTGGCTTGAAGAAATTTCTGCAGATGAAGGATTTAGAGTTTTTCCAACCAGTGGTGGAGGTACGCTTTATACAAGAAACTTATTGTATAAAGATATGTGTAACAGTGAATTGTTTATGAAACTTTCACCAAAAGCAGATGACGTATGGAACTATTTTATGGGATTTCTCCAAAATACGAGAAACGTTGTACTTCCATATAAAGGATATATTTATGTACCATTGGATGTTTTCTATCAAATTTTTCATAAAGGGTCAAATTTGTCTGGAAGTAATGAAGGACAATCAATGAATGATGTTCAGATAAAATCAATTATGGATTATTATAAAATAACCGATTTTGATTTAAATAAATAATGTTATTTAACTTTCACAATGTTATGGATAGTTTTGAAGATATTAAAATAGCGGTAGCCGGTACCGGCTACGTAGGACTTAGTATTGCTACGCTATTGTCCCAGCACCATAAAGTAACTGCTGTAGATGTAATCCCAGAGAAGGTTGAGAAGATCAATAATAAGATTTCTCCTATTCAGGATGATTATATCGAGAAGTATTTGGCAGAGAAACCTTTGAAGTTGACTGCAACTCTTGATGGTAAGTCTGCTTATAAGGATGCAGACTTCGTGGTGATTGCTGCACCAACCAATTATGATCCAGTAAAGAACTACTTCGATACAACCCACGTAGAAGAAGTAATCGACCTGGTATTGGAAGTAAACCCAGATGCAGTGATGGTCATCAAGAGCACCATCCCTGTAGGTTACACCCGTAACCTCTACTTGAAGTATGCCAAGAAGGGAGTGAAGAAGTTCAACCTGCTTTTCTCACCAGAGTTCCTTCGTGAGAGTAAGGCTCTCTACGACAACCTTTACCCAAGTCGTATTATCGTAGGCTATCCAAAGGTAATTGATCGTCCTGAGTTTACAGAAGAAAATGAGGCAATCAATAAGGTAACCAATGTCGATATGATGATGGATGCTGCCAAGACTTTTGCTGCACTTCTCCAAGAAGGTGCCATCAAGGAGAATATTGATACACTCTTTATGGGTATGAAGGAAGCTGAAGCTGTTAAGCTCTTTGCCAATACCTATCTGGCTTTGCGTGTAAGTTATTTCAACGAGCTTGATACATACGCAGAGGTCAAAGGTCTTGATACCAAGGCTATCATTGAAGGTGTAGGTCTTGACCCACGTATTGGTACCCATTACAACAACCCGAGCTTCGGTTATGGTGGCTATTGCTTGCCAAAGGATACCAAGCAGCTCTTGGCAAATTATGCCGATGTTCCAGAGAACCTGATTGAGGCAATCGTAGAAAGCAATCGTACTCGTAAGGACTATATCGCTGATGCAGTTCTTCAGAAGGCAGGTTACTATAGCTATGCTGATGATAACAGCTATGATGCAAGCAAGGAGCACAACTGTGTGATTGGTGTTTATCGCCTGACGATGAAGTCAAACAGTGATAACTTCCGCCAGTCTGCAATTCAGGGTATCATGAAGCGTATCAAGGCAAAGGGTGCTGAAGTCATCATTTATGAGCCAACATTGGAGGAGGGCAGTACTTTCTTCGGTAGTAGAGTAGAGAACAATCTCGAAGTCTTCAAGTCAAAGAGCCATGCCATCATCGCTAACCGCTACGATGCTTGTCTGGATGATGTAAAGGATAAGGTATATACACGAGATATTTTCAGAAGAGACTAATTTTATGGAAGATTACGGATTAGTTTCAATTATCACACCAACATGGGCGTGTGCTCCTTTTATCTGTGAAACAATAAGAAGTATTCAAGCTCAGACTTACCAGAATTGGGAGTTGCTGATACAAGATGACTGTTCTACCGATAATACACTGGAGATAATACGTCCATATATGGAAGATGATAGTCGAATCAAATATGAGTGCAATCCTAAGAATAGTGGTGCTGCCATTACTCGTAACAATGCTCTTCGTAGAGCAAAGGGTAGATGGATAGCATTCCTTGATAGCGATGACTTATGGGTGCCTGAGAAATTGGAGCACCAGTTGGCTTTTATGGTGAAGAATGGTTATGCCTTCTCTTATACTCGTTATGAAGAAATGGATGAGAATTCTCATCCAACTGGTGTTATGATTACGGGTCCTAACCACGTCACAAAACTGGGCATGTATGCTTTCTGTTGGCTTGGATGCCTAACAGTGATGTATGACCGAGAAAAGGTAGGCTTGATTCAGATAGAAGACATAAAGAAGAATAATGACTATGCGATGTGGTTGCAAGTGTGCCAAAAGGAAGATTGTTATCTCCTTGATGAATGCTTGGCAAAATATCGCAGAGGTAGAGTTGGTAGCGTCTCAACTCACGGTTATGCGACTATGATCAAATGGCATTATAAACTCTGGCATGAGGTAATGAAGATGAGTCCTATATCAAGTTTGTTCTTTACAGGAATGAACCTGGTATGTGGTGTATTCAAGAAGATTCATTATGTGAAAAAATAACTATGATTTTCAAAAGACTATTTGATATTGTAGCATCCCTTTTTGGATTGCTCTTGATATGGTGGATATTCCCGCTGGTGGCTTTTCTTATTCATAAGAAGATGCCGGGTGGCTCGGCTTTTTTTGTTCAGAAGAGAGTGGGCAAGGGGGGAAAGTTGTTTAAGTGCCATAAGTTCCGCTCGATGGTAGTGAATCATAATGGTTCATCGGTATCGGTGGCGGGCGATAGCAGAATCACTCCGTTTGGTGCGAAGCTTCGCCATTATAAGATTGATGAGTTGCCTGAACTTTGGGACGTGTTGATTGGTAATATGAGTTTCGTTGGTCCCCGTCCTGATGTTCCTGGTTATGCAGATAAACTGGAAGGAGATGATAGGGATGTTCTGAAGCTTCGTCCGGGTATCACGGGTCCTGCTACGCTGAAGTATCGCCTGGAGGATGAAATGATTTCTGAGTATGTGGCAAAGAAACAGGCAGAGGGTGATGCTCGCTCTATGCAGGAGATTGCTACTGAATATAATGACAAGGTGATATACCCTGATAAGGTTCGCCTTAACTGCTATTACTATCGCCATTACTCCTTCTGGAAGGATATCGAAATGATATTCGCAACAGTGCTTGGCAGAAAGGTGAAGTTTGCAGGAGAGGAAGTTTAGTGTTTCATGGATGAATTCTACGAATGGCTGAATCCTAGGATTCCTGTAGAGTATGTACTCATCTCCTTTCTTGTGCTTTCTGTTGCAATCGTGATTGGGATGCTGGTGATGAAAGGGGATAGGGCGAAGAGGTTCGTGCTTGGGGCTTTGCTTGCGGAGTACTATTTCCTGGTCCTTTGTTCTACCGTGATCTGTAGAGCTAGTGTCATGGAACGACATGTCGAGTTGATGCCATTTTGGAACTATTCCGATATCTGGAATAAGGTGGATTATCCTGCAGACCTAATAGAGGTACTGCTGAATATGGCACTCTTTGTTCCGATAGGATTCCTGCTCGGAGGAATTGGTTTTAAAACCAAGAAGGTTCTCTTAATGGGAATCTGTTTATCGGGGATCATTGAGGTTTCACAATTCGCCTTTAGTAAAGGTCTTTGTGAAACGGATGATGTAATACATAATACCTTGGGATGTGTTATAGGTTACTTTGGCTTTATTGGATTATTGAAAGCCAGAAGAATCTTTGAGATTAAAAGATATTAAATACAATATACAATGAAAGAAAGAAAGACTATTTATCTTTGTCTGGCTCACATGAGCGAGACTGGTGAGGAACAGAAATATGTGAAGGAGGCTTTTGATACCAACTGGGTGGTGCCTCTGGGTCCTAACGTGAATGGTTTTGAGGATGACCTCAAGGCTTTCGTTTCTAAGAATAGCGATGGCTCTGAGTTGTCTCGTGAGGTGGTGGCGCTGAGTGCTGGTACTGCTGCCGTTCACTTGGGTTTGCTGGCTTGCGGTGTTGGTCCTGGTGATGAGGTTTGTGTGCAGAGCTTTACTTTCTGTGCTTCTTCTCATCCTATTACATATCTCGGTGCTACTCCTGTTTTCATTGATTCTGAGCCTGATTCATGGAATATGGATCCGGAGTTGCTGGAGAAGGCGATTATCGACCGTAAGGAGAAGACGGGTAAATATCCTAAGGCGATTGTTCCTGTTGCACTCTATGGTATGCCTTATGATTGCGATAAGATCATGGCGATTTCAGAAAAGTATGGTATCCCTGTAGTGGAGGATGCTGCTGAGGGCTGCGGTTCTAGATGGAAGGGTCAGGTCTTGGGTACATTCGGTAAGTTCGGCGTATTGTCATTCAATGGTAACAAGATGATTACTACTTCTGGTGGTGGTGCCTTGATTTGCCAGGATGCCGAGAGTAAGAACAACGTGATGTGGTATGCTACTCAGGCTCGTGATGCTTATCCTTACTATCAGCATACTGCCATCGGTTACAACTACCGTATGAGTAATGTCTGTGCAGGTATCGGTCGTGGTCAGATGACTGTTTTGGAGGATCACATCGCTCACCATAAGCATGTACAGGAGTTGTATAAGGAACTCTTGAAGGATGTTGAGGGTGTTACCTTGCATGAGGCTCCTAATGCCGACTATGATTCCAACTACTGGCTCTGCACCATTACACTTGATCCTAAGCTGAAGATTCAGGGTCAGGAGAATGCATACAAGGAGGTAGTGAAGACTGCCGTTGGTGGAGCTGCTGGTGTGATTCACATGGTGGATACTCCTACAACTGATTGTCAGCCAAATGAGAATGTGGAGGCATTGCGTGTCTTCATGTTGAGCAAGAAGATTGAGGCACGACCAGTATGGAAGCCTATGCACAAGCAGCCAGTATATCAGGATGCTCCTGCATACGTGAATGGTGTAAGTGAGGCCATCTTCAAGGTAGGTGTCTGCTTACCTGCGGGTCCGATGGTATCGGACGATGATGTTCGTTACATTGTAGAAAGTATTAAAGAGGCGATTGTATAATCGCCTCTTTTTTGTAGGTAAGCTTAAGAAAGGCTCCACCTTTCTCACCAAGCCGCTCTTCAATGGTCTTTACCCCCCCCCCAGGTTCCCCTTCTAGGGGACTGAAACCTCAGGGATGAGAGGATATAACCGCCCTCCGGCGCTCAGAACCGCTTCGCTCTGAGGTTGGCGGACCATTAAAGGTCTACGCCAGGTTGTGCGGGCTGGGACCGCATAGATGTAGTTGGATCAACCATCAGCGTAAAGCAATTTGATGAATATATGATGAGTTTTCCAAAAAGAGATTTTTAGATAATATGTTCAAGGTAATCAAAGTGGCAGCCAATAGAAATTAAAAGGGCATCCTAAGAGGATGCCCAATATACTATAGGGAGGTTGATCAAAACCAAGGACTAATCGTCTCATTGGAGTGATGCTCTCCCTTATTATCAATGTTAAGTTATCGACTGCAAAATTAATAATTTTATTGGTAGATACCAAATTTATATTCACAAAAAATATTAATTAAGATGAAAAAAGAAGATTTTCAAGAGTTCTTCAAGCAAAGAATGGCGGAAATCATGCACAAAGACACACTTGATAGCTATCGAGTGAGAGCTAATAATGCCCATACCATTCTAAAAGAACTAAGCTATGTTATGGAAGGATGGATTGCTGGTAATATCAAACGCTTTGAAACGGTTGAACTTTGTGTTGATGAAACTATCTCTCTTATAGAAAAGGATAATTGTCTTGTGTTTTCCAATTATACCAAGGATTTATTTATTAAGGACTTAAAAGGGTATGTCAGGGAATCTAAGGATAAGCTGCTTATTGAGAATACAAACAAGATTATTTATCTCGTTAATGAGTGTTTGATTACAAATGAAGGGGTTTTCTTGTCCCGGTTGATAGAAAAAATAGAGGAACAAGTAACTATTGATGAAGAGATAGAGGATAAATTGTTTACCCCAAAGTTGAGAGAATTTGATAACTTGTTATCATCTTTTGCTTGTGAACTGTTGACAATAGGTTATTCAAAAAGATACCTCTATAAATTCTTTAATTCTTTCAAGAAAAATCGTAAGGGATTAACTTTTGAAGATGCTTTTTCTGAAATGAAACATAAGTTTTTGAACAAAAAACTACTTACATTCATTGTCGCCATAAAGTTGAATTTCAAATATATAAAGAATGCGCAAGCGGCAACTGAAGTTGTGGAACAATTGAAAGATGAGATTCCTGAGGAGTTGAAAAAATATGTAGGAATACACAAATCTTTTGTTGCAAAGAAGAAATCTGTACGATTCTTTATAAAGAATGTAACTGCATTGGACGCATATATGGCTGTAAGGCTGGCTTATGAACACTTGTCAAAATTGTTGGATTATAAGCAGGATGTTATTTATGGTTATAGTTTACCAAATTATGCTCTTGCCTTCATGCTTAAAGGAGATAGCTTTTCTGTTTCTACTGAAAAGTTCTTTGAACTAGATAATGGTGGTCAGTTCTTGAAAGATGAAGGTAATATGTTATATGAGAAACTGAACTGTATAGATCGTTCTTTGTTGGTTTCTGCTGACGTAAAAGATAGAATTACTGCTGCCTTACGTCATTTACGAATAGGTGACGGTCAAGTGGAATTGGAACAACAGTTTATCAATTATTGGATAGCACTGGAGTTTATCTTTGCTTCTTCGTCAAGCAATGATAATACATATTCCCGAATAAAGGAAAATCTTGTCAATATACTTTCAGCTTGCTATGTGAAGCGAAATCTTCTCTACCTTGAAAATTGGATGAGAAGAGAGGATATGCTGAATGATGGGGAAAATATCATTGAAAAGATTAAAGGTGAAGAGATGGAATGGCCTATAGAGAATATCCTACTGAAGTATCGTGTCAAGAATATGAAGGCACATCTTCATCATAAAGATAAAGTAAAAATATACATAGATAATCATCAGACACATCTATGGCAGCATATATCTCGTATTTATAGGCTCAGAAATGAGCTTGTACATGAAGCAGCTTTAAAGCAGGATATTGAGAATGTTGCAAGTAATCTTCGCTTTTATCTTGTATTTGTACTCAATCAGATGATAGATTTTTTTTCTGAGGAGACAGCCAATATGAAGCCAAAGTCGATGCTCCAGTTCTTTTGGAATTACGAGAAGAGTCTGCGGGCGATTTTATTGGCTGATGGAGCAGATGTTGTTTCTGTAATTTCAAGCATTCATATTGCAAAAAGTTATATTGTCTGAGTTAATGTATGATAGGTATGAGTGACGATAGTGCTGTATCGGTATCATACAGTCTTCATTTATTTGTTATGATGATACACGTATTCTCTATCGAAAGATGAAAGGAGATCTGATTGGGGTTACGCCTTGGTGATAAAAATGAGTGTTGCAGTAGAAAAATGAGAAAGAATAATAGATTATTATTGTATATTTTTGCATGTTTGGGGGTATTACTGCAAGAGGGGAATCTTTTGATATAGATTAAGGCTTTTCGACCTTTGAGGGATGGGATTCGCAGATTTCGGGAGATTTTGCTGATGTCTTGCAGAATTCTTTGCTTTATTCTTGGTGGTTTCGAAGAAAAAGCGTATTTTTGCGGCAGAAGTGTTAAATATAGAAGGATTTGATTATGAGAAGTATGAATAAAATGTCGGCGGAGGATATCGCTAAGCTTAAGGCGGTAGCTTTGTATGTCTTAGACAAATGTGGTGAAACGGATTTCATTCATTTGTTTAAGATTATCTATTTTGCGGAAAGGAATCTCTATGCAAAATATGGTCAACATTTAGTTAAGGATACTTTTATCGCCATGGAACACGGACCGGTTCCCTCTCATCTTTATGATGCCTTGAAATTAATGAATGGCAAGGGAAACAATAAGGATGTCAAAGCTATTAGCGATTCTTTGTTACCTGCTGGTGGGGAATGCGCTTGGTTTTTTGTGAAAGCTGGCGAAAAGCCTGACTTGGACGAATTGAGTAAAGCTGAGATAGAAGCGTTGGATGCTGCCATTGATAAATACAAAGATATGGATACCAAGACTTTGTCTGAGCTATCTCATGATTCTGCCTGGCATGAGGCATGGGATAAGAATCATAATGCTGTTATGACCTCTCTGAATATTGCAAAAGCAGGTGATGCTTCTAATGAGTTTTTAGAGTATCTCCAGGAACAGGAATTTATAGATTCTATTTTGGAGGCTTAGGCTATGGTGAACTTCAAAGAATTGCTGGGAAATAATAATCAGCTTCAAAACTTGCTCCTTGATACGTAAAATGGTGGAGAAACTGGAGAACTTGGTTTGCAAAAGCTGTCTGGAACGTACTGGTAAAGAACCTATAGGGGTAGAAGTATGGTAAGTATTCTTTTACCTTTGCACCCGGAATCACGAAAGTCGATGAGGAACAATAAAAATGAATTTAATATTTAGTCAAATTAAGGTATAGCCTCCATTTGCTTGTGCTGATGGAGGGCTAAACTTCGTATTCTTGTTTCAAAATTAGAAAAATGATGCCGCCGTGCAAAGGTACAACATTTTTTGAGATATGCAATACGGCGTTGAGCGGATACTTACTAAAGTCTTACTAAGCCTCTCTCTTGCCCAAAGAGAGAGGCTTTTTATTTAGCCATTATGAATGGTTGCGCTCTTTCCTTAGTCGTCTGACTTCTCTGATTTCTTCATTGATTTCATCGAGAGTCATTTCTGGGAATTCACCTCTTTCTGCCATAGCCCTAATTTCAGCGAATGCTGCTTTTGCTCTTGCAGTTACTTCGTCTTCTTCCTGCAGGGCTTTCTGTGGATTGTCCTTTCGGATGGTTTCTGATGTCTGTACCATAAGCTTATCATTATTAACGTTTTACTTTCTGAGTGCAAATATACGGCATTATGGAGGAGAATGGTGCAGAAGGGGGAATCTTTTAAAAAAGATTAAGGCTTTGTCACGCAGATGGCGCAGATGACGCAGATTTCACAAATATAGACCTATTCGGTCTTGGGATTTCGCAGATTTGGGGTAATTTGCAGATAACTTGCAGATTTCTTTCTTTTTTCTTGGTGGTTTCGAGGAAAAAGCGTATTTTTGTGGCAAAGTTGAACGT
>OIYH01000806.1_pt1 | contig 20756 bp, 13 predicted proteins | sample 1587911 | NCBI WGS metagenome assembly OIYH01 (sample SAMN03283252) | human gut metagenome | biome: human-associated habitat; material: feces | host: Homo sapiens | place: USA | collected 2013
CCGTCTGCAGGTCACAAGTCGCGGCTATATGCTAGGCTACAACGATTTGAAAGACCCTTCTGTCAGCGGCTTTTTCCGGTTTCTCGCAAGGGTCGGTGACAACGGGATGAAAATGCAAATCGTGAAAATAAGATTTTAAAAGGTAAAATGAAGCGCGTTCATTTTGACGTTGAAGAAGACGGCTTTTACGGCGCATATTGGGCGTGCAGGGACACACATACAGCAGCGGGCACGGATTCGATTGAAACCGTGCCCGCTATCTGATACTATATTATTTTATCGAACGTCTGTTCTAATCACACTCAGTGATTAATCCAGTACGGGCGCTACCAATCCGTGTCGCATCATGCCGCCGAGGGCCTGATTCGTGCGCAATTTGGGCGAATCAGGCCCTTGATTCGCGATTTCGGGAATGGCTCAAATGATTCGCGAAATCGCAGGTTGCTTCTTTAATCATTCCCGGGGTTCCGCCAGGATTCGTAGCGGGTGGCTTAAAATAGGGTGATTCGATGCGGGCGGACTCGGCAGGCAGATCTGCTATAGCCTCACATCTATCGGCGATGGGTGGTCATCGAGGAATCTCTCGAGCGTCGTCTTGCTCTTGTTGCCGTAAAGGACTTCATAAGCTTCTGGCGATAAAGCACGGAACAAAGCAAGCATCTCCGCGTCGACCCTTGCGGGCGAACACCCATCGGGCCCTGGATTGAACAGGCGCTCGCTGTGTGCAACGCGGTTGCGTAGCTTGTTGATCGCTTCGAGCTGCAGGTTGAGCTTCGCCCTGTCGGTTCCGGCTGGCCATGCAGCGTGAAGATACGGGATCCAAAGGTCTCGTTCACGGCTTCGGTCGGTCATATGCGCCCAGAAGCCGAGCATAAGACCTGCAATCACCTGATTGGGGTTTGCAGGGTCGTGTGCCCGCCCGCGGGCGTCGTCAATGGCTCGGCGGTTCACCATATTCACGTCGCGCAGTTTTTTCGCCTTGCTCTTTCGCATGATGGGGCGCGTCACGGGTGAGCTCGCGTCAAAGAGCCAGTGCTCGTCACCCTCGAAGCGCTCGGTGAGGGCCCTATCGTACGCATTGCGTAGTGCGAGCTCGAAGTGCGCAATGTCGCCCATGAGGGCGCGCCCAAGCATGAGGTTCCATTCGTGCAGCTCGAGCGCGCGTTCGACGTCACCGACACAAAGGTTCAGGTAAGAGGAAAACCTTGATGGCGAAAGCCAGCGCTCGGCCCACTCGAGCGGCACTGCGGTTTCGGGGTGCTCGCATGCGTCTGCCATAAGGTATCTCCTGTAAAACAAATTTAGGCCCGGTGACTTGAATCAGCGGTCATCCCGGGCCCATCAATGCGTATTATATACGGCCTTGTTGGATTTGGCAATCTCGTGCTAAGTACCGCAACGCTATAGGATTAGCTGGTCAAGCAGAAAGCCGTAACGCCCGATGCTCCCGTTTTTGGTGAATTCGATAAGGTTCGCAGCAGAAAAATCAACATCGTCCGGGATCTCGTTTTCGACAATTATGACCTGGCAGTTTCCGCATTGGTCGAGCATGTACGAAAGCATCGAGCTCTTCATTCCTTCGGCAACGCCTTCCTGCTTGCTTTCTTTCAGGGAGAGAATCGGCGAGTCAAGGATGAGCATTCGCGGCGCATGTCTACCGCGTTCGTCTAGGTATTTCATTAACACGAATGCGAATATCGAATTCAAGAAACCCCTGTAGCCTTTCCCTTCAGACTTCTTGTCCTTTCCGTTCACGGTCACGTCGAAAGTCGTGCGATTGAGACCGGCAAACCGGAAATCGGGGTAACCGCATCGTTCCACAGCCGACGAGACGCGATTGCTCAGATCATCGAAAACGTCGTCACGGAACAGTTTCTTTGCGTCATATTTAGGAGCATCGACTTCTCGTTGCATTTCGAGATAAATGTCCCGCCCGTACTCTTCATCGAGGGATTCAAGGATTTCGATTTCAGCCTGGAGAGAACTTGCTGTTTTATACGCTTCCAGTATTTCGCTCAAATTCCGTGCTTACCGGCCGTTCCTCACGATTCGCTAGTTGGCCGCGAACGGCACGGGGCCTAGCTCCCCAGCCCTTTCAACGACCTTGCGCACAGCTGCGCGATCGGCTCCTCCATGCGCCCCCTGAGCTCCCTGGCGGCGTCGGCCGACCCCGTTTTTTCCAAAGCGTCGAACTCCTGGGCCAGCTTGCCGGGGATCTCTTTGGCGTAGAGCGCCAGCAAGTCGCGGCAGCCCTCGGCGGTTATGCCGAATCGCTCGAGGCCGCACTGCTCGACCAGCTTGGCGAGGTCGTTTGCCGAAACATGGCCTGCGCGGTTCTCGCCGCCGATGGACATGGCAAGCTTGGGCGGCTTCACCCTCAGCTTCGCCCCCTCGACGTAGGGGGCGATGGATGCCACGTCGTACATGGGCGCCAGCCTGTGCGACCCGTCGGCGGCAAGCATGATGGAGTAGTTCTTGGCGTGCGCGTCCGTCGCCGCGAGCAGGTAGTTGAGGAAGAGCATCTGCAGGAAACCCGCAGCGTTTGCCTGGGCAGTGGGCCCGGTCGAGGTGATAAGCCCCAGCACTTCGGCGCAGTTCGGCCCGCCGTACATGGTGTACTTGTTGTCGGGAAGACATCCCAGAGCCTGGCAGAGATCCTCCTGATGGAGCCTCGTCACGCTGTCCCCCTCGACCAAACGGTCGTAGCGCTCGATGACGATGGCGGGCTCCACGCCGCTCTCGCCCTCGAATTCCAGATACTCGACACTTGCCGCAGGCACGTCTAGGCTTCTCGCTAGCCGCATGCAGACATACTCGTTGAGCGCCTGATGGGCCAGTCCGCGCACGCCGCTCTTCAGGATGTGGGTGGTTGCCGCAGAGCCCTCGCAGGAGTACCACCTGCCATCCATGCGCCGTAAGGCGAACTTGCTCTGCTGGCCGCCGAGGCTCCAATGCTCGTTGCTGGCTATCCAGCCGGCGCCATCCTGGCGACCTGTGGCCAGCCTGCGGGCAATTTCGGCGTCGCTCACGGCGACAAGGCGCTCATCGCGGTAGGCGTCGGAACCCTGGGGGACGAACTGCACCGCGCCGGGGCAGTCCAGGCCGATGACGCCGAGGAGCGCGAAGGGGTTGTTGGGAGAGATGCCGGCGTCGGCGGCGACATGCCTTCTCACGGCCGGGTCCTCCGGCAAAAGCCCCCAGAGGTAGGGCAGCACGACCTTGTCACGGTAGGGCCTGGTGGAAAGCGGCATGGACGACGACAGCGGAACGCCGCGGTAGCCTCTCTCGTAGGCAAAGGAAAGCGAGCCGGCCCCGTCCTGGGAAAGGGTTCCTGCGAGCTTGTCGGCGATGAGCACATCGAGGACGCCGGCAGTCATCGCGCACCTCCCGTCAGGATGGAGAGAGCGCCTGCGGAGGCATCATCGCGAGCCGCAGGCCCTCCGATACCCAACTGCTCAGCCTGCGGCTCATCTGAGGGGTTCCCAACGGTCAGCTCCAACCCCAGCCCCAGGGCCCCGAGCACGGCGGTGAGCTTGTCCAGCTGCACGCCGGAGTTTTGTCCCAGCTCCAGCGACCAAAGGCAGCGCTTCGACACGCCCGCGGCCTCTGCCAGCTGAGCCTGGGTCATCCCCAATTCAGCGCGCCTGTCCTTTATGGCGTAGCCTATCTCCAGCGCGTCGACCATGGTTATCCTCCCATCTCAGATGATTTATTTTTCGCATCATTTTGCGATTATGATAGTTCGCAATATTATGCGAGTCAATATTCTCGCAACATTATGCGTCTTCACTTTTCGGCCAAAACGCCCTGGTTCTATCAGTTATCCAAATACTGATACGCTAACTGATACACTTATGTATCAATGAAATATCCTGTCAGGAATCGCCGAAAACCATATTTGGTATTACAAGTCAGGAGGACGGGTGAAGATCGGAGAGAAGATCCATCGCATCAGAAAGGAGCGCGGCTACACCGCCGAGCAGTTCGCCGAGATGCTCGACATCTCAACCGTGTCATTGCGCAAGTACGAGTACGGAAAGCGAACGCCGAAGGAGTCTATGATTACCGAGATTGCCAGCTGCCTCGAGGTGAACCCTTCATCTCTCAAGTCTGATTGTGGTAACGACGCGAACGATGCGGTTCATATGCTGTTCGAGCTGGAAGAGGCGTTCTGCCTTGAGCCTATCAAAATTGGGGACACTGTCGTCTTGACTCTTCCGGAAGACTTGGGCAGCGAGGACCAGGAAGCACTGGCGAGGGCGCTTCGCCAGTGGTATAGGAGCAATAGGGATCTGAAGGATAATGAGCTAACGAGGGACGAGTATGTTGCCTGGAAGGACTCCTTCAAGGCCTAGACTCCCTAAATAGAACCGAAAATGGCCTCGTCAGAGGCTGTTTTTATGCCGTGACCCGTTCGTGACCCACACCGCAAAAAAAATACCCGCAATAACTGATACGTAATCGTATCAATATCAGAGTTGCAGGTGGCTATCGGGTTGCAGCTATTCAGGCAATGGCGCATTTGCAGGTAATGATACGTATTCGTATCAATTGTTATTCTTTACTGTGTTTGCTTGATTTGGCAAAAATTGCAGGTGGAATCGGGTGTTTCGACTTGTTAGCCACCTGCAAGCTGACTTCGAAATGACTAAGTTTACGTGGGTCATGCTTTTACATTTTCGTATGACTCACTTTGTGTTCGAGCACAAAAAACACCCCTTGAGCAGGTTATTCTCAAGGGGTGTTGTAGGTCACATATTGATACGATACTGTATCAGCTTTTATTCCCACTTAGCGACTAATTGAATCCGAGCATTACCAATCCGTGTCGCATCATGCCGCCGAGGGGTTGATTCGTGCGCAATTTGGGCGAATCATGCCCTTGATTCGCGATTTCGAGAATGGCTCAAATGATTCGCGAAACCGCAGGTCGCTTCTTTAATCATTCCCGGGGTTCCGCCGGGATTCGTAGCGGGCGGCTTAAAACGGGTGATTCGGAGACCAACCCGCGCATATCGTTATCGCTTCATCTTCTTCAAGTTAGCGAGCTTCCATTGCGCTTCCGGGCTCGCGGCAGCGGCTTGGGCGATGGCACACTCGCCGAAGAGGAGCTCGGGGCGGTATTCCCCTTTGGCGAACAAGTCCAAATAGAGTCTCTCGCCGTCGTTTCTGGGCAGGATGTAGGCCGACGTGAACTCCTCCGCGTCGGCCATCAAGCCTGCTAGCGTCGGCTCTTTATCCCTCGAATGCAGCATCGGCAGCAGCTGGTCTTCGAGGTCTTTCTGCCGATCTTCGAACCGTTTGCTCCGGCCTTCGAACTCGTTCGGAAAGCATGCGGAAACGGAAGCGTAGTAGAGGAGCGCCTTGTGAACGATGCCGTCGGGATCGCCCGTGGCGTCGAAGTGCGCCTTGAGGTTCGATATGTCGTAGAGATCCCTTATCTTCACCCTGTCGAAAAAGGCTTTGACCTTGCCGCCCGCAAGCTCGGCATCCTCGAACATGGGGACGCCGACATCGGGGCGAAGGGGGCAGCATCTGGAGCGGATCGGGAACAGCGGGGACCTGTTCATGTATATGCAGTCGATCTTCACGTGGTCGGTTCCCCAGTCACCGCGATAGCGGAGCACGAACGTCCTGCCCGCATGGCCTCCATCGCCGGCGGACACATCGTAGCCCTGCCCTCTGCCCACCTCCTCGATGGCGCGCTCGATGAAGGGTCGCTCCCTCAGCATCTCCTCCCTTGGCAACGCGCCGACGTAGGAAATGTCGATGTCGACCGAGAGGCGTGGGATATCCAGCATGAAGAGGTTTATCGCAGTGCCGCCGTGCATGGCGAGCTTCCCTTTCAGGTCGGGGTGCCGCTGCATCTCGTCGAGCAAGTCGAGAAGTCGCTCGACCTTGTCGAGCGTCCTCGGCTGGAATCCGCTTGTGTCTATAGCAGCCATTTTCCGACTTCTTCCTCCTCCTCGGGAAGACACAGCCTCCATCGTCGCGACCAGCCGCGCGACCTAGTCGAATCCTTGTCAAGCTTGAAGGGACCGCCCTTCGCCATCTCCTCGAACACGTCAAGCACATCAGAGGGGATGCGCCATTTTTCTGCCTTTCGTTCGAGCAGCCAGCCCGTCCTCGCTGCGAGCGACGCGGATTTTTCGGAGACGAGCTTCCTCAGTGCTTCTGCGTCTATGTAGGGGAACAGCGAGATCGACATCAGAGCCTCTTCGATGCCGCCGCAACGGTCGGGGTAACTGAGGCAGTCGACTACAGTCTGCTCGTGCGTCGTCACCACGGTTCGCAGGCCGTTTCTGCCGCGCACTGATTGGGCTGGAAGGTCGTTTGCGAGAGGGAACGGGACGTATGAGATGCCAGAGTACTCGAACGCACTTTTAATGGACGCTGACCTGAACTGGCAGACACTCCCAACGTTGTGGGCGACACCGTGAGCTTCAAGCGCAGAATGGAACGAGATGACAGCTTTGGGGTCAATCGAAGACACCAATTCGAACGAATCGACTTCCGTTGCGGCGAACCGCCCCGATTTGGAAACGTAGGCCCCGCGCCTTGCCCTCTCGATCTGCCCGGCGGCGACGGCGCGCCTGAGCGTCGTCTTCACCGACGAGTCGGACAACCCGCAGCTCGCGGCAAGCTGGGAAACGGTGAACACGTGGGTTCGGTCTATGTACTCTTTGAACTTCATACTGAGCGATTCTAATGGAAAGGTGTACATTTTGTCCACCTTTCCATCGATTCTCATCAGCAAACATAATTACCGCGCTTAACCATGAGGTGGTTGCTTGATTGGCGGGTGCGTCGATCATATGACAAATGCATCATATGCTCGCCGCGAAGAGAAAGAAGATGCTGCTTTCTCGTGATGCTTCGACCAAGCATGGTGGATCCTTGTTGGCAGGTGCTTCGATATTGGATGCACTAGTTGTTGTGCGCCGATAGGTTGTTTACGCCGACGATGCGCGACATGGGCGGCAGGCCCCCGCACGCGCTGTGCGGACGCTCCCAATTATAGTGTTCGATGAAGGCGGGCAGGGCGGAAGCCCGGGCCGTTGCCGATCCAACTTTTTGTCCACTCCCCCAATCAAGAAAGCGGCCCAAAGCCGCTTTCTTGGTTAGCAGGATTCATAGAGAATCATGCCTTTGAGATTTTATGCGCCGTTAACGGATGCAAAGCCTACTTATTGCGAGAGCTGCCTTTACGACGATTCCTTCTGAACGCAAGCCCCACAGAAGAGACCAGCACAGCAAGGATGCCAAAACTCGCTAGAAGCGGATACGAAACCTGTCCTGTTTCTGGCATAACGAGCTTCCACAGGTTCGTGAAGGTATTGCCATCACCACCCGTGCCGTAGGTAGGCGTAACTGTCATGGTGCCGTCACCGTTGTCCTCGACCTTCACATTCACTTTCGCCGTATGACGGTCGTAGACGTAGTTGTCCTGATTATCGTTCACTTCAACGATGGAGTACTCAAAGGTCTTTCCATGGTCTTCGGCAGTGTACTGAATAGGCTGGAATACAATCTTGCCCTCGCTGTCGTTGGAAGCGGTCTGCAGCACATTTCCTTCGCTATCGAGCAGCTTGAAGGTAAACTGGCCATTTGCCAACTCGGAGCCGTTAAGGACCTTGGTTGCATCGGGCGTCCACGAACCAGAGGTGGCATACGCATTTACAACCGAAGCTTTCGCAGTTTCCTTGGCTCCAACAACGCCTTGGATGGCATCAGCGCTTTGCTGAACAAAGCCTGCGGGAACCTGTTCGACGAATTCGTAGGTGGCTCCTGCAGGGATGCCCTCAATCTTAACCGTTTGGTCAGCTGCCACTTCAATGGTGTCGCCATTTTTAATCGTACCCGTTGCCCCATTGGTATTGCTGCAAGCAAACGTACCAGATAGCGGCTCGCCCTTAGCGTCCTTCAAAACAAGCTCGAATGGGAACTTCTTGCCCGCAACTGCTTCAGTACCACCCGTAACGCTCTTGGTGAGCTGGATAGAACCAGGCTTCACGCTGTTTTCGAATACAGCGCCATCCTGATCATAGGTGGCTACAGCGGAAAGGGTGCCATCAAGCTGGTCTTTCACGTCCACTGTCACATTTTCACTATGAGAGTCATACGTGATTGAGTCATCGTATCCAACGCTACCCTGACCAGGCACAACTTCAGCAATGGTGTAATCATAGGTACCTGCCGCATCATAGGAAATCGGCTCAAACGTAACAGAACCATCCGCATCGTTTGCCACGGTCTGCACGACTTTGCCTGCTTTATCGCGCAGCTCAAAGGAGAACTGACCCGACTCAAGCGTGCCGCCAGTAAGCTTCTTGGTAGCTTTCAACGCAACCGAGCCCTTTGCCGAATAGGCATTCGTAAACGTCGCATTCTGGGTTTCGCCAGCCACAATAGTTCCAGCAGCACCAGAAGAACCCTTCAACGTGTATCCCGCCGGAATATCGGTTTCAGCAATAGAGTACGTTGTTCCCTCGGGGAATTCACCCACATCAAGAGTCTGGCCCGCACCTACCTCTACCTGCTTAGTAGTGCGCACGCCATCCTTGATGGTTGTCACGTCAAAGGTGAATTCCTTCGATGCATCGACAGCACCCTCAACGGACTTCGTGATGCTCAGGCTGCCCGTCGTGGGCGTTGCGTCATGGTTGTCGAACGCCACGCCATCACTATCGTACTGAACGCTCGAGGACAAATTACCCGCGCCGTCATCGGATACCGTGACAGTCACCGTCTCCTCATGGGTATCGTATTGGATGTTGCCCTGATCCTGCGGGACGACTTCCTTCACCGTATAGGTCCAGGTTCCTGCTGTCTCATAAGTAATGGGAGCAAACGCGATAGAGCCACCCGCACCGTTTTTCACGGTCTGCACGACATTGCCTGCGGCATCGAGCAGCTCGAACGAGTAGTCACCCGTATTTACCTTGCTTGCCTTGCCGTTAACGGTCTTTGTGCCAACGATAGTCGCCTGGGTTTTGCCCGGCTGATACTCATTCACAAACGTTGCTTGAGCATTTTTCAGCGGTTCAATGACACCCGATTCGCCGCTCTGCTTCACGAGCACCCAACCCGACGGCGTTTGCTCGTACACCTGGTATTGCGTACCAGCTGGCAAGTTCGGGATGGTCAGGCTTTCGTTGCCATGCATCGTTACTTCCATCTGGCCGTTGGTCAGCGTACCTGACAAATCGTCTTCCCACTGCGCGTAAAGCGTCACATTTTCACCCACATTAGCAAGGTTGCTCACCTTTGCCCCGTCCACATACGAGGTACCTTTTCCGTCAGCTGCGGTATTCCAACCAACAAATTTCTTTGCAAAGCAGTAGAAACTATTGGCGGGCAGCTGGTAATCGGTGTTGGGCTCGTACGACTGTTGGGCCATAGCGCCAGATCCGCCATTCGCATCGAACGTCACGGTGTACATCGGCTTCTTCTGCCACACCCACGTGCCTGCGGGAGCATCTGCGGAAGGATGCGAATTCGAAAGAGTCTTCGCATCAAGCGCGGCGATGGACGGATGGTCTTCACAAACCCACTTGCCCGTGAACTGGCTTGCAGGAGAAGAAGGGGGATCCGGCAAATCAGCTACGGAACCATACGCTCCCTTGAGGAAGGGTTTCTCTCCTAGCACTATCTTTGAAAGAGATTCGCAATCCGAAAGCATGTCTTTTGGGACGTATACATTAGATGTATCGAAATTCCTAACGTCAAGGCTCTTCAAGCTTACGCAACCCCCGAATGCACCCCCCATGCCCTGAAGCGAAGAAGTGCTGAAGTTCGACAAATCAAGCGACTCGAGCGACTTGCAGCCGGAGAACATGGTATCCATGCTCCCCACGCAAGATGTATCGAATTTGCTTACATCCAACGATTTCAAAGAAGAGCAGCCGTTGAACATGCTGTGTATGTCAGTAACATTAGGAGTTTTGAAATCAGAAAGATCGAGCGACGTGAGAGACGAGCAGTTTTCGAACATAGCGTACATGGTTTTGACCTGAGATGTATCGAAACCCTTAAGGTTGAGTGACGTGAGAGACGAGCAGCCGTCGAACATGTTCTGCATGTCTTTAACATTAGATGTATCGAAACCCGAAAGGTCGAGCGATGTCAGATTTTTGCAATTACAGAACATCAGCGCCATGTCCGTTGCGGCCGAGGTGTCAAGTCCTGCAAGACCATCAATCGATTCGAGGCTGGTGAAGTCATTGAAGTACTGCCTAGCAGACTTCCCGGTATGAACTTTTCCTTCGATTTTGATCTTCGTGATGCCCGACCTTTTCCACGCAGGCCAGCCGATCCAAGGAAGCCACCAATCATGAAGCGTGCCTTCTACCCCGTTTTCAGGCCTGATGGTGAATACCCCGTCGTCTCCTAATTCCCACTCGCACGAGCCGCATTCGCCGCTTTCGGTAGCAGCTAATGGAGCAGCATCGTCGCTCAAGTTAGCATCCATCGGCTCGCCATCGGCATTAACGCCGCTCGATTCAACTTCAGATTCATCTTCAGATTCAAGTTCAGGTTCAACTTCAGGTTCAACTTCAGCAGTCTGGGGAATACCCTGTTCGCGCGTGAAATCGTAGTCCCCATCAAGGGATTCGCCTGTGGGGCTCGTAAGTTTTACCAGGAACTTGAATTCCTGCCCAGGTTTTTCAGGGTTTTCGTTCTTAATACCCTTTGAAATAGTCAAACCACCCGGCTTAAGCGTGTTAGCGATAACGGGCAGCTTGCCCTCTTCCCCATCGGGGGCGATCGTTTTCTGGTCGAACGACAAAGTGCCATCACCGTTGTCGTGTACGGTTACGCTATATTTCCATTCCGTCTTATCGTAAACAACCGTTTCGTCATAACCCGCATCGCCTTTATTGGGAATGATTTCCTTAGCCACATACGTATATGTGTGGCCGGCATTAGTTTGATCATAGGAAATTGAAGGGAACGTCACTGTTCCATCGGCTGCATTTTTCGCGGTGATTGCCTTGCCATCCTTATCGAGCACGGCATTGCCCTGCTCATCGAACAGGCCAAACGTGAACTCGCCATCTTTCAGGTCGCGCGCGGCGAGCGTCTTCCACAGATTGAGCGTCACGCTGCCCGTAGCGTTATAAGCATTTTTGATCTGAGGCACGTCGCCATCTTCGTACGTCGGCGTTGCCTTCATGGTGCCATCGCCGTTATCGGCAACTGCAACAGTTACTTTATGCTTACTTGAGTCGTACGTGTATCCCTTCTTCGAGAAGCCGCCGGCAGCCTTCTGCTCGTCGGTCGCGTTCTCCCACGTGACGCCTTTCGCGTTCACGGCATCGGCGGGAACCTTTTCTCGGATGTAATACGTATACGTCTTGCCATCGTCGGAAGTGTTGTACTTAATCAAGCCAAATGCAACAGAACCATCAGCTTTGCACGATGCAGTGCGCAGCACATTGCCGTGCTCGTCGAGAACCTGGAAGCTGAACTGCTTGTTGGCAAGCGTACGACCCGTCAAAACCTTGTTCGCCTTTAGCTGAACAGAGCCAGTTGATTCATAGGTATTTGTTATCGAGGCATTTGCAGTCTGACCCGCATGAATGGTTCCCGACGTATTCGAAGCATCCGCAATGGTGTAGCCATCAGTTTCAACTTCCGAAATAGCATACGAGTCCTCTGACGGTAAGTTCTTAATAGTTGCCGTTTGTCCGCCCTTGAGAGTCAGCGTACCACCTGCGGCGATGGTCCCACTGCGCCCATCGCTCGTTGTGTATGCATAATCCCCCGTATCGACTTCATTGTTCTCTTTGGCAAGAGACAGCTTGAAAGCGAATTCCTTACCGGCCGCAGCAGCGGTAGCGCCCTCGATCGTCTTAGCAATTGTCAAATTGCCATAAGGATCGTACTTGTTGGTAATTTCACCATTGTCGCCATAAGCAGCAACGTATCCAGGCACGTAATCTTCCTGAACGGAATAATTAATCTCGGCGCCGTTCTTATATTTATCTAAGCCGTCAAACGAATAAGACCAATTTCCAGAAGCATCCGACTTGACCTGCTGAGTACGAAGCAGGTCGTCACCACGATATAGCTTCAGGGTGATGCTGTCTGGACGAGTATTGGCAGCATTTTCGTTGTCATCCCACGTTTTGCTGACCGGAATAGAAACCTTTTCAAGCGTATGCTTGTTCGTTAAAACAAACTTGAATACACCGTTGTCAACGCTTTTGCTGGCCGACAATGTGTAACCAGGCACTTTGTCTTCAACAAACGTATAATTAATCGGCGTGCCATCGCTATCGACAGGCCAGATATCATTAGACGCGGCAGTCCAGTTGTAGAACCATTTGTTTTCGGCCGAAAGTACTGCGCTTTTACCAGTATCTTTTCCGTTTGCGTACAAATGAACCTTAACGCTATCGGGACGCTTGCCATCTTGGTTGTCGTTGTCCGACCAGGTCTTTGTGGTTTCGAGGCCAAAAGGAAGCAAGCCAACCTTTGTATAATCGTCGTGAATGAGCTGATTGGGCGATTCGCTGCCCATCTCCGAAACGGTCGTAGCAAGCATGGTTACATTGTTATAAGCGTGTGCGCCGCCTGTAAGGCCCGCCTCCGCTTGACCGTTTTCCAACTTCGAGTCATACCACTGGTTTTCCTCGCCTGGCTTCGCAAGATCACGAACCTTAGGTGCCACCATGTGTATGTAAGAAACGATAGATTCTCCCTTACCCAGAACAAAATCATTGCCCTGCGTATCTTTGGACGCATCGATAGCGATTGCCGTAATTTTCGACTTATCGTCGGGGCAAACCGTAGTCCACGTACTCGAATCCCTCAAATTCATATCAGGGTTATTCGTATCATCCAGATTCAAACCGCTCTTAGTTGAATAATAAACAACCGGCTCGATGCCTTTTTGCCGAAGCTGAGACACGTCAACGCGGCTCAACGTTCCTCGCCACTGCGTATCCTGATTGTCGCCCGTACCGGCAGCGGGAACGTAATTCTCCAAATTGTCATACATCACGATACCGCGTGATGAAGTGGCCTCCGTATTCTGCATACGCAGACGATAGGTATACCTACCGTTCTCATAAACATTACGAGGGTAGTCATTATTCATGCCATTATCGAAATAGCCGTCACCATTAACCGAAACGTGCCCCTTAAAACCAGTGACAGCGCTCGTGTCTACAGCAAGATCCGTCACGCAGTTCGCATACGTAAAGCTGTTCGTATCGCGATTTGGATCGAGATCGGTCATTAGCTCTTCAACACCCGATGTTGCATCTTTCGAACCGCTGCAATTCTCCCCCGTGGGCTTATCGGGTTCGCCCGAATAGCCCTTGATGGTTCCCAGCTGGTCATTGCCGGACTCAAAGGAAATCACATTGTTAATCGTCTTGCCGTAATCGGTAAGTGAGGTCCAAGCGTACTTGGCATCAAAAGACATAGTGATGACATCGCAATACCCGGAAAGGTCACCGGTATCATTGAATCGATAACTAAGGGATGGTGAAAGCTTCGCCTTTACCACGAGTAGCGTGCGGCCACTGTTCTTATAATTCTCAATTGTTTGAACGCCTGTAATGGTATCGCTATCGCGAACTTTTACGGAATCAGTTATGGGCTCAACTCCCATAGGAAGAAGATCGTAGAACGTTCCTTCGTGTTCGGCTTGAATTGCTCCTGTGCTAATAGCCTGATTGTAGGAAGTCATATCGGTCAAGTTCGACTGCTCATACACCGTCGTCTGGTAATGAATGTTTACACACGACTCGCCCGGATTGGGCTCGTAGCTCGTCTGATTAGTCTGGCGCACCGCAAGCGACGGCAACGTACCATCCAATCTATCGCGACCAACAGAAGACGCCTGTCCATATTCAGTGCCGTCTTCGCCAGAAGCAGTAAGCGTTACTTTATTAGAGGTTTTTGTTGTAGGTTGATCGCTCTTAGCATACAGCTCTTCAACCTGGGCCTTAACAGCATCAGTGGCCTTAAGCGTCATGGTAGGTTGAGCTGAAAGGAAAATGCCATCACGATTCGTGGAAAGCTCAATCTTGTAATCCACGATGCCTTCGGGGAAATTCACCGTTGAAGACGACACCGAAGCGCCGTTTTCTGCAGCAGCGTTTAAACTGCCGCTGGTCCAATCCAGGGATGCATAATGCACCCAGTCTCCGGTTTCGTTTTTCCCGTAGACGTAAAGAACGGGAATGCGAGCGGGATCATTATCGTTGACATAGGCATAGGTGCCCGCCTGGATGGAGCTCAAGCTAGACGATTCACCCGTATAGCCAGAACCAGATTGAGAAAACTTCTTATAAACAAGCATGGAAGGCTTGTTCACTTGAACGGATTTGAACTGAAAATCAGCTGCAGACAAACACTTGTCAGCAAAATTAAAATACGTCTCGTCGTCAACAAGTTTTAGGTTTACCGTTTTCTTGTTATAGGAATCGGGATTGTTTTCATTCCCAGCCGGGTCCTTCGTGTTGGGCGCGGTAAAGGAATGGGAAGAAATATTGTAGGAGAGATCGACGGCTTCACCTTTACGAAGTTGGTTTAGAGCGTAGCCATAAATGCCCTCTACATCGCCATCGACGAATTTAGTGGAGCTACCATCGCCTCTTTTTTCGATTCCATAAGAGCCTTTAGGAGCCTGAAAAGCCACAGGCGAATAAGTGGTCTCGCCCGTTGCAGAAGCCTCCGTAACAGTACCGTCATCGGCGGAAGTAAGGGTGTACTTCACCTTGTTATCGAGCTTGTACTCATTGTTCACCTGGAAATTAGCCTTCGGGTATGCAACGTAAGCATGGCCGCCGAACGCAGATCCGGGACTAACGTACGTACCCTTTTGAAGCGTCTGCTCGGTGCGATTGGAGTCACCAACACCATACAGCGTCCCCGAGCTGGAATCACGATACCCAAGAAGAACTGCTCCTGGAGATTGATTGGTATCCTCGACCTTCATATCAAAGGCCTGATTGCCGGAAATCTGCGCACTCGTATACCAGTCAACATAGATATAGTCTTTGTCGTTTTCGGGCTTGAGCTTATCGGGCCACGAGCTAGGCCATTCCTCGCTCAGCATCGTTGCCCACTTGCTCGCGTTGGTTACTTCTTCCTTTGTATCAATGGTGCAGTCAATCTGATTGCTCGACATTGAGATGGCATTACCCAAATGAGTGGTTACTTGCACCGTACCCTCAAATGGAGCTGTCGCAACGCCATCAACAATGGTGTGGGGAACGAGGTCTTTCAAAGTGAACTCAAACATAGCCATAGTTGCCGCGGACAGCTTGCGTGTATTGGTCAAAAGATAGCAACACCCATATCGGTGTAATTGAACAGAGCTCGGGAGTCGGGCGCTTCAGGCACAGAAAGCGACAGCGTACCCGTTGCCTTGCCATCACGTGTCTCGAATATGGATTTAGGAACCGTTACCTGGATGTCCCCCGCCTCGTAATCGTGCTCACCAGAAAGCGCCATATTCAAACGCATACGAACAGAGAACTCATCATCATTGTTAGGGACAAGTGAAAGTCGGCTATCGTCGCCATCTTCCGTTGTGTCGGAAGTGATCCACTCAACGCTAATCCCCTCGATCTTGGAGCCGTCAAGTTCACTCGGGATTGCAGCAGCAGCTGCGTCCTTTTCGGAAAGAAGAGAACGAGGAGCGTAGGCAGGGGCGGACGACAGCATATTAGTAAGGTCTTCGCGAGAAACGGGATCGACTTCAACTAGATCGAGCTTGGTTAAGTCGGAAAGCAACTGCTCCTCAGACGCAGCACCGCTTCCTTCGGAAGAGGCTGAAGCGTTTCCCGGCGAAGCGCTAGAAGGCGCCTCCTGCGAACCCTCGGTCTGAGCGCTGCTCGAAGAAGCACTGGATTGAGCATTTTCGGAAGACGAAGGGGCATCGCCCTGAGCAGCATCGCCAGAGCCAGACGTTGCAGCGTCAGGAGATTCGAGGTGGATTTCGTTGTCAGCAGCAGATGAGTCCGTAGAAGACGGTATATCACGTTGCCCCTCCCCCGAAAACTCAGCAATTGCCGCTGCAGGGGTCAATGAAAGAACAAGACTTGCCGTTACCGCGATGGCAAGAGCCTTATTCAATAGTTTTCCGTTGTTGCGCTTCATTTCGACTCCCCCTCTTGAGAGGTATTTGCCCCTTATGCCATACAAGATACCGCTTTAAGCTGCATCCATTTTTGCTACATGGTTTTCTTCCGCCTTCGTGATCGGGCGTAAATCGCCACGCTCGCGATTGCCAAAAGAAGCCCCAGAATGAACGGAAGGACGCGCATGTTCGTTGCATATGCGAGAGCCTCCTGCCCAACCGAAGATCGCTCCAGCTGTTTATCGGTGCGATGGCCCGTCACCAACAACCGATGATCATTCACCCCGTAAGGCGTGCACGTGATCAGCGTGCATAAATCCCGACCAGGAACAATTGCCAGCGAGTCAACTTCCTCGGGCAACACTACCGAAATGCTCTCGACCTCATAAACGAGCTCCTCGTTCAGCGTATGAACCGCAAAAAGATCGCCCGTCTTCATCTGCCGAAGATCATCCAGCATCCTGCTGTTGTACATTCCCGAATGACCGGTAAGCACGCAATGGGTGCTTTCTCCACCAACGGGAAGAGACGTTCCTTCAAGGTGCCCAATGCCTGAAGAGAGCGTTTCTTCGGACGTGCCCCGGTAGACGGGCAGCTTGAGGTTCAAGCAAGGAATATCAAGCCATGAGATAACACCGTCTTCGCTCAACGCAAGCTGCTCATTGTACGGAAGCACTGCTTGAGCGGTTAATTCCTGAACATCGCCTGCGAGCTTCGCATTGTATGCGCGAGCCTGAGCAAGAGATTCCTGGATCTTCGCGTCATCGTGACCATTTACCGAATCGGTCATAGTGCTGATAGCCTGATTGTTTTGCCACGTTTCCGCTAAATCAAAGACAATCGGCGTGATCAATAGGCAAAGCCCAAAGATAATTCCGATTACCTGAAGTACCGGCGGGCGCGACCTCCTTTCAGTTGGCTTGGGATTATCCACGGATCATTCCTTCATCGTCCCCTCATTGCGTCGACAGCTTTTACGCGCGGAAACCACAGCGATCGTCGCACTGGCGACAACCGCAAAAGCCAGAAGCGCCAGCAATGCTTTGGCGACAACATCGCCAGTTCTAGAGAAGATCCCGGAAGAGTGCTGACTGTTTTGAACAGAGATAGACATAACTCCCTTGCCGGCATCAACCTGAGTTACTTTTGCGTAATCGGAGGTGGTGAAAACAGACAAGGTGAGCGTGTCTGGATCTACCGTAATTTCAACCGTAATAGGTCGGTTCAAGCAAGAATATCCTGAAGGAGCAGCCGTTTCGGTGAGTTGGTATTTGCCAGGAGCAACTCCAGCAATCCTTAGATATCCCGCATCATCGGTAACACCCGAAACGCAATTTCCCTGAGCATCTTTCAGCTCAAAAGAAGCACCTGGGAGAAGCTTCTGCTCGTCTTGAGCATCGACCTTCGTCAAGGCCAAAACGAGCGAATAAGCCTTCGTAGAGCTGGGCTTAGAAGTTCCCTTTTCGTTGTACGAAGGCGATTGAGAATACTCGATGTGTGCCGAATTGGAGTTCCCCTGCTCGAATCCATAAGAAGCGTTATCGAGATCAAGAGCAGCGCTATATGACAGCACGATCTTACTTCCGCAGCCAGCGTTCGGGACGCTCTGCTTCAAGTTATCGAAAGCAACCCGAAGAACACCTTGGTCAAAAGAAACCGTGTATCCACCGGAAAGAATTTGTTCTGACCCCTGGTCGTCAATCAGCGAGACAACCACACTTGCGGAATCGATAACGATACCCTTACCGGGAGTATCAACGAATGCATAGTAATAGGATTCAAAAGCCTCGTAGTTCGAGGGGAGCGTTCCCGTTACGCGATAAGCAAGCCGTTGGGAAAAACCCGCTGTTGCCGATTGCCCGAACGAAGCAGAGGCAGCAGAGTTATCACCCCCCGCGAAGGAGGCAACTTCCTTAGACACAGAAGGAAGCGTGGACTTCTCGTTGACCTCAACCAGAGAGCTTCCAATGGTGACCAAAATAGGCTGAGCATCATGGCTCACAAGAAGATACACGCCAGTGCTCAAAGTTACTGTAGTGTCGGTATTGAATTCTTGAACTGCAGCACCGCTGCCGTGGGCCACAACCTGCCTAGACAGGGCAGCTGCGTACGAGCTTGCCTGAGGCCCGTTAACCTGACGGGAAACCTCTTCTGCCATTTCCTGAGCATTAGAAGAAGTAAATGCATCCGCATAGAAATCTGCTGGCATGCAGCCAGCCGTTGAAACATTGGAAACAGAACCATCAGCATTAACGTCGCAAGCAAACAACTTGTACGCCTGATACGAATGAGTTCCTTCCTGCGAAACAACTTTCAACGACCCTGAAGCGGCAAAGGCGGGAGCAGCGCAAACGAAGGAAAGAACAATCGCGGCTACAAACGCTGCCAAGCTCTTCAACCAACGATATTTCATAATCATTTGAAGCACACTCGCACCACCCATCTTATTCCATGCAACGCCTTGCCCTCATAAGCGGACAAGGCGTTGGTTTAGCGCATTGCGATTTTCAGCAAAACCAGAATTAATTAACTAGTCCTCTTCTCGGCGACGTCTGCTCAAAGACACTGCAGAAACGGCAACGATCACCAGTCCAGCGCCCATGACAAGTGCAATGCCCTGCTCACCGGTCAAAGGCAACTTGATAGCCTTTTCGTTTGCAACCGTTACATTTACCATGCCATGAGCAGTGTTTACGGCAGAACCATCATCGGCGTCCAACGTGTTGTTGTTGCTGGTATCAAGACCAGCAATAGCATTGGCATTACCCGCAACGGTAAGTCCCAAATTGGTAAGCGCCTGCGTGTCTGCATTGTATTCAGGGGCAATCGTAAACGTGAAGCTCGAGCTGAGCGGCTTGTACGCAACATCGGGAGAGCCCGCTGCCGAAGGGACAGCCACTTCCGTTACGGTATACGTGCCCGCATCAAGACCCGCTACATCAAACGTACCATCTGCACCGATTTCGAACTCATAGGCTTGTGGACCAAGAGTGCCATCGGCCTGGACATACAGATTCTTGGATCCAGCATCATCGGCTCCGGTAGCCTGAATGGTAAACTTCGCGCCGGCAAGCTTCTGGTTGGTAGCCTTATCGGAATTAACCAAATGCAACTTAAATGCATAATCGCGTGCCGTGGATGGGGTGCTTGTGCCCTTACTATCGGTGTTTGGGTTATTGGAGTACGTAAGTGTAACAGTATTGGGGTTGCCCGCACCGCCAATAACTGCAGCGGAAGTAAGCTTGGCTTTGTAAGTTACGGTAACTTTGCTGTTGGCATTGATGCCGCCCTTTGCGGCAAACAAATTATCGAAGGCAACCGTCAGCGTATTGTCCGCATAGCCAATAGTGGCTTTTGCGGTAACGTCAGTGCCGTCAATGGTGACCTTGACATAGTCGGTGCTCGTCAACTCGATACCAGCAGAAAGCTTATCGGTAAACGTGTAGCTGTACGTGCCGTAGGTGGCAATGTTGCTAGCAACAGTGCCCGCGAGCTCGTACTCCACAACCTGACCAACCTGAGAATCGGCAACCTTGCCGTATTTGTCTGTCTGGTCGTTCTTGATGGTTTTGTTCACGGTAGGCGTACCGGTTTTGGGAGTGATGGTAAGCGCATCCCCGCCAACTACAGCAAAAATCGGAGAAGTACCAGCCTTATCGACGGCATTCTGAGTGGAATTGGAATTCGTAACGAACAGCCAGTAACCGCTTTCGAGGGTGGTTGCCGTACCCGAACCCAACGTTTCCGTAGCAGCCTTTCCGCTCACTGCTACGGCAATCTGATTAGCGATGCTCGAAGCATCTACAATAGTGGTGCTGCCAGTGCCAGTTACTTTGCTTGCAATCCATTCAGCAGCAGCCTGAGCGGTGGTGCCAGCGTAAGCAGGGTCGTTTGCAGTAATGACGCCCAAAACTGCGTTCCTAGTATCGTCGTTTACCCAGATGATACTCGAAACGCTTCCATCGTCGTTTTTCGTGGCATTGAACAACTTAAACGCGTTATAGGAAAGCGCGTTTGCATCGGTTTCCGTAGCTGTTTTGCTGATGGTGACCTCGCCCGCATATGCCGTTGAGACACCAACCATCATGCTACCGCCACAAAGAGAGGCCGCCAGCAATCCTGCAAGGGCAACCTTGGAAGCATTCGTTTGCAGAGAAACCATCTTGTACATCAATTCCCCCCTCTTTCCCCTTTTTTAGGAATGGAATCGAATTGTTTCAAACTACGTTATTTTAACATAAACAAAACCAAAATTGCTCATGTAATAGCAGATCGGATTATCCATCACGTCAGGTGGCGTCCGGCTCGTGCGGGCGATGAGAACCTTCGGGAACGCATCCCTGATGGACGGCAGCGACGCGAGCTCCCTCTCGAGCGTCGATTCGGAGCTGATGTCGTCACTTACCTGGATGTAGACGAGCTCCGCCCCCCCCTCTTCGCGATGAAGTCGACCTCCTTTAGGTACAGCTTCCCGACGTAGGTCTCGTAGCCTCGCCTCATCAACTCCAGGAAGACCGCGTTCTCGTACATGCGGCCCCAGTCCATGTCGCGCGTCCCCAGGATCAGCTCCTTCTCGGTTTCGAAACTCGAATTATTTAATAAATCCCCCCTTGCAGTGAGGAGATGCTCGGAGTTCCCCTTAGGGCTCTGAGCT
>OIYH01000818.1_pt1 | contig 20540 bp, 16 predicted proteins | sample 1587911 | NCBI WGS metagenome assembly OIYH01 (sample SAMN03283252) | human gut metagenome | biome: human-associated habitat; material: feces | host: Homo sapiens | place: USA | collected 2013
AAAAAGTTGAAGCAATACCTGAGAATTGGTTCCGTAAAAGATATCGTCATGAAAAAGAAGAACTATACAAAAGACGATATTCCAGCTGCTACACAGTTGTTTACACCGGATTGGATTGTTCGGTACATGACAGAAAACTCTTTGGGAAGATTATGGTTAGATGGTCATCCAGACTTTGATCATTCAGAGTGGAAATATTATCTTGAAGAAGCAAAACAAGAACCTGAAGTTATTGAACAATTAAATAAGATCAAAGAAGAACATGCGAAGCTAAAGCCAGAAGACATTAAAGTGATTGATCCATGTATGGGATCAGGACATATTTTAGTCTATGCTTTTGATGTATTGATGGATATCTATAGAGATGCAGGTTTTTCAGATCGAGATGCAGCAAAATCCATTCTTGAAAATAACTTATATGGTTTAGAAATTGATGAACGTGCATACCATCTTGCCTACTTTGCATTAATGATGAAAGCAAGATCCTACAACAGAAGAATTCTGAATAAGAAAACGAAGTTTAATCTTATAGAAATCAGAGAACCAATAGCACCACTAAAGCCAGAATTTGAACAATACTTAGATAAATATACGGATTTGGCACATTATTTAGTTAATGTATTTCAAGATGCCAAAGAATTTGGATCTATATTGAATCTTGATTGTACAGTAGAACAATTAAACAATCTTAAAAGCCATTTAGATGAATTAAAAGAAGAAGCAATTAACAAGGATTTAGTAGTACAATCAGAAGTTGATGAATTAAATGATTTGTTGAAGCCATTAATCAAACAGGCTAAATTATTAGTACAAAAATATGATGTAGTTATTACAAATCCGCCTTACATGGCACCAGATGCTAAGCAAAAATCATATGTACAAAAGAATTATCCTGATTCCAAATCAGATTTTTTTGCGATATTCATTGAAAAGTGCCACTCCCTAACAAAGAAAAATGCATATCAAGCAATGATTACAATGCATTCTTGGATGTTCTTATCCAGCTTTGAAAAGTTGAGAAATAAATTATTAATCAACAATACAATCATTAATATGGCTCATTTAGGGGCAAGAGCATTTGAAGATATAGGTGGTGAAGTTGTACAGACAACTGCATTTGTTTTTGACAATGTAAATATAAAGGGATATCAATCAAATTTCAAAAGACTTGTAGATTATAATTCTCAAGATGCAAAGGAAGAAGAATATTTAAAAGATGAAAACCTATATACTTCTTCAGCAACAAACTTCAGCAAAATCCCAGGAAGTCCGATTGCGTATTGGTGTGGAAATTTCAATATCTTTAATTTTGATACAATTAAAACATATTATGAATCAGGTGGAAGGAACAAAACTCATAATAATGAATTGTATGTAAGAAAATGGTGGGAAATTGCCAATACAGAAAGATGGCAACCATACGATAATGGTGGTGATTTTAGGCATTGGTATGGGAATAATACAGATTTAGTAGATTGGTCAGTTGAGGCCAAACAAGAATACGCATCACATGGAGGGTTATATAATCAAAGATTTTGCGGTAAAAGAGGAATTTGTTGGAATTTAATAACTTCATATAAAAATGGGTTCAGAATTAAGGTTGCTACACATCATTATAGTTCAGGTGCTCCAACAATTATTTCAAAGAAAGATGAGAATTATGATTTTTATATTCTTGCATTTTTAAATAGTGTTGTTTCAACATATGTTTTAAATATGTTTAATCCTACATTAAATACTACTGTTGGTGATGTATTGCAATTGCCGTTAAAAATTAACAATAAAGAAAAAGTTAATGAGAAAGTTCAAAAATTGTTAACAGTATCTCAATCCGACTGGGACTCTTTCGAAACCTCTTGGGATTTTAAAGTACATCCATTAGTAAAGAATCATGTGAGTACTATTAGTGAAGCATATAATTTGTGGTCTGATGAATGTGAATCACGTTTTAATACATTGAAATCTAATGAAGAGGAATTAAACAGAATCTTTATTGATATTTATGGATTACAGGATGAATTGGATCCTTATGTAGAAGATAAAGATGTGACTGTACGTAAAGCTGATTTAGTTCGCGATATTAAGTCGTTTATTTCTTATGCGGTTGGTTGTATGTTTGGTCGTTATTCTTTGGATGTTGAAGGTTTAGCTTATGCTGGTGGTGAATGGAATAGCAGTAAGTATTCTACATTTATCCCGGATGCTGATGATATCATTCCTATTTGTGATGAAGAGTATTTTGAAGATGATATTGTAACTCGTTTTGTTGAATTTGTAAGAGTTGTATATGGATCTGATACTTTAGAAGATAATCTTAGTTTTATTGCGAATGCATTAGGTGGTAAAGGTGCTCCTAGAGATGTATTACGTAATTATTTCTTGAATGATTTCTTTAAAGATCATTGCAATACATATCAAGTAACTGGTTCTGGTAAGCGTCCTGTTTACTGGTTATTTGATAGTGGTAAAAAGAATGGATTTAAAGCTTTAGTTTATATTCATAGATATGCTCCGGATTTAATTGCAAGAATGAGAACTGGATATATACACCCTCAACAGGCTCGTTATAGAACACAGGTAGAATTGTTACAGAGTCAAATTGATGATGCTTCTAGTACGAGTGAAAGGGTTAAATTATCTAAACAATTAAAGAAGATTAATGAACAATTATTAGAATTGAATAAGTATGAAGAAGTTGTTCATCACTGGGCAGATAAGATGGAACCAATGGATTTGGATGATGGTGTAAAAGCGAATTACGCTAAGTTCCAGGAATTGTTGGCTAAGATAAAATAATGAATTCAAATATGATTAAAAGTCAGCATGTTGTTCCTAGAGCCTATTTGAAATTGTTTGAAAACTCTAATAATCGCGTTTTTGCCTATAACTGGAGAAGCAATTTATATGCTGAGAAGATAATTGAAAAAGTTTGTGAACATAATTATACGTACGAAGTGTCTAATAATGATGTCGATAATGTATTGGAAATTGCATTATCCAAATTAGAAACAAAGTTTATGCCATCAATTCATAAAATACTTGATCATGTAGATAAAGGAACGTTAAATAGGAGTTGTATTGATTCAGAAATTTGTTACAAGTACATAATGTTGCAGTATATGCGTTCTGATTCAGGTCGTGTATTAATGGGAAGAGCTATGTCTAAGTTAAGTCCTTTAGATCATCACATTAGTTTAGATGAAATTGCACAAAATAAAGATAAAAATAAAATTTTTAATACTAGATTTAAAAATGAGAAAGAATTAGAAAAAATATTGAACTTATTTTATTATCTTGATCATCCTTTAATTAAAGTAGGAGTGAGTAAAGAAAGAAAATTTTTAACGTCGGATAATCCGGTAATTGCCTTGTATCTCTCTAATGACGGTTTAGCGGAAAAATTGATTTTGCCCATATCGCCTAGAGTCTGTTTATATTGTGCAAGTTTAGATTTTGAGAGGATTTATCAAAATGAACAAGAATCTTTTCCGTATGAAATAAATAAAGATTTAGCAATTAAATATAATCAATCAATTATAAATGTATCGAACTATTGGATTATTTCACAAAACAGGTTTGATATTATTGATTGGAATTCTATATATAATCGTAGAATAAAATAAAACTAAGGAAAAATAACTTAATACAAATAAGTTTCTTACATCAAAAAGTATAAATATTAAACATATAGTAACTAGATAAATTATCATGAGCGAAAGAGGTGAAGAAATGAATACAGATAATGAATTATTAATAAAATTAGATGCTTTGATTTCCAATTGGGAAGATGAAACTGTTGAGTTTAAAGAAGCCAATAATGATTATGACAAAGATAAAATTGGTAGATATTTTTCTGCTCTTTCTAATGAAGCAAATTTAAGAAATGTACAATGCGGATGGTTGATTTTTGGCATTAAAGAAAAAGGTAAAAAGATTGTTGGAACCAATTACAGAGAGAAAAAAGGTCTTGATACGTTAAAACATGAAATTTCATCGCAAACAACAGGTGGCATTTCATTTGTTGAAATTTATGAAGTTGAAAAAGAAGGTAAAAGAATAATTATGTTTCAGATACCTGCTGCAACAGCGGGTATTCCTACAGGTTGGAAAGACCAATATTATGCTAGGGAAGGAGATTCTCTAGTTCCACTATCATTAGAAAAAATGGATCGTATTCGTCAACAGAGTAATCGAGATTGGTCAAAATTGTTTGTAAAGGGTGCAACAATTCAGCATCTAAATAAAGATGCAATTAGCTTAGCTAGAAACAACTATAAGGAGAAGATGCAAAAGCCACATATTTCTCAAGAAATTGATTCTATGAGTGATGAAGAATTTCTGACGAAAATGAAACTTATACAGAATGGTCGTATTACAAATGCTTGTATGTTGTTACTAGGGAATGAAGATTATGATTACTTATTTGATTACACGCCAGAAGCAGCGTGGAGACTATATGATTCTAAAAGTAACATTAAAGATTATGAAATCTTCAAAATTCCATTTATTACATTGAGTGATCGTATTTTTTCTCGAATTCGCAATTTAACATATCGGTATATGCCGAATCAATTAACCTTGTTTCCTTTAGAAACGAAACAATATGACATGTGGCTTTTAAGAGAGCTTATGAATAATTGTATTGCTCATTCTAACTATGCATTAGGAGGAAGAATTAATGTGGATGAAGAAGAGGATGAAATCACCTTAAGAAATCCTGGTTCTTTTCTACCTGGCAGTATTGAAGTGGCTCTCCAAAAAAATTACACACCTCCATTTTATCGAAATCAGTTGTTAGCTGAAACAATGATGAAATTCAATATGATTGATACACAATCTATGGGAATACGTAAAGTATATAAGATCCAACAAGAAAAATATTTCCCCATGCCTGATTACAATTTGTCGGTAGGTAATCAAGTTGGAGTTACTGTATATGGTAAAGTATTGGATGAAAACTATACGAAACTATTATTTGAACATTCGGAATTTGATATTCAAACTGTCTTTTTAATCGATCAAGTCCAAAAGCATCATACAATAACAGATGAACAAGTTAAATATTTAAGAAAATTACAGGTTGTTGAAGGAAGAATGCCAAATATCTATCTTTCTGCTGATATCTCAAAGACTTTAGAAAAGAAAGAACAATACGTAAAAAATAAAGGGTTTGATGATGAATATTATCGGAATCTAATTGTTAAATATCTCCAAGAATATGAGTCTGGAACAAGAAAAAATTTCAGAATTCTTTTAATAGATAAATTGCCAGATAATCTTGATGAAAAACAAAAAGAGAACAAAATTCGAAATTTATTATATTTCCTGCAGAAAAAAGGAATTATCGAGTGTGCTGAAAGAAAATCTAAAAATTCTATTTGGAAGCTGAAAGGTAAAGATTGATTTTATAAATTTGACTAAATTATATATTAAAAAAATCTAGTCAAAAGATTAGAGAAATTCATCTAAATAAAATTTTTAAAACATGAAAAAAGGCATATATAAAAGGAAATTTATGACTTTAGATTTGACTAAATGGAATTATTTAAAAAAATTAGTCGAATATTTAGTCAAATCTTAGTCGAAATATAGGAGGTTCGGTATGGCTATCGAAGATATAAAAAAAGAATTGGAACAAAGGTTTGCTGAACCTTTAGATGAGTTTTATAAAAGAAGGATCATATTCTGGAATGATGAAGATGGTGAATTCCTGGATGAAGTAAGAACTTTATCTTTATCCAATGCCAAGGTATTGGTATTGGAAGAAGGAAGTTTGTTTTCTTCTAAGAAATTATTATCCAGTGATGATTTAACATCTAATTATCTTGTCTATAATTCAATTCATGTGGATCCAGAACATGACTGGTTTTTAGATATCAAACTGTATAGTGATGAATATCGTGCGGATAAGACTTCTCGTCTGATGCAGGAAATGCAGATAGTAAATACAGTTGAGTTACGCAATGCGGTAAAAGAGTTTAAAGGATTCTTTAATGCGGCCAGTCGAAGAAAAATGATTGTTTCTTTTGATGGAACAATCGATAAAAAAACAACTTTGTATATGTCTATCCTTTCTGCTATCTGTGGTGTAAAAGAAAGAAAACCAGAAGCTATTATTAAAGCTGTGATTTCAGCAGGATCTGATCTGGAAAATCCTATCAAGATGGATCTTTTAAAATACAGTGCATCGAATTTGTTCTGGTCATTGGTGCATAGTACAACTGGGTTTAATAGTTCTGAAAAGATAGATGATCTGACTAACCATGTTGTATTAAGTGCCATTTCAAGAACGATGTCCAGTGATGTTTTAAGTGGATTGGAAACAAAATATTCGGATATTCACAGTGGATTTTGTTATGATTTGATCTTTAACTGGATTCATGGTGAAGATAAAAATTCCTTCAGAAGTATTGCAGATTATGTGACAGGTAATTTATCACTGTTGGATCGTTTCAATTCGTTTGAAATCAAAGATTTGGTGGAAACAGATGTATTACCTGTTATTGATGAAGTCATTCTTTCTAAATTGATGTATGCCATTATGAATAAAACGATATCCAGTGATTCTATTATTCGTATCGTTGAAAAACGTAGAACTTCAGCATGGTATGAAGACTATACCTATTTCTATGAAGGTATCTACCAGGTTGCACTTATGAATCAGTTCTATGAATCTTATTTGAATAGTTTCCATCATGTAGAAGCCAAAGATATGTGGAAAGCTTATACTAGTGATTATTATCAGATGGATACATTCTATAGAAATTTCCATATTGCATTCTCTACTTGTTTACAGACACTGCATCCTTCTTTAGACGATGCATTCAAAGATCTAGCCGATTATGTTGAAAAGGAATACAAGAACTGGTATCTGGATCAATTATCTTCTAACTGGAATAAAGTGATTGAAACTGATTTAGGAAGTACTGGAAAAATAAACGGACTTGCTCAACAGACAGATTTTTATCGGGATGTTGTAAAAAACATAGATGGAAAAGTATTTGTCATTATATCGGATGCGATGCGTTACGATGTAGCGCATTCATTGGCTAAACAATTAGAGATTGAAACAAAGGCAGATGTTGAAATAAGTGCTCAACAAGGTATCTACCCTACAATTACAAAGTATGGTATGGCAGCTTTGTTACCACATAAAACATTAGAAGTTGTTGAAAACAATGGTACAACAAAGGTACTTGTAGACGGTCATTCAAGTGAAATGAGTGATCGTGATGGTATTTTAAAGTCTTACAGTGAAAACAGTATGGCTTTAAGATATAAAGATATCATTTCCATGAAACGAGATGACAGACGTGCAGTTGTTAAAGGCAAAGACATCATTTACATCTATCATGATACGATTGATGCTTCGAGTCATAACGATGAAAGTTCTGTATTTGATGCCTGTGAGAAAGCAATCAATGAAATCAAGAATCTGGTGAATGTGATTTGTAATGAGCTTCAGGGTCTGAATGTCATCATTACATCTGATCATGGATTCTTATATACATACAAGGAATTAACGGAATCTGATATGATGGAACGCTCTTCTTTCAAGAAAGATATCATCGAGCAGGGCCGTCGTTATGTTCTTACAGATAATTCTGCAAATCCTGACTTCTTAATGTCGGTAAAAGGAATCTATAATGATTCAGACATGCTTGGATTTGCCCCTAGAGAAAATATACGTGTGAAAGGTGCCGGTGGAAGTAAGTTTGTCCATGGCGGTATCAGTTTACAGGAAATGTGTGTACCGGTCATTACATATAAGTATCTGAGATCTGGATATAAGGCATATAGAATCAATAAAGATAAGTATGATGCAAAACCTGTAACGATAGCATTGCTATCTTCAAACCGTAAGATCAGCAATATGATTTTTAATCTGAGTTTCTATCAGAAAGAACCAGTAAAAGATAATTATGTAGCATGTACATATATTGCTTATATTACAGATTCTGTTGGTAATGAAGTCAGTGACAAACAAAAGATTATTGCGGATAAAACAAGTACGATTGCAAAAGATAGAGAGTTTAAATGTACATTTAACTTGAAATCTCAGAAATTCAGTAATACAGAAACATATTATCTTGTGACTGTAGATGAAGAGGGAAAACAAATTCCAATCAAAGAAGAAATGCAAATTGATATTGCGATGGCAATTGATGAATTTGATTTCTTTAGCTAGTTATAAGGGCGTTATGCCCTTTCTATGGAGTGTTTGGTAAATTTAGTTAGGTTCAAATCCTAACCATTCCTAATAAATATAATCATTTTATGAAAAGAACGGAGGACTAGTATATGTATTTTGACACGTTAAATAATGAACAACAGGTGTCTTATCTAATTAAGCCTATAATCGAGGTTCTGCAAGAGGCTGGAGGTCAATTAGAACGTTCTGAGATAAGAGATAGAATTAGTGAAAAAGATGAGCATATTGCTGAATTTGAACAGAAAATTTATACATCTAGTAAGTCTGGTAATCAATATAAGAGATTTGATTTTAAATTCAATTTTGCACTAAAGGAATTAAACTATGTTGGCTTCTTAATGTATGAAAAGTATAAACCTCTTGTTACTTTAACAGAAAAAGGTTTTGCTGTAGATTTAGATCATTTTGATGTTGAAACAGAGGTGCGCGAAAAGGCAGCGATTTATTGGGAAGAGAATTCCGCAAAAAATAAAGATAAAAAAGTACAAAAAGACGAGATAATTAATGAAGATATTGAAGAGGAAAGTAAATCTAGTGAGGATGATGTTCTAGATGATGTAAAGATTAAACTTCAAAGTGCCATTGCTAATATGTCACCAAAGAAATTTGAACAGTTTTCTCGTGCATTGCTTACAAAAATGGGGGTCCAGTTCACAGATAAGGGAGTACAAATTTCAAATGATGGTGGTATTGACGGCTATGGGTATCATACAGACGATGATGATTTCAGAACAACTCGTGTTGTGATTCAATGTAAAAGATATAATTCTGGTGCAGTGAGTGAGCCAGAGATTAACCAATTCTTAGGCGCTATGAACAAATTTCAAGCTGATTATGGTGTATTTATAACAAATAGTAGATTTACGAATGCTGCTAGAATTGCAGCAAGAGAAGGAACTCCAATTACATTAATTGATGGAAATGATCTTATTCGATTGATAATAAGGTATGAATTATTTATAACTCCGGTTACTACCTATGTGTTAGATGATTTTTATAGTGAGAATTAATTGTGAAACAAAATAATGATTAGGAGGTTTTTATGGCAGGTAGAGAGGAAATAAAGGAAAAGTTACGTGCGAACTTTGATGGGAAAATAGTTAGAAAAGATTTAACAAAGAAAATTAAAGAGGGAGCCAATGTTCCAGTCTATGTGCTCGAGTTCCTTCTAGGCCAATATTGTGGCAGTGATGATGAAAGTATCATCGAACAAGGAATTGAACGAGTTAAAAAGATCTTGTCCGATAATTTTGTACGTCCAGATGAAGCACAAAAGACTTTATCAGTCTTACGTGCCAAGGGGTTTTATACGGTTATTGATAAAGTGACAATTAATTTGAATATTAAAAAAGATACCTATGAAGCTGAGTTTTCTAATCTTGGCATTGAAGAAATTCCTATTTCTGAAGAATATCCGGAAAAGTATGATCGTTTATTATGTGGTGGTATCTGGTGTATTGTACAGTTAGAATATGAATATAATGAAGAAGATAAAAATTCAAATCCAATTAAAATTTCAAAGCTTACACCAATACAAATGCCACACGTAGATATTAATGAATTAAAAGAAGGACGTAAGGCATTTAGTAAAGAAGAATGGATGGATGTCTTACTTCGTTCTATTGGAATGGAGCCAGACCAATTAACCGAAAGAGAAAAATGGTTGTTGTTACTTCGCTTAGTACCACTTGTAGAAAATAATTATAATCTTTGTGAATTGGGTCCTAGAAGTACTGGTAAGTCTCATATCTATAAAGAAATATCTCCAAACAGTATCCTTGTATCCGGTGGACAGACAACAGTTGCCAATCTTTTCTATAACATGGGAAAACGTACAGTTGGACTAGTAGGATTATGGGATTGTGTTGCCTTTGACGAAGTGGCTGGAATCAAGTTTAAAGATAAAGATGGCATTCAGATCATGAAGGATTATATGGCATCAGGATCTTTTGCACGTGGTAAAGAGGAAAAGGCTGCCAGTGCATCTATGGTGTTTGTTGGAAACATTAATCAAAGCGTCGATGTACTTTTAAAGACTTCGTCGTTATTTGATCCATTTCCACCTGAAATGGGTACAGATACAGCATTCTTAGATCGTATTCATTGTTATTTACCTGGATGGGAAGTTCCAAAATTCAGACCGGATCACTTTACAGATGACTATGGATTTATTACGGATTACTTTGCTGAATTTATCAGAGAACTAAGAAAAACACAAGAAAGCGATGCATTGGATAGATATTTCAAGTTAGGTAAAAACTTAAATCAAAGAGATACCATTTCTGTAAGAAAAACTGTTTCAGGTTTGGTAAAGCTTTTATATCCAAATGAAGACTATACTAAGGATCAATTAGAAGAGATTGTACGTATTGCTCTTGAAATGAGAAGACGTGTCAAAGAACAATTAAAGAAAATCGGTGGAATGGAATTCTACGATGTGAATTTCTCATATATTGATAATGATACATTTGAAGAAAAATACGTATCTGTTCCAGAACAGGGATCCAGTACATTGATTCCGGAAGGTATGTGTAATCCAGGTCAGGTATATACCGTATCAACAGGAAAATCTGGAATGATTGGCTTATTCAGACTTGAATCACAGATTCTTCCGGGAAATGGAAAATTAACCTGTAATGGTATTGGAAGTGCACGAGAAGCAAGAGAAAGTACGCAAAATGCATTCAATTATTTAAAAGCAAACAGTAATCGCATCAGCCAATCGATTAGTACAACAACAAAAGATTACATCATTCAATATCAGGATCTGCAAGGTATCGGTATGACAGATACATTATCCTTACCTACTTTAATCGCATTATGTTCTATTGCCATTCAAAAACCTACAGTAAGCTCATTTGCAGTACTTGGAGATATCAGTGTTAGTGGAACCGTATCAAAAGTAGATAATCTGGCAAATACTTTACAGGTATGTCTGGATTCAGGAGCGAAGAAAGTATTGTTACCAATTACTTCAGCAGTTGATCTTGGAACAGTTCCTCCGGAACTTGTAGGACGTTTCAACTTAATCTTCTTTAATAATGCAGAAGATGCGGTATTTAAGGCTTTGGGAGTTGAATAAATGTGATAAGTTCTCAATTTGATGAAAAATATTTTCAAGTTTATCAACATACAAGATTTAATTCTTAATAAAACAATAATTATACCTACTTTATAAAATCGAAATGGTGGTGCATAAAATGATTAGTGGAAATTCCTTCAATTTAGGAAAAGTTTCTGAAGAAATAGATGATGATACTAGTCCTCATCAATCAGCAAATTCTTTATTTCATTTTTTAAAGGATATCAGCTATTTGCAAAATTTAATTAAAGATAAATGTTTTAAGCCTTGGTATGTAGAGGAAAATATAGAATATTTAAATTTCCAAAGATTAAAACAAATTTATATACCAATGAAATGCTTTTGTGATATTAATCTTCACAAATTAGAACATCATATATTATATTATGGGGATTATGGTATTGGATTTTCTAAACAATGGGGTATTAATAATGGAATTCAGCCAATAACTTATATCAATAACCATTCTTATCTTTCGGATTCACTACATAGTTCAATTTTAAATAATTATTCAAACGCTGACAGTGCTGATCTCTATCCGTTACAACATCTTTTATTTACTAAATCTATATATGGTAAACAGATGGACAAGTATGGTAGAACTCATATAAAAAATTATATGGATGAATCTGAATGGCGATATGTATTTGATATGGAAAAAGAATGTAGCGATTGTAAACAAATCTATCCTTCAGATGAGGAATCTACAATTTTAAATTTAAATTTGAGCTTGCAACAAAAAGATAGCTCTAGTCTTACATTTAAATATTCGGATATAAAATACATAATACTTAAAGATAAAGAGGATTTTTTAAAAATTATTGAAACAATAAATAATATAAGTATTAATAAAACAGAGAAAAATCTTCTTATTTCTAAAATAATTATATGGAATGATTCAAAGGAGGATTTTTAATGAAACTTAGCTATTCAGATTTATTCGAAGAAAAATCACTTAAGGCCCAAAAAATACCTTCAACTTTAATTGAATACATGAATAAAACTCTCGAAGAAAATGATCAGTTTGAGTATAAACAAGATGCTAATGGAATATGTATATTAAAACCAAAAAGCGATGAAAAATTATTAATCTCGAATATATCATTTGAGCTAAATCAAAAACAAAAAAATATATTAGGAGAGAAGCCAAAAGAATTAGATATCTTCAAATATTGTAATGACTTTCAGGACCCTATAAGGACAACTTCAACAACGACTATTCGAATAAATGGAAATGATATACCAATTAATAAAGCTATAGTTGCACCATTTTTTAAAGCAGATATTGAAAAAGGTAGTTTTATTATTTTTCCAACTCCATTTCCAAAAATGAATCCTGTCAATTTAATAAACGGGAAACACGAAATGCAAATACAAATAGAACGAATTGCTAATTCTGAAATGAATATTCAACAATATAAGGGATTCGGTTTGAACCATATGTTAGAATTCACTCTTCAGTATAATACTTTAGATGGATCAAATAAATTAACAGTTCGATATGATTTCACAAAAGGAAAATCGTTCACTGAATATTTAACGTGTGCATATATTTTCAATGGATTACTTGATGGCTCAACGTTACTTAAAGAGATAAATAAGCCAATAATCAAGCCATGTAATTCAGAATTGAAAATTAGCGAAATTACTCTAGAAATATGGAATAAAATAACTAAAATTGAAGAAATTATTAATACGCAGTTTGATCCTACATTTGATATTGAATTAGAAGACCTGGATTTAGTATATAAATTATATCGTTCACTTGTCGAAAGAGAACCTTATAAAATAAATAAAAAAATAAGTTCCTTGTCATTTAATCTTTTAAATTCTGATATAGAAGAGAACATCAATAGGCCGTTATATTTTCAATTTAATAATGAAATAACAATCAATTTATTTGGAAGAACTTTTGAAATGTATATGATCAGCAGTGCATATAACATGATGATATATAAATTAGATACAAACTCAAAGGATAATCAATGTACTGCATATTTTAAGGAATCGGACGCCTCAATTAAGCCATATTTAAGTTGTATGATTTTTAAATCAGAAAAAAATATGAACGAATTCATTGAAGAAAAAGATATACCTAAATTGTTTGAAAATGCTAAATTGATATCATATGAAGGAAAATAAAATGAAACAATTTAACGAAGGAGATGTTGTTTACTTTATTTCCTCTTCTGTCTTTATTAAGAAAGCTACTGTTATTCGTAATGCTGGTGGATTTTGTACAATACGGTTTTCAGATGGTAATTGCGGTACTTCTGGAACACGTGTTCGTGAAAGTAAATTGTATCGTACAGAAGAAGAGGCAAAGAAGGTTGTTGAACAACATCAAAATGCAAACAAGTGGAGATGATGGTTTCTCCACTTTTACTTTGGATTGGCGAATACAATACCGCCCATTCTTGATCTGTAGTAATCAAGCGTGTAGGTGTTGGTTTGCCAGTCCTTTTTTGCATCTTCAAACGTATTGGTAATGCCATCATAGTTTCCATCTTGAATGGTAATGTTATTACCATCCACTTTTAAAACAATACCAACATGGTTTTTACCAATACCAGAAAATACGGCTCCTGCTTTTGGGGTAGTGGATCTTTCAAATTTATCTGGATGTGATTTTAGTAGCTCATCTACACAATCCCATCCATTTCTCGTAAAGCCAGGATCATAGCCATATAGTTCATAAAATCTTCCCCAAGCAAACCATGTACATTGCCCATATAAACCTACTTTGGCATATGGATTTTTAGTTACCCAAGCTTCTAGATTATTAAAGTTTGGGTTAATTCCACCCCTAAAGGTAATTCCTACATAACGCATAACATGATCTACATAAGATGGATCTCCATATCCAGAAACATTCAATTCTTGTTTTTTCATATTTGAAAATTGTTGAGCATTGTATTTGGAATAACCACCAAAATTAGAAAGTGCCCAATCAATATATCCAGAGCCATAATTATATCCTTGCAAAGCTAGATAGATGTTTTCTGTATCAGATGGATCTTTTACATTTGCTTTTTTAACACAATCTGAAAAAGTATGGACACCAACATCAATGGAATATTCCGGTTCTGTAATACCATTAGGAACTCTAGGATATTTTGTATTGTATCCTGATTCACTAGCTTGCATAGGATCCGTTCCTTTACCACCAGATTCCTGCATCATAATCGCTTGAAGTAAAGATACATAATCTTCTATATCGTATTCTATTGCATATTTACGAATGGTATCTTCATATGCAATAACTTCTTCACTTAAAGAAACAATTTCACTATTAGATCCACCATCCTGAGCTAATACGCTAAATGTACCAATAAACAGAGTAATCACAATCAATAAGATCAATCCTGTTCCAAAAGAAAAGAGTGTATTCAATGTAGATACACTCTTTTTAACAAAATGAAATGATTTCTTTACAGCATGTGCAGTATTTTGAACAATTGGTTTAGAAATAAAATGTTCTGTAGACTGTTTTATCTTTGAAGCATTCACTTTATTCACAACATGCTTCTTTGCTTTAGATATATATGAAATTCTCTGTGGATGAATATCGTTATTTGATTCAATAATCGGTTTCTTATCAGCTGATTTGATCTTATATTCGCTACGTTTTTGTTTAATAAACTTAGTTGCACGCTGCTTAGATTCAATTGCAGTTTGTTTGGCTGCAACACTTACTTTATTTGTAGCCTGTACCTGTGGATTGGATTTAACAGGAACATCCTCTTTTCTATCCACATTTTTATTATGAATCGTTTGCAGCTTAATAAAATGTTGAATATTTCTCTTTGTATCTTTCGTTTTAATAGCTTGTATTTTTTGTTTAGTTTTTATATCTCTCAAATTCATCAACTCCTTTGTATGTAAAAAGCAGAAAGTAAATTCTGCTTAGTTGAATAGGAGTTTTCTATCTCCTGGTTTAGTAGTATTGAGATCGTACAAAAATCCTTTTGGCATCTTATTGACAAAAGGAACAATAGATCCACCATACTTGATCAATCCAGATCCTGTAGGTGCATTTGTGATATATCCCATTTGTTCTTCTGAAATATTTAGAAGTCTAGCTAAATCTTCTCTGTCATTGGCAGATTGATTTAACATCACAATGAATTCAGAGTTTGATAGCATACTCGTTCCTTGCTGACTTGATAATAAGTATTTCACATTTTGTGTAATACCCGTTGGATAGGCATCTCTTTTACGGAATTGTCTCCATGCAGATGCAAAGAAGGTTGCACTTTCTTCATTTTCAAAGATAACATGAATCTCATCAATGAAGACATGTGTACGTTTTCCTTTTCTCCAATTTTCATTGACACGGTTAATAATCGCATCCGTAATCACGAGTAATCCCATTGTCTTTAATTGTTTGCCTAAATTAAAGATGTTGAAAGATAGGATTCTAGATTTGATATTTACATTGGTTTCATGAGCAAAAATGTTCAAGGATCCATTTGTAAATAATTCAAGCTTAATAGCTAATGATTTAGCTTCAGGTTCACTTTGTTCTAATAGTTTGTTGTATAGGTGCTTTAATGTTGGGATATAGTTATTTTTTATAGCATCCTGATAAACCAAAGATACACAACGATCGATAATGGAACGATCAATAGGGGATATACCACCATGATTTGTATCTAACTGTTCAAATAAGGACATGATAAATTGAGATTTATCTGCAATTGCATTACCACTATCTCCATATCCTTCTGACATATCCATGGCATTAATATAATCTTTACTATTTGTTCCAATACGAATAATCTGTCCTTTCATCGCTTTAATGATTGGATCATATTCGCCTTCTGGATCCGCAATAATAATATCGTCATTCGTAGACAGAATTAAGAATTCAATTTCTTCTTTTGTAAGAAAAGATTTACCTGATCCAGGAATACCTAATACAAAAGAGTTTGGATTTTGTAATAAAGCTTTGTTACAAAGAATCGGATTGTTGGTAATGGCGTTCTGTCCATACCAAATGCCACCTTTCTGCATAATTTCATGGGCTCTAAAGGGAATAAATACAGCAGCACTTTCTGTAAGCAGGGTACGAGTGATATTGAGCTTGTTGACTCCAATAGGAAGAGCTGTTTGTAGACCATCCAATTGTCTTTTTGAAAAGTAGAGTGTTTCTAATTCACAAACATATTTTCGAGCTACTGCTTTTAATGTTTCACTATCTTTATCCAGTTCCTCTAAAGAATCGGCAAGATGCACAACCGTAATATTACATAGCATCATTCTTTGATCTCGTACAATTAAATCATCCAAGAATTCTTTACATTCCTTACGTTGTAGCTCCATGTCATAAGGGATGATAGCAGAGAAGTTATTATTCCGATTTTGCTTCATTTGCCAATCGGTAATATTTTTTTCTACACCTAAAAACTTGTTTTCTACTTCTCTAACTGCTTCATCAGTAGGAATTGTAATAATGTCCATGGAATACATGAGATTCTTGTTTAAATCACATAACTCAGAAACAAACTCATCTTTTAAAAAGCCTGGATAATTGCTTAAATAAAGAACTCTTCCAAACTTACCATCAAATTCAAAATATTTGTTGTGGTATTTACTCATTCTAGGCGTAATCAAATCCTTAAAAGAATGACCTTTCTTAGCCAAATCATTCATGTCGAGAGAAAACTCTTCCGTTTCACTACGATAAAAGTCATGAAGCATTTTTAATCGTTCTTCCGCATTTAATTCAATACAAGAAGAGCCAAGACGAGCAAATAGGGTAGAGAATTCAGTGGTGATTCTAGAAAAGGTGAATCTTGCTTCTTCTATATTGCTTTTAAAAATCGTTACTGTAATATATTTCTCTTGAACAATATCATCACTTTCGGATAACTTATCTAGAAGCATATTGTTGTATTCTTCACGATATGGATCTAAGTTATCTTGTTTTAATGGAATCAAGATATCCTCTTTAAACTTTTTGATATCCACTTTTCGATTGTTGATAGTTATCTTTGTCATAACAGAAGAATCAAAAGAATTTAGTAAATCACTATAGCTTAAAAAGAGATTATTTTTATCTTCTCCAGAAGCAATCTTGTAGTTGATATCCAAGAACCTATAACTCTTTGTATATTTATTACCGGATTTAAAAATACCATCCTTATAGATCGTGTCTACCGGGATGGTATCCTGAACGGTTCTAGGAATTCTTAATTTTTCTTTGTTGAGCTTTTTCAATCTTTCGTAACTTTTTATCATGTACAATCGACTCCTTTCTTGATTGATTAATGAATGGTTCAAGTATTTCATAATAAAGATTAAATGGCACATTAATCAAATTCTTTGTAGACAACGCAAAAGAAGATATTGCCATCTTCACAATATCTTCTGTATACATTCCTTGAAAACGTACGAATCCAAATGCTGCAAAAGGAGCAGCACCAAGCATACATAACCAGCTTGTCATTTCTGTACCTAGTTGATCTTTGAATAGAAAATACAAACCACACGCAATAGCGCAGGCAATGATAGAAAAGATACTTTGTCGAAGTGACAATCCAAAGAAAATACTTTCTGTATAATCACGTATTTCTTTGTTGATTTTGATTTCAAAATTAGATTTCATCATTAAAATCCTCATGAATGACATCTAGTGGAATAGAAGATGCAAATAAGATATTTTCGACAGGAATAATCAAATTTCTGCCATCACGTCGGACAACAATTTTATCCTTTTCATGTTCCACTTTATACATCAATTTTTCCGTTAATGGTAAAGTTGAAGATTCAACAATATCCAATGAATCTCCTGTTTTTAATACAACTTTGTTTAAAATATAATCTTTCATGTTACGTTCCTTTCTTACCTTGAAGGCATAATAAAAGCAGGAACAATATGCTCCTGCAATATCAATTAAAATAGTAATGATAAGTAATCTTGTCTTGAGTCTAGTATTCTAATAATTTCGATATTATCTTCATTGATATCATAGAATACAATTTGTTTAGATACGATTAAATAGCGTAATGATGTATCTATATTAAATCGATCTGACATTTTTGGCCCTAAATAAGGATTATCTTTTAATAATGAAATTGTATCCACAATTTTTGTTTTAAACTTTTTTGCGGCTTGATCATTATGAAACTGATTAATAATATAGTTTTCGGTATTAAGAAGATCGTCAATTGCGGATTTTTTATAAATGATCCTCATTTTACAAACCTAACATCTTTTTGGCTTCTTCTTCTGAATAAGATTCAGTACAATTCATACCAATTTCTAATTCTTTCATTAATTTAGATAAAGCTTTTGCTTTCATCTTTTCGGCATTATCCTCAGTTACAGAAAATGGAAATCCACCTGTATTTAATACTTGTTGAAAAAATACATTTACTGCATCTGTTAAAGTTAAACCATTTTTGGCAAATACTTCTTCCAATTCATTCTTAATTTCTGAATTCATGCGAATTCTAAATACATCATCTTTTTGAGCATTGATTACGTTACGCATAATTAACACTTCCTTTCGTATATATTATAATCAGTTTTTTACAAAATATCAACAAATGTGGTAACTGAGTAGCTACATATTATAGTCCCATCATTTCTTTTACAATCCTGTCTGACATTTTGATTGTTCCTACAAGAACTAACATATTGAATATCAATTCACCAATATAACTCCATACCATAGATACACTAGATGCTGTTGAATCCACTACTGGTGGACTTGATGCAAAGGCTGAAAAGATAATACAGGAAAGGACAATGATCGCTCCTTCTAAACAAACTCCTGCATAGCTTTTGATAAATGTAAAAGCTGTGTTTTGTGTGCTTTCTCCTGCAGCTGCTGCAAGTGGTATTGGAGAAATAGCTGTGTACATGTAAAGTTTAAAAAATCTTCCATAAACAGTTAATATCATTACAAATGAAAGTATTGTGATAAATATTGATCCTAATAATGTAACTGCCCAAAGTGGAATAGATTCTAAAAATCCTGTATTACTAACCGCATCAACTATTTCCTGTGGTATAACTGTTTCGTTGGATACTCCAAGTCCTACAGTTTCCGTAATCGATTGAATTATCCCCTGTACAATTTCAAAAATCTTTGTCATCAGTTCCATTCCATACATGACAAGACCTCTGGCAATAATAAATCTTAGAAAAAGTTTGAAGGCTTGTTCTGGTCGTTTAACATCCTGCCAGCTTGTACAAGTTCGTATCAATCCCCATACAAAGAAAAGCATAAGAAGTGCAAGTCCAATAGCTTGTAAGCCTTCATGTACTTTTACAATGATTTTCCATATATCACCACCTTTAAATGACTCTGGTGATTCAGTAAGCAACAACCATATTTCAGCAAGTTTAGAATTCCAAGTATTGATAGCACTTGTTAGGTTATCGATGATTCCATCCATACATTAACCTACAATAATATTTAAAATCTCTTTCGCAAACGTAATAATAATTCCACCAGCAACCGTCATAAATCCATTAGCTCTTTGGCTTGGATCATGACTCTTTAAAGATAAACCAACCTGCACAATTCCAAATCCAAGAAGAATCATACCAATGGCACGGATCATTCCAAACATGAAATCACTGAAGTTATTGACTACAGTAACTGGATCGTTGGCTGCATAGATGGGTGTAGTTACTGCACTTACCATAATAAGTACAACATAGGCTACAAAAAGTGTTTTTCTAATTGTTTTGAGTTTCTTCATTTTCTTTGATCTCCTTTAAATAATTTTCGGTTTCTTCTTCATCCAATATTTCATATTCATTATTGGTAAGAAGAATGTTTTGCCAGTTTTCAATAAAGTGAGAAGCTTGGCCATGAATGTATGGTAGATAACCTCCATCCAATGTTTGTTTGATATTTGGATGTTTTAAAAGATTGTATTTCCTATCTTTTATTGGCCTTTCACCACGAATAAAAAGAAGTCCATCGTTGTTATCTAACAATCGGACTTCATCAGCTGTTAATAGTTCTCTTCCTGTTTGTTGAAAGTTGGTTGAATAACTTCCACTATGACCTGTAGATTTTCCAAATGTGTTGGTATCCAGTGTTTCTTTACCAAGAAGTTCACTGATATATTTATGAGTACTTTGTTCATTACCACCTAGGTAGTAAAGTTCATCACAGTTTCCCACAATGGATTCCCAACTGTCTTTGTATAAGGCTTTAATCTGCGCTAGGTTCTGCAAAATAATGGATACAAATATTTGCCTGGAACGCATGGTAGAAAGTA
>OIYH01000822.1_pt1 | contig 20463 bp, 12 predicted proteins | sample 1587911 | NCBI WGS metagenome assembly OIYH01 (sample SAMN03283252) | human gut metagenome | biome: human-associated habitat; material: feces | host: Homo sapiens | place: USA | collected 2013
ACTTGTCGATGTCGGCCTTGTCGTTGTAGAAGGCCACGCTGGCGCGGCAGCAGGCGAGGTTCTCGACGCCCAGCCAGGTGAGCAACGGCTGTGCACAGTGGTGGCCGGCGCGAATGCAGACGCCGTCCATGTCCATGATGCTCGCGACGTCGTGCGGGTGGATGCCCTTGACGTTAAAGCTCACAACGCCGTGGTGGTTGTCCCAATAGATGGAGCCGATGATCTGGACAAAGTCGAGCTGCATGAGCTCGCCCATCAGGTAGTGGACGAGTGCCTGCTCGCGGGCCTGGATGTTCTCGTAACCCACCGTGTTGACCAGGTAATCAAGGGCGGCGCCCGTGGCGAAGATGCCGGCGGCGTCCTGCGTGCCGGCCTCGAACTTCTCGGGGACGGGCGCCCAGACGGCTTCCTGCTCGGTGACAGAGTCGATCATTTCGCCGCCGGTGAGCATGGGCGGCATGGCGTTGAGCAGGTCCATCTTGCCCCACAGCACGCCGATGCCCATGGGGCCCATGGCCTTGTGCGCGCTAAAGGCAAAGAAATCGGCGCCCAGATCGGCCACATCGACCGGCATGTGCGGCAGCGACTGCGCGCCGTCGACGACCAGATAGCCGCCGTACTTGTGCACGAGCTTGCCGAGATTCTTGACCGGGTTCTCGACGCCCAGCACGTTAGACACCTGACCCACGGCCAAGATTTTGGTCTTGGGGCCCACCTTGGACAGAACCTCCTCGGTGGTGAGTTGACCGGTCTTGGTGGGGTAGAGGTAGACGAGCTTGGCGCCGGTCTCGCGGCAGACCTGCTGCCACGGAATCAGGTTGGAGTGGTGCTCCATGATGGTGATGACGACCTCGTCACCGGGCTCGAGCACCGTGGGTGCAAAGCTCTTGGCGACCAGGTTGAGCGACTCGCTCGTGTTGCGGGTGAAGACGACCTCGTTGGCCTGTGAGGCGCCGATGAGGTCGGCGATCTGCTGGCGGACCTTCGCGATGGCGTCGGTTGCCTCGACGGACAGCGAGTACAGGCCGCGCAGGGGGTTGGCGTTCATGCGCTGATAGAAGTCGCGCTCGGCGTCGAGCACACAGGCAGGGCGCTGCGCGGTGGCGGCGCTATCGAGGAAGGCGATCTCGGGGTGCTGCTGGAAGAGCGGGAACTGCGCCTTGTAGGGGTTGGTCTCGATGTCTACGGTGGGCCAGCCGCGCGAAGCCTCGTCGCTGGCGTCGAGCTCCATGGGCTCGGGGGCAGTGCAGGTATCGCATTTAACGTGCTCGGTGTCGATCATGCGAGCTCCTCTTCAAAGTTGTCGATCAGGTTGTTGCCCAAGCGGACGACGGCGGCGCGGGTGCGCTCGTCGGTCGCGGAAAGCGCGGCGTCCTCCAGCTTGGCGCGGATGAACAGGTCCTCGGCGGCATTTTGGTCAAGGCCGCGGCAGGCGAGATAGAACAGCTGCTCGTCGCGGACGTGGCCGATGGTGGCTCCGTGGTTGCCGGCGACGTCGTCCTCGTCGCAGAGAATGACGGGGACGGTCTTGTTGTCGACGCCCTTGTTGGCCAAAAGCACCGTCTCGCGCTCGGTGCCGGTTGCACCCTTGCAACCGTGCACGAGGTCGATGGTGCCGCGGTAGACCTTCTTGGACGTGCCGGTCAGCACGCCGTTGGCGTCGATCTCGCACTCGGTCTTGCGACCGCGGTGGCGCAGCTCGTAGTTAAAGTCGCGCACCTGCTCGCGGGCGCCCAGGTAGTCAGTATCGATGGTGACCTTGGCGGTATCGCCCAGCAGGTCGCCGGCAAGGCCGGTGGCGCTGGCGCCGGCACCCAGGACGGTGTGCTGCACGTTGACGCGCGCGCCCTCGTCCAGGAACAGGCCGGTGTCGTCGAGCGCGATCCAGCTATCGTCGAGCGTCTGCGTGCAGGTCACGTTGACGGTGGCGTACTCATGGGCGCACACGCGTAGCACGGATCCCACGACGCCTTGGCCGGCAACGGGGGAGTCCAGGGCAATAAGCAGATCGAACGTCGACTGGGGACGGGCGACGACGTCGATGGCGGCGATGGCCGCGGCTGCATCGACACCGCTCACGCGCACGGTAACCGTGGCGTGCTTGTATGCGGGCACATCGATGACGATGCGCTTGGTGGCGTGCTCGGCCAAGTAGGCGTAGGCAGCCTCGCCCATGCCGGTCTCGAAGGCTTCAGCAGGGGAGAGCTCCTCCTCGAGCTTGATGGCACCGGCCTGGTAGACAGAGGTGGCGGGCACGTCAAGCTCGGTCTCGGGCGTGATGCGGGCGCGGTCGGCGGCGTCGCCGGGGGCGGAGGCGCGCCGCTCGGGGAAGCGCTCGGCCATGGCGTCCATGGCGGCGTCGAACGCGTCTGCCACGCCAGCAAACTGCTCGTCCAAGCCCTCAACCTCAATGGTCTCGGCGGGAGCGGCAGCAAGCTCGTCAGAGAGCTCGAGCTTGGTCTGATTCATCTTCAGCCAGCCCCATGTGGCAGCCGGCATCGCATTGACCTGCTCAAGGGTGGTAGCAGCGGTGTTCGTGGTCTGATTCATTATCCGATCGCTCCTTCCATCTCGAGCTTGATCAGGTTGTTCATCTCGACGGCGTACTCCAGCGGCAACTCCTTGGAGACCGGGTTGGCAAAGCCGTTGACGATCATGGTGCGGGCCTCTTCCTCCGAGATGCCGCGGCTCATCAGGTAGAACACCTTGTCGTCGCCGATGCGGCCGATGGTGGCCTCGTGGCCGATGTCGACGTTCTTGGCGCGGATGTCCATGGCGGGGATAGTGTCGGAGCGGCTCTGGTCGTCGAGCATCAGTGACTGGCAGCTCACGGTTGCCTTGGAGCCCTCGGCCTTGGGCGTGGCCACGATGGAGCTGCGGAACGTCTGGATGCCGCCGCTCTTGGAGATGCCCTTGGTCTCGACCGTTGCCGAGGTCTCGGGCGCGTTGAGCACGACCTTGCAGCCGGTGTCGAGGTTCTGACCGGCGCCGGCAAAGGTGATGCCGGTAAAGCTCGAGCGGGCGCGGCGGCCATTGAGCACGCTCATGGGGTAGAGGTAGCCCACGTGGCTGCCGAAGGAGCCACTGATCCACTCGATGTCGCCGTCCTCGTCCACGCGCGCACGCTTGGTGTTGAGGTTGTACATGTTCTTAGACCAGTTTTCGATGGTCGAGTAGCGCAGGTGCGCACGCTTGCCCACAAAGAGTTCGACGGCGCCGGCGTGGAGGTTGGCCACGTTGTACTTGGGCGCGGAGCAGCCCTCGATAAAGTGCAGGTCGGCGTCGTCTTCGACAATGATGAGCGTGTGCTCAAACTGGCCGGCGCCCTTGGCGTTGAGGCGGAAGTAGCTCTGCAGCGGAAAATCGAGCTTGGTGCCCTTGGGCACGTAGACAAAAGAGCCGCCCGACCACACGGCGCCGTGCAGGGCCGCAAACTTGTGGTCGGTGGGCGGGATGAGCGTCATAAACTTCTCGTGGATGAGCGGCTCCCACTGCGGATCGTGCAGGGCCTCCTCGATGCCGGAGTAGACGATGCCCATCTTGGACGCCGTGTCCTGCATGTTGTGGTAGACCAGCTCGGAGTCGTACTGCGCGCCAACGCCCGCCAGGTAGCTGCGCTCGGCCTCGGGGATGCCCAGGCGCTCAAAGGTGTTCTTGATGTCGTCGGGCACCGACTCCCAGTCGTGCTTTTGGTCGGTGTTGGGCTTGACGTAGGTGACGATGTTGTCCATGTCCAGGCCCTCGATGGAGGGACCCCACGTCGGGTCGGGGAAGCGGTTGAAGATCTCGAGGGACTTGAGGCGCAGGTCGAGCATCCACTGCGGCTCGTCCTTCTTGGCGCTGATCTCGCGCACGATGTCGGGCGTGATGCCGGCGTCGAGGCGCTCGAATCCCTCCTCGCCATAGGTGAAGTCGTAGAGGCTGCGGTCGATGTCCGCGACCTCGGTGCGGTTCTTGGTCATTGCGTTGCCCCTTTACGCCTGCTGCTCGGCAGCGGCGGCCTCGGCCTGGGCGCGCTGCTCGGCGGCCTCGCGCTCGAAGGTCTCAAAGCCGTTCTTGTCGATCCAGGGAATGAGCGAGGCGTCGTCCTCGCGTACGATGTGGCCCTTGACCATAACGTGGACGCGGTCGACATCCAGGTGCTCCAGGATGCGCGTGTTGTGCGTGATGATAAGCATGGAGCCGTCGCAGCTCTTGCGGTAGGCGTCCATGCCGTGGCTGACGGTGGACAGGGCATCGACGTCCAGGCCGGAGTCGGTTTCGTCCAGGATGGCGAGCTTGGGCTGTAGCAGCAGAAGCTGGAGCATCTCGACCTTCTTCTTCTCGCCGCCCGAGAAGCCCACGCCCAGCTCGCGGTTGAGGTAGGCGGTATCCATGTTGAGCTCGGCCGCGAGCTCCTTCACGCGGCGGCGGAACTCCTTGCCCTTCATCTCCAGGCCGGGGCGGCCGGCGATGCTGGCGCGCAAAAAGCTCGACAGCGGCACGCCCGGAATCTCGACCGGGGCCTGGAAGCTCAGGAACAGGCCGGCGCGCGAGCGCTTGTCGGTGGTGAGCTCGGTGATGTCCTGGCCGTCAAAGACGATGCGGCCGTCGTTGACCGTGTAGACGGGGTCACCCATGACCAGGTGGCCGAGGGTGGACTTGCCGGCGCCGTTGGGTCCCATCAGCACGTGGGTCTCGCCGGCGGCGACGTTGAGGTTGACGTTGTGGAGGATGGTCTTCTCGTCCACGGAGGCGGTCAGACCTTCGATGGAAAGCAGCGGATTTGCGCTCATGCTGTCCCTCTCTGTATATGGTGTACTCATAGGTGTACTAAACCCTAGGAATCTTCTCGGAATAAAGTTACTATGGGTTCGGCGATAGTCAAGGGAAAACCCGACTAATCCACTCGACTTTTTAGATGTGGGACATAATAATCAGGCTTGTTTGCCCCGCGTGCATAAGATTTGGGACAAACAAGCCTGGTATTTTGTCTCGGCTACGATGAGAGGGTAGGTTTGCTCATTTCTTCTAAGGGCCGCTATGCCCTCCGTCTGATGATCTATATCGCAGCGCTTGGTGACGCCGAGGGCAAGATTGCCCTTCGCGAGGTCGCTGACCGCGAGCATATTTCACAAAAGTATTTGGAGCAGCTGGTTCGTCCGCTCATGAAGGCGGGCCTGCTTAAGAGCGTACGCGGCAAGGGCGGCGGCTACATGATGGCCAAGGATCCAGCCGAGGTGCGTGCCGGCGACATCCTGCGCGCCGTCGAGGGCAGCACGGCTCCAGTGGCGTGCGATGGCATCGACAACAGCTGCGCCCGCAGTGACCTGTGTTCCACCGTCAAGTTCTGGCGTGGTCTGGACGAGGTCATCGAGAACTATGTCGACGGTGTAACGCTGGCTGACTTGGCCGCCGTCCCCGAAATCAACTTCGATATTAAGCTGTAGGGGTGCAAATGGCATCTCTCGACAAGGTGTACAAGCAAATCGAAGTTTTTGCTCGGGAATGTGACGCCGAGAAGGTTGTGCTGTTTGGTTCCCGCGCTCGAGGTGACAATTTGCCTAAGAGCGATATTGACATCGCCGTAGCAGGTTGCCGGGATTTCGGCCGTTTCTCATATTTGATCGAGGAGCGTCTTGATACTCTTTTGGATGTAGATGTCGTCAATCTCGACGAGTCCTTATCGCAGCAATTGCTCGATGAAATTGCCAGGGATGGTGTGATTCTGTATGAAAAAATATGAGAACTTTGCCAGCGCCTTGGTGAATCTTGAGGATGCGCCCAATCAGGATCTCAACAATGATTTTGTTCAGAGTGGATTGATTAATAAGTTCAATCTTCAATTTGAACTGAGCTGGAAGCTCCTTAAGCGTCTGCTCGAGTATGAGGGCGCCACGCTTGCCGCGTCGGGGTCTCCTCGTGCCATTTTGAAGGAGTCCTACCGATTCTACGACTTTATTGATGAGGCGGCCTGGCTAGATATGCTCAGAGATCGCAATACGAACGTCCATATCTATGACAACAAGCTCGCTCAAGATTTGATTCAGCGCATCTTGAACGTCTATATCCCTGCTTTCTGCCAGTTGAGGGACGGGTTGATGGAGCGTTACGGCGAGCTTCTGTTGGCGCCCGACGACCAGTTTGTTTAATTTCTTAAGATTTCGTAATTCCTTAAGATTTCGCGGAGGGTTGTTGCCGTTTACCGAGGGGTTGTTGTGCAACAACGGGCATGCTGTAATACTTAGATACATCTTTGCAAACTGCACTTTAACTATACCAATGCAGGGAGGATCTATGCAGCCCAAGCATTCCGCAATTGTCGCGGGTCTTACGTTGGCGCTTTCGTTTGGCACCGTTGCCGCGCCTGTGACTGCTGTTGCCGAGGAGCCCACGCCGGGTGTTGCCTCGGATGCTACCGATATCGATAAGGGCCTTTACACCCAGCAGTCCTTCTCGGGCGTGCTGAGGTCGGTTCAGGGTGTTTCGTTTGTCAACGTGACCGACGAGATGAAGTACTTTACCAAGTACGAGAGCCACGGCAATTACAATCAGGGTTTTTCGTATGGCGACGGCTATAACGCGCTGGGCTATTACCAGTTCGATCGCCGTTGGTCGCTTATTCCGTTTATGAAGCAGGTCTATAACTACGATTCTGCTAAGTACAGCATGCTTAAGCCTGCGATCGATCGCGGCGGCGAGATTTCCAACGCGAACAATCCCATGTACGCGAACGGCCAACTCACCGAGCTGGGCCGTATTGCGCAGGAGGCCTTCCAGGGCGCTTATAACACCGACCCTACTGAGTTCTCAGCCCTGCAGGATGCCTATGCGTACAACTCGTACTATGCGGTGACTGAGGCTTGGCTCAAGAGCGCTCTTGGCATTGACATCTCCGGCCGCGCCGACTGTGTCAAGGGCATGGTGTGGAGTATCACCAACATGTGCGGCACCGGTGGCTGCAGAGACTTCTTCCGCTGGGCGAATCTTTCCAACGATATGTCCGACCGCGAGTTTGTGACGGCGCTTTCCAGCAGCGTGGTCAATAACGTGGCGACTAAGTTTTCGAGCCAGCCCCAGTACCACGAGGGCTGGAAGAACCGCTACCGCAATGAGCTCAAGGATTGCCTGGTCTTTATTGCCGAGGACGAGGCTGCCGCGACAACGCCTGTGGAGCCCGAGCCCACGCCGGCGCCCGGTCCGAGCATGGCGCCCGCTGCTCCCGCCGCACCGACGCCTGGTGCCGATGACGATGCGGGCGACGATAACGATATGGATGCGCCCTCGACCGATGCTGACGGCGGTGGCTCTGCTGGTGGCACTACCAACAACGGCTCTACCTCGAACGGCTCCGATTCTAACGGCTCTGCCGGCAATACGGACAGCGCCGCCTCTGGTTCGACCGACGCTGGTTCCTCTGACTCTTCCGCTGGCTCGAGCGATTCTTCCGCCGATACTGGTTCTAGCAATGGCTCTAACTCTGGTGCCGCTTCTGATTCCGGTGCTTCCAAGGACGATTCAAATACTGCAACGGATGCGCCCGTTACTTCGACGGACAAGAAGCCTTCTTTCTCCGTGCAGCTTGGCTACACGTTTGGTTCTTCGCTGATGGCTGGCGTAAGCAATTCGTCTCTTGACAAGAACAATTCTGATCAGGCTTCCACGGAAAAGACCGAGGCCGCAAAGGGTGACTCCAAGGACGAGGCTTCCGAGAAGACCGAATCCGATAAGGGCTCTAGCTCTGAGGAGAAGGGCGACAAGTCTGCTCAGAAGAAGGACGAGGACAAGACCGAGGGCGGAAAGCAGCAGGGCGAGGACGGCGGTAAGGGCAACACCGACAACCAGAACCAGGGGCAAAATGGCTCCAAAACGGTGCCCACTACGACGACTTCGGGCGGCAACATGCCCAAGACGGGTGACCTCATCGTTATGGCGAGTCTTGCCAGTGCGAGCTTGGCCACGCTGGGTGCCACGTCCATCGTGAGCGGCAAGCATAAGCTCGATCAGCAAAAGAAGGCTGCTGGGCAGAACGACTCCGAGGAGTAGTCTTTCGGTTGCCCGACAACTAGAGATTCGCAATGGGGGCCGGTGCAGTTGCATCGGGCCCCATTTTGTTGCACAACGATTTGTTATGCCCCCTCAAGGCCTTTGTTCCTACCGTTGCCCGATGCCTTTGCACGGATCCAGCGTTGCGCTTGAACTGCTCGCTACAATGGGCTTCGTGCTGCGTTTTAGGGAGAAGTTACGGTGTCTGAACAGGTAAATTGCAACAGTGTCGATACTGTTGGCGTACGGCTTGTCAACCATGTCGACGATGCGGTTTTGCCGGTCGGTGTGCATGATTTTGCTGATGCCCTTGGTTGTTGCACGCTGGTTGACAAGACCATGTTTATTGCCGATGTGCTGGACTGCGACGCGTCCGTCGTGGTGTGCTGTCGACCCGAGGGTTTTGGCAAGAGCGTGAACTTGTCGATGCTCAGGGCTTTTCTGGAGCGTTCCGCGGTCGGTCGCGCTGGTCAGAGTTTGTTTGCCGATGCTCAGATTTGGGATGCGGACGGCGGACGCTATCGGGACGAGTACGCTTGCTATCCGGTGATATCGCTGGACTTTTCTGGCGCTGCGAGGCGTGGCGCCGCTGTTGCCGGCGTCGTGCATGATGCTCTTTCGGGCGAGTGCGCTCGCTTGTTGCCACTCTTGGAGGCTCCGGATTTAGCTCGAGACAAGGTGCGTCACATCGAACGCGTTGCGCGTGGTGTTGCGAGCGAGGACGAGGTTGCCTCGGTGCTCGGTGTGCTCATTGAGCTGCTGGAGACGACCTGTGATGAGCAGGTTGTATTGCTCGTTGATGGGTACGACGCGGCGTGGTTGGGCCATGCGAGCGCGAGTGGCGCTTCCGACGCCGATCCGGCAGAGCTGCTTGACCGTGTGCTGTTCGACGCCATTGCCGCTGCGGGCGATTCGTTGCGGCTGGCATGTCTGATGGGGAAGTGTCCCAGTCCTGCCGAAACGGCGCTTTCTTCGCGCAACTGCTCGTATTGTCTGTCGACGCCGCTTTCGACGTGGTGTGACCGATGGTTCGGCTTTTCGGATGCCGAGGTCGAGGCTTTGTTGAGCCATGCTGGACACGAAGAATACCTGGATGATGCTCGTGAATGGCTCGAGGGATATCGGTTTGGCGGGGCCTATTGCTCGAGTCCGGCGCGCGTGATCGGTTTTCTGGACCGAGGCTGCACGGCGCCCGTGCGTGCCGATCTGTATGGATATGCCGATTGCCTGAGTGGGGTAGTTGCCGGGTGGAATCTCGACCGTCTTTCGGCCCTGTTCGATTTGCTCGAGGCCCATGGGTGCGTTGAGGTCCCGCTTTGTTTGGACGCTGTGGGGCCAGATGTCTCGACTAACGATGGCCTGTGGACGGCGCTGTATCTGTCGGGTTTCCTGACGACTGATATGACTGAGGAGCCGGAGCATGGTGGTCGTCTCCGTGCTCTGCGGCTGCCCAATAGCGAGCTTCGCCAGGCCTTGCGTCTGGTGATTATTGAGTGGTTTGAGTGTGCTGTCGAGGACGTTCGTGACATCGATACGTTTCGCGACGGGTTGTGCCGCGGGGACGAGAATGCGGTGAGGCGGGCGCTAGACCGTATCCTGGGAGATGTGGGAATCGGTGCGACCGACCCAGATGCGCCGCTGCCATATCACCTGCTCTTGCAGGGACTCTGCTTTGGATTGCCGGGCTATGCCAATCCTGCTTCGAGGCAAAAGCGTGGCACGGGTCGCTGGGACATCCAGGTTTTCCCTACGGGCGTTGTATTTGACGTGGCAGACACGATCGGCATGCTCGACGAGCGCCCACTGATAACGATCAATATGATGTTTGACCCTGGTGTGGACGCGCTGGGCCTGGAGCTGCTGGCAGTCCAGGCGCTACTCAACATAGAGCGCGATGGCATCGACAAGATTCGCGTACCGCGACCCGGCGTGGGTCGCATGCGCTGGGGGTTCGGGTTTGATGGGCGACATGTGGCTGCGGTGTGCCAGCGGTTGTAGGGGCAGGCGATACTGCAGGGGGTGCCCGCTACCCTGCGTCCTTCATGGGCGGCATAGGCTTCCAGTCGGGATCCTTGATGATCTTGCGGGCGTCTTTCATGCCGCGGCGCAGCGCCGGAATGCCGGTCTTAAAGCATTTGTCGACCGCTGCCAGACGAATGAACTCCTTGCAGAAGGTTGCGGCATTGCCCAGACGGAACAGGATGGGGTGGTAGTCACCGTAAATTTGCATATAGCGAGCGAGGAAGCCTCGGTTGCGCATGATGTAGTAGCGGTTGGTGTCGCTCGTGGAGTTGAGCTGGCGTTTGCCGGCGATGTCCCAGTTGGAGACGGCGCGGGCGCGCTTGAGCACCACGTCGGCGACCACGGCGGCGGGGAAGTGCTGGCTGGCGACATAGCCGTAGCAGGCGTCGTCGCCATAGATGAAGAAGCGCGCGTCGGGCAGGCCGATCTTGTCGACTACGCGACGCGAGAACAGACCGCCCTCAAAGCACAGCTGGTTCATGGCGCGGTAACCCTCGGGACCCAGATCCCACTTGGCGATGGGGTTGGGAATGCCGAGCGAAAGGATGAGCTGGTACTGCCAAAAGAAGGCGCCACCGTCAAAGTCCAGGCGCGAGCCCTGGATGACGTCGTAGCGGTCCGTCCACTTTGCTAGGCGCTCAATGCCCTCGGGGATGACGAGTACGTCGTCGTCCATGACCCAAAACCACTGGGCGCCCAGGTCATAGGCGCATTTGGTACCGGCGGAAAATCCGCCCGCGCCGCCGCCGTTTTCGGGCTGTGGAGCGTAGATGACGCGGTCGGTGCCGCCCTTTGCATCGGGCTGATCGGCGTCGATGCCCCACAGGTTGGCCAGGCGCTCGTTGAATGCGGCGCACATGGCCTCGGTCTCGCGCGAATTCTCGTTATCGACGATCACGATACGCCAAGGCGCGGCCGTGAGCTCGGTCATGGAGTCGAACAGGTTGGTCAGGAGTTCCTGGCGCTTGTACGTAACGACAACGATGGCGAGCTTGTCGATGGGAGCGGGGAGGGTGGAAGTCATGGGGAATATATCCTTTCACGCGCGGCGGGCAAGCACTGCGCGGAAGCTATCGAATGCGTCCGTTGGACGGCACCTATTGTAAAGGGTCGCCACGTCATGTTGGCAAGGTTTGAATAAAACGCAGGAACCTGCCATGGGCGCGCCGGCAGCGATATTTAACGTTGATGGGTTAATTGTTGTTTGATGCAACGGCCGATAAAGCCCCTAGCTGCATCGATGATGAGAAGCGCCAGGGCAAAGACGGTGCTGATGGCCGTACCGGCGACGATGCATGTGGCTGCCGGGTTGTTCGCGTTGACCAGTATATTTGCAAGCGTCAAGTTGAAGATGGGGCGCCAAAGGCTGCTGGTGAGCGATTGCATTACGTAGAAGCCGAGCGTGGCGGCGGATAGGGTGACGATGACGTTTGCGGTGCGTGGATGGTCCGATTTGTTGTCGCGGGTTGCCGCAAAGAATAGAGAGGTGACGGCGAGGACGAACGATGCAATCGAGGTCGACTTATAGGAAAGCGTTGCCATTGCCGACAGATTGCCGGTTGCGGAGAGTATGGCTTCTAGGCCGATCATGATGATTAAAACTGCTACGAGCGAGCGCTTAGCGATGGTGCGTGCTTTGAGCTGGGCTGTCGACTCGGTGTAACTGCGAAGCAGTCCTCCCATCAAAAAGGCGACTACGTAGGTGACGGCGCTCATGATCTTTTGAAGCCAAGAAAACTCGCTGCCGTTTGCCGAGCTTTGTGCCGCCAAATAACCATTGACAATAAAAACGAGGAAGCCGACGGCGACGATTGCTGCCGTGTAACTTTTCTTGTTGAGTCGGTTTTTGGCCAGACCAAACAACGGTGCCATGCAGGCCGTAGCGGCGTAGACCCAGATAAACTCAAGCCCTAGCGTGTACCAATAATGCGCGTGCGGGGAAACGTCGGGGATGGGAGAGACAGCTGTGGACCATGCAAGTGCCGCGAGACAATAAAATGCGGCGGGCATGATGGCCTTACCGAGGCGCTGCCTCGTCCGCTGTAGTTGTGACTTCCACGTTGCTCCGTCGCTCCAGGCGCGAGCCGCCGAGGCAATGAGAAAGTACCCCGAGATCAAAAAGAAGACCTCGTTGGCCCAGCAGCCAAGCAGGTTGATGAACCCGAGCAGTCCCGAGTAGGGGAAGGCAGCGAGCGGCGCGTATTCTGCGGCGCCGACGCAGGTGACTTGGAAGGTCCATTGAAACGTGTGGAATATCGCGATGCCAGCAACCGCAATTAAGCGCAGCGCCTCGATGGATATATTGCGTGCGGCTTTGAGCTGCATGGCTTCCTTTCGTATCGGTCCGCCCCTGCGGGCTCCATAGATTATATAAACCTCCGCTGGCGGGACGACCCTTTGATACCATTATCGGCAGGTATTTCCTAAGGAGCACATTTGTCTACTAATTCTTCTGGCAGCCCCATCGTTTCGCTGCTCATCCCCATCTACAACGTGCAGCGCTATCTGCGCGAGTGTCTCGATTCGGCTATTGCGCAGACGCTTAAGGACATCGAGATCATCTGCATTAATGACGGTTCTACCGACAACTCGCCGGCGATTATCCGTGAATACATGGAGCGCGGCGCACGTGTAAAGATGATCGACAAGGCCAACAGCGGTTACGGCGACTCGATGAACCGCGGACTTGAGATGGCGCGCGGCAAGTACGTGGGCATTCTGGAGTCCGATGACTTTATGGCGCCCGATGCGCTAGAGAAGCTTGTGGCGGCAGCCGAGCGTTTTGACGCCGACTTTGCGAAGGCGAACTTTGATTTCTACTGGTCTAAGCCCGAGGAGCGCCGTTCGCTGCACGAGATGTTTAGACCTCAGGATTGCGGCAAGCCGGTGCACCCGAGCGATACGACACAGTTCTTTAAGCAAAAGCCGTCGATTTGGTCGGCCGTGTACCGTCGCGATTTTCTTGAGCGCAACAGCATTACGTTCTTGCCGACTCCGGGGGCATCCTTTCAGGACACGTCATTCGCCTTTAAGGTGATCGCGTGCGCCGATAAGGCTGTTTACCTGCATGATGCTGTGTTGTCGTATCGCCAGGACAACGAGAATTCCTCGGTCAATTCTTCGGCTAAGGTCTTTTGCGTCAATACCGAGTATGCCGAGATTGAGCGTTGGATTCGGGAGGATTATGCCCGTGACCACGCTGGTGATGACGTCGCGCGCATGCTCAAGTTCAATCAGCTCATTAAGTACGATTCGTACATGTGGAATTACGTGCGCCTGGCGCCCAAGTTCTATAAGGAGTTCCTGGCGCAGATGGCCAAGGAATTTCAGGCGGCCTTGGATGCGGGGGAGTTTTCGCTTGACGACCTCAAGCCGTGGAAGCGCGCGAATCTCACTGCCATCCTCAAAGATCCTGAGGGCTGGGTTGACGAGCATCCGAGTTTTGCGACGGATGGTGCCTTGGGGCGTGCTAAGTATTACGCCTCGGTTGGAGGCCCAGGCGTGGTCGCCGCCTTCCTCATCGAATCGCTGAGGGGGTAGGTCGGCATGGGAGAGGCCTCGTGTCCTAAAGCTACCATTGTCGTCCCCGTTTACAACTCTGCGCGCTCCATTCAGCGATGCCTCGATTCGCTGTTGGCCCAGTCCGAGTGCGCGATTCAGGTTGTCTGCGTCAACGACGGTTCGACTGATGATTCGTTGAACGTGTTACACCAGATCGCGCAGGCCGACGATCGCGTACTGGTGATTGACCAGGAAAACGCGGGCGTCTCGTGCGCTCGAAATGCTGGTATCGATGCCGCCGAGGGCGAGACCGTCTTTTTTGTGGATGCCGACGATTACATCGATGCCCAGACGGTCGAGCGCGTACTGCATGCCATGGAGTCTGCAGATGTCGAGGTCGCCGTTTTTGGCGGCGTTTGTGAGCCAGCCGATGCTGCCCCCAAACGCGTCCAGCAGCTCATGAGCCCCAAAGCCGGTACCTTCGGCGCCCGTGATCCCCAACTGCTGTTCCATTCGAATGCGCAGCCCTATGCCTGCCGTGCGGCTTTTTCGCACGAGCTGCTCAATCGCGAAGGCATTCGCTTCGCCCCCGGTTTGGCTTTGGGCGAGGACGTCGTCTTCCAATTTGCGGCTTATGCGCTTGCCCGCAAGACCGTTGTCATGCCGGACAAGTTCTACCACTACGTGATGGAGAGCGAATCGGCGACGCACGAGTTCAACAGTGCCGAGGCTCGCGCCAAAAAGCTTGACGCCCACATGAGGATGCTCGAGGAGGTCTTGGAGGACTGGGCGACCTACGGTCTTTTGGATCTGTGTCCCGGCGAGCTGATAACTTGGTTTTTGGACCTCATTGTGTTCGACCTGGCGCGCTTGGATGCTGATGACTTCCATCGCGTGGCGGCTCGCGTCAACATGGACCTCACGACGTTTTTGGGAACGGAGTGGGCGGATATGCCTGCTAAGGGTGCCGTTTGTCGTGTTGCTCACAAGCTCGTTGCGGCGATCGCGGGCGTTTCGATGGCAGACGCCACGCTGTTCTATCTTTCGACTCGCGGTCTCAAAGCCTGCCTGGAACGCTTTCTCTAATTCCAAGCGCTGCCGCCCGCCGCAACTCGGCTGCTAAAATAACCCTGTTACACGCTATTCAACAGGAGGTTCTCTTGCAGAACTCTGATACCCCTAAAGTTTCGCTGCTTGTTCCCATCTGCAATGTTGAGCGTTACCTACGCGAGTGCCTCGATTCTGCCGTTGCGCAGACACTCAAGGACATTGAGATCATTTGCATCAACGATGGCTCTACCGATAGCTCGCCGGATATCATCCGCGAGTACATGGAGTGCGATGCGCGCGTCAAGATGATCGACAAGGCAAACAGCGGCTACGGCGACTCGATGAACCGCGGCTTGGAGATGGCGCGTGGCGAGTACGTGGGCATTTTGGAGTCCGATGACTTTATGTTTGAGGATTCGCTTCAAAAGCTGGTTGCCAAGGCCGACGCCGAGCATGCCGATGTCGTTAAGGGCGACTTTTACCTATACTGGTCTGCGCCTAGCGAGCGCCGAGAGCTGTTTGGGATTATCGACGAGCATATGACGGGCGCGGCGTATCGCCCCGTCGATCGCCCGGGTATCTTCTACCGCAAGCCTTCAATTTGGTCTGCCATCTATCGACGCGAGTTCCTCAACGCCAATCAGATTCGGTTCCTCCCCACGCCGGGCGCCTCGTATCAGGATGCGGGTTTTAACTTTAAGGTCTGGGCGTCCGCCGAGCGTGCTGCGTTTATTGCGGATCCCATTTTGTGCTATCGACAGGATAACGAGAAGAGCTCTGTTAATTCTCCCAACAAGGTGTTTTGCGTGTGTGACGAATATGCCGAGATGCAGCGCTTTTTGGATGAACGCCCCGAGCTTAAGGCTCAGCTTCAGGGCATTTTAATGCGCATGAAGGTCGATACGTATCGCTGGAATGATGAGCGCCTGGTCGATGAGTTGCGTGAGCAGTTTTGGGAGAAGGCATCTCCCGAGCTCAAGGCCGATTGGGATGCCGGTCGCTTTGACCTGTCGCTGTTTGATCCGCGTGGCGAGACCGACTTGCGCCTGATGGTCAAGTCGCCCCGCGCCTATATCGATTCGCGCTTTGACTTTAAGAAGCCGGGCAAGCTCAATACGTTTAAGCATTACTTTAAGATTGGCGGCCTGCCGCTGGTCTGGCGCGTGCTGACGTATCAGCGCACCTACGGCGACAACCCACACCCTGATGACGTTCCGGCCGCACAGTAGGAGCGAGCGACTATGGCTAACCCCAAGATTTCCGTTGTCGTTCCCATCTATAAAGTGGAGGAGTGCCTGGCCTGGTGCCTGGACTCCCTGCTTGCGCAGGACATGCCCGATTGGGAGGGCGTGCTGGTCAACGACGGCTCGCCGGACGGTTCGCGCGATATTGCGGCTGCCTATTGCGAAAAGGACGCTCACTTTACGCTGGTTGATAAGGAGAACGGCGGCCTGTCGAGTGCGCGTAATGCAGGCATCGCCGCGTCCACGGCGCCTATCGTCGCGTTCTTGGATTCCGACGACCGCTTTACGCCCGATGCATGCCGTGTGATCGTCGATGCCTTTGAGCGCGAGGACTGCGACGTTTTGACCTTTGGCGCGAATCCGTATCCGCTCGAGGCGGGGTATCCGTGGCTTAACTATGTGCTGAGCCCGCGCGATGTGTCGTTTGAAGGCTATAGCTCCGACCTGCTGTTTAAGGAAGCATCTCGCCCCTTTGCATGGCGCACTGCCTGCAAGCGTGAGTTTTTGCTGGGCAACGGGATCGTGTTCGACGAAACCGTTAAGTATGGCGAGGACCAGGTCTTCGATTTTGCCGTGTACGGTCGTTCGCGCAAGACCGCGCTTATCTCGAGCAAGCTGTATGACTACCGCGTGGCGCGCAAGGGTTCGCTCATGGATACCATGCGCTATGACGACGAGACGCGTCTGCTGGAGCATGTGAAGATTTACTCCGCTGTGCTGGCTGACTGGCAGCGCGACGGTCTCGATGTCCAGTATGCCGATGACCTGGCGTACTTCCTATGTGATCTGGTGCTGTACGATGCGCTCAGGTTGCTGGGTTCGGACTGCGGCAAGGTGTTTGCTGCCGTTGCCACGGCGCTTGCCGGTTCTGCCGTGGGCAGCGATGCTGCGCTCGCACAATGCGCTCCTTCTGTTGCTGCTATGGTGCGTGCGGCGCTTACCAGCAAGGCCCCCAATGCCCGTGCATGTAAAAAGCTCATGTTCGATTACGACGTCTTGAGGTTTGGGCGCCTGGGTGCCTGCAAACGCATGGCAGCGAACGCCCTGGGAAAGCGAGAAGTGTAGATGAGTATCAAGCGTTTGGCACTTTGCCGCAGTCAGGGCCGTCTTTTTGTGCTGCTTCGTTTTGACGGTCAGGATGTCGCCGCGCTTATTGAGCGGGAGGGTTCTCAAGCGTTTGCCCATGCGACGACGAGTGGTTCTTGTGTGCCGTCGCTGGTGCTCCCGGTCGATCATGGTCGTGTGCTGGCGCATTGCCCTTCCGTTTCCGATTACGAACGCGAGCTCGCCGTCTTGGTGCTTCCGTTTTTGGATGGCTCGTCGATGGATGCCGTTTTTGCATTCGGTGGCCAAAGGTTGGGCTCTATTCGCCTCGATAGCCGCGTGGCCAAGCTGGAATCCAAGATTAACTACAAAGCACAGCCTGCGCTGTGTGCGCTTTTCCGCGATGCGCAGCGTGGCGAATGCTGCGGTCGCTACGAGATCGATGCCATTCGCTATTTGCCGGCAGACGCCGGCGCGGTGTGGCGTTATGAGGTTACCTGGGCGGGAGACCCCCAGTGCGCGCCTGAGCTCCAGATCTTCGATACGCATATGAATGCCATCGATGCTACCGTGCATGTGTTTGAATCGCAGGTCGATGTGCCGCAGCGCAACGGTTGCCGCGTCAATAAAACGTATTTGAGCGTTGAGATGCCCCAGGATATACGTGATTTTGTCGCGATTGCGGCTGATCCCACGGGCCTAATCCAGAGCGGTTTTTGCGCCATGGATGGTCGCCTGTACAACGGCATGGTCGACGACAGCTGGAACCGCATGAAGGATGCACGCGCTGACGACGCAGCTTATCGACGTTGGTTTGAGCAACATCGCGCAAAGCCGGGCGATCTGGCGTGCCAGCGTGTCGCTTCGGTGGCTTTTGCCTATAGACCACTCGTGAGTATTGTGGTGCCGTGCTACAAGACTGATCGGGAATACCTGCGCGAGCTGCTGGACTCGGTGCTAGCCCAGAGTTATGACAACTGGGAACTGCTCCTTATGGATGCCTCGCCTGAATGGGATGCGGTGGCCGCCCTTGCGGCAGGCGCCAACGACGAGCGCGTTCGTCGCTTTGGGCTGCCCGGCAACGGCGGCATTGTGGTCAACACCAACGCGGGTATTGAGCAAGCGATGGGCGACTACATCGCGTTCTTGGACCACGATGACATTCTGGAGCCGGACGCGTTGTTCCACTATGTTGCCGCGCTGAACAATGCTGCCGAGGGCGAGCGTCCCCAGGTCCTGTTCTGCGACGAGGACATGTTTCAGAAAACGGGGGAGTGGGGCCAGCCGGTCTTTAAGACCAAGCTCAATGTAGACTTGCTCTATAGCCATAACTGCGTGACGCATTTCCTGATGGTGGAGAAGGCGCTTATCGATCGTATCGGCACGTCCTCAGAAGACGTTGCGGGTGCCCAGGACTACGACCTGACGCTCCGCTGCCTTGCGGCGGGCGCGCGGTTTGAACATGTTGCGCACGTGCTGTATCACTGGCGCGTTCATCCGGGGTCGACCGCCGATGGCTCTGCCGATAGCAAGCCGTATGCTATTGAAGCCGGTCGTCTTGCGCTGCAGCGCCACTTTAACGCGCTGGGCATTTGCGGAACGGTCGAGGAGACCGAGACGCCGTTTGTCTACCGCATGCGCTTTGCGCTGCCGGAGCCTGCGCCGCTGGTGAGCATTGTGATTCCCACCAAGGATCACATTGAGACGCTTGACGCCTGTGTGATGTCGATCGCCCAGAAGGCCACGTATACCAATTACGAGATCGTCTTGGTGGAGAACAACAGCGAAGCCCCGGAGACGTTTGCGTATTACGAAACCCTGTCAGAGCGCGTGGCTGCAGCATCCGAAGGCAAGGGCATCGCGCGCGTTGCGTACTGGCCGGGTGAGTTCAATTACTCCCAGATCATTAACTTTGGCGTGGAGCATGCCAAGGGTGATTACCTTCTGTTGCTGAACAATGATACCGAGGTCATAAGCCCCGACTTTATCGAAGAGATGATGGGCTATCTGCAGCGTCCCGATGCGGGCGTGGTGGGCGCCAAACTCTACTTTGCCGACCATCTGGTGCAACACGCTGGCATATTGGTTGGTGTGCGTGGCGCACTTGCCCATGCCAACCAGGATTTCTCGGCAAAGCGCGAGGGCTATCTTGCCCGCGCCGTACGTCCGGGTAACTTTAGCGCCGTAACAGGTGCCTGTCAGATGGTGCGACGCGACGTATTTGAGCAGGTCGGCGGCTACAACGAGGAATTTGCCGTCGGTTTTAACGACGCTGACTTTTGCCTGCGCGTGCGGGAAGCTGGCTACCGCACCATCTTTACGCCCTATGCCGAGCTGTACCACTACGAGTTCACCTCGCGCGGCAGGGAAGAGGCCAACGAGGAGAAGCTGCGCCGTTGGAAACGCGAACAGGCACTGTTCACGCAGCGCTGGCCGGAGTTTTTCTTGACGGGTGATCCATGGTTGGGGCCTAACTTGTCTTCCGAGAGTGAGTACTTCTCGCTTTAGACAATGGTTGTTAGAAGGCCCTCAGCTTGACTTCGCCATGAGTTGGGAAGAAGGCAGCGTTTAGGCTATTTGTTAGTTTACATTACGATAGCTCGATACTTCTACGATAAGTTTGTACATGCTTATACAACTCGATATAATCCGATATAGTTGCGATAAACTAATAAAGCTAAGATTGACCGATAATCGATTTCCTTGAGAGGCAAACAAGTGAGCGCCACAATATTCCATAACCCGTTTCGTCCCACTGCCGGCGCTGAGCCTCCGCGCATAATTGGTCGTGATGATATTGCCCTTGAGTTTACCGAGAGTTTGAATTCGGGAATTGGTGCACCTGCGAGGCTCATGCGCGTTGCCGGGCCAAGGGGTTCCGGAAAAACTGTTTTGCTCTGTGATCTTAGAGATCGTGCACGAGAGCTTGGCTGGAAGACGGCTATTGTTTCTGCTGGTCCCAACCTATTGCTGGACCTGAAGGATCAGATTGCAGAATCCTCCCTTGCGACCAATGCTTCAGTCGGCGTAAATGCCGGCTTTGTTTCCGCTAAATTCGACGTTGTGCCAAAAGAGTCGAGTCTTAGAAAGTTGCTTGGCTCGGCCGCAAAGTCTTCCAAGGGCCTGTTTATTGCAATAGATGAGGTGCAGGATGCCCCGATTGACGATATGCGCGCTATTGCTTCTGCTGTGCAGCTTCTAATAGGGGAGAAAGTCGATATTGCTCTCGCATTTGCCGGATTGCCCGCTGGTGTTATGGATCTTATTAACGGCAAGGCACTTACATTCTTGCGTCGTGCCCTCCCCGAAGATCTGGCGCCTATCAACCAGGTGGAGGTAGCGCTCTCTATGGGCGATAGCTTTATAGCGACTGGTTTGACCATAGAGGACGATCTGCTGTCGAGAGCCGCTAAGGCCACGAAGGGCTATGCCTATTTGGTGCAACTGGTCGGTTACTCCATTTGGCAGCGCGCCAACTTGCATCGTGTCAAAAGTGCCAACGTGAGCGAGCGCGATGTTATCGAAGGCATTGCGCTGGCAGAGGCTCGTTTTCACGATGTTGTTCACGAGCCCGCGA
>OIYH01000826.1_pt1 | contig 20414 bp, 21 predicted proteins | sample 1587911 | NCBI WGS metagenome assembly OIYH01 (sample SAMN03283252) | human gut metagenome | biome: human-associated habitat; material: feces | host: Homo sapiens | place: USA | collected 2013
ATAGGGCTATGCCCGAAAAATAAAAGCCACCCGCTAGGCGGGTGGATCTTTACTATTAGCTGATCATAGAAAAAACGAAAGTTATTTTACATAAAAGTGCTTATGTGCTATACTTTTTACAATGTAAATTATTCGAAGCAAGGGAGCTTTATGGCACGTATTATAGACAGTGATTTTCTGCACCGGGCGCTGCTGCATTTTTATGGCTACAGCAGCTTCCGCACAGGGCAGGAAGAAATTATAAGTGAAATATTACACGGACAGCCGGTTCTGGCAGTGCTGCCTACGGGTGCAGGCAAGAGCATCTGCTTTCAGCTGCCTTCACTGCTGCTGAAGGGTGTGACGCTAGTAATCTCGCCGCTGATATCGCTGATGAAGGATCAGGCGGAGGCGCTGACGGCCCGCGGTATTCCTGCCGCTTATCTTGACAGCAGCATGAGCAGTAACGAATACGGCAGGGTGCTGCATGCCGCCCTCAACAAGCAGTGCAAGTTTTTGTACGTAGCACCGGAGCGCTTAGTTAACCAGCAGTTTATTGATTTTGCCCGTAAGGCTTATATTACGATGGTGGCGGTGGACGAGGCGCACTGCGTATCGCAATGGGGACACAGCTTCCGCAAGGAGTATTATAATATCCCTGATTTTATTCAGGCCTTGCCGACGAAGCCGCTGGTGGCAGCCTTTACTGCGACGGCTACGCCGGATGTGCGCCGTGATATTATCAAGCGCTTGGGCATTCCGGAGGCCAAAATTGTGGTGACGGGCTTTGACAGGCCTAACCTGCATTTTGCCGTGCAGCGCACGCAGGATAAGGAGCGCTCGCTGCTGGAGTTTATGCGTAAGCATAAAAAGGATTGCGGCGTAGTTTACTGTGCTACGCGCAATAAGGTGGAAAGCGTTACGCAGCTTTTGCGACGGCAGGGGTTCAGCGCCTTGCGCTATCATGCGGGCCTTACGCCGGAGGAGCGGCGTGAGAACCAGAATGCCTTCGTCGGCGGCAGCGTGCCGCTGATTGTGGCAACAAATGCCTTCGGTATGGGTATCGATAAGCCGGATGTACGCTTTGTGGTGCATTATAATATGCCCAAGGATATCGAAAGCTATTATCAGGAGGCAGGACGCGCAGGGCGTGACGGCCTGCCTGCGGAGTGTCTGCTGCTTTATGATAAGGCGGATATTGCGGTTAATACCTATCTTATCGGCCATGACCAGCCGGATCTGACCTGGAAGGAGCACGAGCTGCAGCTGCTGAGTAAAATGACCAATTATTGCAATACGTCCATGTGCCTGCGCAAGGTCCTGTTGGAATATTTTGGTGAAAAAACAACGTCGCAGTGCAACAATTGCGGCAACTGCGACGTGAATAAGAACGCCCCGTGGCGTAAGTTTTTGAAGTTTTAATTTTTAGTCGATATCAATAGTATTACCTGGTTTTACAACAAGCACCTTGCTGTCGGTTTCGTCCTCAACGGCGGCCTTGAAGGCTTCCACGTCCTGAGCGATGGGCGGCCAGGTGTTGTAATGTACGGGGATAACGTATTTTGCCTGCAGCAGCTTGCAGGCGATAAGTGCATCATTGGGGTCCATAGTGAAGTTGCCGCCGATAGGAAGCACTGCATAGTCAAAAGCGTCGAGCTTGGGCAGCAGCTGCATATCGCTGAAGAGTGCGGTGTCACCGGCGAAGTACAGCTTAGTGCCGTAGAAATCGATGACGATACCGCAGGCGTGACCGCCGGGAACGCCGCTGCCGTGGAAGGCCAGTGTCAGGCGTACCTTGCCGAAGGGAAACTTAAAGGTGCCGCCAAGATGCATAGCGTGTGCTTTGCAACCGGCATCTTGCGCCAGACCGCAGATTTCGGCAGTGGAGATGATGGTAGCGTCACAATTTTTGGCGATTTCAAAGGCACTGCCCAAATGGTCGAAGTGACCGTGGCTGACGAAAATATAATCAACCTTGATGTCTTTGGCGGTGAGTCCTTCCGGGTTATCGTCCAGATACGGGTCGAAGATGATAGCGGAATTGTTTTTTTCCAGCATAAAGCAGGCGTGGTTGATGAAATGGAATTTTGCGGACATAATTTTCCCTCCTTAATTTGTCAGGCAGATAGCTGTTTACTGTAAAAATTATTAGCAGCGCTTAGCTGTAATCTTATAAATATTATAGCTTAAATCTACTTTTTTGTGAATTCCTCACTGCAGGGGTGGGAAAAACTTTACAATTTTGCCTTATGTGCGGTAAAATTGATAGCGTGATATATATAGGAGTAATGCGCTATGAAATATAAAAAAATTACTTTTGCGTGTGTTCTGCTGGGGTTGTCGCTCTATGCCGGCGTATGTGCGGCAACTGTGCGCGAGGTCGCTGATGAAGCACCGGCCTCCAAGCAGACGATTATCGCTGATAAAAAGGATAAGAAGCTGCTGAACAAAAAGCAGCGCGCTGTCCAAATAACTCAGGAAAAGGATAAAATTGTAGTATCTACCAAACCGGTGGCTAAACCGCCTGCCGGTACGATAAAGGTTCCTGCCGCTCCGCGTCCGTCGCTGCTGCAGGAGAAGGATGGCAAATTCTATTTTTCCGGTACTCAGCTGCCGGATGATTATCGTAATATCGCTATTTACGGTGAGGCGATTGCCAGCAAGGCGCAGGCTATTGCCTATATTTTGGCGGCTAACCCGGCTGTGAAGCTGGCCTGCCCGGTAGAGGAGCTGGTGGAGCTGTACTGGCAGGAGGCCAAGCGTGAAAACGTGCGCCCCGACCTTGCATTGGCGCAATCATTGGTGGAAACAGGCGCTTACCGCTATGGCGGTGACGTGCTGCATCATCAGAACAATTTTTGCGGGTTGGGTACTATCGGCGGTGGTGTGCGCGGTGCGTCCTTTGCTACGCCGCAAATGGGAGTGCGTGCGCATATCCAGCATCTGCTGGCTTATACGCAGACGAAGCGCCCTTCAACCGATATTGTCGATCCGCGCTATGATCTGGCGCATAATATTCGCCTGGAGCGCGGTGTTGTCAACACCTGGTATGGTTTGAACGGTACCTGGGCGATGGGTTCGCTGTATTGCGAAAAGATTATGGCTACCTATCAGAAAATCCTGGCACAGCAGCCTGTGGAGGCGGTTAAGCCTGCACCGGCTGAACCGGTTAAGGAAAAGAATAAAAAGAAACGCAGTATGAAGCAGAGAGTTTCCGAAATACTGCAGGAGAAAAAATAAATTAATGACTGCGCAGTAGTCAGCTGAGGAGGCATTCAGTAAAATGCATATAGTTTTAGTTGAACCGGAAATTCCCGGCAATACCGGTAATATTGCACGTCTGTGCGCAGCAACCGGCTGCCACCTGCATTTGGTCCGTCCGCTTGGTTTTTCCGTAGAGGATAAATATTTGAAGCGTGCGGGCCTGGATTATTGGCATCTTGTTGATATCCATTATTATGACAGCGTTTATGAGGTGCTGGAAAAATATAAGGATAATCCCAAGTATTTCCTGACAACGAAGGCACACAGCTCTTATGCCGATGTGCAGTATGCTCAGGACAGCCTGCTGATTTTCGGCAAGGAAACTGCCGGTCTGCCGGAAACCTTGCTGCACGAATATCCCGAAAGCTGCATCCGTATTCCGATGATTGAGGATGCACGCTCTTTGAATTTGTCAAATTCCGTGGCGATTGTGGCTTATGAGGCTCTGCGCCAAAACGGCTTTGCTGATTTAACCCTTTATGGAGGAGAATATAAATGATAATTATCAAGGAATTTGATTTTGACGCTGCGCATTATCTGCCTGCGTATAACGGCAAGTGCGAGCATTTGCACGGTCATACCTATAAGCTGGTGGTAAAGGTAGAGGGCACTCCCGACCACGAGGGTATGGTTATTGATTTCATTAAGCTGAAGAATCTGGTGAAGGACGAGGTGCTGGCACATTTGGATCACGCCTGCCTGAATGATATTCTGCCGGTGCCTTCTGCGGAAAATATCAGTGTCTGGGTTTGGAATAAGCTGGTTGAGCTGCTGAAGAGCGACCATTATCATTTATATGAAGTAGAAGTTTGGGAAACTCGCACCAGTGGCTGCGTGTACAGAGGTGAATGACGTGAAGGATGTACAAAGCGAAAAGGATTTACGCAATATTCCTTTGAAGCATGTGGGAATAAAGAGCCTGCGCTGGCCGATTGAGCTGCGCGATAAAGCGCGCGGTACGCAGCACAGCGTAGCGGAGGTAACACTGGCTGTTGATTTGCCGCATGATATGCGTGGTACGCATATGAGCCGTTTTGTGGAATGTTTGCGTACTCTCGGCCCTGTAGGCCTCGCTGATGTGGAGGCTATTTTGGACCAGCTGAAGCAGCATTTGCAGGCGGAAAGAGCTTTTATCGAGCTGAAGTTCCCGTATTTTGTGACGAAGAAGGCTCCTGTGAGCGGCATGGAAGCGCCGTTGGATATTGATTGCGTGTATAAGGCCGAGAAGGGCGAGAAGCTGCGTTGGCGCATTACAGCTGTTGTGCCGGTGCAGACGCTGTGCCCCTGCTCTAAGGAAATCAGCGAATACGGTGCGCATAATCAGCGCGCCTGGGCGAAGCTGGAGGTTGAGGCGCAGGAGATGGTGTGGCTGGAGGAGCTGGTGGAATATGCCGAGGCTTCCGCAAGCACGCCGCTTTATGGCCTTTTGAAGCGCCCTGACGAAAAATACGTTACGGAGCATGCTTATGAGAATCCGCGTTTTGTAGAGGATGCCGTGCGTGAGGTTGCTTTACGTCTGGAGGCGGATAAGCGCATTACCTGGTATCGTGCAGAGGTGGAGAGCATGGAAAGCATCCATAATCATAACGCTTTTGCTGTTGTGGAAAAAGGTGAGAATGAATGTTATTAAAGGTTAACCGTGAGGGCTTGGAGGCAGCGTTGGCAAGTATCGGCGCTCATGCCGACAGTCTGCCTATTTTTGCGCATAAGGCGGAGATTATTCCGTTCAAGCTGCTTGGTGTGCGTACTCCGGCAGCGAATATTATCAAGCAGGAGATGCTGGCAGTGGGCGGCGACGCTGTAACGCCCGTCGGCGCTGTTACCTGCGCTGCAAAGTATGTTGATATTTTGCTTTTGGGTACGCTGAAGCATTATAAGGTACTGCTGAAGAAGATGGCGCAGATGCCTTATTTTGGTATTCCTCAGGCTGCTGCCGATCTGGAGATGGCGCTGACACCGCAAAAGCTATGCACTACTCTGGCTGACGGCCGCGTGCTGACCTATGAGAAGATGTGCGTGATGGGCATTTTGAACGTTACGCCGGATTCTTTTTATGAGGGCAGCCGTGTTCCTGCTATGGAGGAGCTGGTGGAGCGTGCCGGCAGAATGCTTGCTGCGGGTGCCGGTATTCTTGATATCGGCGGTGAGTCTACCCGTCCGGGCAGTGACAGCGTTGACGGGGAGGAGGAGCGCCGCCGCGTAGTTCCTGCGATTGCTGCTTTGCGCAAGGCTTATCCCGATGCTGTTATTTCTATTGATACCTATCGTGCGGATACGGCGGAGGCAGCTATTGCTGCCGGTGCTGATATTATCAACGATATCAGTGCGATGGAGGCTGACCCGCGTATGGCTGATGTTGTTGTGGCTACTAAAGCGCCGATTATTCTTATGCATATGCGCGGTACGCCGAAGAATATGCAGCAGAACTGCGAGTACAAGGATGTTGTGCAGGAGGTTGCCGTTTATCTGGCGCAGAGGGCGCAGCTTTTGCGTGAGCGTGGTGTGAGTGCTGATAAGATTATTCTGGATCCGGGTATCGGCTTTGCCAAGAATGTGGAGCAGAATTTGCTGTTGATGCGTGATTTGAAGGTTTTGACGAGCTTTGGTTATCCTGTGCTGCTGGCGGCGTCGCGCAAGAGTACGCTTGGTGCTGTGCTGGGCGGTGTGCCGGCGGAGCAGCGCTTGGAGGGGACGATTGCGACGAGCCTGCAGGCGATTTACGCGGGGGCGCAGATGGTGCGCGTGCATGATGTTGAGGAGAATGTGCGGGCGATTCGCACAATGGAAGCTATTTTGCGCGGCAGTGCGGAGTAATTTCGTTAAAGTGATTACTTAGCAATTATCTGTCGCGCTGCGACGGAATAGTGACATAAGCAATTATTTATCGCGGTGGAAGCATAAAAATTTTAGGCAATGAGTGCTTGGAACAAAAGAAATTGCAATACTGTTTGAGCGCTAAGCTGACTTGTGTAGAAAAATACTACGCATAGCGCGAGTTTATTGCAATTTCGTCTTTGTTCCGCACGAAATTGCCGTTAAGAAATTTTTCGCTGTAACGCGATAGATAATTGCTGGAATATCGTATCACATCAAAAGAACAGGAGTCTGAGATGGCTATTGCATATGTTGCCTTGGGCAGTAACCTGGGCGATAAGAAAAAGAATTTACAGCGCGCGCTGATGCTGCTGATGCAGCAGGGCGTGGAGGTACTGCAGGTTTCGGGCTATTTTGCTACGGAGCCTTACGGTGTGACGGACCAGCCGCAGTTTTTGAATGCTGTGTGCAGGGTGCGCACTAATCTGGAGCCGGTGGCGCTTTTGCGTACACTTTTGGCAACGGAGCTGGCGATGGGGCGTGTGCGCCTGCGTCATTGGGGCGAGCGCAATATTGATCTGGATTTGCTGCTTTACGAAAATGTCGTGATGCAGACACCGGAGCTTACGCTGCCGCATCCCGATATGCAGAACAGGGATTTTGTGCTGTTGCCGTTACTGGATATTGCACCGGAGCTGGTACATCCGCTGCTGCATAAAACTGTGCGTGAAATGGCGGCGGAGCTGAACAAATAATGCTGCGATACGAGCGATTTGTTTTACAGCAAATATGCGCTTGTGCTATAATTAAGAAAAAACATCTGGCAGGAGGTAGCTATGAGAATAGATGGTGCCGGCGGTTGCTTTGATAACCGTCTTTATGAAGTTGATATTGACGTAGCCTGGAATATTGCCTTGCTGTGCGTCAATGAGATGGGTGTAACTATTGATGAGCAGGATGATGCTGCACATCAGCTGCATTTCCATAACAAAAAGAAAATTATGCAGCTGGCTATGCAGTCTTTGGATGAAGAAACCGTACAGGTTATCATGGACTCCACTAAGGAGCGTCTGCAGATTTATAACTGGAAGCGCGAGGACAAAGAGGTTAACCAGTTCTATGAGCTGTTCGAAAAGAAGCTCACGGAATACCGTGCCTTTATTTTGTGCCCGAACTGCTCCGCAAAAATCAGCTCTTTGGTTAAATTCTGCCCCGAGTGCGGCTGCAAAGTAAAATAATATGTTATAGAAAAAAGGCTCCCCTTGGGGGGAGCTGTCAGCGAAGCTGACTGAGAGGGGTTCGCACGAAAAGAACTGCTTCTCTCTGTTATTGTTGCGCTATGTCGCATCTTTAAACCAAGTGTACTTGAAGAAAGTTGCTGTTAGATGTAAATAGCACAAAAAAAGAAACCAAATACCGATTGGTATTTGGCTTCTTTTTAAATCCGAACGGATTAGATTGCGCGGTTAACTTTACCGGAACGCAGGCAACGGGTGCAAACGTTCAAGCGTTTAACAGAACCTTCAACAACTGCTCTTACTTGTTGAATATTCGGGTTCCAAGCACGTTTGGTGTGTCTATTGGAGTGGCTGACGTTGTTGCCAGCGAGTTTTCCTTTACCGCAGATTTCGCAGATAGATGCCATTGTTTCCCACCTCCTTAAACGTGATAAGACATAAGGCACATTCAAATTTAACATGAGTATCATACCATAAAGAGCGCAGAAAATCAAGGGAATTTTAAGATAAAGAGGGTATTTTTATAAATGTGGTGGAAAGAACCTGTAACAACACTAAAAGGTGTAGGTGTAAAAAAGGCAGCTGAGCTGGCTGCTCTTAATATTTTCAGCGTGGGTGATTTGCTGGAATTTTACCCGCGTCAGGGAGCTTATCTCGATTATGCCAAGCTCAAAACGATTAAGGAGCTGAATGTAGACAACAGTAAGCAGATTTTCAAAGCGACGGTTTATCAGGTGAAAAACGGCTATGGTACCAGCCGCCGCAGCTATACGTCCGTGACGGTGCGTGACGAAACAGGCTATGCCACGCTGTACTTTTTCGGCGGGCAGCGTTACAAGGCGCAGAAGCTGAAGCCGGATACAATGCTGCAGATTACAGGCCGCGTAAGGCAGGGGCGCACTACGAAGTCCGTCAGCGAGGTTGACGTACAGACCTTGGAACAGGACGAGGGCAAAACGCCGGGCATTGTACCGGTGTATGCTTTGAGCGGTAATCTGACGCAGAAGAATCTGCGTACATGGGTGAACGAGGCGCTGCGCCTGGCAGCAAAGGATTTGCCTGAAAGCCTGCCGGCGAAGGTTGTGAGCCAATGCAATTTGCCCGACCGCTATACGGCGCTGAAAAATATTCACTTTCCGGAAAGCTGGGAAGCGTTGCGACGTGCCAAGCAGCGCTTTGTTTTTGAGGAGCTGTTTTTGCTGCAGTGTGGTCTGCTTTACTATCGCCAGCAGAGCCATGACAACAGAGAGGGTATTAAGCACGCTGCAGACGGTGCGCTTGTTAAAGACGTAATGCAGGGACTGACCTTTGAGCTGACGGCGGCACAGCAGCAGGCGTGGAGAGAGATTTCGCTCGATATGCAGGATAAAAAGCCTATGCACCGTATTCTGCAAGGCGATGTAGGCAGCGGCAAGACGGTTATCAGCGCGCTGGCGTTGGCTAAGGCGGTGGAAAATGGTTATCAGGGCTGTATTATGGTGCCGACGGAAATTTTGGCAGCGCAGCATTTTGAAACGCTGGAGCAATATCTGCAGCCTTACGGTGTGCGTATCGCTTTACTGACAGGCGGTATGCGTGCCAAGGCAAGGCGTGACCTGCTGCTGAATCTGGAGCTTGGTCTTGTTGACGTGGTTGTGGGTACGCACGCACTTCTGGAGGAGGACGTGCGCTTTGCCAATCTGTCGCTGACGGTGACAGACGAGCAGCACCGCTTCGGCGTAGAGCAGCGTGCGCGTCTGTCCAATAAATCGGAGAATGCTCCCGATGTACTGGTAATGACGGCAACGCCGATTCCGCGTACTTTAGCGCTTACTGTCTACGGCGATCTGGATATTTCCGTAATGAAGGGACGTCCGCCGCAGCGCAAGCCGGTGCGGACGCTGTGTTATACGGATGAGCGCCGCCGTGAGGTTTACGCCGGCCTGGTGCGTCAGGTGCAGGCAGGAAGACAGGCTTATGTTGTCTGCCCGCTGATTGAGGAATCCGATGTTCTGGCTGTGCATAGCGCAGAAAGAGTATACGAGGAGCTGAAGCGTGATTTTCTGCAGGATATTCCCTGCGCTCTGCTGCATGGCAGGCTGAAGGGTGCGGAAAAGGATGCCATTATGAGCAGCTTTGCGGCAGGCGAGCTGAAGGTGCTGGTGAGCACTACGGTTATTGAGGTTGGCGTGAATGTGCCCAATGCTACGCTGATGGTGATTGAAAATGCGGAGCGCTTCGGCTTGGCACAGCTGCACCAGCTGCGCGGACGTGTAGGTCGCGGCAGCGAGCAGTCCTACTGTGTGCTGCTGACGGCTGCCGATTCGCCGGAGGCACTGGCGCGTCTGAACGTACTGCATGAGAGCGAGGACGGCTTCTATCTTGCGGAAAAGGATATGGAGCAGCGCGGTGCAGGCCAGCTCTTTGGTCTGAAGCAGCATGGCTTGCCAGATTTGCGAATTGCTGATATAATGCGAGATGTTGACGTAATTGCGCAGGTTCGCCAACTGGCGCAGGCGCAGCTGCGTACGCCGGAGGACTGGGCGGAAATCCGTCATCTGGTGGAAATGCAGTTTGGCGAACGCTTTAATATGATTTTCAATACTTAAAGAGGGTATAAATACATGAAAAAAGACTGGTTAAAAAATCCTGATGTTTGTGCTAAGGTGACGGCGGCAGTTTTGCTGGTGGCCTTGTTTTTGGGTATTCACTTTTTTGCCGATGATTTCTTTAACAAAACCTTTACGCTGGCAATCAGCGGCAATGTCAACGGCCTGGTGGAATATCTGCGCTCCTTTGGACCATGGGCGATTTTAATCAGTTTTGTGCTGGATGTGCTGATTAATGCCGGCAGCGTTTTCCCGTCGATTTTTCTTTCTACAGCCAACGGTCTGATTTTCGGCCTGCCGCTTGGTATTACTATTTCCTGGCTGGCGGAAACAACCGGTGTGGTCATCAGCTTTTACCTGATGCGTTTCTTCTTCCGTGATACGGCGCAGAAGCTGATTGAAAAAAGCAACTCGCTGAAATCCATTGATGAGGCAAGCAGCAAGCACGGCCTGGAGTGGATGGCCTTCGCCAGGGCGCTGCCGTATTTTCCGTCAGGCATTTTGACGGCGGTGGGTGCTGTGAGCAGCATGAGTGCGCGTGATTACATTATTGCCAACCTTATCGGCAAATTTCCTTCTACGGCGTTGGAGGTTGTCATAGGCCATGATGTAGTTAATTTTCAGGAGCACAGCCAAAGATTAACGATTTTGATCTTGGTTGTGGGCGCTGTCTTTTTTGCGTATAAAAAATGGTTCTATAAAAAGGGAAAATAAAATTTGCTTTAGTGCGTCGCTGCAGTAATTTCTGTGGCGGCGTTTTTTCAAGATATGGAGAGGATAAATGATGATGGAAAATAAAAATGTGCGTCCCTGGCAGCAAGATCAGGCACTTTATCTGCATATACCGTTTTGCGTACAGAAATGCCTGTACTGCGATTTTGCTTCTTATGCCGGCTTTGACGAGCAGGCGAAGCGTGAATATACCGACGCTGTGTGCAAAGAAATAGCTCTGCGTGCGGATGAGGCGGCAAATATGGCGGCAAACGCAAGCATTTATTTTGGCGGCGGTACGCCGAGCGTGCTGCCGACGGAATGTATCGCGAAGCTGGTGAATGTATTGAAGCAGTACGGCTTTTGGCAGCAGCCCTGCGAGGCAACGATTGAGGTGAACCCCGGCACGGCGGATTTGGCTAAGCTGCAGACGCTGCGTCAGCTTGGCTTTGACCGCATCAGCTTCGGCGTTCAGTCGCTGCAGGATAACGAGCTGCAGGCGATAGGACGCATTCACAACGCGCAGCAGGCACTGGAGGCGTTGGCATTGGCACGCAAAGCAGGCTTCGCACGCATCAGTGCGGATTTGATTTACGGCCTGCCGTCGCAGACGCTTACAAGCTTGCAGGATACGCTGGAGCGTCTGACCGATACGGGCATAGAGCATATTTCTGTTTACGGCCTGATTGTGGAGGAGGGCACGCCGCTGGCGAGTCTTGTGGATAAGGGCAGAATAACTTTGCCTGACGAGGATACTGCGGCGGATATGTATGAGCTGGTGCAGAGCTTTTTGCGCGAGCGTGGCTTTGAGCGCTACGAAATTTCCAACTACGCCAAAAATGGCCAGTATTCACGCCATAATACCGTTTACTGGGAATATCATCCTTACATAGCCTTCGGCGCTGCCGCCTGCGGCTTTGACGGCCAAAGACGGCGTACCGGGCTTAGTACGGTAAAGGAATATATCGGGCAGCTGCAAAGCTTCGGCGGTGACGATTTACGTGCAAGTGCATTATATAATGTAGAAGAGTTATCTTGCGCAGAGCTTTTGGAGGAATTCATGTTTATGGGACTGCGCCGCAGCGACGGTGCGAGCCTGGCGGAGGCACGCGAGCGCTTTGACGTGGATGTGCTGCAGCGCTTTGCCTCCGAGCTGGCGCCGCTGTTTGAACAAAAGCTTATTGCGTATGATGTAAGCACGCAAAGACTGCGCCTGACAGAGCGTGGTATGGAGGTCGGCAATCAAATATTTGAAGTTTTTGTGATAACTTAAAAATAAATAAAAAAGGTGTTGACAATAAAGTAGGCTAGTGCTATTCTAATATCAAGATGTTAGCACTCCTAATGATAGAGTGCTAACAATCAAAATGAGGTGGGAATATGTTAAACGAAAGAAAGAAAAAAATTCTCCAGCTCATAATTGAGGATTATATTTCAACTGCTGAGCCTGTAGGTTCAAGGACGATTGCCCGCAAATATGATTTGGGCCTCAGTCCTGCGACCATCCGTAACGAGATGAGTGATCTGGAGCTTCTGGGTTATCTGGAGCAGCCGCACACCTCGGCCGGACGTGTACCGTCGGCTCAGGCTTATCGTCTTTACGTTGATTCGCTTGTTGAGCCGGGAACTCTGACAGATAATGACAGAGCACTGATTAACGGCTGGTTTAGCGAAAGACGCAGAAGCATTGATGAAATCTTCCAGTCAACGGCGAAAATCCTTTCCCGGATGACGAAGAATGTTTCAATGGTGCTGGCTAACCGTGATGCCGGTGCGTGCTTCCGTTATATGAAGTTTTTACCTCTGGATGAGCACCATGCCATCCTGTGCATTGTAACAGATGACGGCAATGTGGCCAACTGCGTGGTAGAAATTCCTTTGGGAATGCGGCCGGAGGAGCTGGACTACATGGCAGGACGCGTCAGCAGACTGCTGGAAGGCAGAGCGCTGGCGAACATTACCGAGGACCTGCTGCAGGCGGTGCATACTAATATAGCAGATGATAAGCTGCTGTTCACATCGCTGGTACAGTCCATCCGCCAGATGCGTCAGAAATACCAGCAGCAAAAGGTTTTCCTGGGTGGCACCAAGCAGCTGCTTAACCAGCCGGAATTCCGCGACGTGGAGCGTGTGAAGAATCTTCTGGGTATCCTGGAGGAGGAGCGCGTAGTACGCGATTTGCTGAAAGCAGGCGAGGACAGCGGACTGAAAATCACGATTGGCAGTGAAAACAAATTCACCGGCATTCAGGATTGCAGCATGGTACAGGCAACCTACCGTCTTAACGGTCAGATAGTCGGTACGATGGCAGTTCTTGGCCCGACGCGTATGGAATACGGCAAGGTAATTACCGTAATGGATTACCTGCATAAGTATTTGAAAACGATGTTCGAGCAGAAGCCAGACAATAAATAAAACTAAGGAGGAAGAGCCTTGCAGGATAATGAAATGAAAGAAAAACAGGCTGAGCAGGAGGCTGCGGAAGCGAAGGCTGCCGAACAGGAAGCTGCAGAAGCTGAAAAAGCTGAAGATGCAAAAAATGCGGAGGAAGCCGCTGAGCCTGAGGTTGACCCGAAGGATGCCAAAATCGAAGAACTGCAAAATCGTTTGTTGAGATTGCAGGCCGATTTTGAAAACTTCCGCCGTCGCACCAATATAGAAAAGGAACAGCTTTCCACCTTTGTAACAGCAAATGTGGTTGGCAAGTTCTTAAAGGTTTTAGATAATTTTGAGCGTGCCGAAGCAAGCGTCGAAAAGGGCGATAATGTGGATGCAGTTGTCGACGGTATGAAAAAAATCCGCCGTCAGTTTGAAGATGCCTTCAAGGATTTGAAGGTAGAAGAAATCGAAGCTCAAAATGCCAAGTTTGACCCGAACATCCACGAAGCTGTAATGCGCGGTCATAATCCGGAGCTGGATGATGAAATCGTAGATATGGTTTTCGAAAAAGGCTATAAACTGGGTGACAAGGTTATCCGTCACAGTAAGGTAAGAGTAAACACCAACGAATAAAGCTGGCGTGCTCTTCACAATAAATTTAAAAAATATATCACATCGATTCGGTAAAAATGTGGCATTTGCCGCATCACCGAAGGATAGTAATCAGGAGGATAAAAATCATGGCTAAAGTAATTGGTATTGACTTAGGTACTACTAATAGTGTTGTTGCAGTTATGGAAGGCGGCGAACCTACCGTCATCACTAACCAGGAAGGCAGCCGCTTAACCCCGTCTGTTGTAGGCTTTGCTAAAAACGGCGAGCGTCTGGTTGGCCAACTGGCAAAACGTCAGGCAGTTTCCAACCCTGACAGAACCATCAGCTCCATCAAACGTCACATGGGCGAAGGCTCTTACAGAGTAACTATCGACGACAAAAAATATTCCCCGGAAGAAATTTCTGCAATGATTCTGCAAAAACTGAAAGCTGATGCAGAGGCTTATCTGGGCGAAAAAGTATCCCAGGCAGTTATCACTGTTCCGGCATACTTCAATGACAGCCAACGTCAGGCTACTAAAGACGCAGGCAAGATTGCAGGCCTTGATGTTCTGCGTATCGTCAACGAGCCTACCGCTGCTTCTCTGGCATACGGCATTGATAAAACCGACGACCATACCATCATGGTATATGACCTTGGCGGCGGCACCTTCGATGTATCCATTCTGGATGTCGGCGACGGCGTATTCGAAGTAAAAGCAACCAACGGTGATACTCATCTGGGCGGCGATGACTTCGATAAGAAAATCATGGACTGGATGGTTGACGAATTCAAAAAAGCTGAAGGCATTGACCTTTCTACCGACCGTATGGCTATGCAACGTCTGCGTGAGGCTGCTGAAAAAGCTAAAATCGAATTGTCCGGCGTTATGAGCACCAACATCAACCTGCCGTTCATCACTGCAGGTGCTGACGGCCCGAAACATCTGGATATGGACCTGACCCGTGCTAAATTCGAAGCTATGACTGCAGATCTGGTTGAACGCACCATGGGCCCTGTTCGTCAGGCTATGAGCGATGCAGGTCTTTCCACAAACGATATCAGTAAGGTAATCCTGGTTGGCGGTTCTTCCCGTATCCCGGCTGTACAGGCTGCTATCAAAGCATTCATGGGCAAAGAGCCTTACAAAGGAGTTAACCCGGATGAATGCGTTGCAGTAGGTGCTGCTATCCAGGCCGGCGTTCTCTCCGGTGAAGAAGGTACCGGCAACGTACTGCTGCTGGATGTAACTCCGTTGTCCCTGGGTATTGAAACCCTCGGCGGTGTATTCACCAAGATTATCGACCGTAACACCACCATCCCGACCTCTAAGAAACAGGTATTCTCTACCGCTGCAGATAACCAGCCTTCCGTTGATATCCATGTTCTGCAAGGCGAACGTGAAATGGCTGCAGACAACAAAACTCTGGGCCGCTTCGAGCTGTCCGGCATCCCGGCTGCACCGCGTGGAATTCCTAAAATCGAAGTTTCCTTCGACATCGATGCTAACGGTATCGTTAACGTAAGCGCTAAAGACCTTGGCACCGGTAAAGAACAAAAGATTACCATTACCTCCTCCGGCACCCTTGATAAGGACGAAGTAGACAGAATGGTTAAAGAAGCAGAAGCTAACGCTGAAGCTGATAAGAAACGTAAGGAAGGCGTAGAAGTTCGCAACCAGGCCGACAACATGTGCTATCAGGCTGAAAAGACCATGAAAGACATGGAAGGCAAAGGCAAAGACGAATTAATCGCTAAAGTTAAAGCTGCAGTTGACACCCTGAAAGAAACCATGAAGGGTGACGATCTCGACAAGATTAAAGCTGATACCGAAGCTCTGACCAAACCGCTGTACGAGCTGAGCGCTGAGCTTTACAAAGAAACTCAGGCACAAGAGGGTGCTGCAGGCGCACAAGGCGCTGCAGGTGCTCAGGGTGCTAAAAAAGCTGACGACGATGTTGTAGATGCGGAAGTTGTTGACGACGACAAGAAATAATCCTGTCTATAAAGCACCGTCTGCGTTGTTGAAACGCCTAGACGTACTAAAAGTACGCCGTCGCCGTTTCGCCTAGCATCCGGCACTTTCTAGCCAGTCTTTTATGAAAGAGGATGGCACCGTCTGCGTCGTTGAAACTCCTCGACGTACTAAAAGTACGCCGTCGTCGTTTCGCCTAGCATCTGATACCTTCTCACCAGCCTTCGGGTTGGGTGAAAAGTACCATCTGTGTTGTTGATACAGACGTAAAAAAGTAATATAATATTAGTGCCCAGCTGCTGTGGCAACCGCCATCATGCATCTGGGCATTATATGCTTAAATAATATTCGTTAGAAAAGTTTTAGGAGGCGCCTGTTTTGGCTAAGAGAGATTATTATGAGGTACTGGGAGTAAGCAAAACCGCTTCCCAGGACGAAATAAAAAAAGCATTCCGTAAACTGGCCCTGAAATATCATCCTGACCGTAATAAGGGCAACGAAGAAGCCATGAACAAATTCAAGGAAGCCAATGAGGCTTACAGCGTCCTTTCCGATGAGCAGAAGCGCCAGCAGTATGACCAGCTTGGCCCTGATGCCTTCGAACAGGCGCAGACTGCCGGCGGCGCCGGCGGTAATCCGTTCGGCGGCGGCTTCGGTGGCTTTGGCGGCGGAGGCATGGATGATATTTTTGATATGTTCTTCGGCGGCCAGGGACGCAGTCGCGGCAGCCGCGAAGCGGGCCCGCAGCGCGGTGCGGATTTGCGCTTTGATATGGAAATTACCTTTGAAGAAGCAGCTTTCGGCGTAGAGAAGGAAATCAATCTGTATCGCGACGAAACCTGCGACCATTGCCATGGTGGCGGTGCAGAACCCGGCTCCAAGGTTGAAACCTGTCCTGAATGTCACGGCTCCGGCTATGTACGCTTCACCCAGAACACCATGTTCGGTCAGATGGTAAATGAGCGTCCGTGCTCCAAGTGCCACGGCGAAGGCAAGATTATTTCCAACCCCTGCAAGGAATGCCGCGGCAAGGGTACTGTGAAGAAGAATAAACGCCTGAAGGTAAAAATTCCTGCAGGTGTAGATAACGGCTCCCGTCTGCGCGTAAGCGGCGAGGGCGAGGCCGGTGCTAAGGGCGGTCAGAGCGGTGATCTTTACGTATATCTGTACGTGAAGCCACACAAGTTCTTTGAACGTGATGGCACTACTGTTCTGTGCGAGGTACCTGTCAATATCGTACAGGCAACCCTGGGCGCTGAGATCAAGGTTCCTACGCTGGATGGTCAGGTAACCGTTAAGGTTCCCGAAGGCACTCAGCCCGGTAAGGTGCTGCGCCTGAAGGGGAAGGGTATTCCCAGCCTGCGCGGCGGTCAGCGCGGCGATCAGCTGGTTCGCATTAAGGTAGTTGTGCCGACTAAGCTGAACGAAAAGCAGAAGGAAGCACTGCGCAGCTTCGGTGAAATCAGCAAGGATAATATCAGTCCCGAGGAAAAGAGCTTCTTCAATAAAATCAAAAATCTTTTTAAATAAAAACTGTAAAAAGCTTGACACTTATCAGGCTATGTGTTATCATATTCTAGTAACAAAGCAGAAGCCACTCGCTTCTCACCTTGCGGCAAACGCTCGACAGGGTTGGATATGATATTCATGCGGGTGGAATTTGTTCTGCCCGCTTTTTTTGTTTTGCTTATATCTGATATGTTACAGATTTTATAAGCAGTAATTGCTTATCTGATGTTCATGGAGGTGAATTGTTATAAGTAAGGAAAGCTTGCGTATTAACGAAGAAATTCGTGCGCGTGAAGTGCGTGTTATTGCCAATGGGGGCGAACAGCTCGGCATTATGTCCAGCCGTGACGCTCTGAAGCTTGCATTAGAAAATCATCTGGACTTAGTCGAAATTGCTCCGACAGCAAAACCGCCTGTGTGCCGGATTATGGATTATGGCAAGTATCGTTACGAGCAGCAAAAACGCGAAAAAGAAGCTCGTAAGAAACAAAAGACCTTCGACATTAAAGAAGTTAAGCTGCGTCCCGGTATCGAGGACCATGACTTCAATGTTAAGTATAAGAATGCAGTACGTTTCCTGGAAGATGGCGATAAGGTAAAAGTTACCATCATGTTCCGCGGTCGCGAACTGTCTCATCCTGAGCTTGGCGAGGTGCTGCTGAATCGTATGGCACAGCAGTTGAAAGAAATTGCCGTCGTAGAAAGAGTTCCAAAATTAGAAGGCAAAAACATGATTATGATTGTTGCGCCAAAACCTGCTAAATAATAGAGGAGGAAATCACAATGCCGAAAATGAAAACCCGTAGAGCTGCTGCAAAGCGCTTCAAAAAAACCGCTTCTGGTGAATTCAAACATTTTAAAAACTTCAAGAGCCACATTCTCGAACATAAATCTCCTGCACGTAAGAGAAACCTGCGTAAAGCAGCTCTGGTGCACAAGACTGACAAAGAGCATGTAGCAAAAATGCTCCCGTACGCATAATTAAGAGATTTAAAGGAGGATACTAACAATGGCAAGAGTTAAAGTGGGCGTAACCGCTCATCGTCGTCATAAACACATTCTGAAACTGGCTAAAGGTTACTATGGTTCCCGCAGCAAACAATTCAAAAAAGCTAACGAGCTGGTAATGAAAGCTCTGTCCTATGCTCGTCGTGACCGTCGCGCTAAAAAACGCGAGTACCGTCGTCTGTGGATCGCTCGTATCAACGCTGCTACCCGTGCTAACGGCCTGAGCTACAGCCGTTTCATCTGCGGCCTGACCAAAGCTGGCATCGAAATGAACCGCAAAGTTATGGCTGACATGGCTATCTATGACTCTGCTGCTTTCGCTAAGCTGGTAGAAGCTGCTAAAGCTGCTCTGTAAGAGAAAAGTAAATACTGACTGGTGCGTAGGCGCTGGTCTGAGCCTGCTCCTGTGTGCGCATGGGAGCAGGTTTTTTTGTGATTTGTGAGGGGTTTAGTTTTATGTTAGTAGTTTTAAGTAAAGCCCTGGCCTTTGTGCTCATCATACTTATAGGCTATATCTGCAAACGTCGCGGCTTTTTTTCACCGACCGATTATCAGGTCGTAAGCAAAATTGTTTTGAATATTACGCTGCCCTGTGCCGTAATCAACAGCTTTGCACATTTTGAGATGGATTTTTCCCTGATTGCTGCCGTAGTTTTAGGCTTATGCGGTAATCTGGTTATGCTGTTTGTATCATTGATGCTGACGCGCGGTGATACGCCGGCTACCAAGATTTTCTATATATTCAGCCTTGCGGGTTATAATATAGGCTGCTTTACGCTGCCGTTTGCGCAGGCCTTTTTAACGCCCTTTGCTGTAGTCGGTCTGTGTATGTTCGATGTGGGCAATTCCATTATGTGTACCGGTATGACCTACGCGCTGACGGCCTCCTGCATCGGTTATGCGGACGGACGCAAGGACAAATTCAGCATGAAGAATATTACGGACAAGCTGCTGCATTCGGTGCCGTTTGTTGTTTATATCAGCATGCTGGTGCTGTCGCTGGCAGGATTCCACTTCCCTAAGAGCGTGTACACGTTTACAGAGATTGTGGGCACAGGCAACCCGTTTTTGAGTATGCTGATGATTGGTATGATGTTTGAAATCAAGCTGGATAAGAAGGCAATGGGCTATGTCAAGGAGCTTTTCAGCGTGCGTTATGCAATATCGCTCTTGTGCGCCGCTGCTTTTATTTATCTGGCACCTTTCAAGCAGGAGATAAATTATGTGATTGCGCTGGCGTTTATGGCACCCTGCACGATTATCGGCCCGATTTTTGTAGAGAAGTTGGGAGCAAATGTACAGCTGGCCAGCCTGTTCAATTCATTGACGATTATTACCAGCGTCGTTCTTTTTACAGCTTTTTTCATTATAATAAATGGCTGATTGACGTTGGCTTAGATATATTAGTATAATAGTAGCAAAAGTAATTTAGTTGCGTATAGAGGAGAAACGTGATGGAACTTACCGGATTGCAAAACCCAATGGTGAAGGCTGCAGCGGAGCTGAAGCAGAAGAAATATCGTCAGCAGCAGGGCCTGTTCTTGGCGGAAGGCCTGCGTACTGTGGAAGAGGCAGTGCGTTACGGCGCCGTGCAGAGCATTTTTTATACTGCGATTGAGGATGACCGCACCCGCGCCGTGCTGGAAGAGGCTGCGGCCAAGCAGATTAAGCTCGTCTGCGTGAGCGACAAGGTGCTGAAAAAAATTGCCGATACCGAAACGCCGCAGGGAATTATTGCCGTATGTGAAATGCGCAGCAAGCGTCTGGATGATTTTCTGGCATCCGGCAAAATGCTGCTTGTTCTGGACCGTGTAACAGATCCGGGAAATATCGGCACCATGCTGCGTACTGCGGATGCGGCCGGTGTAGGTGGCTTGCTGCTTTTGCAGGGCTGCGCTGATATTTATGCGCCGAAAACAGTGCGTGCTTCCATGGGCTCGCTGTTCCACCTGCCGGTGCTGAGCGGTTTGAGCGAGGAGCTGTTGGTGCAGGCAGCACGTAAGGCAGGATATGAGCTGCTGGTTACCTGCCTGGACGGCGCGGATAATTTGTACAAGGCTGACTTGCAGGGACGTCTGGCTTTTGTTATGGGCAACGAGGCCAACGGCGTGAGTCCTGCTTTGCTGGCGGCAGCAGATAAGCGCGTCTTTATCCCTATGCAAGGACGTGCGGAATCGCTGAACGTGGCTATGGCTGCCGGTATAGTTATGTTTGAGGCACTGCGTCAGAAGCTCAAATAATTTTTTAGTTTTTGCTTGACAAAAGTATCTCACTGTAATATAATATCTATGTTGCCTATGGATGGGTTCCCGAGTGGTTAAAGGGAGCAGACTGTAAATCTGCCGCGTTTCGCT
>OIYH01000830.1_pt1 | contig 20322 bp, 19 predicted proteins | sample 1587911 | NCBI WGS metagenome assembly OIYH01 (sample SAMN03283252) | human gut metagenome | biome: human-associated habitat; material: feces | host: Homo sapiens | place: USA | collected 2013
CCCCCCATGGCCGCCACAATCTTAGCCGTGACCGCCAGGCCGAGCCCGCTGCCTTTAGCCACGCCTTCACGTGCCTTGTCCGTGCGGTAAAACGACTCAAATATGCGTCCGAGGTCCTCCTGCGCCACACCGCGTCCGCGGTCCTCGCATTCAAGGAGATATCCTCCATCCTGCGCCGCTAAGCGGAACGTCAGACTGCCAGCTTCACTATCTTTGTATTTTAACGCATTGCTAAGGGTGTTGTCGAGTATGCGCTGAAATTGAATGCGGTCGAGGCGGATAACGGCAGGGTCATCCCCAAGCTGATTCTCAAATTTCAGGGTAAACTGTTTTTCCTGCAGAGGAACAGCCTGCAGTTTGACATAATTCGCCAAAAAGTTGACGAGCGAAGCATTTTCCCATTGGAATACGGCCTTGCCGAGCTCGAGTTTCGAGAGCAGGAACAGTTCGTGCACCATCTGCTCCATATTCTGGCTCGTATGGTAGACGAGTTCAAGGTAATGGCGCTGCTTTTCAGGAGTATTGGCAATGCCGTCGAGGATGCCGCCCGTATAGCCCTGAATCTTCGTCAAAGGCGTCGCGAGGTCATGGGCAATGCCGGCAAAAAGCTCCTGACGGTTCTTTTCATACTGCTCACGCAGTTTGCGGCTTTCTTTAAGCTGCTGGCGCATTTCCTCAAAGGCCTGTGCGGTCTCGCCAAGTTCATCCGTGCCGTGGCTCACGATTTTCGTATCGTAATCGCCATGCTGAATGCGCCTTGAGGCCTGCTGCAGCTCCGTCAAAGGATGCAGGATGTCGCGCGACATGCGCCGCACGAGCAGCCAGCCCACCAGCACGATGATGAACATCGATATAAGGAACACCGCCAGCGCAAGGCCGCGCCATACAGGCCCCATATGCGGTGGGAAAAATCCCTGACCGATATAGAAGGGCACAGGGCCTATGGCCACGGCGATGGATTTCTTGTCTTTCGAGATGTAGCGATAGACGAGCCCTTGTTCATCCCAGCGCATGACATTGCCATCCTGCGGGGCCAGCTGATACGACTCAGCAATCAGATTCTCAGAAATGCCTGGCTCCGTCTCGTAATCAATCACGCCATCGCGGATACACACTACCTTGACGCCAAGCTTTTCGATCGATTCCATATGGCGCGGCAGACTTTCCTTCTCGCCGCCATCCACATTGGCATAAAGATGGCTCAGCGCGATATGAACAGGAATGGAATTTCCTGCCTCCGGCCAGAGGACTTCAAGCTCGCGCTCGCGGAAATTGCCCGTCGTCCGCAGGCCGTAAAAAACAGCACTGCCAATCGCGACAAGCAGGAACATCGGCACGAGCACCATGATGATATTATTGAGCAAAAGTCGGTGCCGCACCGAAAGGTCACGCAGTTTCATGAACATCCCTCCCTGACTCATCAGGGATTCTGTGCTTCCTTCTTATTTTTATCCCCTGACAAGTACTCCATTATAGTTCCATACAGCGTGTCATTTTTCCTTTTCTTCATATCCACGCGGCCATCATCATGACCCGGAACAAGTTTATAAACGGCATACTGTTCATCACTGCCGATTTCCTGCCAGAACCCCGGGATTTCCACACCGAGGTCTTTCTTGCTGTCCTGATTCGTCACAATGAGCGTATCCTTAGAAAGGTCCATATCCGTGACCGCAGCAAACGGCATGATATTCGTCGCCGTCCAGCTCATTTTCTGCGGACGTTCCTTCTCGATATCGGCATCCGTCGCCACAAGACGGCTCGGCATCGTTCCGCTGTAATACGAGATGGAGACAGGATAACGCACGCCATACGTCATGACAGTCGTATCTGCCGTGCTGTTGGCGCGCAGCAGCGAGGCAAGGTCCTTGCCCGAATGGCCCTGCAGCACAAACGGCACAATGGCCAATGCTGCCACGATATAAACAGCGCTCATGGTCTTTGCCATGCGCCAGAACATCTTCTCATGCGCCACGAAATACTGTCCCATAAAAATGGCCAGCGGCATCATGTACGGGAACGTGTACGTCGTATACTTCGAGGCCATGACTTCAAAAGCCGCGAAAACAGCCAGTGCCCAGACCATCAGGAAACGCTCTTTATCCCCGGCAGGCAGATGCAGCTGATGCGTGAAGAGCTTTTTAAAGAACACCGGCACGACGACAAAGGACCACGGGAAGAAGCCGGCGACAAAGACCATGAGATAATAGTACCAAACGCTGTTGCGCGGATGCTCCGGCACCGTTGCGCGCAGGGCATTGTGCACGCCGAGGAACGTATCGACGAAGTCGCTGCCATGCAGCATGTACATTGGCAGATACCAGATGCTGACAATCGCGAAGAACAAAGCAAGGCCGCCGAGCATATGGATGGAGAGCAGCATGCGCAGCGCGCGCTGCCACGTGAGGAACACGAGAATGACGAGCCCCGGCAGGGCCAGTCCGATAGGACCTTTTGTCAGCACGGCCACGGCTGCCGCGGCAAAGGCCAGATAATAATAAACAGGCTTATCCGTCTCATATCCTTTATAGAAACTAATGAGCGTCAGACTGACCGTCAGCCACAATGTCATGTCCGTGATGATGGCATGACCGAGGTACCAGTACTCCACCGTCGTCGCGAGAAGCACGGCCGATACAAGGCCGACTTTGCGGCTGTAGAGCTTCGCGGCAAAGGCATACGTCACGAGAACACCGGCAACCGCAAATACGGCTGGAAAAAAGCGCGCGGCAAAATCCGTCATGCCGAACATCTTGAACGCCGCGATAAGCTCGAGATAAAAAAGAATCGGCTTATCATACCAGTAATTGCCAAAGATGCGCGGTGACATATAATCGCCGGCTGCAATCATTTCCTTGGCCGTCTGCGTGTAATTCGATTCGACCGGGTCCGTGACCGGCATCATCCAGTTGCCGAGCATAAACAGCGCCAGTCCAAAAACTGCCAGATACAAAAGGTCTTTGCGTCTCATACCATCTTCCCCTTCTTTTTTCATCGACTCATTTATCTTAGAGTATAGTTAGGGAAGATAAACTCCTGTTAAACACGAAGTAAAGAGCAAAAAAAGAAAGCTGCTGGCCGTCTTAAACTTGACAGGCAGCAGCTTTCTTTCATCTCAATAATGCGGATGAGCCTTCACGTAGTCGACCGGCCTACTCCAATCCACACTGACATTCGTGGCTTCCCAAAGGCGGGTCAGGGCCGTCTGCAGGCTCTTGAGGTCAGCCTGCGGGTCAATCGTCTCATGCGTGAAATCCATGAGTGTCTCGTGCGGGATGTTAATCTGATGCGTCTTGCTCAGATATTCTTCAACTTTCTTTTTGCCCTCTTCGTTGGCCAGATGAACCGTAGCTTTCTTTACTTCTTCATCGTAATCAATCCAGCCGAGGTCGTTCTTGTAGCTGATTGCTACACTATAGGTATTTGCCATGTTTTTTTCCCCTTTATGTTTTTACGCTGATGCGTTTTTCTTCCTTTTCGATTGGGCTCTATTTCTCCATTATAAGGGATTTCAAGCTTTTCTACAACCAGCCTTCTTTATTGATTTGTCAAGACTTGCGTATGTAAATTTTTTATGATATTATACACGTAAAGAAGGACAAGCCTGGGATGTGCGTGAGCTTTAGAAGTGTCTAACCTACATTTTTCCTAGGGAGCTTGATTTGATTCCGGCAGATGCCCGCCTCGGCGACTGCAAAAACCGGACTTAGGGCACCCACCTGCTAGCCGCAGGTTTTAGGCATTTAAAGCGAACGGCACCCTGGACCCCTGCTTTGAAGAGGGATTACTGCTGCAAGTCTGTAGTCCCTCTTCGCGTATACAAAATAAAAAATTCCTGTCATGGACAATGCCGTGACAGGAATTTTTTATGCATAAACTTACGAAACTTTGAGGCTGTGAAAACCGCTGGCCTTGTGCAGGCGGTTCATGATGGCGAGGCCGAGGCCCTTTTCTGTCGTGCCTTCGCCTAGAAGCACATCGGCCTTTGTATCGTTAAAGGCAATGAGCTCTTCGTAGATATGCGAGGCAATGGCCAATAAATCTCCCTGCGGGCCGTAGTCCGCGAGAAGCTCTTCAGGCACAAGCCCCTGCAGGCTCTGGCAGACTTCGGAGCTTGCAAGCACGCCGACCGTATGGCCTTCGTCCTGCAGGCGGCGCACCTGACGGCGGAAGGCCGCAGGCATCTTCTCGGGGGCTCCCTCAAGAAGTGTTAACGGGGCTTTCGGTGCATAATGCTTGTACTTCATGCCCGGAGCTCTCGGCACGGTGTCGGCCCCGACTAAGGCCGGGTCAAGCTTACAGCCGCCGAGGACTTCTGTCAGCATCTCGCGCGTGATGGCACCTGGCCGCAGGATAACGGCCACTGGCCCTGTGCAGTCGACAATCGTCGACTCGACGCCAAAATGACACGGACCGCCATCGAGAATCAAGGGAATGCGTCCTTTCATATCGCGCAGCACAGAAGCTGCCGTCGTCGGGCTCGGACGGCCCGAGATATTGGCCGAAGGCGCGGCGATGGGCACGCTGGCCGCGCGAATCATCGCGCGGGCCACAGGATGTTCCGGCATGCGGATGCCGACCGTGTCGAGCCCGCCTGTGATGCGGTCCGGCACGATTTCTTTGCGGCGCAGAATCAGGGTAATCGGGCCCGGCATAAACGCCGCGAGCAGTTTTTCTGCCATCGGCGTGACCTCAGCCGCGACCATATCAACCATCGCGCGGTCACAGACGTGCAGAATCAGAGGATTGTCCGACGGACGCCCCTTCGCCTCGTAAATGCGCGCGCAGGCCTCCGCGTCGAGGCCGTTGGCCCCAAGACCGTAAACCGTCTCCGTCGGGAAAGCCACGAGACCGCCGCTTCGAAGAATTTTGCCAGCACGCTGCAAATCTTCCTGCTGCGTGCGGACATCCGTTATCTTCACGATTTCTGTCTGCATGATCAATCTTCCTCCGTTCCGGCATTTTCGGCTTTTTCGTTATCGCCCGTACCTTCGGCAGGCTCTGCCTGCACCTTTTCCGGCCTGTTTCGCCAAGCCACGACGACGCGGTCAATACCGGCGTAGTCGGGCAAAATCTCCGTTTCCGTAATCAGCGGATTAGCCTTGGCGAGCTTTGCCACATCCTCGGCCTGATGAATGCCGACTTCCAAAGCCATAAAACCGCCATCCGTCAGCATCGCCGGGGCGTCTTTCGCCAGACGGCGGTAAAAGTCGAGGCCGTCTTTGCCGCCGGAAAGCGCCGTATGCGGTTCCTTGAGGCGAACTTCAGGGGCCAGCGCTTCAATATCCTTTTCGGGGATGTACGGCGGATTTGAAAGAATCGCCGCAAAGGTCATGCCCTGCAGCGGCTGCAGCAAATCGCCCGTATGAAACGTCACGCGGTCCTTAAGGCCCAGTGCCTCTGCATTTTCCTCGGCCACGGCACGCGCCGCAGGGGAAATATCGACCGTATCGGCCATGGTCCCCTCAAGATAATGAAGGACCGAAAGGCAAATGGCGCCGGTGCCCGTGCCGATATCAGCGATATGCAGCTTTTCTGCGCCAGCCCCGCTTTCCTGCAGGCTGCGCAGCCGGTCGACGGCAGCCTGCACGAGGATTTCCGTATCGGGACGCGGCACGAGCGTGTCGGCCGTAACCTTGAAGGTCAAACCCATGAATTCTTTTTCGCCGAGGATATGCGCGACAGGCACATGCATGACGCGTTTCTTGATGCATTCGCGGTAAGCTGCGAGCTCTTCTGCTTCCATCGGCTCATCAAAATGAACGTAGAGATAGATGCGCTCCTGTTTCAGGACGTGCGCGAGCAGGACCTCGGCGTCAAGCCGCGGCGACTCGATGCCCTTTTCCTTGAAATAGTTTTCCGTCCACTTGAGGATACGTCCGACGGTCCATACCTGATTTGTCACTTCGCGTCCACCTTCTTCAGTCGTTCGGCCTGGTCTGCCGTGATGAGGGCCGATAAGAGTTCATCGAGGTCGCCATCAAGGATGGCGTCAATCTTGTGCAGCGTCAGGCCAATGCGGTGGTCCGTCACACGTCCCTGCGGGAAATTGTACGTGCGGATGCGTTCGCTGCGGTCGCCCGAGCCGACCTGACTGCGGCGGTCCGCCGCGACGGCGGCCTCCTGCTCCTGACGCGCCTTGTCGAGGATGCGCGCGCGCAGGACCTTCATGGCCTTTTCCTTGTTCTTGAGCTGCGACTTTTCATCCTGACACTGCACGACAATGCCCGTCGGCAGATGCGTGATGCGGATGGCCGTCTCGGTCCTGTTGACGTACTGGCCGCCCGCGCCCGACGCGCAGTACGTGTCGATGCGCAGGTCCGAAGGATTGATGTCAACATCGACTTCTTCGGCCTCGGGCAGTACGGCAACCGTCGCCGCCGACGTATGGATGCGGCCGCCCGACTCCGTGACCGGCACGCGCTGAACGCGGTGTGTGCCGCTCTCATATTTGAGACGTGAATAAGCCCCAAAGCCCGTAACCATGAACGTCACTTCCTTGAAGCCGCCGATTTCTGTTGCATTGGCATCCATGATTTCGACTTTCCAGCCCTTTTTCTCGGCATAGCGCGAGTACATGCGGAAGAGGTCGCCGGCAAACAGCGCCGCTTCATCGCCGCCAACGCCGCCGCGAATCTCGACAATGACATTTTTCTCGTCATTCGGGTCCTTCGGCAGGAGCAGGATGGGCAGCTCCCTGTCGAGCTTTTCCTTTTGCTCGACAAGGTTCGCAAGCTCCTCCTCGACGAATTTGCGCATCTCGTCGTCAAGGGATTCATGGAACATCGCCTTGGCTTCGTCGATGCCCGCGACGACTTTCTTATACGTGCGGAATTTCTCGACAATCGGCGTCAGGGCAGCATGCTCCTTCGTATAGGCCTGCCATTTCGTCATGTCAGCCATGACCTCGGGGTCGCTGATGAGCGACTCGAGTTCCCTGTATTTATCTTCAACGGCTTGGAGCTTCTCCAGCACAGGATTCACCTCTCCATAGGATATATTTTAGGGCACGGGGACTTCCTGCACGGGCTTAGCCACATGGCGGTATTCCCCCGTCCCTTCGACGATTTCTTCTTCCGGCAGCACGGCCTTCAGCGACTCGATGGCCACGGCGACCATTTCATCCTCCGGCGGACGCGTCGTCAGATACTGCAGCCAGAGGCCCGGCTTGATGGCCGTCTGGATAATCGGATTCTCGCTGCGGCCCGCGAGGCGGATGATTTCATACGAGATGCCCGCGACGACCGGCAGCAGTAAAATGCGCGAAGCAATGCGCTCCGCGAGATTCGGCCAGCCGAGGAACGCAAAGACGAAAATCGAGACAAGCATGACGATGAGCAGGAAATTCGTGCCGCAGCGCGGATGCAGGCGCGAGAATTTCTGCACGTTCTCGACCGTCAGCGGCAGCCCGGCCTCGTAGCAGTGAATGGTCTTATGCTCCGCCCCATGATACTGGAACACGCGGCGGATGTCCTTCATGCGCGAAATGCCCCAGATATAGCCGAGGAAAATCGCGAGGCGCAGAAACCCTTCCATGAGGTTCAGGAAGAACGGGTCTTCCGTGATGACGTGGAACAGACGTGCCGCTCCCGTCGGGATGGCGATGAACAGAATGCTTGCGAGCACGAGCGCAAAGATAATCGTGCCGGCCATTTCCTTATCCGTCATCTGCTCGTCTTCTTCGCCGGCCATCTTGGCCGAATACGACAGCGAGCGGATGCCGATGACGAGCGATTCAATCAGCGAGACCGTGCCCCTGAGCATGGGTTTCTTGAGAATCGGATAGCGGTCGGCGATGGAATGTACATCCTTCGTCTCCACCTGAATCTCGCCGTTCGGGTCACGCACAGCCGTAGCCGTGAGCTTCGGCCCGCGCATCATGACGCCTTCAATGACGGCCTGACCGCCTACCATAAGATGATTGCCCATAAATTTGGACCTCCTGTATATCAAAAAACAACTTTCTTCTATTATATATAGGATACATCCGGCTGCTGTATTTTGTCTGTATATAAAATGAAGCAGAGCGAGATTGCTCTGCTCTGCTTCATCATGCTGCATCTTATTTCTTGCCGTAGCGCTTGTTGAACTTCTCGATGCGGCCGCCTGCCTGTACGTCACGCTGACGACCCGTGAAGAACGGATGGCACTTGGAGCAGACATCGACGCGAAGTTCCGGTTTCGTGGAGCCAGTCTTGAACGTGTTGCCGCAACCGCAGATAACCGTAGCTTCGTAGTACTTCGGATGGATACCCTGTTTCATTCTATTACACCTCTCTTTCCCCCCAGGAACTGGGAATGGATACAAGCCCACTCTGCGCAGGCTTGGTTTAGACCTAGCTCCCCTTGTTCGGGGGAAAGCCAGTCAAATTTTGACTTGGAAACAGACGTCATTACGTCCATTACCGGTCTATTATATCACACAGGTCTTAGCCTTGCAAGGAACAGAGGATAAAATCTCCTTGAAAAAAGCGGTATAATAGTAGATAATGTTCTATACAGGGGTAATTCAGAAAGAACATTCACATACAGAAAGGGTGTTTTCTATATGGCTAATGATAAAGATAAAACGAAAGAACCAGTCATGAAGCAGCGCTGCAGCTTCTGCAAGCGCGAAGTCGAAATCCATGACTCCTTCGATATGCCGATTTACGACCCGGCCACGGGCTTCGGCATCTGCAAGAACTGCATCAAGGAACTCGCGCATTACATCGAGATGCACGAGGCCGACACCGAGAAAAAAGAGACGCCGGACTTCGCCGCACAGCTCGATGAGATTCTCAAGAAGAACAAACCGCATATCATCAAGCAGTACCTCGATGAGTACATCATCAATCAGGACCGCGCGAAGAAAATCCTGTCCGTCGCCGTCTACAACCACTACAAACGCATGAAATACGGCTACACGAGTGACGATGGCACGGAAATCGAGAAATCGAACGTCATCATGCTCGGCCCGTCCGGCTGCGGCAAAACGGCCCTGCTCTCGCACCTCTCGAAACTCCTCGACGTGCCGTTCGCCGTCACGGATGCCTCGAGCCTCACGGAAGCCGGCTTCGTCGGCGCCGATGTCGAAGTCGCCGTCCGCAATCTCTATTACGCTGCCGACAAGGACATCCAGAAAGCCGAGCACGGCATCATCTACCTCGATGAGTTCGACAAGATTGCGAGAAAGTCCGGTGCCAACAACTCCATCACGGCCGACCCGGGTCATGAAGGCGTACAGCAGGCCCTCCTCAAAATGCTCGAAGGCAACGTCGTCGAGTTCACGGCCCGCGGCCAGCGCAAACATCCGGAGGCCCCGACCATCAAGGTCGACACGAAGAACATCCTGTTCATCGTCGGCGGTGCCTTCGTCGGCATCGAAGACATCATCGCCAAACGCCTGCAGAAAGCCGATTCTTCCATTGGCTTCGGCGCCGAAGTCGCCAGCAAGAACGAGAAGCCGACCTACGACGAGCTCATCCATCAGGTCCGCCCGGAAGACCTCATGCAGTACGGCATCATCCCGGAAATCATCGGCCGCCTGCCTGTCATCTGCACGCTCGAGACCCTCGACGAAGACGCCCTGCTGCGCATTCTGACCGAGCCGAAGAACGCACCGGTCAAACAGTACGAGAAACTCCTCGCCATGGATAACGTCAAGCTCGAATTCGCCGAAGACGCCCTGCGCGCCGTCGCGAAAAAAGCCATCGAGCGCAAGACCGGCGCCCGCTCCCTCAAGGGCATCATCGAGGACGTCATGCTCGATGTCATGTACGACATCCCGAAGTCCAGCGCCCCGCGCAAGGTCATCATCACGAAGGAATGCATCGACGAAGGCAAAAAGCCTGAAGTCGTCGCCCTCGACAAATAACATCAGCCAAAACACAAAAGCGGCATCCGCGATGGATGCCGCTTTTTTATTTTTATGGTTTTGCTTCAATGACAGGAAAACGGCCGAGGTCCTTGAGCCATTTGCTCTTCTGTGCCACGGCTCTGACTGATGCCTGCAGGGCTTCTTCGTTGTCCGCAACTTCAAGGTCAAAGAAAAAGATGTACGCGCCGAGCTCCGTACGGGCCGGCCGTGACTCGATGCGCGTCATGTTGATGCCGCGGTCCGCAAATTCCTTCAATACGTCGTAGAGGGCGCCGGCTTTCTGCCCGTCAATCTCGCAGATGACGAGCATTTTCTGCGCCGGCTGCGTGATTTTCGGCGCGTCTGACGATGTTATCCGCTGCAGCTCAAAAAATCGCGTCGCGTTCGCCATATTGTCCTGCACTTCCGATGCGACTGTCACCAGGCCGTTGAGCTCGCCGCCGCGCTTCGTGCAGATGGCCGCCGCGCCCATGCCCCTCGGCTCCTGTGCGACGATTTCCGCCGCACGCGCCGTGCTCGCTACCTTGATGAGCTCGGCTTCCGGATAATGTTCCAGAAGATATTTGCGGCACTGCGAGATGGGCTGCGGATGCGAGTAGATACGCGCGATTTTCTGCGTGCCCGGCTTCGTCATCAGCTGATTGTGCACCGGCCAGATGAGCTCGCGGGCCACCATGAGGTCACTGCTGCGCGCGAGCGTATCGAGCGTGATGTTGATAGCTCCCTCAAGAGAATTCTCCACTGGCACAAGGCAACTGTCCACCTCGCCATCTTCCACCGCCTGAATGACCGCAAAGATATCCGGATAGACGAGCAGCTCCGGTTTTGCCGGCAGCAGCTTTGAAAGATACTGCGCCGCCGCCTCACTGTGCGTGCCGAGCGGCCCGAGAACACCCATCTTTTTCATATCATCCAGTCCCTTCATCTTTTGCTGAATCTATATCGCAAATCCTGTATCATCATAAAAAAGCCCCGTCCCATACAGGACAGGGCTCTTGTCTCACCATACCATATGTAAACCTGTTAAGTCAAGCATCAGAGGTCTTTCTGCAGCTTCGCGAGCTCTGGGCAAAGGTCGCCAATCGAGCTTGAGAGGTCGTCCTTCGGCTGCAGGATTTCGAGCACCGGCTTCATCGTCTCCTTGAACTTCGCGTCATCCTGCATGAGCGTCAAAATCGCGCTCGTGTTGATGGCATCCGCGAGAGCCGTATGCTGCGTACCCTCAAACTTGTGGTCCATCGCACCGAGGGCATGTTTGAGCGCAAGGCTGTTATGCAGCCCCAGACGGTCGTCAAATTCCTGCTGCAGGTCGACCCAGCGCGAATTGAGCCAGTCGAGGTCAAAATCCGGCAGCTTGTAGCGGCATTCACTGCGCAGCTGCTTGATATCCGACATGCTCCACGAATAAATCTTCGTCTCTTCTTCACCGACCCAGTCAACAAACGCACGGAAACACTCCGCATACGGCTTTTTGTCCGCGACCATCGCCTGCGTGATGCCCGTCAGGCTCGTAATGTGTTTTTTTATCGGGCCGTATTCCGGCTTTACATAACACTGAAACTCCGCTTCCTGTTGGAAATTCTCGTCGAGGCGGACCGCGCCAATCTCGATGACCTCTTCATTGAGCTTCCGGCGCACCTCGCGAAAATCCCTGCTGACCGGATTCATTTCCAAGTCTACAACAACATGCTTCATCTATTTTCGAACATCCCTTCATATGGAGTTACTTGCACTACTCTATTCTACGTTATCCGCGCGTTTTCTTCAACTAAAGAATATGCTATCATAGAAAGAGTGGCCATGCCCTGCGCATGACACCCCGAAAGAGACCAGAAAGGAAGTTTTGCTCGTGAATTATCGTCTCTATCTCTTCGATTTCGACTACACCCTTGTCAACTCCGAGTCTGCCATCGTCAAATGTTTCCATATCACGCTCCAGAAACTTGGCTACGAGGACGTTCCCGACAAACGCATCAAAAACACCATCGGTCTGCCCATGACCGAGGCCGTCAAACGCATCATCGGCACGGACGATGAAAATGAGGCCGAACATTTCGTCGACCATTACCGCCCCGAGGCCGACCGTTACATGACCCCCGGCACAACGTTCTTCCCCGGCGCCGTCGCGGCACTGCGCGCCATCAAGGAAACGGGAGCAAAAATCGGCATCATCTCCAACAAGACGCACCGCCGCATACAGGAAAAATTCGACGTCGACCACGTGCCCGAACTCATCGACCTCATTATCGGCAGCGACGATGTCACGAACCATAAGCCAGAGCCCACAGGCCTGCTGCGCGCCATCGAGCACTTCGGCGTCAAAAAGTCCGACGTCCTCTACACCGGCGACAGCTACATCGACGCCGAAACCGCCCAAAACGCCGGCGTCGACTTTCTCGCCGTCACAACCGGCACGACGTCTGCCGCCGACTTTGCCAAATATCCGCACATCGCCATCCTCAAAAGCATCGCCGAGCTCAAGGACCATCTGCACGCCTGACTCTTGCCAAATGGGGCAAAGAATGATAAAATAATTAAGTCAGTAACAATGCGGGCATAGTTCATCGGTAGAATGAAAGCTTCCCAAGCTTTAGAGGGCGGTTCGATTCCGCTTGCCCGCTCCATAAGAAACAGCAAAGGCTGTCTGAAGAAAATCTTCAGACAGCCTTTTTCTTATGCTGCGATTTTGCGCCAGAGATTGCTCAGCGCAATCATCCAGCTGTGCGGCAGGATGGCCGTGACCAGACGATGCAGCGTCGAAATGGGGTCCGGCGTAAAGACCGTAACGCCATGCTCCGCGGCCCAAAGCGAACGACGTGCGACGGCTTTCTGCGTTGTCGAGAACGGAAAGCCCTTAAAAAGTCCCGCCTTGTCCGTCTGCTTTGCCACCGAAATAAACTCCGTATCGCGAATCCAGTACGGGCAGACCGCCGTGACCGAAATGCCGCGGCTGCTGACTTCCGCCGCTAACGCGCGGCTGTAGCTCAAGAGAAATGCCTTCGACGCCGCGTAAGCCGCCAGATACGGAATTGGCTGAAACGCCGCGCACGAGGCAATCTCGATGACATGACTGCCCTTCGCCATATGCGGAAGCACAAGCTCCGTAAGGACCGCCGCCGCACGGCAGTTCAGGTCAATCAGCCTGCCCGTCACCTGCGCGCCAATATCCTCCGCGAGTCCGATGCGTCCAAAACCGGCCGCATTGACAAGATACGCGACCGTCACCCCCGACTCCTCTAAAAGAGCCGCAATCTCGCGAAACGACTCCTCCGCCGTCAAATCAAGCGCCAAAACGCGGCAGGGCACAGAAAGTTCCTTGGCAAGCTCCTCCAGCCTTTCCCGCCGCCGCGCCACCAGCCAAAGCTCCTCCACGCCCTGCTCCTTCGCGAGTAACCGTGCGAACTCACGCCCGAGCCCGCTAGAAGCCCCCGTAACCAGCGCAATCCGTTTCTGCCCTGACATAACTGTCACTTCTTTCATCGATTATCGAGTAAAATCAAAGCCAATTTTGCTGCAATTCTTTTTGCAGCGCTTCGAACATCGCGATATATCGTTCTTTGCTGGCACGAATAATGCTCAATGCGATTACCTCATTGTAAGAATGTGCTACATTATTCCGGTCATGCAAAGCATCAACCCATAATGACTCATCCTTAATCATCCCAGCCTGATATGCCAGCTTAATAATTGCTCGCGGAGAACCGATCTTATGCTCACTGTACCCGGAATACTCCAGCAACTCCTTCATCGCCTTCCATGACTGTTCAAAGCAAATCTCAAAGAGAGATACCATTCCTGTCTGTGTGACCGTACTATATGGGGGCTCTTCTTTTTCTATTTCCTTTAGATTGCGTAAAGCCCGACAAAAATTTTCATACTTCTTCATATAGGACAATCCCTTCTTTTCGTATCGACTCAAGAAGCTCCGGCTGGACTGGCTCATCCAGATTCACGACATCAAACATCAAAAGCGTAGGGATCACTTCATCGACGTCGAGAGCAAAACGAACAACGTCGCCGCCAGCTGCAGCCAAGTCAATGTCACTGCGTTCCCAATTATCTCCACGTGCACGGGAGCCAAAAAGAATGACTTTGCGAACATGGTACTTCTTCGCAATGGTGATAATATCATTTTGTATTTTCTTCGATAAATTCACCACAATCACCTACTTATCATCATGATAGAAAAAAATCCCTCCACGGCAACCAACCGCAGAGGGTGTTCCTCATACATCAATTATAATATGACTTATACCACTTGGCAAACTCGCCCAAGCCTTCCTCAATCGTCGTCGAGGGCTTGAAGTCAAAGTCACGCTGCAATTCGCTGACGTCCGCATACGTCTGGTAAACGTCGCCGGGCTGCATGGGCAGGAATTCTTTTTTTGCAGTCTTGCCAATGGCCTTTTCCAAAACCTCGATGAAGTGCATGAGCTTTTCCGGCTTGTTATTGCCGATGTTATAGACCTTATAACGGTCGCCGAGTTCATTGACCTTGGGCGGATTGCAGAGCATGTGCTCAATGCCCGTAACGATATCATCGACATACGTAAAATCACGGTACATATCGCCGTTGTTGTAAATCTGGATGGCCTCGCCCCTGCGGATCTTATTCGTGAACTTGAAATAAGCCATATCGGGGCGTCCAAACGGACCATAAACCGTGAAGAAGCGCAGGCCCGTTGCCGGAATGCCATAAAGATGGCTGTACGTATACGCCATGAGCTCGTCCGACTTTTTCGTCGCTGCATACAAACTGATCGGATGGTCGACATTATCCGTCGTCGAGAACGGCGTCTTTTTCTGATTGCCGTAAACCGACGAACTCGAAGCAAACAGCAGATGCTCTACTTTATGATGACGGCAGGCCTCCAAAATATTGAAAAAACCGATGATGTTCGAGTCGATATAAGAACGCGGATGGTCGATGCTGTAGCGCACACCGGCCTGTGCCGCTAAATTGACGACGATATCCGGCTGGAACTGTTCAAAAAGACCATTGACCGCTTTTTCATCGGCCAAATCGCCCTTGACGAACGTAAACGACGGATACTCGCGCAAAATCGCCAGACGGCTCCTCTTCAGGCCGACATCATAGTAATCATTAAGATTGTCAAAACCGACAACCTTTGCTCCCATGCCGAGCAGACGCTTCGCAAGATGAAAGCCAATAAAGCCTGCTGCGCCCGTAATCAGAACTTTTTTTGCTGCATCAAATGGTAAATAAGACATACTCTGCTTCCTTTCCTAACTGCCATCAATCACGGTCAAAAAGATCGCGCGTATATACTTTATCCTTTACATCCGCCAATTTATCATCCCAGCGGTTCGTGATGATGATATCGCTGACTCGTTTGAATTCATCCAGATCGCGAATGACCTTCGAACGATAAAAGTCCGGTTTATCAAGAGTCGGCTCATAAACCACGACCTCAATGCCCTTGGCCTTAATGCGCTTCATGATGCCCTGAATAGCCGAAGCGCGGAAGTTATCCGAGTTGCTCTTCATCGTCAGACGGTAAACACCGACAATCCCCGGGTTCTTCTCGATGATCATATCGGAAATATGGTCCTTGCGCGTGCGGTTGGCCTCAACAATCGCCGAAATCAGATTCTGCGGTACATCATGGTAATTCGCCAAAAGCTGCTTCGTATCCTTCGGCAGACAGTAACCGCCATAACCAAAGGACGGATTGTTGTAAAAATCGCCGATGCGCGGGTCAAGGCAGACGCCCTTGATGATATCGCCTGTATTGAGTCCGCGAATCTCGGCATAAGAGTCCAGCTCATTAAAATACGCCACACGCAAAGCAAGATACGTATTGGCAAACAGCTTGATCGCCTCGGCCTCCGTCGAGCCCGTGAAGATCATCGGGATATCTTTCTTTACAGCCCCTTCAGCCAAAAGATTGGCAAATACATGCGCACGCTCCGACTTTTCGCCCACGACGATACGCGACGGATGCAGATTATCATAAAGAGCCTTGCCCTCGCGCAGGAATTCCGGTGAGAACATGATATTATCCGTATGGTACTTTGCCTTTACTTGCTTTGTATAACCAACTGGCACCGTCGACTTAATGACCATGACGGCCTTCGGATTGATTTCCAGCACCTCTTCAATGACATTCTCAACCGACGACGTATCAAAGAAATTCTTCTTCGGATCGTAATTCGTCGGCGTCGAAATGATGACGAACTCAGCATCTGAAAAAGCTTCTTTGGGATCTAACGTAGCTTTGAAGTGAATATCGTCACGCTGCAGGAAGGCAGAAATATCCGCATCAATAATGGGAGAAATTCCCTTGTTTAATTTACTGACCTTATCTTTATTGATATCCAAAGCTACAACATCATGATGCTGCGCCAAAAGCATACCATTCGATAAACCGACATATCCCGTTCCTGCAATTGCTATCTTCATATTTATACGCACTTCTTCCTTTTCACAATCATATACCGAGTTTATAACGGATTCTCAGGACACTATACCAGAACATCCCTCGTATAAAGTCACCAAAATATCCGCTTCCCTTGCGATAATATCCCCAGTATTTAAAATCATGATAATTCTCCGGCTTCTTGATAGGAAGAATATTTGTAAGAGTCTTCCATGGTGACAATGCATTATATTTACGCCATTGCTCATCAAAAGAAGACAATACCATTTGCCACGGCTTACGTCGGCCGGTCCAATGAATGATCACACTATGCCCCTGATCATAGCCACCGCCATCATACACATTGTAATCAGCAGAAAGAAATTTATTTGTTCCATCAAAGACCAGATTTAATACATCCTGACTCTGACCAAGGAATCTCTTTCGTGGCTCACACTGATAAGAAAATGCCTTTTCTGTAATATGCTGCTTCTCCCATTCCGGGATATTGACAAGCATAACCCCATCATTGAAATATTTCCCATTTTTTAAATGCAGGAATCCTGCCCGATAATCTACAGCACCTTCCCGCTCGGATATGGCTCCCATAGGTATTCCCCGCAAATCCGTTTCCCACATTTTCTTTAAGGAAGCGACACACATCGTATCAGCATCCAGATAGATATAGCGTGAGGCATACTTCTTGACAATCTTAGGCATATAAAGACGTGCATACGTAATGCGGGAAAACCGCTCCACTTTAATATGAAAATCCTGAAATGGCTTCATATTTAAATGATATAAGATACACGTACAATGCCATTTCTTTGCCAAGGCTTCAATTTTGGCAGCATTATCTTCACTATATCCATCCGTAAAGAGATAAAATGTAATCGGTACCCCCTTATTATGTTCCAATACAGAAACCATCGATGCTCCCATGATCGGAATAAACGCATCATTGACATTGTAGCAAATATGATATCCTTTAGTGCTTTCTGTATACTTATAGACCTTCTCTGAAATTACAAAATTTTTCTCAACAAAAAAATCTGCAGTAAAATTCTTCATACACTCACCTTAACATACAAATTTATTATGTATCTGCAGAAGAAATCTTTTACTGCTGATAAAGCAGACAATCATTGTCTCAGCATTTTATTTTCTCGTTCTTCCGCATAAAATTCATAAAGATTTTCCTTCTCCTTCATGAATTCATTAATATCTTTTTCAGGAACATCCTTTTCTTTGAAAACCTCATGATTACGGATATACCACAAGGTATTGCCTTCTGCATGAATATGAAAATCCTGTGTCCCGTCAAATAACGATTGGCCAAGGAATGCATTCACAGCATGCTGCCGTCCCAGCAAATGAAGGATTGTCGGTGCTAACGCTAAACTGGTAGCATCGTTTGCATCATATTCCATAGGCAGCTCATGCATCGGATCATAAATCAACAATGGGACTGTATCAACAAAATATGGCTTATAGGTAGGATCGTCTTTTACCAAGGCAACATAGGGTTTCTCCTGAACATGTGCATGGTCAGCCGTCACAATCACAATCGTATTATCCTTATACGGCGATGACTGAAATTCCTGCCAAAAGCGGCCAAAGGCGGCATCTACATTATGCAGCGTATTCAAGGTTGGATTGCTGCCATCACCATATTTCACGCCTGTTGATGGAACATCCATACCTGCATGTGTCCCGACCGTATACATCACCAGAAAGAACGGACGTTGATTTTCACGAGCCGCCAAAAACGCGCTCAAAGATTGGTACATCGAAGCATCGGTAAAGGAATCTGCATAAATCTCTGGGTCCCTGCCCAATACATCCGGCAAACTGTCTTTTGTTTCTACCTGCCGAAAGCCTGCCATACGAACAAGATCCGTGTAAGAATCTGCCGATTCATGCGGGCTGAAGAAGAATGTATCATATTCGTCTCCTAAAATCTTGGGAACGGTTGAATAATTCAGTGTACTCCAAAGATCTTTTTGTTCCTTATTCCAAGCCCCAGCCTCTTTTCCGCCACGGAACGGATAGCACGACGCCATTTGGCCAAGTGTTCCCCGATAGGTTGCCGATGTATGGTTGTAGTAATTCGTCACCTTCATCGATTCTTGCGCAAATTTATTAAAATTTGGAGTTAAATCTTCATATTTCTGATCATAACAGCCCATCAGCCGCGTCGAAGTCCCTTCCGTCAGAATAACAATGACATTAGGCGGCTGCGTTGATGACGACTTCACGGGAAACGGCAGTGCCTTTTGATAAACCCAATCTTTTTCAAACATGAATTTCTGCCCCGATACACTTGGTGACGTCGGCAGAAACACCCGGCCTGCATTGGCCAGCAGACTGACGGCCGGAGTTGGCTGCCCATGCCGAAAATATTTTGCATATTTAGGATTCATCCCCCATTCATAGGCGTTATTATAAAACGTAAGTATCAGCAGCACTAACATGATGATGCCGAGCTTTCGTCGAGAAAATTTCCCTTGTGCAGCATATGGCTGACGAACGATAGCAATCGCATAAGCCAACAAGACTGCAACGACAACAGCAATAAAAAGATAATAGACTGGACGTAACAAAATGTAAATCTGATCGATATTTTCCAAAGCAAGGATAGAAATGTACTCACCTGTTTCGGATAAATAAACGAACTGTGAGATCTCCAGCAGCAGGAACAGACATGATAAAAATGCAATCAATCCCCGCCAAAGCTTTTTGGCAGAAAGCGTCCACAAAAGATACAGTAGTAATAACACGCCAAAAAACTCAGGTACATTTTTCAAGAATTTATCGCTACGACGGATGACTGGTCCCCACGACCCAGTATAAATAACATAGGCAAGAATATTGGCGAGCAGCAATCCCCCCCCCAATAGACATTTGCAGTTTAAACATTGGCATTCTCCCCTTATATACATAACTTATACTTTTAATTTTATAAGATATATTCTATCTTTTTCTCACTCTATAACAGCATTTTGGCCCAAACTAGCAAAAAATCAGATGTCTTACTTAAGGCCTTACAGGACGTAGTTTGTTCTGATAAAAAGACTGCTAAAATTTGTAGCTACTGATATATAATTTTCCTTCAAAAAATCATCTCCAGCATAGTTATTATATTCGTGATCAGAATAAATTATTATATTTTAGTAGTTATGTCAATATTGCCATGATGATTTAATGAATCATATCAAAGAATAATCTTGTATTGCAAAATTTATTAATTTCTTCTTTTATTCTACTGTCTGGCCATTCCCACCATTTGCTTTTTAATAATTTATTAATTTGTTCTTCGGGAAATCGATATTTTATGACTTTTGCAGGAACACCTACAGCTATTGCATATGGAGGGATATCTCTAGTCACTACAGCATCCGTTCCAATGACAGCGCCTGTTCCAATCGTAATTGAAGGCAATATTGTGACGTCTCTTCCAATCCAAACATCATGTTCTATTTTAGATGGTTTATTTCTTTTCTCCAAAGACAATAACCTATTTAATCCACCTGACTCTATAAATCCATAATCCTCATTGTATATAATGGCTGATGTTGTTATACAAGATAATGGATGATTCCCTTCTACAAAATGGACGTTTTTAGCAATAGAACAAAAAGATCCTATTGATTCTATATATGATATATCTTCTAATAAATCGTCATAAAATGATGTATATCTTCCTACCGAAAGTCTATAATATTTTTTTAGATAGTATCTTCGCAACTCATCTTGATGAGCTATACCCCCCCTAATTTTTTTACAATTTTAGTACCTTTATGTTTCTTGAATTTATATAATAAAAACAACTGTACTTTTTCTTTTAAGCTTATTTCATCATCCATGCATTAATCTCTCCAAATCATAGACATTACACGCTAAAAATTGCATTAACTACTTATTATTTTGAGGAAAGGAACACCTTTTTAAAAGATTATTTATTATCAAATTTAATCAAAAATATAATACAATTAAATTATTTATTACAGCACTTTACAACTTTTGAGGCATAATAAAATCGCATAGCCTCCTTTGCGATGTATAATAAAGTCGCTAAACCAA
>OIYH01000838.1_pt1 | contig 20144 bp, 13 predicted proteins | sample 1587911 | NCBI WGS metagenome assembly OIYH01 (sample SAMN03283252) | human gut metagenome | biome: human-associated habitat; material: feces | host: Homo sapiens | place: USA | collected 2013
TGATCCTGGATGACCTGGGCACCGAGATGACCACCGCCTTTGTCCAGAGCGCCCTCTATCAGATCGTCAACGGCCGTATGCTCTCCGGCAGGTCCACCATCATCAGCACCAACCTGGCCCCGGAGGAGCTGGGCCATCGCTACGGCGCGCCCATCCTCTCCCGTATCGAGGGTGCCTACCAGATCCTGCCCTTCTTCGGCGAGGATATCCGCACAAAGCAGTGACTGCCGCACCCGCCCCGACAGGGGCGGGTGCATTTTTTTATTTCCCGACGGTCTTCGCCCGCTTTCGACAGGCCTCCCGCCGTACAATAGGCGAAAAAAGGAGGCGACCGCCATGAAAAAAGACCAGAAGACCGATTTCCTCTCTACCCGTGTGCGATACATACCCATCAACGATATCCGTCCCAACCCCCAGCAGCCCCGCCGCCGGTTCGACTCGGAGAGTTTGCAGGAGCTGGCGGCCAGTATCGCCGCCTACGGCATTCTGCAGCCGCTCACCGTCCGGCAGCAGGGCGCAGTCTACGAGCTGGTGGCCGGCGAGCGCCGCTGGCGGGCGGCGCGGATCGCCGGGCTGCGGCAGGTGCCCTGTCTGCTGGCCCGGGTGGATGAGGAGGATGCCGCCCTGCTGGCCCTGATCGAGAACCTCCAGCGCCGCGACCTGGACTACATGGAGGAGGCGGCCGCCATCGCCCGCCTGCTCCGCCGCTACGGCCTCAGCCAGCAGCAGGCGGCGGAAAGGCTTGGCCGCAGCCAGTCCGCCGTGGCCAACAAGCTGCGCCTGCTGCGGCTGGAGGAGCCGGTGGCGGAGGCTCTGCACCACTACGGCCTGACCGAACGCCACGCCCGCGCCCTCCTGCGTCTGGAGGACCCGGAGCAGCGCCTTGCCGCCGTCGAACACATCGGCAAAAACCAGCTGAACGTCGCCGATGCCGAGGCCTACATAGACCGTCTGGTCGCGCAAAACCAGACGACGCAGCCCCGCCGCCGCAGCGCGTATATCATCAAGGACGTCCGGCTGTTCCTCAACAGCGTGGACCGGGGCGTCCGGCTCATGCAGACCGCCGGCGTCGGCGCCAAAGTCTCCCGCCGGGACACGGAGGACGCCATCTGCCTCACCGTCACCATTCCCCGCGCAAAGCCGCAGAAAGATGTGTCGTAACGCTTTTGTAACCCATTCCTTGACAAACCGTGATACAATGCAGTAACGGCACGGCATTTTGCCGGTATTGCCCAAACCTGATGATACAAAGGAGGGGACACCATGAGCGACGAGTTGAATATGTCCTCTGTTACCGCCGATCCCGCGCCGGAGACGGCCGGCAAGCGCGCGGCCCCGGAAGAAAAGCCTCCCAAGACCCCCGGCAAAAGAGCCGGACTGATCATCGGCATCGCCGCGGCGGTGCTGGTGCTGGCCTACGCGGGCTGCTGTGTGGCCGCCAACGCGCTGTATTCCCACACGGCGTTTCCCAACACCTCCGTGCTGGGCATGGATATGTCCGGCCTGTCGGCGCAGGAGGCCGAGCAGCGCTGGACGGAGCAGGGGAGTGCCCTGCTGGACGGCATGACCATCCGCCTGACCCGTGACGGGCAGGAGATCGGCAGCACCACCCTTTCCGACCTGGGCGTCACCGTTCTGCCCGTCTATGTCTCCAAGGCTGCCGGCTGCGACGTGCAGGACCGGGGCTGGGGCAGCGATGTGACCGCGTTCCTCCGCGGCGGCTGGCGCTTTATCGAGAGCTGGTTCAGGGCCGTGGATGTCACGCCCCAGCTGGACGTGGACGAGGCGAAGCTTACCGCCGCCTGTGAACAGCTGTCCGACACCGTGGGCTGCACCGTAACGGACGGCGGCTACCGGCTGGCGGAGGGTGAGGGCCTGTACATCACCAAGCCGCAGGACGGCGAGAAGCTGGACGCGGCGGCGCTGCGCGCCGAGTTGGCGCAGCGCTTCGAGAGCCGCGACCTGTCCGCGGCAGCCCGGTCCGTGGAATGTGTGTTCGCGGCCCACACCGCCGCGCCCATGGACGTGCAGGCGCTCCACGACGAGATCGCCGGCACCATGGCCGCCGCCATCTGCGACAAATCCACCGGCAAGCCCACCCAGTCCCGCGTGGGCGTACAGTTCGATGTGGAGACGGTGCAAAAGCAACTGGACGCCGCCCAGCCGGGCGAGGAATTCCTGGCTGACGCCCAGGTGCAGTTCCCGCCCGCCGCCACCGAGGAGTTGGAGCAGGCCATGTTCCGGGACGTGATCGGCACCTGCACCACCACCTGCGCCGGCCCCTGGGGCCGCCGCCAGAACATCAAGCTGGCCTCCGCCGCCATCAACGGCCGTATCTATAACCCCGGCGAGGAGTTCTGGTACAACGCCACCGTGGGCCAGCGCACCGAGGCCCGGGGCTTCCAGCCCGCCGCCGCCTACTCCGGCGGCAAGACCGTTACCTCCATCGGCGGCGGTATCTGCCAGGTATCCTCCACGCTGTACTACTCCGCCCTCATGGCGGACCTGCAGATCGTCCTGCGCTACGCCCATATGTTCGACCCCGGCTATATGCCCGTCACGGGCTGTGATGCCACGGTCAGCTGGGGCGGCCCGGACTTTGCCTTCCGCAACAGCACCAACTACCCCATCAAGATTACCACCAGCTACAACGACGAGACCAACCAGCTGACCATCACCCTGCTGGGCACCAAGACCGACGACCACTATGTGGAGATGACCAACCAGTTCCTCTCCTACTCCGAGCGCAAGACGGTCTATCAGGAGTCCGAGCGCATCGCCCCCGGCACCACCGAGGTGGAGCAGTACGGCCACAACGGCTACGCCGTCCAGACCTACCGCAACGTCTACGCCGGCGACGGTACGCTCCTCCGCAGCACCAAGGAGGCGTACAGCGACTATGACCGGGCCGACAAGATCATCCTGGTCGCCCCCGGCGAGCTGCCGCAGTAAATAAAGAAACAGCCCCCTGCCGGGGGCTGTTTTCTGCTTTCGCTGTGTCTTCGCCGGGAGCAGACAGAGAAAAAGACCGGCGAAAGCCGGTCTTTTCTTTCTGCGTATCATTCTCTCCGCAGGGCTTCGATGGGGTTCAGCTTCGATGCCTTCATGGCCGGCACCAGGCCGAACACCACGCCGATGACCATGGAGAAGGCCACCGCGATGATGCACGCCGGTACGCTGATGGCCACCGGTGTCCCCATGATGTGGGACATCATCTCCGCCAGGCCGATGCCCGTGGCCACGCCCAGTATGCCGCCCATGCTGGTCAGCACCGCCGCCTCCGTCAGGAACTGCCAGAGGATGCGGCTCTGCTGCGCGCCGATGGCGATCTTCAATCCGATCTCGCGGGTGCGCTCTGTCACGGACACCAGCATGATGTTCATCACGCCGATGCCGCCCACCACCAGCGAGATGGCGGCGATCCAGATCAGCTGCTTGTTGGTGGACTCCGACAGGCTTTGCAGGTCGCTGGCCTGCTGGAGGAGATCCTTGGACTCGTACTTGTACTTCGTGGTCCGGATGGCGTTCTCGTTCAGATACTTGGCCACATTGTCGCCGGCGGCGGTCATGTCGTTGGTGCTGGTGGCCCGCACCGCCGCGTACTGGGGCTCATCATACCGGTACGGCACCGACCAGCACACGTCCGGGATGAAAATGGTCCCCGCTGTGCTGCCGGCGTACATCTGATAATCCTTAAAGTTGTTGATCACCGGTCCGCTGCTGGACCGGGAGGACACCACACCCACCACGGTGAACGGCATCCCGTTGATCTCGATGGTGCCGCCGATGGGGTTCTCGCCCTGGAACAGCGACTTTGCCGACTTCGCGTCGATCAGCGCCACATTCCGCCGGTTCTCATAGTCCGCCGCCGTGAAGGAGCGTCCGTAGTTCACCGCGTAGTCCACGGCCGTCAGATAGTGGTCGTCCACGCCGTACAGCGAACCGCTGAACGCCGTATTGCCCACGTACACGTTGTCGCACCAATCCCGGGAGTAGTACATACTCACCAGCGACACGCTGCCCAGCTTCTCCATCTCATCCCGCATCTCCCGGGTCACTGGGTCGATACCCTCCGGCAGCGCCGAGTAGTTCAGGTCGAAATAGTTTTGGCTGTCCGTGGCGCCGATGGTCACCCGCACCACGTTGTTGCCCGCGCCGATCAGGTTCTGCTTGATCTGCTCGTTGGTGCCCTGAATGGTGGACACGATGGTGATGATCGCGGCGATACCGATAATAATGCCCAGCATGGTCAGAAACGACCGCAGCTTGTGGCTCCACACGCCCTGAAAGGCGAGATTTATATTTTCCAACATATGGTTATCCCGCCTCCTTTATATGCCGTAGTTGTACAGCTGGTCGGTCGTGGCCTCCTGGGTGTGGGCACCCTCCACCACGTCGCGTCCATAGGGGAACGCCACATAGTCGTCGATGGTCAGCCCGCCCCGTATCTGGGTGTAGCTGCCCCACAGATCCCGGCCGGTCTGCACCCACCGCTGCTCCAGTCTGCCGTCCTCGCCCCGGGCCATCACATAGCTCTTGCCGTTGTCGGTCCGGATGAACATACTCTGCAGATACAGTGAGCTGCCGCTTTCTTCCGCGCTGGTGTCCTTCTGGTACTGTATATCCACATAGTCATTGGGCTGCAAATTCGCGTCCTCGGTGACAAACACCTTGAAGGGGTAGTAGGACACGTTACTGTTGCCGTCGCCCCAGTTGTTGCCGTTGCTGGTGGGATAGTCGTCGATGGACACGATGGTGCCCTCGCAGGCCGCTCCGGTCATCCAGCTGCTGATGGATACGCTGTCGCCCACCTGCACGCTGCCCAGATCCATCTCGCTGAGGGTGCCGGTGACGTAATATCCGCCGCCGCCGGACAGCTCCACCACGGCCTCGCTGTTGTTATAGGCCTCGTCCGGGTCCCGCACGGCCTTCACCGTGCCGTCGAACTCCGCGTACACGTTGCCGTCGCCCAGCTCCGCCAGCTTCTTGTCCAGCTTCAGCTTCGCCACCTTCAGGTTGACCTCCTGCTCCTTTATCGCCTGAGCCTTCTCCAGAATGGCCTTGTTCAGATCCAGCTGGGTCATGGAGGACTCCAGCAGCTCCTGGATTTGGGCAATCTTCTTATCCAGCTTGGAGATCTCTTCTTTCTTGTCGCCGTAATCCAATGACTTATCCTGATAGGGCGCTAGGTCGGCCGGTTCCATACTCACGGAAGCGATGGTCTTCTTGGTGGCCGACGTGGAAGGCGCATTGGGATCAGTGGTGGTAGTACCGGGTTCGGGATCGGCGCCCTCGGTCTTAGTGACGGCTGTCAGCTTCAGTCCCCAGCATCGTTCTACAAGACCACCTACCTTGTCGTCTGTACGGTATACCAGCACCACGAAGAGGGGATCATCTCCTGATTTGCCCTTGCTGGTAAACATACCGATTAAATCTTCCTGTGTCAGCGGTTTCTTGGATATCCACTGATAGTAGTACGGTGCTTTTTCCGTACCGTTGGGGACTGTGTTAGGGTCGGTAGGGGGAAGTAAGTCGGTACTGGTTATCGTCTTATCCAGACCTTTGTCATTGTATATCTTTTTGATGATGTCATCCCGCTGCTTCTGGTACCCGGTCAGCTCCGCCTCCAGCGTCTCCTTGTTCTTCGCCTTCTTCAGCAGCTCCAGCTCGTTTTTCATGACCTCCAGGTTCTCCGTCTGCCGGTCATAGTCGATCTTGGCGCGCTCCACGGTGGCCTGTGTCAGGGTGGAGTCATAGCTCACCAGCACCGTGCCCTTCTTGACGCTGTCGCCCTCCTTGACCCACACCTTCTTCACCGTCTGGCTCTGGGAGATGTAGATCTTCTGCAATTTGTCCGTGGTCACCATGCCGCTGGTGTTGGAGGTGTCCCCCCAGTAGTCGGTCATGGCGCACTCGTTGACGGCGTATACGTTCACGTCGCCCCGCTGGGCGTTCCGGGCGATGGTCAGTCCGCCCCACACCGCGCCGCACACGCCCACCACGCAGGCGGCGGCGATAATGCCCTTTTTCAGCTTCTTGCTCATGCGGGGCTTCTCGCCGTCGGGGCGCTTTTCGCCGATATGCAGCTTTTCCCGCAGCGTCAGCTTCTCACTCATAGTCGTCACCTCCCGACAGTACGCCGTCCCGTATGGTCATGACCTTGGCGGCGTGGTTGGCGATGGAATGGTCGTGGGTGATCATGATGATGGTGGAGCCGCTGTCATGCAGCTGCTGAAACAGCTCCATCACCGCCGCGCCGCTGGCACTGTCCAGCGCGCCAGTGGGCTCGTCGGCCAGCAGCAGCTTCGGCTTACCCACGATGGCCCGTGCGATGGCCACCCGCTGGCACTGTCCGCCGGACAGCTGGTCCGGCCTGTGCTCCACCCGGTCGGAAAGCCCCACTGTCTCCAGCGCGGCCCGGGCCCGTTCCAGGCGTTCCGCCTTCTTCACCCCGCCGTACAGCAGGGGCAGCGCCACGTTTTCCAGCGCCGTCAGCTTCGGCAGCAGGTTGAAGCTCTGGAACACGAAGCCCAGCTCCTTGTTCCGCACCTCCGCCAGCTGCTTGTTGTTGCAGGTGGTCACGTCCCGCCCACCCAGCAGATAGCTGCCGCTGGTGGGCACGTCCAGACACCCGATCAGGTTCATCAGCGTGGTCTTTCCGCTGCCGGAGGGGCCCATAATGGCGAGGTATTCCCCCTCCTCCACGTCAAGGTTCACGTTTTTCAGGATATGTGCCACGGACTTCCCCATGGGATAGTCCTTGCATATTTCGCGCATTTCCAAAATCATGCTCAGCCCTCCATCGGCGGAATGACCGCTGACGCGGAGGCGGCCTCGCCGCCGGGAATCACGGCTGCGGTGCTGCCGTCGTCCGTGACGGTGTCGTTCTCAGCGGGCATATCGCCGCCGTCCATGCCGTCCATGGGCACGTTTTCGTCGATTTTTTCACCGTCGCCCTCGGGGTATACCTCGCCGCCGCTGGCGCCGGGGTCAAAGGTGCCCTCGTCATAGGTGATGCACGTCATGCCCGCCTTCAGGCTCTCGTCGGGATAGGCGATGTAGTCCTCCGCCGTCAGGCCGTCCGTCACGGGATAGGTGTCCGTCTCCGTGTTGTACTCGCCCAGGGTGATGCTCCGCTTTTCCAGCTTGCCCTTGCTGTTCTGAGCCCACACCCAGGGCTTGCCCTCGGCGTCGTTGATGAAGTAGCTGGGCAGGTTGATCAGGCTTTCGTCCTGGGTGTCCTCCTGACCGTAGTCCGGCTCTATGTACACGTGCTGGCCCATCAGCAGCCCCTCGCCGTCGCCCTCCAGCGTCACATAGAAGGGGTACTTGCTGGACATGGCCGTGTCGCTGTCGCCGTAGTCGCTGCGGCTCTGCTGGGCGTTGTTCCAGTCGATGGAGCTGATGCTGCCCTTCCACGTCTGGTCGCTGACCCGGGAACGGATGACAACCGCCGTGCCCTCGGTCAGCACGCTGGCGTTGTTTTCATTCACATAGCCCTTGATGCGGAAGCCGCCCGTCTCCACGATGGTCATGAACGGCAGGGCGTTGCCGGAGTTGTCCGTGCCGCCGTCCGGGTTCAGGGACTGCACCTCGCCGTCCACCGGGGACTTGACGGTGCTGTCGGCGGTGTTGGCCTTCAGCTTCTCAATGTCCTTTTTCTTGGTGGCGATGTTGGCCTTCGTCTCCAGCACCTTCACGTTCTGCTCCCGCAGATCCAGGGCGTACTGCCGCTTGGTGGCGTCGTCATAGGTGCTGTCCATCAGCTTCTGTATACGCTCCAGCTCCGCCTGCTGGTCCTCCAGCGTGGCGTTCAGCTGCTCCAGCTCCAGCTGGGCCATCTCCAGGTCGGTGCGGATCTGGCTGAGATCATAGGTCAGCAGCACGTCGCCCTTTTTCACGCTGTCGCCCACCTTCACCTTGATGGTGTCGATGGTCATGGCGTCGTTTTTCTTGATGGTCGTCTCGCCCAGCGGGCTGACGATGCCTGCGAACCGGTCCGCCAGACCTACGGACCCCAGCCCGCAGATCATAGACACCGACTGCACGGAGGCCTCGCCCTCCGCTGCGCCGCAGCCGGACACACAGCCCAGCAGCATCACCAGCGCCAGTACAAAAGCCGCTTTTTTCATGTTGTGTTCTCCTTTTTCCTTCCCGCGCGCCTGCGGGATGATTTGCCTATTTACTTAGACGGCAGAAATTGTCATTCCGTTCCGCCGCTGCCCCCGACAATATCATATCATGCGCCTGGCCCTCAAAATGTGAACAAATCGTGAACACACGCTTAAGACCTTACTAAGGTTCCGTATCAAAACGGTGGCAAAACGCCCCGCGGAATATTGACAGCGTGCGGGGGAGTGTCCTATTATTATGGTGTGCCGTGTCCATCCCGGACATCTTACCGGTGTACGGGCGCCTTTCGGCGGACACGGCCCGCGTACGATACCACCGGCAGGAGGTTTTGCCATGAACAAAAAACGTATCCGCCAGATGGACCTGGCCCTGCGCCGCCGCCTTTCCGACCGTCCCGCCGCGGACTATTTTGCCCCCGGGAACGCCCTGCTCCGCGCCATTGAGACCGAGGGCTATATGCAGCGCTTCACCGGGCTGTTCAACGGCACGCGCCTCCGCTGCGCCGACGTGCTGTCCCTCTGCCGCCCGGAGCTGGAGACGCTGTGCCCCGGCGAACCGTCCGAGGGCTGGCTGGCCTATGCCTACGACTATGCCCGCCGCCTGCTCTACCCGGAAAAGACCGATGCGGAGCCCTTCGCCCCCGGTGCGGTGTTCCTGCTGTCGGTGCTGCAGGTGCTGTTTGCCGCCGAGGCGGAGCTGCTGCCCCACGACCCGGCCTGGACCTTCGATTTCCTGACCGATGATGAGCTGGCCGGCAGTCCCTGTGCCCCATCCTATCAGCGCTTCCTGCGCCTGTGGAGGCGGGAGTTCGTCTATGAGCTGATGCGTCTGGGCCTGGAGGTCACGCCCTACCGCACCCTTGAGCATATCGCCGGTGTCCACCACATCGCCGTCACCGCCGCCCGCGCCCTGCGGAAAAGCGGCGTGGCCGTGGACGTGGCCCTGGTCTCCGGCGCCGCCGCCGGCCACGATCTGGGCAAGTTCGGCTGCCGCCCCGGCGAGCGCGTGCCCTACCTGCACTATTTCTACACCGACCAGTGGTTCCGCCGCCGCCGGATGACCGATATCGGCCACGTGGCCGCCAACCACTCCGTCTGGGATCTGGAGCCCGACTACCTCTCCGTGGAGGCGCTGCTGCTGATCTACGCCGACTTCCGCGTCAAGCAGCTCCACGATGCGCAGGGCCGGGAGATCACCCGTATCTCCACCCTGGCTCAGGCCTTTCAGGTGATCCTGGATAAGCTGGATGACGTGGACGGCGAGAAGCAGAAGCGCTATACCCGGGTCTACGCCCGGCTGGAGGACTTTGAGCAGTTCATGGTCAGCCGCGGCGTGGATGTCACCATGTCCGGCGGCGATACGCCCCCGCTGCCGGAGAAGCACACCGCCCTCATGACCGATGACGAGGCCCTCCGCGCCCTGACGCTCCGCTGCGTGGGCCACAATATGGAGCTGATGCATCGCCTCACCGACCAGCGCAGCTTCGCCCGTCTGCTGGAGGAGGCCCGCGGCGAGACGGATTGGCGCCGTCTCCGCGCTTATCTGGCGGTGATGGAGTCCTACTCCCTCTATCTGCATATCCCACAGAAGGTCCAGACCCTGACATTCCTCTACGAGCTGCTGATGCACCGCGAGGGCGATATCCGCCGTCAGGCGGCGGCGCTGCTGGGCGAGATCATCGCCGGCTTCCACGCCGGCTACGCCAAGGAGCGCCCCGCCGACATCCGCCCGGACCCCCGGGCCATCACCGACGTGGACCAGTGGAGGCTCTATCTGGACAAGATACTGTATCCCGACCATAAGCTCATGCCCCAGCACCGCCGCTGGATCGGCTATACCCTGAAATTCGCCGTCGGCTCCCTGCTGAGCCACTGCCCCGGCCGGGAGGAGCGCTTCCTGGCCCCGGTGTTCGCCTACTACCGCAGGCCGGAGGATCTGGACGACTACACCGCCTTCCAGCTGCTGGATACCGCCGCCGCTCTGCCGGATACGGCCTATACGGCCAGCCGCGCCCGGCAGATGACGGCCTTCGCCGCCGCCCTGTCCCTGCGTAAGGACCTGACCATCCGCATGGCCGCCGTGCTGCTGCTGGACCGTCTCGCCCGCCTGTACCCGGAGGACGGCCGCGCGCTGGAGGCCGTGACCGCCGTCCCCGACGGCGACAGCGGCACCCTGCGCTATCTCAAGCAGGATGTGCTCTCTCAGGGCGCGCCCCTTCTTCTGCCGGAGGACGTGGTCTCCGAGATCTTCCTGGACAACCTGAAGACCGCCACCCCCTGGATCACCAAGCAGGGCAACCTGCGCCTGCTGACGGACTTTGCCCGCAGCGGCAAAAGCCCCGCCCTCCATATCGCCACCCACCTGTCCAATCTCATCAAGGTCAGCGACCGCGTCACCGTCCGCCACAGCGCCGGCAACGCCCTGCTGGCCCTGGCGCCCCGACTGACGGCCGACCAGCGCAACGAGGTGGCGGTGGAGCTGTGCCGCGGCCTGGAGCTGGGCCAGCAGGAGTTCACCAAGTATATCCCCGACTACCTGGGCCGTTTTGCCCTGTGGCTGCCCCCGGCGGAGCTGGATGAGGTGCTGGACGACCTTCGCGTGAACCTCAGCTCCTCCGACAGCCGCGTTACCGCCTCCGTGCTGGATACCGTGGGCGTCATCTATGAGGCGTACGATGCCTATCGCTCCCGCTTCCCGGAGACGGACGACGCCTACCGCCGCCGCCGTGAACGGCTGCTGGGCCTGCTGATGCGGGGCCTCAGCGGCATTGACGGCGCCACCCGGCAGGAGGCCCTGTTCGTGTTGGGCCGCCGGGTCTTCGGCTCCGGAGAGCTGGGCCGCCACGAAAAGCGCCGCGCCTTTATGCTCACCCAGCGCAAGCTGCTCTCCGCCCAGGACGAATTCCCCGGCGAGGGCCTGACGTTCTACTACCGGGCCGCCATGCTGGGCAAGCTCTACCGCTTCATCACCGAGGAGCGCCTGTTCCACAAGGGCTTTGACTTCGGCGCGCCCCGCCCCGTGGCCTTCTTCCCCGGCACCTTCGACCCCTTCACCCTGTCCCACAAGGGCATCGTCCGGGCCATCCGCGACCAGGGCTTCGAGGTCCTGCTGGCCATTGACGAGTTCTCCTGGTCCAAAAAGACCCAGCCCTACCGCCTGCGCCGGCGCATCGCCGCCATGGCCGTGGCCGACGTGTTCCACGTCAGCATTTTTCCGGAGGACTTCCCGGTGAACATCGCCAACCCGGAGAACCTCCACGAGCTGCGCGCCGCCTTCCCGGGCCGCAGTGTGTCCATCGTGGTGGGCAGCGACGTGGTGCTCCACGCCTCGTCCTACAAAAAGTCCGTCACGCCGGACTCCATCCACACCTTCGACCACGTGGTCTTCCGCCGCACCGAGCCGGACGCCGAGCCGGCGGATTACAGCTGCATCACCGGCAAGGTGCTGGAGCTGACGCTCCCGCCCCAGCTGGAGGAGATCAGCTCCACCCGCATCCGCGAGGCGGTGGATGCCAACCGCGACATCTCCAACCTCATCGATCCCACGGTGCAGGAGTTCATCTATCGCCGCGGCCTGTACCTCCGCGAGCCCCAGGACAAGCCCGTTCTCCGCACCGAGGACCTGAGCTTCCTGCCCGCCTCGCCGGAGACGGCGGAGAAATTCCTCCGCACCATGCTCTCCGTGCCCACCGCCGCGGCGCTGCGGGCGCAGATCGAGAGCCGCGGCGACGACGTGATGGTCTGCCGGGACACCGACGGCACCATTCTGGGCGCGGCCAGCTACGCCTGCCTGGACTCCGCCCGCCTCTTCGCCCGCCTGGGCGACCCGGCCCTCTCCGGTCTGGTTCGCCAGAACGCCGGCGGCCGCACCCTGCTCATCAGCGGGCTGTTCGTGCCCCGGGGCGAGCGCCAGAGCGACCTCTGCCAGCTGCTCATCACCGAGGTGCTGACCCTGGCTCTCAGCCGTGAGTTCACCTATGCCCTCTACCTTCCCCTGGAGGGCGCCGTCTCCGGCTACGGCCGCCAGCTGCTGACGCTCCAGGGCTTCGTCCCGGCTGGTGACAGCACGGACGCCCTGGCCGTGGATATGCGCTGCCCCATCGTCCTCAGCCGCAACGTGGACACCGCGGTGAAGGCGCCCTTCAGTTCCTCGCCCCGGGTGCTTGCCGCCATCGCCGCCGCCCACCGCCGCCTGCAGGCGGCGCTGACAAAGCTGCAGCCCGGATCTCTGGTGCTCAGCCTGTCCGCCGGCGTCATCTACCACCGGCTGCTCCAGCGTATCACCGGCCGCAACGGCGTCCCCGCGGAGCCCACCACGCCCCGCGTCCTCGGCCCGGATATCTGCGTCCCCTACGGCAAGATCCTCCGCGGCGTGGCCGTGCCCAACACCGTCACCAAGACCCTGCGTACCGACAAGGTCTACGAGCCGGACCTCAGCACCTATTCCATCGAAGCCTACCCGGACTACTCGCCCCTGCCCGACCAGGTCCGCACCATCCACGCCTTTGCCCGCCCCGTCATTCTCGTGGACGATATGCTCCACGACGGCAAGCGTATCCGCCGCCTGGCCCCGCTGCTCGCCGAGACGAACACCCCCGTGGACCAGGTGCTGGTGGGCTACCTCACCGGCATGGGCCGCGACCTCATGGAGCAGCTGGGCTACGACGTGGACGCCATCTACTACCTGCCCAACCTGCGCCTGCGCTTCGTCGAGTCCACGCTCTATCCCTTCATCGGCGGCGATACCGTCCGCCGCAGCGAGGCCCTGCCCGGCGGCCTTCAGCCCGCCGTCAACCGCATCCTGCCCTACGCCGCCCCCGAATACACCGGCATGGACGACGAGACCGCCTGGGAGCTCTCCCTCTGCTGCCTCGAAAACGCCCGCGACATTCTTCTGGCCCTTGAAACGGAATTCCGTTCCCTCTACGCCCGCAACCTCACCCTCAGCCGTCTCGGCGAAGCGGTCATCCTGCCCCTCTGTCCCGACAAGGGCGGCTGCATGACCTACGATCTCTCCCGCGCCGCCAGCACGTATTTGGAGGGAGATATAGAGCTCCTCAAACGCATGCGCCCCAGATAAAGGCACATCTTTTGCGCCAATACTTCGTTGCGTCGGCTTGACGTACACACGGTACGCCTGCGCCTCCGCGCCTCGTCTTGACACAAAATCTGAACCTTTATCAAGACTATGCGGCGTCGCCTCGTCATCGGCAGGACGCAAAATCCATCGCTTTTACGGGCATGACGTGTGCCGTCCCGCTATCGCAGGACGCAAAATCCGGCACATTCTCTATTCCTCAAGGGGGGGGCCTGCGCCTCCGCGCCTCGTCTTGACACAAAATCTGAACCTTTATCAAGACTGTGCGGCGCCGCCTCGCCATCGGCAGGACGCAAAATCCGGCACATTCTCTGCTCCTCAGGGGGCCTGCCTTGGCGTGAAATTTGCGCGTCAGCACCCCGCCGGAGGCAAAAAGATAGAAACAGGAGAAGCTACTATGATCGATCTCAACGATACCGCCCTGCCGCGCATCCCGTCTAAGTGCCGCGTCACCCTGCTGGCTCTGGGCGATGTGGGCAGCACGCTGCTGACGGGCCTGCGGCTCATGGGCGGCGACGTGATAGGCTCCGTCGGCATCTGCGACGTGCGCCCCGGCGTCTCCGAGCGCTGGGAGTTCGAGCTGAACCAGATACAGTCCCCGGACGGTGCGGCGCTGCCCCCGGTGGACATCATCGCGCCGGAGCAGCTGTTCGACGGCGACGTGTTCCTGTTCTGCGCCTCCCGGATGATCCCGGATACCTCCGTTACGGCGGGGGATGTCCGCATGGCCCAGTACGGCCTGAACCGGGAGCTGGTGTCCATCTACGCCCGTATGGCCCGGGACAGGCGGTACAGGGGCCTGTTCTGCGTGGTCAGCGATCCGGTGGACCCACTCTGCCGTGCCGTCCTGCGTGAAAGCGGCCTGTCCCCGGCCCAGGTCCGGGGCTTCGGTCTGGGCGTTATGCACGCCCGCGCCCTGTACTACGCCCGGAGGGACCCTCGCTTCGCGTCCTACCTTACCGAGGGCCGCGCCTTCGGCCCCCACGGCGAGGACCTGGTGCTGGCCAACTCCGTGGCGCATTACGACGACGCCCTGTCCCGCGAGCTGACGGATAAAGTCGCCCACGCCAATCTGGAGATGCGTAAGCTGGGCTACAAGCCCTATGTGGCCCCGGCCCTGTCCTCCGGCGCGCTGAGCCTGCTGGCCCTGCTGCGGGGGCAGTGGCATTATTCCTCCGTCTACGACGGCCAGGTGTTCATGGGATGCCGCAATCGTCTGACCCCCGCCGGCATCGAGACGGAGCCGCTGACCCTGCCGCCCGCCCTGCAAAAGCGTATCGACGACACCCGCGCCAAGCTGAACGCCATAGAATAACGGAGGTATCCGCCATGCTCACCGTTCTGCTCCCCGAAAACGACCGCAGCCCTGCCCTGCGGGACCTGCTGGCGCCCCTGCTGCCCCCGGGCAGCGATATCCGCGACCCCAATGACGGGCTGGACGACCTGGCCGGCCGCCGCCTGCTGTTCGCTGTGGCGCTGGATGAGGGCGGCTGCAATATGGCCTATTACCGTATGCTCTCCCGCCTGCGCCGCAGCACAGACCTGCTCTCCGACAGTATCGGCGCGTGCATCGTCACCGGCGTGGGCGAGTTCTACACCAAGGATGTGGCCCGGGACATGGTCTTTGCCGCCAACCAGGCGGGCTGCGGCTTCCTCGGCCGCCCGCTGGTGGAGGCCACCGGTTCCCTGCGGAATTTCCGCACCCAAGCCCAGATCGGCGGTACCGATGAGGTCACGGCCTTCCATGCCGCCGTGGCGGAGCTGCTCTCCCGCCTGAACGGCTGGGAAAAGCCCGCCCCCATCCGCCATGTGCTGGCTCTCCACGCCTCCCAGCGCGCCACGTCCAACACCCTGGCCCTGTGGGAGCTGGTGAAGGCCGGTCTTCCGTCGGACCTCGGCGTGCAGGAGATCTGCCTCCGCAACGGCACCATGGCCGACTGCAACGGGTGCAGCTATACCGCCTGTCTCCACTTCGGCGAGCAGGGCGGCTGCTTCTACGGCAGCCCCATGGTGGACGAGGTCTATCCCGCCGTGCGGAAATGCGACGCCCTGGTCATGCTCTGCGCCAACTATAACGACGCCCTGGCTGCCAATCTGACCGCCTGCGTCAACCGGCTCACGGCCCTGTTCCGCCAGACCCGTATGTACGACAAGCGGATCTTCGGCCTGATCGTCTCCGGCTACTCCGGCGGCGACCTGCTGGCCCGCCAGCTGATCTCCGCCCTGAACATGAACAAGTCCTTCTATCTCCCGCCCCGCTTCTCCCTGCTGGAAACGGCCAACGAGCGCGGCAGCCTTGTGAAGCTGCCGGGCATCGAGGCGCAGGCGGCGGCCTTCGCCCGGCACATCGCGGAGAGCTGAATAACCCCGCCGCAAACCGGGGAAAATACTTCCATCAATCAAAAGGAGGTGTGTTCCATGCAGGCAATGGTGTTGGAGAAGGCGTGCATCCAGTGCGGACTGTGCGCGGGGCTGTGCCCGGAGGTGTTTGCGCTGAACAGCGGCGAGCCCGCCCGGGTGACGGTGGACCCTATCCCGGACGCGCAGAAGATCGGCGTGCAGGAGGCGGCGGACAGCTGTCCCGTGGCCGCCATTCAGGTAACGGCGTAAAAATCCCCGGAAATGCCGCAAAAACCACTTTACAACGGTGATTTTCTGTGGTATCATCTCAAAGTACGCGCTAAGCGCGTCCGACCCCTGCCTTAGCCCTGCGGAGCGTTCCATCTCTCCCACGGCCCAGGCTGCGGGCGTATTTCAAGAAAGGTGGAAACACAACCATGATGCTGAAAGACCAGAAGACCTCTATCATCGAGGCCAATCGCACCCACGAGACCGACACCGGCTCCCCCGAGGTCCAGGTGGCCATTCTCACCGAGCGTATCAACCAGCTGACCGCGCACCTGAAGGTCCATCCCCATGACTTCCACAGCCGCCGCGGTATGCAGATGATGATCGGTAAGCGCCGTCGTCTGCTGGACTATCTGGCTAAGAAGGACATCGAGCGTTATCGTGCCCTGATCGCCAAGCTGGGTCTGCGTAAGTAAGTTGAAACAGGGTGATGTGCGCTTGCGCATCACCCTTCTTTCACATTCTGCGCCGTGTACAAATTGACCATTAGCAGTTGAAAATGCGCCGAAATTCAGGGTTTCGGAGCGTTTTCAAGTGCTAACGGCGATAGGTCGCGGGCAGAATGCCATTTCACAAAAAAGGAGAAACGATATGTCAACGATCATCACCAAGCGCCAGTTCCCCCACTATCACAAATACACCATGGACCTGGCCGGCCGTCCCCTGACGTTGGAGGTCGGCAAGCTGGCCGAGCTGGCCAACGCCGCCGTCATGGTGGGCTATGGCGACACCCGCGTCCTCTGCTGCGTCACCGCCGCCCCCCGTCCCCGCGACGGCATCGACTTCTTCCCCCTGTCCGTGGACTTCGAGGAGAAGATGTACGCCGTGGGCCGCATCCCCGGCAGCTTCAACCGCCGCGAGGGCCGTCCCGGCGAGAAGGGCATCCTGACCTCCCGCGTCATCGACCGCCCCATCCGCCCCCTGTTCCCCTATGACTTCCGCAACGACGTGTCCGTCATGTGCACCGTCATGGCCGTGGACCACGACTGCTCCCCCGAGATCGCCGCGCTGATCGGCACCTCCGCCGCTCTGGCCATCTCCGACATTCCCTGGAACGGCCCTGTGGCCGCCCTGAAGGTGGGCCTGGTGGACGGCAAGCTGGTCTTCAACCCCGACAGCGAGCAGCGCAAGGTCAGCGATCTGGACGTGACCGTGGTCTCCACCGGCAAGAAGGTCGTCATGATCGAGGCCGGCGCCAACGAGGTCCCCAACGATGTGATGTTCGAGGCCATCAAGCAGGCCCACGAGGAGAACCAGAAGCAGATCGCCCTCATCAATCAGATGGTGGCCGAGATCGGCAAGCCCAAGTTCGAGTACCCCCACGCCGACTTCAACTACGAGCTGTTCAACAAGATCACCGCCGACTTCATGGACGAGGCCAAGGCCGCCATGGACACCGACGACAAGAACGTTCGCGAGCAGCGCTGGAACGCCATGATCGAGAAGTGGCACGAGAAGTACCTGGAAGAGTACCCCAACATGGACCAGTACCTGGAGGAGATCACCTACAAGTTCCAGAAGATGATCGTCAAGAAGTGGCTGCTGGAGGGTCACCGTGTGGATGGCCGCCAGAAGAACGAGATCCGTCCCCTGGACGCCGAGGTGGGCGTGCTGCCCCGGGTCCACGGCTCCGGCCTGTTCACCCGCGGTCAGACGCAGGTGCTGTCCGTCTGCACGCTGGATACCCTCTCCGCCAACCAGAAGCTGGACACCATCTGGGAGGAGACCGAGAAGCGCTACATGCACCACTACAACTTCCCCGGCTACTCCGTCGGTGAGGCCAAGCCCGCCCGCAGCCCCGGCCGCCGCGAGATCGGCCACGGCGCGCTGGCCGAGCGCGCCCTGCTGCCCGTCATTCCTCCCGTGGAGGAGTTCCCCTACGCCATCCGCGTGGTCAGCGAGGTCGTGTCCTCCAACGGCTCCACGTCCCAGGGCTCCATCTGCGGCAGCACCCTGGCCCTCATGGACGCCGGCGTGCCCATCAAGGCCCCTGTGGCCGGCATTTCCTGCGGCCTGATCCAGGATGACGACGGCTCCTTCACCACCTTCATCGACATCCAGGGCGTGGAGGACTTCCACGGCGAGATGGACTTCAAGGTGGCCGGCACCAAGAAGGGCATCACCGCCATCCAGATGGACCTGAAGAACGACGGTCTGACCATGGAGATCATCAAGAACGCGCTGGACATCACCTATGACGCCCGCTGCCAGATCCTGGACCAGGTCATGCTGCCCTGCATCGCCCAGCCCCGCGCCGAGGTCAGCAAGTACGCCCCCAAGATGGTCACCATGCACATCGACCCGGATAAGATCCGCGACGTCATCGGCAAGGGCGGCTCCGTCATCCAGAAGATCGTGGCCGAGTCCGGTGCCAAGATCGACATCGACGACGACGGCACCATCCACATCGCCTCCCCCGATGCCGAGAGCTGCGAAAAGGCCAAGAAGTGCATCGACGACATCGTCTTCGTGCCCGAGGTGGGCCAGCTGTACTACGGCCGCGTCGTGCGCCTGATGACCTTCGGCGCCTTCGTGGAGCTGGCCCCCGGCAAGGACGGTTTGGTCCATATCTCCAAGCTGGCCGACAAGCGCATCGAGAAGGTGGAGGACGCCTGCAAGATCGGCGACATGATGTGGGTCAAGGTCACCGAGATCGACGAGAAGGGCCGCGTGAACCTGAGCCACAAGGACGCCATGAAGGAGATCGCCGCCAAGGAAGCCGCCGGCGAGCCCATCAAGTAAAGCATCGTTTTTTATATCCCCCGGTCCGCCGGGGGATATTTCTTTTTCCCGCCGCCTGTGGTATACTGAGAAAAACACCCTGCAAGGAGGTCCCGCCTATGTCCGACACCATCGCCGCCATCGCCACGCCCGGACAGCCCAGCGCCATCGGTATCCTGCGCCTGTCCGGCCCGGATACCTGTGCCGCGCTGGACGCGGTGTTCCGCGCCAAAAACGGCAGGCCCGCCGCGCAGCAGCGCCCCCGCGCCATGGTGCTGGGCGAGCTGCTGGACGAGACGGGGCAGGTCATCGACAGCGTGCTGTGCGTCCATTTCCCCGCGCCCCACAGCTATACCGGAGAGGACTGCGCCGAGCTCCACTGCCACGGCAGCCCCATCGTGCTGGACACGGGCCTCCGCGCCCTGTTTGCCTCCGGCTGCCGCCAGGCCGGTCCCGGCGAGTTTACCAAGCGGGCCTTTCTCAACGGGCAGCTGGACCTGCTCCAGGCGGAGTCCGTGGCGGACCTGATCGACGCCGAGACGGCCCAGCAGGCCCACAACGCCGTCTGCCAGCTGGACGGCGCGCTGAGCCGCACCGTGGCGCGTATCTACGACGGCCTCATGGACATGGCCGCCCGGTTCTACGCCGTGGTAGACTATCCGGACGAGGACATCGAGGATCTCCAACGCGAGCAGATGCTGGACACCCTGCGCCGGGCCCAGAACGATCTGGAAGCGCTGGTGGCCGGGTTTTCCCGCGGCCGTTTGCTGAAGCTGGGCGTGCCCACGGTGCTGCTGGGCAAGCCTAACGCCGGCAAATCCTCTCTGCTGAACGCCCTCCTGGGCTATGACCGGGCTATCGTCACCGACATCGCCGGCACCACCCGCGACACGGTGGAGGAAAAGGTCACCGTGGGCGGCGTGCTCCTGCGGCTCATCGACACGGCGGGCATCCGCGACGGCGGCGACGCCGTGGAGACCATGGGTGTGGAGCGCAGCCGCGCCGCCGCGAAGCAGGCATCTCTGGCCCTGCTGGTGCTGGACGGCTCCCGGGAGCTGACGGCGGAGGACGAGGCCGCCATCGCCCTGGCTAACACCGTCCCCCACCTGATCGTGGCCGTCAATAAATCCGACCTGCCCAGGGCGCTGGACGTCGGCGCCCTGGCGGACCGCTTCGACAACGTGCTGTCCGTCTCCGCCGCCACCGGCGCGGGACTGGACACGCTGACCGACGCCATCGCGGCGCAGTTCCCGTCGGGCGAGACTGCCGGCGGCGCGCTGCTGACCAACGCCCGTCAGGCCGACGCCGCCAACCGCGCCCTCTCCGCCGTGGCCGAGGCCCGCGGCGCCCTCCGTATCGGCATGACCCCCGACGTGGTGCTCACCGACTGCGAGGCGGCACTGGCCGCGCTGGGTGAGCTGAACGGCAAACAGGTCCGCGACGACCTGGTGGACACCATCTTCTCCCGCTTCTGCGTGGGGAAATAGGCGATAGACACCTGTATTTCTGCTACCATCGATTGACAAGGGCAGACACGGTTTTGACGGGCAGAAATGCGCCCATAC
>OIYH01000848.1_pt1 | contig 19842 bp, 18 predicted proteins | sample 1587911 | NCBI WGS metagenome assembly OIYH01 (sample SAMN03283252) | human gut metagenome | biome: human-associated habitat; material: feces | host: Homo sapiens | place: USA | collected 2013
CCCTTGCAACAAGGGGCGCCAAAGGGTTTAAATTATTCTTTTTCTTTCTGTTCTTCCCGGGGCAAAATGTCCTCTCGGGCAGGGGTGAAGAATTCCAGCCAGCGGGTATCCCGATAGACCTTGCAAAAGGCGTGGGGTACATTGCCGGGCACCTGGACGATGTCGCCGGCGTGCATACGGCGCACTTCGTCACCCACCTGCATATCAATCTCGCCCTCCAGTAGGTAATCCACCTGGGTGTGGGGATGGCTGTGGGGCGGCTGGGCAGTGCCGGCCTTGCACTCCATTAAGACGAACATATAGTTTTTGTCGCTGCACAGCAGCTTGCGCCGGGCGGTGGGCATCAGCTGCTCCCAGGGCAGATCCCGGTACGGGTTCAGTTGCATAGGAATATCCCCTTTTCGTTAGGATAACTTCACTATACACCCGGGCAGGCATTTATGCAAGAAAAAAGGTGTTGACTTTAACGCTTTTATGTGCTAAACTAAAATCATCATAAATTTACCGAGAAAAGGGGTTATTACAATGAATAAGGTTGTGAAGAAGATCGCTGCCGTGGCGCTGTCCGGGCTGCTGGTGGCTTCTGTATTTGCCGGTTGTTCCGGCGGCAGTGCCAAGAACACTTATACCGTAGGTATCTGCCAGTCCATGCAGCATCCGGCACTGGACAAGGCTACCGAGGGCTTTAAGAAGGCGCTGACGGACAAGCTGGGTGACAAGGTGACTTTCAAAGAGCAGAACGCCGCCGGCGATTCCACCCTGTGCTCCACCATTGTGAACCAGTATGTGTCTCAGAATGTGGACCTGATCATGGCCAACGCTACGGACGCACTGGTGGCTGCCCGCACGGCAACCAACACCATTCCGATTGTGGGTACCTCCGTTACCAGCTACGGCGTGGCTCTGAGTCTGAAGGACGAGACTGCCACCAAGACCGGGATCAATGTGACCGGTACCGCCGACCTGGCGCCGCTGGATAAGCAGGCCGCCATGGTTAAAGAGTGGGTGCCGAATGCCAAGAAAGTGGGCATTCTGTACTGCTCTGCGGAGAAAAACTCCAAGTACCAGGCTACCGTTGTGGGCGCAAAGCTGAAGGAAATGGGCCTGGAAGTGAAGGAATACACCGCTGCGGACTCTAACGAGATCGCTTCTGTGACCAAGCTGGCTTGCCAGAACAGCGATGTACTGTATGTTCCCACAGACAACACCATGGCCTCCAGCGCCAAGACCATTGACAACATTGCAAAGCCTGCCGGCGTACCCATTATTGCCGGTGAGGAGGGCATTTGCTCCGGCTGCGGTATAGCCACTCTGTCTATTAGCTATTACGACATCGGCTACAAGGCCGGCGAAATGGCTTATGACATTTTAGTTAACGGCAAAGACCCGGCAACCATGGACATTGAGTTTGTGCCGGAAAACAAGTTGACAAAGGAATATGATGCCGCCCGCTGCAAGGCACTGGGCGTGAAGGTGGTAGACGGCTACAAGGCAATCGAAGGTTAAACATTGCTACGATGCCGGGCAGCAGAAATGCTGCCCGGTTTTTTGTGTGGTTGATTAGCGTGTGGTTCGGTGGTGGAGAGATTGGTGTCCTCTACTTGATTTTTTACGGCGGATTTGGTAAGATAGGACTACGCTTTGCGAATTTAGCACTTTAAATTGAAGGAGATTGTGCAATGAGCGGATTTTTAGCTTCTTTGCCCGGTGCTTGTGCCCAGGGTATCATCTGGGGTATCATGGCAGTGGGCGTGTATTTGACTTTTAAGGTTCTTGATTTGGCCGACTTGACGGTGGACGGCAGCTTTGGCACCGGCGGCGCCGTGCTGGTGGTGTGTACCATTGCAGGGATGAACATTTGGCTGGCCATGCTGCTGGCGTTCTTGGCCGGGTGTATTGCCGGACTGGTTACCGGTATTTTGCATACCAAGTTTGGCATACCGGCAATCTTGGCAGGTATTTTGACCCAGCTGGCGCTGTATTCCGTAAACCTGCGGATTATGAGCGGTCGTGCCAATGTGGCGCTGAATATTGATGAATACGGGATTTTGGTATCCCTGCGGTATATTCCTAAATCCATTCTCGTCGGCGGTGCTTTTGCGCTGGTGATCATTGGGCTGCTGTACTGGTTCTTCGGCACGGAGTTGGGCGCCGGCGTGCGCGCCACCGGGTGCAATGAGGCCATGGCTCGCGCCAACGGCATCAACACCGGGTTCAACAAGGTGCTGGGACTGGTGCTCTCCAACGGCATTGTGGCATTGTCCGGCGGTCTGCTGGCCCAGTATCAGGGCTTTGCGGACATTAACATGGGCCGCGGCGCTATCGTTATCGGCCTGGCGGCCGTGATCATCGGCGATGTGATCTTTGGCAAGCTGTTCAAGAACTTTGCTCTGCGCCTGCTGGCAGCGGTGCTGGGCGGCGTGATCTACTATATTGTCATTCAGTTGGTGCTGCAAATGGGTCTGAACGCCAACGACCTGAAGCTGTTCTCCGCTTTGGTGGTGGCGCTGTTCCTGGGCGTGCCGTACTGGAAAGGGCAGCTGAGCGCCAAGCATGTAAAGACGAATAAGGGGGGCAAGGACAATGCTTAAAATCACAGGTGTACAAAAGACATTTAACCCCGGTACCATCAATGAGAAAAAGGCCCTTTGCGGCATTGATCTGACCTTGAACGAGGGCGATTTTGTAACGGTGATCGGCGGCAACGGCGCCGGCAAATCCACGATGCTGAATATGATCGCCGGTGTGTACCCGGTGGACTGCGGTTCCATTGTGATCGACGGCAAGGATGTGACCAAGCTGCCGGAATACAAGCGCGCCAAGTTCATCGGCCGTGTGTTCCAGGACCCCATGACCGGCACTGCTGCGGATATGCAGATCGCCGAGAATTTGGCCATCGCCGCTCGCCGTGGCAAGGGGCGAACCCTGCGTTCCGGCGTCAGTAAAAAAGAAAAGGTTCAGTATGCAGAGATGCTTAAGGAGCTGGATCTGGGGCTGGATACCCGCCTGACCTCCAAGGTGGGCCTGCTCAGCGGTGGTCAGCGCCAGGCAGTGACCCTGTTGATGGCCACTTTGAAGAAGCCGAAGGTGCTGCTGCTGGATGAGCACACGGCAGCGCTGGATCCTAAGACCGCCAAGAAGGTGTTGGATCTGACGGAGAAGATCGTGGCCCGAGATCATCTGACTACCATTATGATTACCCACAATATGAAGGACGCCATTGCCATCGGCAACCGGCTGATTATGATGAACGAGGGTAAGATCATCTATGATGTAAGCGGTGAGGAGAAGAAGAAACTGACCACCAAGGATCTGCTGGATAAGTTTAAGGTTACCTCCGGTGAGGAGTTTGATAACGACCGGGTGCTGCTCTCTACCGAGGCGGGGGAGTAAGTCCATCAAGCAAAACAAAAGACGGAACCATGTAGAGTGGTTCCGTCTTTTTTGCGCTTTTTACAGGGTGACACCCGGCGGCGATTGTCTATATCCGGTTCTCGTTGCCCGGCACACAGTCTTACTATACCACGCGCATACCGGCCGGACTTCAGAAAAACCGCCGTGTTTATTAGAAATACTGCGATTTTCGCCCCACCGCCGGTAAAATAAAAAGCAGCCCTGGGGCTGCTTTTTGCCATGCATTATATATTATAGGTCATTAGGGTTTGGATGAAGTGGGTATCCAGGAAATTACGCTGGTAGCCGGTGGAGAAGCCCTGGTTCTCCAGCGCGTCTACCAAGCGGCGGGAGAAGGTGTCGTACACCAGGACAAACTGCTTTTCGTCCGCCAGGTCCTGGGCCTCGGACGCCAGCTGCAAAAGCTCCTGCTTTTGGGCGGCGGCGTTGCCAAAGAGCGTGAGCACCTGCACCGGCTTTTCCCTGGGGATCATCACGCCCACGATATTGCGGGTTACATTCCGGTGAGATTGGATCCGCCGGAAACGGTCGCCGGAGAGCAAGGACAGGGCGCCATTGGACGGAGAGCGGTACTCCGGTGCGTTCTTGGGCAGCAGCACGCCTACCGCGTGAGCCGGATCGCTGACCAGCACGGTGCCGGTTTGGATCCAGCGGGGCAGGTTGTGCTCCATATAGCGGGTGATGAATTTTTCCCGCTTGTCCCGATCCGGACAATAATACATCATCAGCGGGTGCGACAGCAGCGACGCCCCTAAGAACTCCACCAGCGGTGCTTGTTCTTTTTTATTCCATTGGGACAGCTCCATTTTTCCTCACCCTTTCTTATGCTTTCGTCTTTTGACTATGCTGCCGGCGCAGTTTGCGCACCACCAGCAGGAACATCACCACGCTCATGGCGGTGCACACCAGGTCGGCCACGGCCTGGGACCAGATAATGCCATCCAGACCAACCGTCTTATTCATTATAATCAACAGCGGGAAATAAATCAATCCCTGTCGGCTGAGGGACAAGATCATACTTTGGGCGCCCTTGCCCATGCCCTGGAATGAGAAGTTCAGCACGAACATACAGCCGATCACCGGGCCGGAGATCATCAAGGCACGCAGCATTTTGACCCCATAGTCGATTACAGCCGGGTCGTCGATAAACACGCTGACCACCTGGCGGGTAAAGATAAAGTATATTACGGTGATTACTGTGCCCAGCACAATGTTGCAAACGCAGGAAAAGCGAATGCTGTGGCGCATACGGTCCAGTTTGTTTGCCCCGTAGCAGTAGCCCACCAGCGGCTGCACGCCCTGCGCCAGTCCCAGCTGCAGCATCACCACCAGCATATTGGCCTTCATGGTAATGCCCATGGCTGCTACCGCGTTGTCGCCGTACGCCTGCAAGAAGACATTGATCAGCATGTTGGAAATGCTCATCAGCAAACTGTTAATGGCGGCAGGCAGTCCAACGGTAATGACTCCGCGGGCAATGCCGCCCCGCACCCGATAGCGGCCGGGGCTGATGGATAAAATGGACTTGCCCCGCAAAAAGTAAATCAGGAAAAATACCACGCTGACCACATTGCCGATGACGGTGGCAATGGCAGCGCCGGCTACGCCCTGACCGGTGCCAAAGGGCATGGCCAGACCAAAGAGCTTGTCGCCCTTGTTCAAAATAAAGATCGGGTCCAGCACAATATTGACCACCTGACCGATAATGCTGCCGATCATAGATACCCTCGCGGCGCCCTCGCCCCGCACCAGGTTGCCCAGCATCACGGAGGACACAATAAAGGGAGAGCCGATGGCCACATACTTCAGATAATCGGCGGCGTAGGCAAAGGTGGCGTCCGACGCGCCCACTGCGTACAGTACCGGCTTGCGGAACACCAAAAACAGCACGGTCATCACCAGCCCAACGCCAATGGCACTGTAAACGCAAAAGCTGCTGATGGTCTTGACCCTCTCTGTCTTTCCCTCGCCCAGAGAGCGGCTGACAAAGGCGCAGCCGCCTACACCGAACAGGTTGCCGCAGGCGATAAACAGCAAAAACAGCGGCATGGTCACCGACACGGCGGCCACCATATTGGCGTTGCCGGTCTGACCCACAAAGAATGTGTCTGCCAGGTTATAAACGATATTTACCAGCATGCCCATCATGCTGGGCAGCGCCAAAGTGCGCACGGCCCGGGGCACGCTGTAACTTTCAAAAACTTGGGTATTGTCTTTCATTGATCTTTTATGCCTTCTTCTCATAGAGCGCGTTAGCCAAGGCTGCCATTTGAGACATGGTCAGCTGTTCGGCCCGCGCGGTGGCGCTCAGTCCTAAAGATTGGAACAGCGCCGTCAGTTCTGCCTTGGGCACACCCAGGGCGGCGTTCAAACTGTTGGCCAGGGTCTTGCGCCGCTGCAAAAAGGCGCCCTTGACCACACGGAAAAAGTAGCCCTCGTCCGTCACCTGCACCGGGGGCTGCTGCCGCCGGGTCAAGGCGATCACCGCAGAGTCTACATTGGGGCTGGGGAAAAAGCTCTCTCGCCCCACTTCAAACAAGATCTCCGCCTGCGTATAGTATTCCACCGCTGCAGACACGGCGCCGCAGTCCCGGGTGCCCAGGGGAGCGCACAGGCGCTTGGCCGCCTCCAGTTGCACCATCACCACCAGCCGTTCAATAGGCAGTTCGCTTTCCAGCAGGTGCATCAGCACCGGGGTGGTAATGTAGTAGGGTAGGTTGGCGCACACCTGCAAGCGGTCACAGCCGGCGAACTGGTCGGCAAACAGCGCCTGCAAGTCCATTTGCAGCACATCGCCGGGCACCACCTGCACATTGGGGCAGTCTGCCAGGGTCTCGGCCAGCACATCCGGCAGGCGGCGGTCCAGCTCCACGGCGGCTACTCGACCGCATACGGCAGACAGCTCTTTGGTGAGCACACCGATGCCCGGCCCGATCTCCAGCACGCCGGTATGGTCGTCCGCTTCCAGTGCCGCTGCCATACGGGGACACACGGAGGGGTCGATCAAAAAGTTCTGCCCCAGCGCTTTGGAAAAAGTGAAGCCGTGACGGGTTAATATTCTCTTTATTGTATTATAATCATATAAATCCATACAACCGCTCCTCTAACGGTTGCCTATTCTACCACACTTCGGCAGAATTTACAATAATATGCTTGACTTTTTGTGCAAGTGTGCTAAAATACATCATAAGCCGCCTAACGATAGGCGGCTAAATGAATAAAAAGGAAGTGCCTGCATGGAGCTGAAACCCTGTCATCGCCGTCCGCTGCGACCGGATGAGATCGGTCCTCGGGTGATGGAACTCTCTAAATATTTGCGCAAGAATTTTAATGCCGCCGTAGCGGAGCAGGGCCTGTTTTCCGGCCAGCAGGATATATTGCTGCTGCTGATTCGCCAGCCGGGTATGACCCTGGGCCAGCTGAGCCGTGCCCTGGGGGTGGCCAGCGCTACCGCCTCCGTGTCTGTCAAGCGCATGGAAAAGGCCGGATTTATTGAAAAGCGGGTGGACGAAAAGGACGCCCGGATTGTGCGGCTGTATCCCACTTCGGTTGCGGAGGACGCGCCGAAAAAGATTCACCAAAAAATGAACGCCATGGAGCAGGTGCTCACCGCCGGTATGAGTGAGGAACAGGTACTGACGCTGGCCGGCCTGTTGGAGCGTGCATTGCAAAATGTGGGCAAAGAAAACCCGTAAGTGTGAAAGATAGAGAAGAAAACGGAAAGGAGAACCGAATGTTAAAGAAGTTATCCAAATATATGAAAGGGCTGTGGGGACTGGCAGCCATCAGCGCCGCCGGTATGATTGTAGAGGCCATCTGCGAGCTGGCCCTGCCGTCCCTTGCCAACAGCATTTATCAAAAGGTGGACACCGCCGCCTCGCCGGAGAGCGTGCGTACTGCGGTGATCCTCAGCGGCTTGGCCATGCTGGCGCTGGCACTATTAGGCCTTTTTGGCGGCGTGGTGACCATGAAGACTTCCGCCAATGTGAGCCAGCGGTTTGCCTACCGGCTGCGAGGGGATATGTACCGCAAGATCAGCCATTTTTCCTTTAAGAACATTGACCAGTTCTCTACTGCGTCGCTGACTACCCGTATGACCAACGATGTGACCACCTTGCAAAATGTGGTGATGATGTGCCTGCGGATTTTAGTGCGTGTGCCTGCGTTGGCGGTGGTGGCCGCCTGCTTTGCGGTGTCCATCAATCCCAGAATGAGCGCTATGCTGCTGATCTTGCTGCCGATTTTGATTGTGGTGGTGGCCTGCATTTTGAAGTTCGGCTTCCCTATGTTCCAAAAAATGCAGAAGAAGATCGACAACGTAAACCGGGTGGTGCAGGAAAACCTAATCGGTATGCGTGTGGTCAAGGCCTATGTGCGGGAGGACCGGGAGAAAGACAAATTCCATGACGCCTCCGATGATTTGGCCGCCCAGGGCGCCAAGGCAGCGGGCCTGATTGTGACGGTGATGCCGGTGATGATGCTGATGCTCAACGCCGTGGTGGTCTTTGTGTATTATAAAGGCGCTTTAGAGGCCAACGCCGGCGTGATGGAAGTGGGCCAAATCTCCGTCTTTGCCTCTTATGTGATTCAAATTTTGATGAATTTGATGATGATCTCCATGATGCTGCTGCAGCTGGCTCGTGGTAAAGCCTGCGGCGACCGTGTGGTGGAGGTGCTGGATACAGAAATTGACATTACCAATCCGGAGAACCCCTATTTGCCGGAGGACCCCAAGGGGGGCGTAGAGTTCCGGGATGTGAGCTTTAAGTATAATACGGAGGGCCACGGGGACGATATTTTGGAGCATATCAGCTTTACCGCCAAGCCCGGCCAGATCATCGGTATTGTGGGTGGCACCGGCTGCGGCAAGAGCAGTTTGGTGAACTTGATCCCCCGGCTGTATGACGCCACCCAAGGGCAGGTGCTCATTGACGGAGTGGATGTGCGTAAGTACGACCTGACCGCTTTGCGGGAGATGATTGGCGTGGTGCTGCAAAAGAACGTGCTTTTTAGTGGCACCATTAAGGAGAATATCCGCTGGGGTAAGAAAGACGCCACGGACGAGGAGATTGTGGCGGCTTGTCAGGCGGCGCAGGCCCATGACTTTGTGCTGGCCCAGCCCAAGGGGTACGATACGGATTTGAGCCAGGGTGGGCTGAATTTGAGCGGCGGTCAAAAGCAGCGGCTTTGCATTGCCCGCGCCATGATCAAGCACCCGAAAATTTTGATCTTGGATGACTCCACCTCCGCCGTAGATACGGCAACGGAGGCCAAAATTCGGGAGAGCTTCTATAAAGATTTTAAGGACACCACCGTGTTTATTATTGCCCAGCGGGTCAGCTCCGTGCAGGCTGCGGACCAGATCCTGGTACTGGACGACGGCCAAATCAAGGGGATCGGTACCCATGAGCAGCTACTGGCCGACAACGAGATCTATAAGGAGATCGTAACCACACAGGCGAAAGGAGTGAGCGAATAATGCCGGGTCCCAGAAGAACGGATTTTAAGAAACCCAAGAATGCCAAAAAGACCTTTGGCCGCATTTTGCAGTATGCGGGCAAGAGCAAATTTATGTTGCTGGCGGTATTCGTGATGCTCATTGCCAGTACGGTATGCTCCGTAGGCGCCTCCTACTGGCTGAAGCCTATTTTGAACGACATTGATGCCTCCATCCGGGCAGGCAATTTTGCCACCGTGGGTGTGCAAAGCCTAATGCGTAACCTGGCCATTGTGTCGGCGCTGTATATTGGCGCGTCCCTTTGTACGTACATTCAAAGCAAGGTGATGGTCAAGATCGCCTACAAGACCACCAACCTGATCCGCAAGGAGCTGTTTGACCACATGCAGACCCTGCCCCTGCGGTTCTTTGACACCCAGACCCACGGCGAGATCATGAGCCGCTACACCAATGATGTGGATAATATTCAGATGATGCTGGAGCAGTCTATGGTGCAGCTGGTGTCCTCCGCCTTTACCTTTGTGGGCATTGTGGTGATGATGATTGCCCTGAGTCCGCCGCTGTTTTGTATTTCGCTGGTGTTTATGATTATTATGCTGGTGACGGTATCTAAGATCGGCAAAAAGAGCAAGCATTACTTTCAGGCGCAGCAGGCCAATTTGGGCCAAATGAACGGCAATATTGAGGAGTCCGTTGAGGGCATGCGGGTCATCAAGGTATTTAACCATGAGGACCAGGCCATTGCGGGCTTTGAGCAGTACAACGAGGCGTTTCGCTCTGCGGCCACCAACGCCAACTTTTACGCGGGGCTGATGGGTCCGGTGTCCAACGGAATCAACAACGCCGGTTATGCCCTGATCGCTTTGTTCGGCGGGCTGCTGGCCCTGACCGGGCGGCTGGACATTGGCACATTCTTTACTTTCCTCAGCTATGCCAAGCAATTTACGCAACCCATTAACCAGATCGCCAATCAGATGAACACGATCTTTTCCGCTCTGGCCGGTGCGGAGCGAGTGTTTGAGATGATGGACACTGCCTCTGAAGAGGACCAGGGCACCGTGACTTTGACGGTAACCGGAGCCGGGGAGGAGAAACGGTGGTACTGGCAGGACGGCGACCGCCGGGTGCCGGTGCATGGGGCTGTGGAGTTCCACCATGTGACCTTTGCCTATGTGCCGGAGAAGGTGGTGCTCCATGATATTAGCCTGTACGCCAAAGAGGGGCAGAAGATTGCATTTGTAGGCTCCACCGGCGCAGGCAAGACCACCATTACCAATCTGATCAATCGGTTTTACGATATTCAGGAGGGCACCATCACCTATGATGGTATTGACATTTACCGGATCAAAAAGGACGATTTGCGCCGTAGCTTGGCGATGGTGCTGCAAGACACCCACCTGTTTACCGGTACGGTGATGGAGAATATCCGTTACGGTCGGTTGGATGCCACCGACGAGGAATGCATTGCCGCAGCCAAGCTGGCCTCTGCCCATTCCTTTATCCGGCGGTTGCCGGAGGGCTACCAGACCATGCTCACCGGTGACGGCGGCAACCTAAGCCAGGGTCAGCGCCAGCTGCTGGCGATTGCCCGGGCGGCAGTGGCAGACCCGCCGGTGATGGTACTGGACGAGGCCACCTCCTCCATTGATACGCGCACAGAGAAGCACATTGAGCACGGTATGGATCGGCTGATGGCCGGCAAGACCACCTTTGTGATCGCCCACCGGCTCTCCACGGTGCGGGAGTCTAACGCGATTATGGTGCTGGAGGACGGCCGCATTATCGAGCGGGGCGACCACAACGCCTTGATGGCCCAGCAGGGTCGCTATTACCAGCTGTGCACCGGCAAGGCCAAGCTCAGTTAAATACAATTTCATTCGGTAGGGTGCGGTGCGATACTGCACTCGCTACGAAACAGTCCCCCGGACTGTTTCTCCCAAATGCTAACGCATTTGGAGCCTCGTGTCTCTTGCACTGCGTGCAATTCACTCATCGCACCCTACAAATATTTAACCTTTCTGCCTCCCCTGTAAGGGGAGCCTTTTTGTTTGTAAAGGCCGTGGGATTCGCTCTTGTTTTTTACATTTGTCGTGTTTCGTTAAAAATTTGGGCAAAGGGTGGAGTTCGGCTATTGGAAAACCGTGTGTCGGTGCTACAATGAGGGCAGAAAGGAAGTGGCACTATGAACAAAGTGCTGGACAAATTCTTTACCAAAGCGGACAACGGCACCGTGCGGCTGTATGATTACGATGTGACCCATTTGTGGCTGGCGGGGCTGGTGTATGCCCATATCGGCTATTGGGTGGAGAACCTGTTTCGTCTGGTGTCTAAGGGCGTTTTGGATTCCCGCAACCAGCTGCTGCCCTTCCTGTTTTGCTACACCATTGCCATGTGGGCCATGTACCTGGCTTTGGGCACCACCAATCACCCGCGCTTCTTCAGCCACCGGGTACTGGAGGGCAACACCCGCCGGGATAAAATATTGGCACGGATCTACTATTTTACTGTGGTGTTCCTGTTTGTCTTTTTCGGCGAGATCGTGGTGGGCAGCATTTTCGAGCAGGTGTCCGGCATCTCCCTGTGGGATTACAGCGGCATTCCTCTGCATGTGACCAAGTACACCAGCATTCCTACCTGCACCGCCATGAGCCTGGGCGTGGCTGTCATTATGGGCAACTTCTTTGAGGGACTGATGAAGAAAATTCAGCGTATTCCCTACCGCACCACGGTGCAGCTGGACTATGTGCTGGGGACGCTGATTTTGGCGGACTGGCTCATTATGATGGTGAGCATCAATGTGTTTAAGAAAGCGCCGGCCTACTGGTCCGTGCAGCTGTTGAGCTTCAAAGATCTGTTGGCGCTCTTTGTAAAATAACAATAAATAACCCCCTGTGTGCTTTGCTTTTTGCCACCGATTATGGTATAGTGAGTGGACAGGGGGTTTGTTATGCCGAATTTTACCAAGATAGCCATTCAGCAGTCCTTTCTGCGGCTTCTAAGCCAAAGGCCCATTACCAAGATTACGGTTAAGGATATTGTGGAGGACTGCGGTATCAACCGCAATTCGTTCTACTACCATTTTCAGGACCTGCCCCAACTGCTGGAAACGGTGATCATAGAAAGCGCAGACGAGATCATCTCCCGCATACCGGAGAGCTTTTCTCTGGAAGAGGGACTGACGACGGTGCTGGAGCGGCTGGTGGAGAACAAGCGGGCCATTCGCAACATTTGGGCGTCGCCGGATCGGGCGTTTTACGAGCAGAATTTAATGCGGGCGTGCAATTATGTGGTCAGCCGCTACATTGCCTGCCGCTCGGTGGACCTGCTGCGCACCCTGCCGGAGGAGGAACTGGCGCTTCTTGTGGATTTTTGCCAGTGCGAGCTGTTCGGCCAGGTGACCAACTGGCTCAATCAAAATATGGTCTATGATATTGTGGCGCATGTGCAGGCTCTGTGCCGGTTGTTCGAGGGCAGTATTACCCAGGCGCTGGAGGCAACGCCTATGGAGGCGTAAAAAATTTTTTCGTTCACAAATGCGGCTATATTTTGTGCTCGGTGGCAGCCCGGTGCGCCCACAGCCCCAAGGGATAGCAACTATGGCGCGGGGCACGGTTTTGTGGGTCAAAGAATTTTGAAAAAAGACTTTACAAGCGATTACCAAGATGATATAATTGGAAATGAAGTTAGAATATCTATGGCAGAACTATATTCTCAAAGAGGTGTATGAAAATGAAAAAGATTCTTTCCATCCTGCTGGCTGCTATGCTGGCGTTCTCTGCACTGGGTGCCACTTCCATGATGGCTTTCGCTGCGTCTAACACCGTGGCCAGTCCGGAGCACACCACCAGAGACAATGACAAGATCGGCCAGGTAAACGGTAAGGTCAGCGACGATGTGGACTATGAGGTAGATCCCACCGATCCCACCAAGATCAGCTTTACCTACACCGGCAACGGCGACTTCCAGAATTGGCAGTTCCCGGGCATGACCGAGGGCAAGGACTACAAGGTGATCTCCGTAGACGGCAACACCATCACCATTCAACTGATCAACGGCTATGAGGGCGATGTAATTGGTAACGCCATCGTAAACTTCCAGGGTGAGACCACCACCAAGAAGGCGCCCCGGAAGGACAAGAAGAGCCGTTCTCCCAAAACCGGCGCGACCATGGCTACCGGCCTTGCACTTGCCGGCGCAGGTGCAGCAGTTCTGGCTGCCATGAAGAAAAAACAGGACGCTGAATAAGACGAACTGCAAAAGCCTGTTTGCCATACGGTAAACAGGCTTTTTTTAATGAAATACGGCGACAATGCCAAGGAGCGACACCCAAGCAATGGATAATCAAAAAGAACCGAAAAAAGAGGAGAAGCGCAACACCGGGCGGGTCGTACTGCTGATCATTGCCTTGGTGTGCCTGATTGCCGGGCTGGCGTATATCGGTGTGGATCTGTACCAGCAGTACACCGCCCGCCAGGAGGATCGGCGCAGCCAGAGTATGGTAACGGAAGCGCCCAGTACCACCGGCGAGAGCAAAAAGCCCACCAATCCGGTAAATTTCAAAAAGCTGCAAAGCAAAAATGACGAAATTTACGCTTGGATCCAGGTGGACGGTACCGAGGTGAACTATCCCATTGTGCAAAGCACGGTGGACGATGAGTTTTACCTGACCCACAGTGCCTATGATAAAAGCTGGCTGGCCAGCGGTGCCGTGTTTACCCAGTCGCAGAACACAACCACTTTTAACGACTCGGTGACCCTGGTGTACGGTCATAACGGCTTTAGCGAGAGTATGTTTACCTCTCTGCATAAGTTTGAGGACAAGTCTTTCTTTGACAGCCACCCGTATTTTTACATTTATATGCCCGGCCACAAGCTGACCTATCAGATCATCTCTGCCTTTAAGTACGATGATCGGCATATTATGAACAGCTTTTCTTTCCAAGATGTGACGGTGCGCAGTGACTTCTTTGCCATGCTGCAAAATCCGGATTCTGCCTTGAAGAATGTGCGCACGGACCTAAAGACCACTGTGGATAAGGACAGCCATGTGGTGATCCTGTCCACCTGCTTTACCGGCACCAGCCAGCGAAGCAGCAGATACCTTGTAAGCGGAGTGTTACTGAAGAATGAAGAAACCGATTGATCCCAATTTGGAGCGCTTTGAAGACAGCGTGTTCTCCCTAACCGGTGGCGATGATACCTCCGGCGTAAGTTACCGCGCGCCTCAATTTGAAATGAAAGAGACTTCGACTGCCGCAACCCCCGGCGAGTACCACGCCTCGGAGAACCACCGCCAGCGGGCGGAGGCCACAGGCGCGCCGGTGGAACCGGCGCCCGGCGATGAGGAACATCACCATCATCATCACCATCACCACCATAGCGACAGCCATAGCCACAGCCGTCACCGTCGGCACCGGCACCACCATCACCATCATCATCACCGGCACCATCGGCTGCCCAAGGGCGCCCGGGTGGTGATCGGCATTTTGGTGGCACTGCTGATTATCGTTGCCCTTGTGGTGGGTGCGTTCCTGATCCTGAACTACGACGGCGAGAAGAAGATGACCGATACCACTGCCGCCACCGACTACCAGGAGACCATTGAGTATAAGGGCCACACCTATGTGTATAACGAGAATGTGGTGACCATGGCGTTCCTGGGTGTAGACAAGCGAGAGCTGGGCAAGGCAGAGAACCATACTTCCACAAACGGTATGGCGGATACGGATATTGTGGTTGCCATTGACAAGGTCAGCGGCAAAACCTCTATGATCGCCGTGCCCCGCGACACCATGGTGGATGTGGATGTGTTTGACAAGGACGGCAATTTCAAAAAGACCAAGGAAATGGAGCTTTGTATTGCCTATGCTTACGGCGACGGCTTCGGCACCTCCTGCAAGAATGTGACCAAGTCGATCAGCCGTATTCTCTACAATGTGCCTATCGATAAGTATTTTGCCTTGGATCTGAACGGAATCCAGCCTATTAACGACTCTATTGGCGGGGTGAAGGTGCAGTCCCTCTACGATCTGCCGGACTACGGGGTCAAGAAGGGCGACACCGTGCACCTGACCGGTGATCTCACCGAGGCCTATGTGCGTACCCGTGATATGGATGACCTGAACGCTTCCTTAAATCGTACCCAGCGCCAGGTGCAGTACCTGAACGCCTTTGCGGACAAAGTGCGAGGCAGCGTCACCTCAGATTTTAGCGTCATTACCAATTTGTACAATACCGCTTCCGATTATTGCACCACGGATCTGACTGTGTCCAATGTGACTTACCTTGGCTCTTTGCTGCTGCAAAAGGGCGTTACCGACTTCCAGTCCTATACCCTGGAGGGGAAGATGAAAGCGGTGGAAAATAAGGAATTCAAGGATTATGTGTACGCCGGTTTTTACCCGGACAAAGACAGTTTAATGCAGACGGTGCTGGATGTGTTTTACACCCGGATCCGTTAAGGTCGAAAAAGTGGGGGCTCTGTGGAACAGGGTCCCTTTTTGCCACTTATAAATTTTGAAAAACTATTGAACAGCCGCCGTTTAAGTGTTAAAATACAGATGAAATCTTTTTGAAGGAGTTATCATTATGGACCAAGCAACCAAAAAGGCGCTCCAGATCTACGCCGCCAAGATCCGTCTGGGCATTGTAGACAGCACCAACAGCGCCAAATCCGGGCACCCCGGCGGCAGTTTGTCCTCCGCGGATGTGTTCGCATATTTGTATGGCAAAGAAATGCGTGTGGATCCCAAGAACCCCAAGTGGGCGGATCGTGACCGCTTTGTTTTGTCTAAGGGTCATTGCGCCCCCGGTCTGTACAGCGCCCTGGCTTACAAGGGCTTTTTCCCGCCGGAGGACCTGACCACCCTGCGCCATATGGGCTCTTATTTACAGGGTCACCCCAATATGAACACGGTGCCCGGCGTGGATATGAGCACCGGCTCTTTGGGTCAGGGCATCAGCGCCGCCTGCGGTATGGCCAAGGGCGCCAAGTTCCTGGGCAAGGATGATATTCGGGTGTACACCCTTTTGGGCGACGGTGAGATCGAGGAGGGCCAGGTTTGGGAGGCCATGATGTTTGCCAACCAGTACCACCTGGATAACCTGTGCGTGATCATTGACTGGAACGGCTTGCAGATCGACGGTCTGTGCAAAGATGTGATGTGCGCCGAGCCGATTGATGAGAAAGTAAAGGCCTTTGGCTTTGATGTGGTCACCGTTGACGGCAATGATTTTGACCAGCTGGAGAGCGCTTTTGATGCCTTCCATAAGAGCACCAAGCCCTTCTGCATTTTGATGAAGACGGTGAAGGGCAAGGGCGTGTCCTTTATGGAGAACGAGTGCGGTTGGCACGGCAAGGCCACCAACCCGGAGGAATACAAAACGGCAATGGCAGAGTTGACTGCCAAGCTGCAGGAATTGGAGGCGTAACCATGGCAGAAGTAAAGAAGATCGCAACTCGCGAGAGCTACGGCAACGCCTTAAAGGAACTGGCTGCAGGCGGCGCCGATAACCTGGTGGTGTTGGACGCCGACCTGGCCGGCGCAACCAAGACCGGCATTTTTAAGAAAGCCTATCCGGATCGCCATTTTAACTGCGGCATTGCAGAGGCGGATATGATGAGTGTGGCCGCCGGTTTGTCTACCATGGGGCTGGTACCCTTTGCGTCCAGCTTTGCCATGTTCGCTGCCGGTCGTGCCTTTGAGCAGGTACGCAACAGCATTGGCTATCCCCATTTGAATGTAAAGATTGGTGCTACCCACGCCGGGATCAGCGTTGGTGAGGACGGTGCGTCCCACCAGTGCTGTGAGGACTTTGCACTGATGCGGGTGATCCCCGGCATGACCGTGATTTGTCCGGCAGACGATGTGGAGGCTCGGCAGGTGGTAAAGGCCGCCTATGAGATGGAGGGCCCGGTGTATATGCGCTTTGCCCGCCTGGCTACTGAGGTTTTCCACAACGAGGATTATCAGTTTGAGATCGGCAAGGCCGAGGTGATCCGTGCGGGCAGCGATGTGTCCATCATTGCCTGCGGTCTGATGGTGCCGGAGGCTATGGCTGCCGCAGAGCAGCTGGCCGCCAAGGGCATTTCTGCCGAGGTGATCAATATGGCTACCATTAAGCCCTTGGACGAGGCTGCCGTTTTGGCAACTGCCAAGAAGACCGGCAAGGTCATCACTGTAGAGGAGCACAGCATTATCGGCGGTTTGGGCGAGGCTGTTTGCTCCGTGCTCAGCGAGCAGCTGCCCACGCCTGTGCGCCGTATCGGCGTTAACGACGAGTTTGGCCACAGCGGCCCCGGTGCAGATCTGCTGGTGCAGTTTGGCTTGTGTGCCGACCATATTGCCCAAGTGGCTGCCGACTTTGTAAAATAAAATCGAATTCAAAAATACCGCTTGCGACCTTCGAGCCGCAGGCGGTTTTTTGTTGCAAAATAGTCGGCTCTATGCTACTATGAGCTTGCAGGCATATACTGTTATTGCAGTTTGGCATACAAGGAGGAATTTTTATGAAACTTGCCATCGTGATTCTTGTTGTGGTGGTACTGCTGGTGCTGTGGCTGGCAGGCACTTACAACGGCTTAGTGAAGAAGAAAAACGCTGTGGAGGAGGCGTTCTCCACCATGGATGTGTACCTGAAAAAGCGGTGGGATCTGATCCCGAATTTGGTGAATACTGTAAAGGGCTACGCCGCTCATGAGGCCCAGACGCTGCAAAATGTGGTGGCCGCGCGTGCAGGCAGCTATGCTGCCCTGTCCACGGAGGAGAAGTTGAAAGCCAATGCAGAGCTTTCCGGCGCCATTGCCGGGTTCTCTGCCGTGGTGGAGCAGTACCCGGACTTAAAGGCCAACCAAAATTTTTTGGATCTGCAAAACCAGCTGCGCCAGGTGGAGGCAGATATCGCCAACGCCCGCAAGTATTATAACGCCACGGTCAAGCAGCTGAACAACAAGATTGAAATGTTCCCGTCCAATATTGTGGCCGGTCTGTTCCGTTTTGAAAAGCGCAGTATGTATCTGGTGGACGACGCCGCCCAGCGAGAGAATGTGAAGGTAGAATTCTGATGAAGAAGATCATCACTTTGCTGCTGGCATGTGTGCTGCCCCTGTGCGCCCCGATTTACGCCCTGGCAGCCACGCCGGACGAGTCCGATTTTTTGTCTCGGTACGCCCAGGAGCCCTATGTGGTCACCGACTGCCAAATGCAGGTGGTGGTCAGTGAATACAATGTGCTGGCGGTAACGGAGACCTATCAGGTGTATTTTAATGAAGCACGCCACGGCATTTATCGCTACCTGCCCTTGCGCAACCAGTTGACCCGTACGGACGGCTCTACCGCCGTGGTCACTGCCCGGGTCAGTCATGTGGACACCGGTGCGGACGAATGCAGCCATGAGGTCAGCAACGACAAGTATGTGCTGCGCCTGGGCAGCGAGGATGAGACCATCACCGGCCCCCACACCTATACCATTCGCTACAACTACGACTTGGGGCTGGACACGGTAAAGAACGCGGACGAGCTGTATTATAATCTGGTGGGCACCGGGTGGGATACCTATATTCGCCGGGTGCAGTTCTCTGTGACTATGCCGAAGGATTTTGACCCGGCCAAGCTGGGCCTGAGCACCGGCAGCTACGGCATCGCCGGAACCCAAAATGTAACCTACACCGTGCAGGACCGTACCATCAGCGGCACGGTTACGCAGGCGCTGGCACCGGGTGAGGGGCTGACCTTGCGCCTGATCCTGCCGGATGGGTATTTTAAGTTCGATAATACCAAGTATAACCTGACCATTGCTATGATCGCCGTTTTGCCGGCGCTGGCAGCGCTGATCGTGCTGGTACTGTTTTTGAAGTTCGGCCGGGATAAGCGCTATGCGCCCACGGTGGAGTTTTATCCGCCGGAAGGACTGAACAGCGCAGAGGTGGGTCTGTGGTACAAGGGCAAGGCCACCAATGAGATGGTGCTGTCCCTGCTGGTGTACCTGGCGCAGCGCAATCATATTGCGATTCACCCCGGCAAGCGCAAGCGAGACTTTGTGCTCACCAAATGTCATGGCTATGTGGGGCAGGATACCAACTTAGCCGTATTTATGGACGGTCTGTTCCCCGACGGTCGCACCCGCACGGATAATAAACAGCTGAAAAATCATTTTTACGAAACGGTGGGTACCATACGGGCAGACCTGAACAGTACGGAGAGCCGCAGTCGCTTTTTTGACAAAACCAGTATTTATTTGAAGTTGTTGTCCTTTGTACTGCTGGCGCTGAGCGCAGCCGGCGGCGCCTATTTCAGCCACCGGGCGCTGGACGATTCTCTGACTTTGGCGCCGAGTATTCTCTATGCTATGCTGGCGGGCACCCTGTGTTTGGCGCTGGGGCTGATCCCCGCTTGCTGTATGCTGCGGCGCACGGATGAGGGCGCCAAAACCCTGGCGCAGATCCAGGGCTTTCGCAGCTTTTTGGTAACGGCGGAGAAAGAGAAGTTAGAGGCGCTGGTGGAGCAGGATCCGGAGTATTTCTATCATATTCTGCCCTATACTTACGCCCTTGGCGTCAGCGACAAGTGGATCAAGAAGTTTGAGTCCATCGCCATGCAGCCGCCTCAGTGGTATAATGGGACCGAAGTGTGGAGCTATGTGCTTTTTGATCGTATGTTGCGGGATACCCTGCGGGCAGCCAACGACAGTATGGTTTCTCAGCCCGGCGGCAAAGCCGGTTCCTTTGTGAGCGGAGGCGGTGGCTTTACCGGCGGCGGTGTTGGCGGTGGAGGCGGCGGCAGCTGGTAACACTGCTTGCTGTTGTATGTTGTAAGGGCAGGCACTGCCGGAGGAATGGATGTACGCGCTACGAAAGAATAAATACAAAGCAGGCAGTGCTGTTGAGACCTGTCCGGCAGAACTTTCAGAAGCTGTTACAGAGAAAATGCAGCATTATGCGGAAGCAGGAGCCAAAGCTCTGTTTATGGAAG
>OIYH01000851.1_pt1 | contig 19815 bp, 23 predicted proteins | sample 1587911 | NCBI WGS metagenome assembly OIYH01 (sample SAMN03283252) | human gut metagenome | biome: human-associated habitat; material: feces | host: Homo sapiens | place: USA | collected 2013
GGTCCTTCGGTTCCCAGCCGCACTTGTCGCAGCGGTAGAGTGGCTCACCCTCCGGCTTCTTCGCGCCGCACTCCATGCAGAACCTGCCCTTGTTGACCGTACCGCAGCTGCAGGTCCAGCCATCAGAGGCGGATTTTGGCTGCGGCTTGCCACACTCCTCACAGAACTTTCCCGCATTGCCCGCATGGCCGCACGAGCAGGTCCAGACTGCCTGTGCCTGCGGCGGCGCTGCCTGCTGCGATGCCGGTGCCTGCTGCATGGGCGGTGTCAGCGGGTTGCCCTGAGAGGGCGCCCCCTGGCCGAATGCGCCCATCGCACCGGCACCCATCTGCCCGGCCATGCCCATGCCCATGAAGCCGAAGGCACCGCCCATGCCGGCCTCATTGCCGGCTGCCGTGCGCATCGCATCGGCCGTCGCCGTCGCCAGGCGCCCGGCCCGCATGTCAGGATTGCTCATGATGGCGCTGTCCTGGATCTCCTTGATGCGGCGCTCATCTTCTTCCTCGGCCTTGACCGACGAGACGCCGAACGAGACGATCTCGATGCCGCGCTTCTTGCCCCAGTCCTCCGAGAGCTCCTCGCTGAGCTCATTGCGGATATCCTTCGTGTAGTTGATGAGCTGGGTGTAGCGGATGCCCTTGGCCGCGATGCGCCCGAAGGCCGGCTGCAGGGCCGTCAGGAGCTCACTCTTCAATTGCGAGTCGATCTCCGAGCGCTCGTAGACGGTGTCGAAGTTGCTGCAGACGTTCGTGTAGAACAGGATGGGGTTCGCGATGCGGTAGCTGTATTCGCCGAAGCAGCGGATGTTGACGTTCAGCATGTACGGTCCAATCATCGACTCGAACTGGATGGATTGCGGCGTACCGTACTTGTTGCCCATGATCTCTTTCGTGTTGAAGTAGTAGACGCGCTGGTCCTTCGGCGCATCACCGCCGAACGTGAAGCGCTTGCCCATATTGCGGAAGACAGCCTTGAGGTCACTCGCCAGGTCGCCGCCAAAGACAGTCGGCTCTGTCGAGCTGTCGTAGATGTACTCGCCCGGCTCGGCACAGATCTCGACGACCTTGCCCTGCTCGACGATCATCATGCACTGGCCCTCATTGACGACGATGACCGAGCCCTTCGTGATGATATTGTCCTCGCCCGAGGTATTGGAGCTCCTGCCCCGCGAACTCGTGCGCTTCTGTCCTTTTGCGGCCAGCGTGTCCTTGTCGAGGCTGTCACAGTAGAGGAATTCTTTCCACTGATCGGCCATGACGCCGTCTGCTGCGCCCATTGCTGCCTTGATGAGACCCATGATAATCCTCCTTTTCTAACCAGTCAGAACAACGGCTCAGAATGCGACCTGCGGGACTTCCTTCGCCTTCTCCTCCGCCCGGAACTGCGGAAGCGGCCGCATGCCCATCATGTCGGCGAAGAACGTCCCCGGAAATGTCTGTATCTTGATGTTGTAGAAGCGGATGGCCTCATTGTAGTCCATGCGCGCGACGGCGATGCGGTTCTCCGTGCCGCTGATCTCGCGCATGAGCTCTGTGAACTGCGTGTTCGCCTTGAGGTCCGGGTAGTGCTCTGCGATGGCTATGAGCTTGCCGAGCGCACCTGTAAGCTCCGCATCGGCTGCGCCGAGCTCTTCCGGAGAGCCGGCGTTCATGAGCCTTGCACGCGCATCCGTGACGGCCTTGATCTGGGCTTCTTCATGCTTCATGTAGCCCTTGACCGTGTTGACGAGATTCGGGATGAGATCAGCCCGCCGTTGCATCTGGTTCTCCACCTGACCGTAAGCCGCATCGACATTGAGCCGCGCGCTCTTCACCGAGTTGTACTGGTACCCGAAGAACAGGCAGAAGACGAGGAACAGCCCTATAAGAATTGTCCCACCTTTCATATATATCCTCCTTTCCGACGCCCATCCGGACGCTCCCTTTGCTGTCGCTATCTTGCATTCTAATCGGACTCTTATGCTTTACCATCCCCCCGAAGCGCCGCCACCGCCACTGCGGCCACCGCCAAAGGAGCCCGAACTGCCCGAGTCATCAGAGCTGTGCCACCCGCTATCGTCATCGCCCGACTGCCCTGCTCTCTTGCCGCCAACCGAATCCGAAAAGAGGCGGCCAGATGACAGGAGATGCAGGATGTCCTTCAGGGTGTCCCAGACCGCGTAGACGAGCAGCGCCATGAGGCCGAAGAAGATGGCCGCGCCGAGCAGGACACTCCAGAACGAGGCGTCCGCCTCTTCTTTGACATTCTCGGGGATCTCGGCACCGTACTCCTCATACGCCTTCTGCGTGAGTTTTGCATAGGCCACGACAATGGCTTCGGAGTAGTTCTCACTCTTGAAGTCTGCCTTCATGTCATCGAGCACGGAACCCGCATAGCCATCGGTGATGGCACCTTCGAGGCCGTAGCCGACCTCAATGCGGAACTTGCGGTCCTCCTTGGCGATGAGCAATAGCACGCCGTTGTTCTTCTCGGCATCGCCGATGCCCCAGTTGCGGAAAAGCGTTGTCGCGTATTCCTCAATGGAAGCGCCATCAAGAGAGGAGATGGTCACGACGACAACCTGAGCCCCCGTCGCCGCATCAAGCCCCCTGCCCATCTCCGCAATCTTTGCCGCATCCTCATTTGAGATCATCGCAGCCGTATCGGCCACGTACGTCATCTGAGCGGGCTTCGACAGGACTACCGGCGCGGCCGCAGCCACGGCGGCAAGCGCGATGAGCAGCATCAAGATTATGCCAACCACATAAGAGCGGCTTTGAAGTAAGCTCTTTCTATCCATCGCTCTCATCCCCTTTCGTTATCAGTATACTGCCAAGGGAGGTGCGACCGTACTGTCATAAATGACAGGTAGGCAAAAAAAAGAAGCTGGGCTATCAGCTTCTCACTATGATGATCCCTCAATCTTTCGGGGCAGGGCAGCCCCCCTCTATTGTCAGCGTGAATGAAGGCTGCGGCGATATGGTCATGTGTGCGCCCAGCAACTTGACACGCCGGATGATGGCCGAGAGGCCGCTGCCGGGGTGGAAGTCCGGCGGCGCACCGCAGCCGTTGTCGGCGATGCGCAGACTTGTCTCGCTCATCGTCACCTCGACGGTATCCGCATGGCCGTGGCAGATACCATTCGTCGCTGCCTCGCGCAGGATCTCCACGAAGGCGAGCGCCGTCGTGCGCTGCGCAGGCAGCTGTCCCGTGAGCTGGACTTTCACGCCAAATGCCTCATAGGCCCGAACGAGATCCTCCAGGAGCTCCTGCGGCGATTCTTCCTCGAGCCAGATCTCTTCGAGCACTATGTCGACCGTGGGCACAAGCTTGGCCGCCTCCAAGGGCTCCGGCGCGGTCAGCAGTCTCTGCAGCATGCTGATGCGGCTGCCCATGATGTCGTGCACGCGGACGCGCACCTTCTCGAGCGTCTTGAGGCGCTCCTGCTCGACAGCCGACTGCAGCAGGCGCTTTGTCTCAGCAGCCTGCTCGGCCAGCACGGCGTTCTTCGCCTCGAGCTCGCGCGTGACGGCGTCGAGCTCTGTCACATTGGAGGCCGTGATCTCGATGCAGCCGCCCTTCATGGCCTTGCGCCGCAGGAGCCAGGCGCTGTGACGGAAGCGGAAGATCAGCGTCCTCGAGGCCTTGGCCGAAACACGCTTCCCGGCGATGGCCTCGAGGCACTGCCAGAAGGCCTCGGCATTGCGGAATTGCACACCGGCAATCCCTTCCATGAAGTCAAGCATCGAGAGATTTGCCAGGACGATGCGCCCATCGCCGTGTGCGAAGAGAATGCCCTCCGGCAACGTGTCGAGCCCTTCGCGTATCCGTTCGCGCTCTGCTCGCGGGCGCTGCCAGAGAAATCGCCAGCGCACGATGAGCAGCAGCGCCGCCATCGGTGTGCTCCACGGGAAATGATTGGACAGCGTGCCAAGAGCTAGCACATCTGCCGCAAAGAGCAGTGCAGCCTGCGCGATGCAACGGCCCTTGATGAGCGTGCGCATCTCTCGCCTGCACAGATGCCAGAGGCCTGCGAAAGAGAGTCCTAGAGCCGGGATGAGCAAGAGCGGATGGAGTCCCCGGACCGCGATATGGACCGCAGCGGCGCGCATATCGAGGCAGTCGAGCAGTAAATCACAGGCGAGCAGCACCGACGTTCCCTCAAACCAGACCGAGGCATCGCCGGGCACGCGGCACACATAGGCTGCCCGCAGCCCAGATGCGGTGCAGATGACAGCCAGGAAGGCAAGCGGCAGCATGGCAAAGGCAAAACCGTAATCGCTCATGGCGCCACCTCCCCGCGGGAAATATCACAGGTAACAGACACGGCATAGCCGAGATCTCGGCAAGAAATACAGCCTCCCCCATGCTTTTCCTGCCAGAGGGACTGCCACCTGTCCACCCACGTGTCGTGCTCATCCACGAGGAACGTCACGCTCTTCTCTCCCATCGTCACATACACCTCCTGCTCGGCCCGGCTGCGCGCCGCCTCGGCGAGGAATGTCACCAGTGCATCGAAGGCCAGAAGCGCCCCCTGTGCCGGCAGTACCTTCGGCATACTCCAGGTGATGGCCGCATGCACATGGAAGGCGCGCAGTGCCGAACAGATTTCCGAGGCAGCCATCTCGAGTTCTTCGATCGCGATTGTCCCGCTTTCCTCGCTCTTCAGGAAGAGCACACAGCGCTTCTTCGTATATGTCGCGAGCAGGTTGAGCTTTTGGACCGCATGCTCTCTCTCCTGCCCTTCGGTGCGCAGGATCTCCTCGCGGAACTCCCGGAAATACGGCCGCAGTTCTTCAAGAAGTGCCTCGACCTCCCGGCGCAGGCGCTGGTGCATCGCCGCTGCTGTCTGCTGGCGGCGGAGATGCACTGTACGCCGCAGATAGCGGCTCCTGCGCTCTAGTGCGCGGTTTGCCTGCGCGAGACTGCGCTGGCGTTCATGCAGCAAGCTCATGTCCTCATACCAGACGAGGGTGCCGCCACCCGGCACCTCCATCTTGGAGATGCGGCAGTCACGCCGTGCCTCCTGCTCCGGTGTTGCCTTCGAGACGAGGCGCACAGCCCCCCTTGCATCGAACAGCATGAGACCAAGCGATGCCTCGCGGAAGAATACCTCGTGATCGTGATTCGACGGCATGAGCCCCGTCCGCAGGCAGAGTTCGAGCAACAGCAGAAAGAAGCCCGTCGTCGTGAGCGTCACGTCGATGCGCACGGCGGGCAGAAAATTGTAAAAGATAGAATAAAGAAGGAACAGGATGCAGCACACGACAGGCAGCACCATCTGGAAGCGCCAGATTTTCTGCAGCTTCGCCTTGATCCAGAGGATTGCCAATGCCGTAAAGACTTCCAGGAACCAGAGGGTCCAGTAGGCATAGGCACCCCATTCAACCTCCTCTTCCCAGTCGCTGCCCTCCCTTTCCTGCGGGAACGAGAAGAACTGCTCATGCCAGTCATTCGTCAGGATGGCGATGGCCAGTGCGAGATTCAGGACGAGCAGTGCGAAAAGATGCACCGGAAGCCTCTGCGCGACAGCATCGCGGTCGGCCACATGCGCAATCCATAGCAGTGCGACAGGCAGGGCCGCGCGGAAGATGTAATAGAGATACCAGAGCAGCCTCAGAAATGTCTCATCCGCATCCAGCACAGCCGGCTCGGCCATGTACTTCAAGAGGCGCACGGATTGCCAGGCGAGCAGCGCGGCAAGGAGCAGCCGGATGGCCCGGCGCGCGCCGCGGTGGAGGAAGCGCGCCCGGAGCGATTCACCCCAGAGCACGGTCAGAGCCGGCATGAGCACATATGCAAGATGGCGCAGCCAGACGACATCCATACCATCACCTCCATTCCACATTCCTACTCTCGAACATTCCCTCGCTACATCTCTTATGATACAATGAGAATAACCCAATTTGAACGAGAATCCACCCTCGCGCACCAAGAAAGGGGATACGTATGATGACCCACCAGAAGGCACGCCTGACCACACGAAATCTCTGCCAATGCCTCGGCGCCTTCGTCCTGCTGCTGAGCGCCTCCTCCACAGCCGCCGGAGCAGATGCCAGCTTCCAAGAACTCGAGCAGCAGGGCACGCTTGACAAGCGAGAGCCTGCCCGTGCGGATGACGGAAAAAACTATCCGCGCCTTGTGCTGCACGGCGACTACCGCTTCCTCTACGGCAAGGGACGCTTCCACGCAGATGTGCCCCAGGGCCTCGGCGGGCCATACCGACGCGTCGACCAGGATCACTTCCGCGCCGAACAGCGCCTGCGCATCTTCCCGTTCCTCGAAACGAGCGGGAGCACGAGCATCCGCACGATGCTTGAGGACAAGCGCGACCGCAAGGACGAATCGCGCCGGCAGCGCCTGAAGCTCTCACGCCTCTACGTACAGCATGAGAACGCCCACACGAAGCTCGAAGCAGGCCGCTTCAACTACTACCTCATGGACGGCAATGTCATCGACAAGCGCATCGACGGCCTGCGCTTCCGCACAGGAGACGTCGACTGGCCGCAGGGCAGCCTGGCCGTCTTTGTCGGCCGCACGACAGATGAGCCGGACAAACAGAAAGACGGTGTCTCGCTGCTCTGGAAGAAGCGCCTCGGCAAGATGGACGCCAGTGCCGCCTATCTCGATTTCCGCCAGCACGAGGACCTGCCGGCCAGCCTGCCAAAACTCCATAAGTCTGGGATAAAGGCAGGCCGCGATGGCGATGGCTTCGACCGCCAGCACATCGCCTCGCTCGCCGCCCACTACCATCCCACCGAAAAATGGAAGCTCGGGCTCGAGGTCCTGCATTCAGACGGCCGCCACAACGCCGACGATTACCGCGAATCAGAGCGCGGCTTCGTCGCACTCGTACAGTACGGGGTGCTCGATGAAGCGCGCGCCGGCAGCTTCTCGACCTGGCTCCGCTATTACGACCAACCATCGTCGTCCGTCCTCTACCCGACGATGGATGCCGACAGCACCTTCTTCCGGCGCCAGGGCTTCCGCGGCTGGGGCGTGCGCACCGACTACGTCATCGCGCCGGGCCTTGCCTGCGCCGTCGAGGGATTCCGCCTCGAGAACCGCAGCGAGGGAGCCCAGCTTCGCGCGATGCACGAGTACATCCTCGGCACGAGCGTCACGGCCTACTTCTGACCTCGCGCAAACGTGCGTTTTAGGTACAATTTCAGGTACAATCAGGAGAATACCGTATCATCGCGCTCGCACTCATTCTGCGTCTCTGCGCTCGTCAGCCCCTTCTCGGCCGCTTCTACGGCAAGGCCGACCACGCTCTTGTGGCCGGTCTTTTCGAGCATATTGGTGATGTGGAAGCCGACCGTCCGCTTCGAGATGCCGAGCAGCTCGGCAATCTCCTCGCGCGACTTGCTGCGGCAGATGAGCTGGAGGATCTCGAGCTCGCGCTCCGTCAGGTTGGCTTCCGCCGCACCGAACGTATCCCGGCCGCGGATGACGGGAAAGACGTGCTCGCCCGCCATCGTCCGCCGGATGCAGTCGAGGAACGCCTCCCCCGCGGCTTCCTTATAGATGAAGCTGTCTGCACCGGCATCCCTCGCCCAGCCGACGAAGGCCAGCTCCGACATGCCCGTCATCATGACGACGCGGATCTCGGGGAAGCGCTCTTTGAGCCTGCGGCAGATCCGGATGCCGCTCGTGCGACTCTCCATGCAGATATCCATGAGCACCAGGTCCGGCCGATAGCGCAGGCACGCCTCCTCCGCCAGCTCGGCCAGCGCGCACGTCGCGCAGACGGCAATGTCCGGCACCGGCTCAAAGACCTTCTTGAGCCCTTCCAGCAAAATTTTCTGGTCGTCCACGAGCAGGATGTCAATCATCGCACTCCCTGCTACTAAAAACATAGAATAACATAGAAATTATCTATGCCTAGAAAAATTCCTTATTCATCGTGTATGCTTTTGTCCAGGCAAGCCTGAGACTACTCACAAGTTCTTGTACACTCCAAAGGCGTTGGCTGTGTTCCTTGCTGAGCAAGGCAACAGCCTGTTCCCGACTAGCCATCGGTACATTTATCAAATGTGAAAACGTGAATCGGCGATGCGATAGTTCTTCGTATCGCGCAGATTCAGCGCTGCATTCAAATCGCGGTCTTCCGTAAAGCCACATGCGGGGCAGACGTAAACGCGGTCTTTGAGTTTCAGGCCGCTATGCACATGTCCGCAGGCGTGGCAGGTCTTGGAACTCGGGTAGAATCGATCCGCGATGCGGAATTCAATCCCGATGACCCCTGCCTTGCGCCGTAGTTTCTCACGGAGGGAATAAAAGCGCTGCTGCGCCACGACCTTCGAGAGATGGCGGTTCTTCATCATGCCGGTCACGTTGAGGTCTTCCACCGTGATGAAGCGTGATTTTTGCTACACCAGTGCGTAGATGACCTGATTCTCGTGATTGCGGCGGAGATTCGCCAGCCGCTGATGCAATCTCTGTACCGATAATCTCTTTTCCTCTATGTTTGCAGAGGCAGTAGCAGTACTACCACCTTTCTTTTTTCGCATCTCGTATGCGGTTGAGACGCCTCTGCTCTCTTCTCAGCCGCTTCTCAAGCCGTCTGACCCGAGAAGACGTATTGATATTCTCAAAAATCCTGCCGTCGCTGACGATGGCAAGCGATTTGACACCGAAGTCCACACCGATGCCATCTGACTGCGGATGGTACGATGCTTCTAAATCATTGTTATAACGGCTCGTCTCCTCAATCTCGGCTGTGACCGAGACGTAGTAGCGGCCCGCTTCATAGGAGACATGCCCATTCTTGATGGTCACGCCCTGCGGCAGATAGCCAAATTTCTTCAGGCGCACCTTGCCGATGGTCGGGATCTGGATCTTATGCCGCCAGATGGTCCAGTCCCCCTTGTTGTTCTTCGGGAAGTAGAGCTTCACATTCTGCTGGTTCTTCCGCTTGAAGCGTGGGAAATGCGCCTGCCCTTTGAAGAAGCGCCGGAACGCCTGCTCCGCATTGACGAGGACCTTCTTGCGCGCCTTAGATCCGCATTGGTCAATCCAAGGGGATCTCTTCTTCAGCCTATGGTTGACGTACTTGTCGAAGTCATTGGCGGTGACAAAATGGGGCTGCTTCTCCTCGAGAACGCCGCGCTGATATAGGCGGTACAGCCAGATGTTGCGGGCAATGTACTGGTTCGCGAGGAAACGGCAGATGCCGAGAGAACGACGTACTTTATCCTTTTGGCTTTCGGTGAGCCGAAGTTCGGTCTTGAAGGATTTGAGCAACGGTTTCATCCCCTTTCAGCTTTCCCCTATACTTCCGCAATCCATAAATGCGATAGGAAAATACATGGATGATGCTGATAAGATCTTGGATCATCTCGCGTTCTGGACTGAGGTCCTCGTTGTTGACGACAATGATCTTTGCCCCGTGCTCGGCCAGATGGCGCTCGAACCAGTCGAAGCCGAAGCGGACGAACCGGTCCTTATGTGCGATATAGATTTCGGCCACTTTACCTTCCTCTGACATCTTGATGAGTTCATTCCATTGTTTCCGCTTGAGATTCAGGCCACTGCCGATATCCGTCATGACACGATCGACAATGACACCGCGCGCATTGACAAACTCGCGCAAGAATGACACTTGGTTCTTCAAGTCGTCACGCTGCTTTGCCGTTGACACTCTGGCGTATAGGATCACTTTCTTCTGATTCTGCACTCTCGTGCTGTTCCCCATATACACATCCAACTGCTCCTGTGTATAAAACCTCTGATTCGTCGGGGTTCTGAAAGCTTTCAACTTGCCCGCAACGTCCCACTTCTGGAGCGTCCGGACTGTCACACCAAGCATCTTGGCAAAATCTTTCGGTTTATAGGTATTCATACTCATATTATACTATATATACCTATTATATTATATTCTATATTTTATTTAACAGTTACAAGCTCCTTTCCGTTCTTGGCATCTCCCGCGATGGTGAAACCATGCGCTTCCCAGTCAATCATCTGTTTCAGGTACGTGCGGACTAAAAAATCGTCATCTGCAATAATCACTTTATACATCAATCAATCCTCTTTCATCTGATAGGCATCCGCATCACCCTTCGTGATGACTTCATTCGAAATGAAATGGTCGCCGTCAATCCCTTCGCCTTGCAGTTCCTTCACGATGAGGTCGATGGCCATCTTGCCGCTCTCATGGCCATCCTGCGAAATCATGGCATCGATGCGGCCGAGGCGCAGGGCCGCCAGGGCATCGCTCTGGGTGTCCACACCGATGATGTGGATGGGCGGCTGATTTCCCTCCGTCGTATCGATGACACCGAGTGTCATCACCGCACTGGTCACAAAAAGCCCTCGGATATCCGGATGCTGCCTCAGCATGTCCGCACTCTCCAGCGCGGCCTGACGGTATTTCGTATCCTCAGCTGCCACAGCAATAAGATGCAGATCTGTGTGTTCCCGCAGATAATCCCGAAAACCTGCCGTCCGCTTCATATGCGCATCCTGGTTCGCGCTACCAGCGAGGATGCCGACAGATGCCCCAGCAGGCAGCCGCTTGGCCATCTCCTCCGCAGCCATCTGGCCGATGCGATAGTTATCCGAGCCAACATAGGGGATCCCCGGCAATTTTTCATCGATGATCAGCAGCGGGATACCGCGCTACTGCGCCTCTTCCACCCACTGCGCCGTATGGTGGATGTTGACCGACGAGACGATGAGTGCATCGATGCCTTCCTGCAGAAGATCCTCGATGATCTGATCCTGTTCGCCATAGGCAGCTTCATTTTCTGGCGTCATGACGATCAGGCGGATGTGATTCTCCTCGGCGGCCTTCTGCATGCTAGACCGCACAGCCAGCCAATGCTCACTGTCCATCGCCTTGAGCACGACGCCGACCGTATAAGCCGGGCGGCTCATCTCTTCCTGCGCATCCTGCAAGGGCAGGAGGATGACAGCCGTGCCGACGAGCAGTGCCAGAAAGACAACTGCCATCGTACGCATCAACCTTCCTGCATCATCGCCTGAAGCCGGTCATCAAACGAAGCATGTACCGTAGCCTGGTAGATTGACTGCCAGCCGTTGTCCACGCGCTGTCCACTGCCCTTAGCTTGTTCGTAAAGTGTATCAGCAAATTCTCGCTCAAAAAAGGAAAGGGACCGCTGCTGGAAAAAGATCGAGATAAGCAGGATGACGAAAAAATTGAGCAGCATAACTGCCGCAAACGTGCGCAATCGCAAATTCTTGTAAAAAGGGTTCACCATGCCAGGCACTCCTTTAAATATCTTTACTTTTTATTATACGGCCATCATTCCAGATTTTCCACCAATAAATCGCCAGCACCTTAATGGATATCTGATTTTTTCAGCAAGGCATAACACTTACAATTTTCCATTATTTCCATTGACTTTTCTCACATTTTGTTTACACTGGCAGAGAAAGGAGTGATTCGTATGAATAAGAAGCAACGCAATGCCCTGATCACCATCGCGATTGGCGCAATCATCTGGTTTATGCCGATCCCCGCAGGCGTCACGGTCGTGGCCTGGCACTTGGCGGCTGTCTTCATCGCCACGGTTGTCGGCTTCATCCTGCAACCACTGCCAATCGGTGCTGTCGCCTTTATCGCCATCACCTTCTCGACCTTGAGCGGTCTGCTCAAAGTCGGCGATGCATTGAGCGGCTACGGCAATTCCACCATTTGGCTGATTGTCTGCGCCTTCCTCTATTCGCGCGGCTTCATCAAGAGCGGTCTCGGCAAGCGCATCGCCTTTGGCATCATCAAGGCCATCGGCAAGAGCGCTCTTTCCCTCGGCTACGCGATTGCCTTCAGTGAACTCATCATTTCCCCGGCCACGCCATCCGCAACGGCACGCGGCGGCGGCATCATGTACCCGATTGTCCGCTCCCTCGCCGGCGCACTCGGATCTGAACCGAACGAAACGGCTAAGAAGATTGGCACGTATCTCATGCAGGTCGGCTATCACTGCGACGCCGTCACCTGCACGATATTCGTGACATCCATGGCAGGCAACCCGCTCTGCGTAGCACTCGCGGCCAAGACGCTCGGCGTCGAGATCACTTAGATGGGATGGCCAGCGCGGCCATCGTGCCGGGCCTCTTGAGCCTATTGCTCGTGCCGCTCGTCATGCTCAAATTGACGAAACCGGAGCTCGTCAGCATCCCGGATGCCAAGCAGCTCGCGCAGAAAGAGCTCGACTCCATGGGCCCGATGTCGCGCAGCGAGAAATACCTGACTGCCGTCTTCCTCGGCTCGCTCTTCTTCTGGGCCACCTCCGGTCTCACACACATCGGCGCGACGCCCGTCGCCATGGCCGCTGTCTGCATCATGATCATCTTTGATGTCATCAACTGGAAGGATGTCCTCAGTGAGAAGGGCGCCTGGGATGCCATGTTCTGGATGGGCTCCCTGATGACGCTCGCCTCGGCTCTCATCCTCCTGCTCTTCTACACCTACATCCACTACTGCTTCGCCAGCGTTACGGCGCGCATCAGCGCTCTTTACGCGGCCTTCATCGCCGTCAGCGTCGCCGTCGGCGCGCTGCCGCTCATGACGGCCATCATCTTCGGCATCTTCGCCGACGTGCCGATTTCCCTGACGCATTACGGCAATGGCTGCGCCCCGATCTACTACGGCGCAGGTTACGTCTCGCAGAGCGAATGGTGGAAGAACGGCTTTGTCATGACGACCATCACCACTGTCATCTATCTGACCATCGGTGCCGCCTGGTGGAAAGTCATCGGCCTCTGGTAATCCTGAAACTTCATGCAGTTATTATAAAAACGAATTACAAAAAGCGCTGTCTCGCAAACGATATGCGAGACAGCGCTTTTTTCATTCATTAATCTATACTATGGAAATCCCGCACGGCTGCCGGGGGCTCCTCATGCTTGCCGAGCATCTTCTCCATCCAAGCGACGTCGTACCAGCGTCCGAACTTGTAGCCACTCTGATGGAAGATGCCGGCCATCTGGTAGCCGAGCACACGGCCTTCCTGCTCTGCGACGAGATACGGGGAATGCTCGAATATCTTTTTGCGCCTCGTCTCCATCTCCGCCGCATCCGGCGCCTCGTGCTCAAAGGTGATAGCTGTCTTCTCTACATAATAAGCGTAGATGCGTGCCAGAGCCTCCGCATCCTGAGCCCGCGCCATGCGGATCTTGATGTTTTTCTCCACCGGATCAGCCCTTGAGCTTCAGGCCATCGTGGAATGCCTTGCCGACGACGGGACCGATGACGCGGTACGTCATGGTCGCGATGTCAAAGATGATGGGCTGGAGTTTGTCGTAGTCGACTTTGCCATCCGTCAGAACGGCTTCATCGGCCTGCTCGGCGACAATCTTGCCGATGAGGATGCCCGTCTCATCGTCGTAGCTCTTCATCTCGCACTCGAGCGTCACGGGGAATTCTTCGATGATTGGTGCATTGACGTGCGCGCTCTTGTGCGTGTGGCAACCAGCCTTCTCGATTTTGTTGACCTTACGGCCTGTTTCGACACCGAAGTAGTCGGCAATCTCGACGGTGTCCTTCGTCGCAAACGCCACGGTGAATGCCTTCGTCTTCTTGACATTGTCCGTTGTCTTATGCGGTGCGAGAAAGAGCGTGATCTCGCCGTAGTCCGACTGCGCGCCCCAGGCTGCATTCATCGCATTCGGCACACCGTTTTCGTCGTACGTGCCAATGATGAATACACCCTCCGGCGCGATGCATGCGTTCTTTCCCAAAAATTCCTCGCTCATGATCATGACTTCCTTTCCTATCTGTCCTTCCCTGAGAGGATATACTTTATATATATTTCGTCTTCGCTCGATAAAATCCTGCTTTCTCACACCGCACCTGCACAACAAAAAAACTGCCGCATCAAGTGGCAGTTTTTTTGAACCGATAAAACGGGAACAGCAATCACTGCAGGACAGCCGGGAGCCAGGTGGCCATCTGCGGTGCAAAACACAGGAGAACGATTTCGAAGCCCATGATGACAGCAAACGGCACAGCGCCCCGAATGATCTGGCCAATCGTGCTGTCAGGACTGATGCCCTTGATGACGAAGAGGTTCATGCCGACTGGCGGCGTGATGAGGGCCAGCTCCATGTTGATGAGCATGACGACATTGAACCAGATGAGATCGAAGCCGAGAGACTTGACGATCGGATAGAGCATCGGCAGCGTGATGAGGATGATGGAGACGGTTTCGAGCACGCAGCCGAGGGCCAGGAGGACGAGGTTGATGCCGATGAAGATAATCCAGCGGCTGACCTGTGCGTTCGTGACGAGCGACATCAGGGTCTGCGGTGCCTGCAGGGCTGTCAGGATGAAGCCGAACAGCATGGCGCCGATCATGATGGCGAAAATCATCGAGGTCGTCTTGACCGTGTCCTGCAGGATTTCGCTCATATCGCGGAGCTTTACCGTGCGATAAACAAAGAACGTGATAATCAGGCTGTAGAACGTGCCGACGGCAGCGGCTTCGGTCGGCGTGAAGAGGCCGGTGTAGATACCGCCGACGACGATAATCGGCAGCAGCAGGCCCCAGATATTTTCTTGGAGGGTAGCCATACGCTCCTGCCAGCTGGCTGCCGGCTGGCGCTCCATGTGGCGGCAGCGGAAGACGAGGTAGCAGATGAAGAAGAACGTCATGAGAACGCCCGGTACAACCCCCGAAATGAAGAGCTTGCCAACGGACTCGCCCGTGATGGAGCCGTAAAGAATCATCGGGATGCTCGGCGGAATCAGGATGCCGAGCGTGCCGCCCGCGGCGACGGCGCCGAGGACGGTCGTGCGTTCATAACCGCGCTTGAGCATTTCCGGGATGGCCATGGCGCCGATTGTGACGGCCGTGGCTACGCTCGAGCCCGAGATTGCGGCAAAAATGGCGCAGGCGAAAATCGTCGCGACGCCGATGCCGCCCGGCAGATGGCCGAGCCACTTGCTGCCGAGCTCGAAGAGGCCGTTGCCGACCCTGCCCTTGAGCAGGATCTCGCTCATCAGGATGTAGAGCGGCACGGCAACGAGCACGAAATCGTCGAGTGTCTTATAGGCAATGACCGGGATCTGCGTGAACGCCGCAGGGCCGCCGAGGAAGAAGAGCATGCCGAGCACGCCGCCGAGCAGTAGAACAAACGCCACAGGCATGCCGAGAGCGAACAAAGCTAAGATGATGATGGTATAGACAGCAGACATTCAACGCACCTTCCCTTCCGGATGTTCATTGCGATCCTGATCCAGCGGCAAGCGCAGCAGCTCGAAGAGGAAGCGGCGGGCAATTTCGCCGAGCAGCAGGAAGGAACCGGCGACAAGTGCGAACTGCGGGATAAACAGCGGAAAGCGCAGGATGGATGGCGAAAGCTTGTGGTACGTGTACGAAGACGTCACAAGGTCCATGCTCTCGGTCATCATAATCAAAAACAGCAGAAAAGCGATGACGTTGAGCACCATGTCGAGTTTGCGCTTCGTCTCAGGGGCGAAGCGGCCGGCGAAAATATCAACGCGCACATGGGCATTGTCGCGGAAAGCCACGGCGAGGCCGAGAAAGCCCGCAATGATGATGGCGTAGGTCGCGACTTCGAGGACCCATTCGGTCGGGGAATGGAAGAAATCGCGTACGATGATTTCGTAACAGATAATGAGGGCCGTCAAAAGGAGCAGCAGACCTGCAATCACGGCAGCCAGGCGCGTGAGTTTGCCGAGCAAACGGTCGTAGAGCAAAACAATTTCTTTGAATGTCATATTATCTGCTTCCTTTCTTACGGATTATTCGCGGCGAGGCACTGGTCGACGAGCTGACGGCCGAGGTCGCCCATCTTGCGGATGAAGTTCTCGCGGACGGGCATCGTGGCTTCCTGCCATTTCGGCAGATCCTCGGGCGGAATCTCGTAAACTTCCATACCGGCGTCGCGGAGTTTTTCCATGCATTCGCGGTCCTGCTGCTTCGTCTCTTCGCGCAGCTCGTCGCGCGTCTCATTCGCGCATTCCTCGACAATCTGCTTCTGTTCGTCGGTCAGGCGGTCCCAAGAGCCGCTGTTGACGGCAAGAACGAATTCACAGTAGGCGTGATTCGTCATCGTGAGGTATTTGGCGACTTCGTAGATTTTACGCTGATACATGGCTGTCGTGCCGGACGTCTGGCCGTCGATGGTGCCGCGCTGCATGGCCATGTAGACCTCGCTCGAGCTCATCGTGACCGGCGAAGCGCCGAGGGCCTTGATGGTCTCGGCCGGAATCTGGCCGTAGCCGCGCAGCTGCAGGCCTTTGAAATCTTCCGGTTCTTTTAAAGGACGCTGGTTGTTGCAGAACTGGACGTAGCCGTAGTCCACCCAAATCAGCGGATGCACGCCTTTTCTTTCCATTTCGCTCGTCAGCGTGCGGCCGAGGCTGCCGTCCATCGCACGGCCGACGGCTTCGTAGCTGTTCAGGAGGAACGGCACATCGAGTACGTTGAGCGCCGGCACAACGGTCGTCCACATGGCTGTGGAGTTCAGGCCCATGTCGAGACCGCCCGACATGATGGCATCGTTCATGCTCTTATCCGTGTAGAGCTGGCCAGCCGGATACGTCGTAATCTTGATGGAACCGTTGGAGCGTTCATTGACGCGCTCGGCGAAACGTTCCATGCCCTGCGACAGGTAATGGTCCTGCGGCAGATGATAAGCAAGCTTGAGCTCGACAGGTCCGCCCTGCGCGGCCTGATGTTCACGAGCCATCTTGCCGAGCCCGCAGCCCGACAGCAGGAGCGAACTCATCACCACGGCCATAACAAGACATATGATTCTGTTTCTTCCCCAAATCCTCATCTTCTCTGTGCACCTCCAAAATGCAAATGTTATGCACAAACAAACAATTTCTTTAATGAAAACGTTTTACTGTAACGTCTGATGGGCCTTAGTGTACACCAATTGGATACAAAATGCAAGTTTCTCACCAATAAAAATATTTTATGAAAAAATAGACGATTCCGATGTGCTGTCTCCGACATAGATCACAAACAAAAATGCCCCTGCCAGCGACCGGTAAAAAGCTGCCGTTGACAGGGGCTCTGAAAACTCAGGATTTATTTTTTCTCGTAGTAATACCGCGTCCACATGGTGACTTCGGAAAGCGACGGATGCGGGGTCATGGTTTCGCTCAGGGTGTAGACAGAGCGTGGATTGAGGTAACGTTTGAGGGGCAGCTGGCGGAGCTTTTTGACGGTCTCGGAAGCGATGTCTTCGTTGACGGGCTTTACGGTATGCTCGCCGCACATGAGCAGGTTAATGAACGGCTGAATGAGGATGGACGCTTCGTGGCCGACGATGTGGGCACCGAGAATCTCGTGTGTCTTCTTGTCGAGCACGAGCTTGAAAAAGCCGTCGTCGTCATGCCCTGCTTCAAAGCCGAGGGCATAGCCTTTCACAGCCGTGGAATAATGATTGAAGGCCGTTTCCGTTTCATAGCCCTGTGCCTGCGCCTCTTTTTCGGTCAGGCCGACATGCGCGGCTTCGGGGTACGTATAGGTTACAGCGGGGACGGCTTCGTACTGGGCCCAGCGCCAGTTCTCAGGGGCATTGCCCTCAAAGAGGTTGTGCGAGAGAATCTCGGCTTCGTAATTCGCCTTGTGGCGAAATGGAGCCTTGCCATTGACGTCGCCAATAGCCCAGATGCCGTCAGCGGTCGTCTCGAGGAATTCGTTCGTCCGGATGTAGCCGCGCTTATCGAGCTGCACGTCCGTATGCTCGAGGTGCAGCAGCTCCGTCATCGGGCGGATCCCCGGCGCGACAAGAATTTCTTCGGCGCGCACTTCGGTTACCTCGCCGCTCGTGCGGTTGCGCATTGTGAGGACCTTCTCCCCGTGTTCCACGCGCACGGAAACGGTGTCCTGATTGAGGCGTATGTCGATGCCGCGGTTCTCGAACTGTTTGAGCATGAAGTCCGAGACTTCTTCGTCTTCTTTGGGCAACAGGCGGACATTGTGCTGGACAATCGTGACTTTCGTGCCGCCCGTTTGAAAGACATGCGAGAATTCGCAGCCAATCGGGCCGCCGCCGATGACGATGAGGCTCTTGTAGAGCTTTTGGGGGAACTTCGGGCCGAAGAACGTCTCGGACGTCACGTAGCCGGCTTCTTCGAGGCCCGGCAGCTGCGGGATATTCGTGCGACCGCCCGTGGCGAGGAAAATCTGCTTTCCTTCGATTTCTTCGCTCGTGCCGTCGTTTTTCGCGACGAGCATGGTCTTTTTGCCCGTAAACGAGGCCGTGCCGTTGTACGTCGTGACGTTTGCAAACTGGTCGTAATACATCTGGATGGCAGGACCTTCGTCAATTTTATGCCAAAGGCGCTTTGAGACGGTATCCCAATCGAGCCGGACATGGTCGGCAAGAACGCCAATACGCCCGCCTTCTCTCGTCTCGCAGACGAGGTTGGCGGCCGTGACCATGACTTTCGTGGGAATGCACCCGCGGTTGAGGCACGTGCCGCCGTAACGGCCGCGTTCGATGAGGGCGACCGTCTTATGGGCGCGGATGGCTGCGTCGGCGATGATATTGCCCGCGCCCGTGCCGATGATGATGACATCATATTGTTTCATGGAAGTTTTCCTTTCTATATATTGCTAGAAAAAATGCCTCCCTGTCATGTACAGGAAGGCACTCTCGAAAAAGGTCAGTTTGCGTACGGCAGAACGACCTTAAGGACATCCTGTGCGATGCTCTTTTCTTCGACAATAGACCAGTAATGCGTATCATCCTCATAGATATCGCCGGAATCGGCTTTGTTCTTCTGCTCAAGGATGTACCACGCACCGCGGCCCGTGTTGTACCAGAATTTGTAAACGAACGGCGAAGTCGTGTTCTTGATGTTGTCCGTGTAGTAGACACCGACGTTGATATGCTCGCTGTCCGGGCGGTAGATGGTCGAGGTATCGACGACGTATTTTTCATCGATATGCTGCTCGTAGGCCGTGATGTACGCAGCCGAGCAGACAGCCATCGGCGCATAGACCACGGCGACAGCAGCCAAAAGCATGGCAAAAATATTCTTCTTCATCTTCATGATGCAAAACCCTCTTTCCCACGAAATCATGGAAATCTGCATGTTATCCAATATCCCCCAGAATCTGCCGGCATCGCTATAGATGCATCCGGCATCCCCTACAGTATACAAGCAAAACGACAAAAAGACAAGTCTTATTGGCGCGGCGGCACATGGCGGTCGTAGATGGGCCGCAGGTTCTCGGGGCGCAGCAGGCTCGCATCTTCGGTGCGCGCCAGAGTGCTCAGCGCTTCTTCCATGAAGCCCTGCATATGCTCCGTCATCGCGACGGCGTGCGCACGCTTTCTCTGCCACCATTCGTATTCTGCCTGATAGCTGAAATTTTTGCGGCCGTAGGCTCTGGCCGCAGCGAGACAGTCACAGACCATCTCGGCTGCGTAATTGTACGGCATGTCGATGGGCTGAGGACCTTCGGGACGGTCAAAATTATCCCACCACGCCTCGTAATGGTGCAGATTGCGGCCTTTGTGATGAATCCACGCGAGCGAATAGCCGTTGTTGAGCTCCTTGCAGCGGCGAATCGGCGAATAAACGCCATTGTAGTAGCGGACGCTCTCCCAAAACTCAATGTGCGAGAACTTCGAAAGGTCGTGCGTGAGGCCCTGCCACGGGATGCCGGCGATGCACGCGTAATGAAACACCCAGTATTTATGGCGCAGCACCATCCACGTATGGCCCAGCAGCCGCCTCAGGAACGGCAGGCGCTCTTCTGGCAGCTCAGCTGCTGCCTCCTGATTTTTCTTCATATGGAATCCCTTCTCTTGTGATTCTGATGTTGACACTCCCCACGGCTGAAGCCGGGGGATTCTTGGTTCAACAACCACCGCACC
>OIYH01000857.1_pt1 | contig 19716 bp, 17 predicted proteins | sample 1587911 | NCBI WGS metagenome assembly OIYH01 (sample SAMN03283252) | human gut metagenome | biome: human-associated habitat; material: feces | host: Homo sapiens | place: USA | collected 2013
TATAGCAGTAAAAATGGGATATTCAATGATTTGATAGAGGTAATACAGAAGATGCTGCCGTCTTTTGAACCCTCTACTTTGATAGATGCAGCATTCTTGAATAAGATACAGGATGATATAGAGCAATTGTATTCAACTTCAAACTTGTGTATCTGGCAGAACAGGGAATATCTCTTTTTCAAATCAAAGTTTAGAACTGTCTTAAATATTAGACAACTATATTACCCTATAGGTTCTGTTAAGCCCTACAACTTATTTCAATCAGCATTGAGTAAAAGGTATGAAGAGTTGGTCTATAGGCATCGAAACCGTTGTGCGCATAATACGCTATCCTATCAAGTAAACAAACCTGATTTTAGTGTTCTTGCCTCAACGGATTTCTCCTATCAGAGTTATTTCTTTAGATTTGCTTTGATTGTGCTGATAGATGAGATATTCATGGTCTTATTTAGAAAATATGTCAGTTTACAGAATTGATCCTAGAAAGATGGCAGTAGCGCTGGATGATTCAAAGCGAGTAAACGATAAGTTGAATCAGCTGAAGGATCATTTGATAGAGTTCTTTCATTTGCCAGAGGATGATACAATTGGGGAGAATGATAGATAACAATTCTACGATGTGATAGGCATCGACTATTAATACAAAACAGAGAATAAAGAAAATTAGAAAATAATTATTAGCTTGTAAATAAACATTATAGATTTATGCAATATACAAGATTAAGTGCTGCAGAAGCAGCAGCGATGATTAACGATCAAGATACTATCGGATTGAGTGGCTTTACTCCAAATGGAGTACCGAAGGCTACTTTCCGTGAACTTTCTAAGAAAGCTGTAGCGGAGCATGAGGCAGGAAGACCTTTTCAGGTCGGTATCTTAACAGGTGCTTCTACTTCACAAAGTATTGAAGGTGATATGGCGGCAGCTCATGCCATCAAGTTCCGTGCACCATTTTCTACCAATAGAGATTTCCGTAATCATACCAACCTTGGAGAAATTGATTATGAGGATATGCACCTTGGTCACATGGCAGAACGTCTGCGCCGTGGCTTCTATGGCGATATAGACCTTGCCATCATCGAGGTATCCGATATGGAGGAAGGAGAAAATATCTGCAAGGCATTCTTGACTTCTGCAGGTGGTATCGTTCCAACTATCGTACGATTGGCGAAAAAGGTGCTTATAGAGAAGAATACCTTCCATAGTCCTGAATCTCGTTTCCTTCACGATGTATATGAGATTGCAGAATGTCCTTTCCGAACACCTATTCCTATTATGAATGTGGGTGATAGAATTGGTAAGGAATATGTGGAGATTGATGCACATAAGATTATCGGTGTTGTTGAATGTTGTATTCCTGAGGAGGCTCGTGCCTTCAAACCACTTGACTCAGTGACTGAGCAGATGGGACACAATGTAGCCGACTTCTTGATCTCTGATATGAAGAAGGGACATATTCCACCACAGTTCTTACCTTTACAGAGCGGTGTTGGTACTACATCAAATGCTGTTCTTGAAGCATTGGGACAGAATCCTAACGTGCCAGTGTTCAGCGTCTATACCGAGGTGGTTCAGGATGCCGTGGTGAAATACATGCGCGAGGGAAGAATCAAGGATGCTTCCTGCTCTTCGCTCACTGTTACCAACGATACATTGAAAGAGGTGTATGATGATATTGAATACTTCAAGAAGCATCTCACCATCCGCCAGAGCGAGATTTCGAACTCTCCAGAGGTGATTCGCCGACTGGGTGTCATCGCCATGAACACCGCCATCGAGTGCGATATATATGGCAACGAGAACTCCAGCCACATCTGCGGCAGCAAACTGATGAATGGTATCGGCGGTTCGTGCGATTACGAGCGCAATGGCTACATCTCTATCTTCACCACACAGAGTACCACCAAGAACGGTTGTATTTCAGCCATCGTTCCGATGTGCAGCCATGTGGATAGCACCGAGCACGATGTGGATGTGATCGTTACTGAGCAGGGAGTTGCAGATCTTCGTGGCAAGGGTCCTTTGCGCCGTGCCAAGGAGATTATCGAAAACTGTGCGCATCCGGATTATCGCCCTATGCTCCGTGAGTATCTGAAGTTTGCCGAGAAGGGACACGAGCCACAGAGTATGCGTGCCGCCCTCGCCATGCACGATACCTTCCTGAAGAAGGGTGATATGAGATTGACTGATTTTAGTGAATATTTGAAATAATTATTATCACAATGATAAATATAAAAGATAAATCAAAGTGTTGTGGATGTTGCGCTTGCGTTGATGTATGCGCTCATCAGGCAATTTCTTTAAAAACGGATATTGAAGGCTTTTGGTATCCTGTAGTAGATGAAACAAAATGTGTTGATTGTGGTCTTTGTAATAAGGTTTGCCCAGAATTGAATATTGCAGATCTCAAGAAGAACGATTATCCGCAACCTGCTCATACGATAGCTGCTATCAATAAAAAGATGAGTGTTCGTTGGGATAGTACATCTGGCGGAGCTTTTTCTGCATTGGCTGATGCTATGTATGAAGAAGGAGGTTATGTTAGTGGAGCTATCTACAATGACGATTTTTCGGTTAGGAATTTCATATCTAATAATCCGGATGATTTAAAGAAGTTACGCAGTTCAAAGTATTTGCAGAGCAAGGCAGAAGGTATATATAAAGAAATACGAAATCTTTTACGCAAAGGTGAGAAAGTCTTGGCTTGTGGAACACCTTGTCAGATGGCAGCTTTGCGATCATTCCTGAGAAAAGATTATGAAAATCTCATCATTGTAGATTTTATTTGCCGTGGTGTAAATTCACCAAAGGTTTATCGTAAGTATCTTGATTCTCTTGAGCGCAAGTTCGGAGGAAAGGTTGTTTATGTCAAGGCTAAGAATAAAGAGCTTGGATGGCGTAATTTAACAAGAAAGGTTGTCTTCGATAATGGAAAGTCTTATTATGGCGTACACATGCAAGATGACTTCCGTAGAGGTTATCATACCAATGTTTATTGTCGCCCTAGCTGTTATTCTTGCCAGTATAAGGGATTTCCAAGGATGGCTGATATTACGATAGCAGATTATTGGGGGATTGAAAAAGTTGATCCTAATATGGATAACAACATAGGTACTTCCATGATTCTTTTGAATTCCAATAAAGGTATTGCATACTTTGAGAAGATAAAGGATAAGTTGGAATGGGAAGAGACTAAATTTGAATCCATTTTACCGGGAAACATTGCTCTTCGCAAGCCGATAGAACCAGCAAAGATAGATAGAAAAGCGTTCTTTGAAGATTTAGATAGAGGTACTTTTGAAGAGGTGACTGCTAAATATTTCCCTTTAATTTCTAAAAATAAGACGCTTAAAGACAAAGTGAAGTCAATTTTAAGATTAGGCAAGAGCCTTTTTAAGAAATATGGTTTTTCTTATCGTGCTTGGAGTAATTTCCTTATAGTAAATTTTAGAAAGAATACGATTTCCAATATAAAGGCAGGACATGTTATCTATACAATGCCAAGTGTTGTCTTTGATATTCATCCTTCTGCAAAGATAGAAATAAAGGCACCTTTCCTTTTTGGCAATAATCCTGTGAAGGGCATGAAGATGCCAACCTGTCTTAGAATGGAAGCAAATACGAAATTGGAGATTCACAATGGTCCTTTGACTCGTTATGGTACAGGACCTTATAATCTTCGCTATGGGGCTTATATCGAAATTGTAAATGGTGGTAAACTGACTATAGGCCAAGGTGCATGTAATGTGGGATTAACCATTATGTGTGCAAAGGAAGTAACCATAGGTAATGGCGTTCGTATTGGTAGAAATGTATCTATACGTGATTGGAATGGCCCTCATGTCATCATTAACGAACATTATAGGAATCATGCTCCTGTACATATTGGTGATAGAGTATGGTTATGTACTGGATGTACCATTATGCCAGGTGTTACTATTGGTGAAGGTGCTGTTGTTGCTGCCAATTCAACCGTAACTAAAGATGTACCACCATATAGTTTAGTAGGTGGTTCACCAGCAAAGGTTTTGAAAGAAAAGATAGAATGGTATTAAGCAGGCATTGTGAATAATGGCAAATAACAAACGAATAGCAAAGAATACCATGTTCCTTTATTTTAGAATGATGTTGATTATGGGCGTGTCGCTCTATACGTCTCGTATTGTTCTGAAAACCTTAGGAATTGAAGATTTTGGTATTTATAATGTGGTTGGTGGAATTGTAACGATGTTTACATTCTTAAATGGCTCATTGGGAGCCGCTACTTCTCGTTATATAACATTTGAATTGGGTAAAAAGAATTATGGACGATTAAATCAGGTATTTAATGTTGCCTTTTTAATACATATTCTTATAGGTGTGCTTGTCATACTTTTGGCAGAAACAATAGGCCTTTGGTTCTTCTATGAAAAGATGACAATCCCAGAAGATCGTATGTTTGCGGCATTTTGGGTATATCAAATATCTATTCTTACCTGTCTTTTTACATTAACGCAAGTTCCGTATAATGCTACCATCATTGCTCATGAGAACATGAAAATCTATGCATGGGTTGGAGTAGTTGAAGTAATATGTAAATTATTGGTGGTTTACTTGTTGATGGTCTCCCCTTTTGATAGATTGATATTTTATGCAAGTCTTCTTTGCTTGATACAAATCTCTATTATATGTTTTTATCGCATATATTGTTCAAGGAATTATGAAGAAAGTTCTTTGAAGCTTTATAAGGATAAGGAAATGTATAAAGAGATGTTTGGATATGCAGGTTCTGATTTGATAGGAAATATTTCTGCTTTAGCCCAGGGACAGGGTTTGAATTTGTTGTTGAATGTATTCTTTGGACCTGTAGTGAATGCAGCACGTGGAGTGGCCTATCAGGTGCAAGGTGCTGTTACGCAGTTTTCCAATAACTTTATGACGGCAGTTAGACCTCAGATCATCAAGTCGTATGCTCAAGGAGATATAAAGGGTATGATGAAATTGGTTGTGGATAGCAGTTGTTTTTCATATTACCTGATGTGGATTATTTCATTTCCTATCATGCTTGAGGCTGATTATATCTTAAAGCTTTGGTTAGGAGAATATCCAGACCATACCGTAAGTTTCCTTAATTTAGTGTTAGTTCTATGTTTGATTCAAACATTAAAAACCCCAAGAACAACTATATTTCATGCAACAGGTCATATTAAACTTACCAATATGGTTGTTGGAAGTATTTTATGTGCTGCATTTCCTTTGGCATATCTGTTTTTGAAAATAGGAATGTCACCGGAAGCAGTGTTTTGGGCGGCTAATATAACAATGTTTGTATCTGAATTTGCTAGTGTTTTCATATTGAAGAAGTATATACAGTATTCAATACCTTTGTATTTACTCCATGTACATGGTAGATGTTTGTTGGTTTCATGTATTTCAGCTATAATACCACTATTCTTTTTTGATAAGTTTATGGAGCCTTCTTTTATCCGACTCTTGTTAACCAGTGTAATGACGACATTGTCCATTGCTGTTTCTGTGTTAGCAATAGGTATGGATAAAGAAATGAGAATGAAAATATTGACTTTAATAAAAAATAAGATTTAATGAACAGCGTAATTTTAAGCAATGGTGTAGAAATGCCTAGTATAGGTCTTGGGACATATCCTTTGTATGGGGATGTCTTGACTAATACGTTGTATGAAGCCTATAAGATAGGTTATCGACTTATTGATACTGCAGATAATTACCATAATGAAAAAGACTTAGGTGAAAGTTTGGACTATTTATATAGCCATTCTTCAGCTACACGCAAGGATATGTTTCTAGTTTCAAAAATTAGTGATGATTTATATCCACAAGGTACAATAGATGCAGGAAATAACATGGGAAAATACTTTTGGAAGTCTTCTTCCTATATGCAGGAAGAACAGGCTGCGAAAAAAGTAATTACCCATAAGATTGAGGAAAGTTTGACCTCACTTCATACTGATTATCTTGACTTGTGGTTAATGCATTGGCCATATCCTGATTATTTTGAAGAAATATGGTATGAAATGGAACAGGTATATAAGCAGGGTAAGGTTAGGGCAATTGGATTATGCAATAGTAGAGAAAGACATTTCGAAAAGCTTAAGAAATGTTGCTCTGTATTCCCTCATGTGAATCAGGTAGAAACTTCTCCGCTTAATTCAAAAGTAGATCTTTTAGATTATTGTAACAATAATAATGTACGATGTATGGTCTATTCTCCTTTGAAAAATTTGTCGTTTCATATTAATGAAAAGTATGATAAATATGTAGATTACTTAGCAAAGAAGTATGATAAGACAAAGGAGCAAATCGTTCTTAAGTTTCATATTCAAAGAGGAACCGTGCCAATTCCTAAATCAACGCATGCAAGTCGTTTGAATACAAACTATGGCATTTTTGATTTTGAAATTTCAAATCAGGAAATGAATACATTGCTTTCTTTTAATATGAATTATCAGTTCTTGGCAGAATCTATGAGATGCCCAGGTCTTTAATATTGGAAAATTATGATTATTAATAAGATTATAAATAAGACTTTTAGTATAGTCAATAACCATATAGTTCTGCCATCAGAATATTATAAATCTATATGGGGTGGAGCAAACAAATTTTGGCATATTCGTAATTTCAATCTTGATGTTGTAAATCTCGGGTCAAATAGTGGTGTTCATGCATTTGACTATTCTGATACAAAGTTGCTCGGTATGAATTGGGCTTTAGGACCACAATCTTTAGTTCATGATTTCTGTATTTTGAAAAACTATTTTAGTTATTTGAAAGAAAATGCAACAGTAATAATTACACTCTGTCCTTTCTCATGTTTGGTTTCATCATACAATAAGCAGCAAAATTTTAAATATTATACATTTTTGCATCCTGCAACAATACAGAAATTTGATGAATCTGAACACATTAGAGCGTTAACTTTAAAAAAGCAGAATATTCTTCGAGTTGCTCCTTTGCATACACTGAAAGGATTGTTGAGAAGTTACAAACGGTGTGTTTCAAGTAAAATTCATTCATGTGATTATAAAAATAATGCATCTAATTTCATTGAAAGTTGGAAAAAGCAATTTGGAATTTCTGATTTGGATGCATGTTTGTCAAGAAAGCATTTACAAGAGCAGGAATTACGAGCAAGTAATCTTTCAGAAATGATAGACTTTTGTTTGGAGAGAAAGTTGCGTCCTATATTGGTAATACCACCGATTCATCCAGAACTTCGTAAATATTTTACTGATAATTTTGTCGAGCATTATATAAACGATTTCTTAAAAAAAGGAAATATACAGGTTACATTTTTGAAGAATTATATGTATGATCAACGTTTTGATTCTGATAAATACTTTTTAAATTCATTATTATTGAACCCAAAAGGGGCTCAGAAGTTCACTAAGATAGTACTGCATGATATTGGATTAATGCAATAATACTGGAAAGTTGGTATTATATTGAATAAATTTAAAGAAGTAATATGTCATATAAACTGATTAGGGGGGGGTACTCTGAGAGTATCAATATGTTGCGATTCCCTCTCGCCATACTTGTAGTATTCGTGCATAGTTTTGGAGCAGATGTTGATGTTTCAGAACTTCATGCCAGTGGTTTAACAGGATTAGCAGTCTATGATTATATCCGACTGTTTTTTTCGGTAGTAATAGCGAGAAGTGCAGTGCCCATCTTTTTTATCATATCAGGCTATCTCCTGTTCCTGAAGGTAGAAGAATATAATAAGACCGTTTATGTCTCTAAATTACGGAAACGATGGCATAGTTTAGTGGTGCCATATTTCTCATGGATTGTTTTGCTTATTCTTTGGATATTGATGTTCAAGGTCGGCGGAATCCTATTACATGGAAAAACATGGACAGGTATCTTAGACTATTTCCAAGACAATGGCTATCTACACATGTTATGGGATAGTAGTGTTTGGGAGGAAAGAACCACTTGGTTAGGTGTTGAGACTCACAATAGCGGACCGGTACTTTTGCCATTCTGGTATATGAGAGACCTGATTATTATGGTCGTTATATCGCCTGTTGTCTATTGGCTCATCAAGAAGATAAAATTCGTTTTTATCATATTGCTACTTGCGATATATACCTTTGATATCAAGTGTTCATTGATTAGTGGAACGTTAGCTAGTGCATGTTTGTTCTTTAGCATAGGAGCTTACTTTGCTCTCAAAAAGCTGGATTTCACAGAAGCATTATGGAAATGGAGACATTTGATATGTCCGGTAGCAATATTGTTGATGATATATCAGACCTATTCTGGTTCAGCGATGGGAGACGAAATTTCGAGGATGATTCATCCATGGTTGGTAATCTTTCAAAGTTTTGCTCTTATTATTGTTGCATCATATTTATGCAAGTATCCCAATCTTTACGATGCTAATAAAAAGTTGTCAAAAACTTCATTCTTTATATATGCCCTCCATACTTTTATCCTTGGGTATATAATCTCGATGATAAAAAAGGTGATGCCGATGCAGGATACTTGGTATATGACGACTTTTATCTATCTTACCGCTCCTTTGTTGTGTGTAGCGTTATGTATTGGCATATATTGGATTTGCCAAAAGTTTATGCCAGGAGTATTGAGAGTGATAGTTGGTGAAAGGTTGGGATAATTTAGCTATTTGTAATTGGTATTCAAAAATGAAAGCCTTCTTTCCTAATACTCGCTTAGTTTGTAAATTAGTATAAAATTTATGTTTGATAGTAATCTTAGACGTTAAAAAAATACGTATGAAAATTGGAATAATTACGTTTTGGGAGTCAACTGATAATTATGGTCAGGTACTTCAAGCTTATGCCCTTCAAACAGTATTGAAGAATATGGGGCATGAACCATTTTTGATTCGTTATTCTCTAAAAGCATCATTGGGAGAAAGTCGCAAACCTTCATTGTTAAGGAAGGTAATTAAGGTAATGGCTATCTACCCGATGCTTAAAGCTATAAAAAGGAATATTCGTCAACGGAAGGATATGGCTTGTCGTAAAAAAATAGAAGAAAAAAACATCTTACGAAGATTCTCTGTTTTTAGAGATGCCAATATATCTAGCAGTAGAGATGTTTACAATTCTATAAAGGAATTAAAAGCTAACCCGCCAAAAGCAGATTGTTATATTACAGGAAGTGACCAGGTTTGGACAATGCTGTTAAGTAATGAAGGAAACAAAGCATATTTTCTGGATTTCGGGGAAGATAAGATCAAGAGAATTTCCTATGCTGCAAGTTTTGCGAGATATGATTACCCCAAAGAACTTATTCCTTTATTAAAAGAGCAGTTGGCAAAATTTAATGCTATATCTGTTCGAGAGGATGAAGGGGTTGATATATGTCGTCTTGGTGGAAGGTATGACGCAATAAAGACATTAGATCCAACATTCTTGTTGGATAAGGACATTTATTTAAAGTTGATCGAGCATATTTCTTTAGAACATGATTATGCATTTACGTATTCTATAAATATTAGGGATGCAAAAGAATTAGCGTGGGAAGAGGTATGTGAATATGCGCATAAGCAAAAATTGGAAATGGTTACTGTAACATCAAGTGGTCATTTCCCAGGGCGAGAGATATTGTCAGATACCAAATATGTCTATGCTACAATTCCAGAATGGATTGCTTATATAAATAATGCAAAGTTTGTTGTAACAACTTCTTTCCATGGAATTGCTTTTTGTATCATTCTGAACAAGCCGTTTGTTTATTTTCCATTAAGTAAAGCTGGAGCTAAAGGTAATGGTAGAGTCATTTCTTTATTGAAAGAACTTGGTCTTATGGATAGAATATATTCTGGTTCAGGAATTGAAGCCATATTAGAAGCTAAAATTGATTGGAATAAAGTGAAAAGTTCATTAGAAGTTATGAAAAAGAAATCATTAGATTTCTTATATCAAAATATTTAAAAAGTGGTTTATGATTTCTTTTAGTGATATTAGTAAATATAGACAGGAACTGATGGGGGTAGCAATTCTTGGTGTCTTGTTTTCTCATATAGTAAGTCTAGGACAGGTAACTGGTTATATTGTTACATTTCCTTTTAAAGTATTTGAAAATCTAGTCTTTACTCAAGGCTTTTTGTTGCTTTCTGGTTTTGGCTTATATTATTCATGGACAAAAGAGCATTCTGTTCGGCATTATTTTAAAAAGAGAATCGGAAGGTTAATGATACCTTTTTGGATTATGTCAGTTCCTTTTTATATGTATGTTTGTGCTATTCTTAATAATGACTATGGAAAGTTTATTGAGAATATTTTAACTGCATATTTTTGGCTTCATGGTAATAATGGCATGTGGTATATATCTATAACAGTACTTCTGTATATTCTGTTCCCTTTGTTGTACAAAGTCATATTCTCGAAGCCTAATCCTAAAGCAGTCACGGTACGAGCTTTGTTTGTTTTCATTTTAATGGAAGCAATAAATGGGTTGATTTATGTTTGTGCACCCAGTTATTATAATATGGTTTCTATAGGTATCACACAAGCTCCTATTTTTGTGATAGGAATGTTGTTTGGCTATTATAGTTCTCATAAATATATGGTTTCATGGAGAACAATGATGTGGCTTATCCTGGTTCTTGTAGTTTTGGTAGGTATTAAAAGAATATCTCCATTTTTCCACGCACCTATGATATTGACATTACGAATCGTTACGATAATACTGGTTTGCTATATATTTAATAAAGTTATGTTCCTCAAAAATGTAATGGGGGGGGTAAAATGGTTTGGAAAATATACGCTTGAACTTTATGTCCTTCATTTGCATATTTACGGACTTATTTTGCAATGTCATCCTTTTGGATTGAGCGAGTGTTGTGGAATAAAATTTGAATTCTTGGAAATCTCAACTGCAGTTATTATTGCTTTATTGTTGTGTTTACCTTTTAATAGATTTTCCTGTTTGATATCCAGTAAAATCTGTCTATAATTGAAAAAAATAATAATTTTCTTACGATTGTATTATTGTGAAGATATACCTTTCTGGTATATTTCATGTTTAAATGTAATATGTTACTTATGAAAATTTTATATGTTTGCCCTACATCAGAATTTTATGGAGATGGTAAAGCATTATTAAATATAATGCCACATTTAGTAAGTTTTGGTATAGAACCTGTATTTATAATACCCAATGAAGGGGAATTTACTTTAAAATTAAAAGAGTATGGGTATAAATATGTTGTTTCTCATTTTGGGTCATGGACAACTTATAAAGGAAAGCTATCTTTTCGGATTATTCTTGCCTTTATTTATAATTATTTAAGGGAATTACCCAAATATAAAAATCTTGTAAAAATAGTAAAAGACATCAAACCGGATGCTATTCATACGAATTGTACAACTAGTTTGATTGGTTATAGATTGTCAAAGGAACTAGGAGTACCTCATGTCTGGCATATACGAGAATATGGATTACTTGACCACAAATGGAATCATTTCCCTAGTAAAACGCGATTTGAAAAATTATATTCAAAGCCTTTGAATTATTCTATTTCGATTACAAAAGATATATTTAAGTATAATGGCTCTCCCCGAAATGGTATAGTTATTTATGATGGAGTTTTTGATTCAAATAAAATTCCAATAATTAATGATACTGATGAAGGGTATTTTTTATACGTAGGGCGTATAATAACATCTAAAGGTATAATTGAATTGATTGAAACATATAAGAAATATATAGATAATATAAAGACACCTTGTCGACTAAAAATTGCAGGTGAAGGTTTTTTGATTCCTCATTTAAGAGAATGGATAAAATTAAACAATCTTGAAAAATATATAGAATTATTAGGATATAGAGATGACGTATCTGTTCTTATGAGCAAGGCAAGATGTCTCTTTGTCCCTTCACCTAATGAAGCTTTTGGATTTATCACAGCAGAAGCTATGTATAATGGTTGTATAGTCGTGGGAAAAAATACTGCTGGCACTAAAATGCAGTTTGATAATTGTTGTTCAATTATTGGCTACGATGTTTTTTACAGATATCTAACTTCTTCTGAGCTATATAATATTATGTGGGAGGTGACTTTTGCAAATAAGAGAGAAGTTATGACAGATTTATTGAAGGCACAAAATAGCGTTTTATCTTTGTATTCTGTACAATCTTCAGCCCAATCTGTTTATAAATATTATAAAAGTTTCTTAAGTGTATGATATATTTTATTTTTGCTTTAATATTGTTTTTTCTTATGTTTTTAGAAAAGCAATATGCATATAGATCCAAATTTCTCTATTATATTAGTGCTGGGATTATATTTTTTTTGTTTTCCTTTCGCGGTATAAATGTTGGAGGTGATACGAAACAATATGTAGGATTTTTTATGGGAAAAGCTTCTAGCTATGGTTCTCTTTCATTAAATAATCTTGAATTAGGTTTTAATCTATTCGTTCGTCTTGTAAGGGGATTATCACTAACTCCATTCTGCTTTATATTTGTTTCGACTTTGGTAACAATAATTCCATTTTTTATGTTTGTAAAACGTTATGGAACGAGTTATGTAATTCCTTTCTTATATATACTTTGCTTTATAAGTTTTACTGTTTGCATAGAGACAAATTTGCGTCAGAATATTGCAGTTGGAGCATTTCTTTTATCTTTCTACATTTTTCTAAATGCTGATAAAAATAAAAAGAAATATCTGGCTTGTTTGCTTTTATTGGTATTTTCGTTAATTGGACATAATACAAATCTTTTAGTAATCCCTTTGTTTGTAATTTTCTGTTTTCTGAAATTTAATAAGAAAATTTCCATTATTATTATGGCATTATCATACATAATAAGTTTGATAACAACTTCCTATTTTTCAGATATCTTTTTTTATGTAAATGTTCTTTTTTCAAATACAGAATTATTTAGTCATTATTCGTCATATGGTACTAATGGATTTTATGAGTTAGGTAGTGTAACGTCATTTAATTTTTTAACTTTGTCAATGACAGCATGGCCTATTTTTAATATATGGGCATGTAAAGATAAAGAAGTTAATAGTATTTTTATGAAATGTATGGTGTTGAATTGTGTTATATATAACTTATGCAGTTCGTTTCCAATTGCTTTTAGAGTGATATATCTTTTTCAATACTTATCTTTATGTTATGTTCCTAAAAAAATTACAAATAATAAGGTATATTTTGCAATAAATGTAGTCTTTATAATTTCTTGGTTACGTGTGTTGTTTAATACTGCTGCAAATACTATTTTGCAAAATCCAGATGCACATATGTTTCCATATTTTTTTATTTGGGAATAATTTTTTTAATAAATATTACAATTTGTATGGATAAACCATTAATTATTGCTTATTATTTACCTCAATATCATCCGTTTCCAGAAAACGATGAATGGTGGGGTAAGGGTTTTACTGAGTGGACAAATGTAGGTAAGGCTAAGCCTTTCTTTAAGGGGCATTATCAGCCAAAAGTACCTACAGAATTAGGCTATTACGATCTTCGTATGCCAGAAGTACGAGAACAGCAAGCGCAATTAGCTAAAGAGGCTGGTGTTGGAGGCTTTTGTTATTGGCATTATTGGTTTGGTAACAAGCGTCAATTGCTTAATGAAATTATAGATGATGTCATAGCGTCTGGTAAGCCTGATTTTCCTTTTTGTTTCGGTTGGGCTAACGAAACATGGAAAGCCAAATGTTGGGGTGCTAAAGGTCGAGAAGATAAAATACTCATGGAACAAATTTATGGAGGTGAGAAAGATTATAGAGAGCATTTTGAATATGCTTTAAAAGCATTTAAGGATAAGAGATATATAAAGATTAATAATAAGCCTCTTTTCCTTATTTATAAGCCTTTATTAGTTCCTGCTGATTTTTTGAAATTTTGGGATAAATGGGCAAAAGAGGAAGGCTTTGATGGTATTTATTTTGTGGCAAGAATATTTGAGCCAGATGAAATGGATAAAAAAGACGAAATCTGTCGCCAATTTGGACATATTACTACAGAGAGATGGCATGATGGATATCGTTTCCGAAGTCCTTTGTATAAGATATATGTAAGATTAATGTCTCGTTTCGTTTATCATCTTAGAGCATGTCAACAATATAAAGATGTTATGAAGTATTTGATAAATGAAAAAGAAGATTCAAAGGAAAATTTCATTCCTTGTCTAATTCCTAACTGGGATCATTCACCAAGAAGTGGAGCTCGTGCTTCTATCCTTCATAATTGTAAGCCTGCTTATTTTTATAAGCATGCTATGGAAGTATTACGTATTTTAAAAAATAAAAAGAACAAACTTGTGTTCTTAAAGTCTTGGAATGAATGGGGAGAAGGTAATTATATGGAACCTGATTTGAAATATGGAAGAGGCTATATAGATGCTTTAGCAAAGGCCATTCATGATTCTGAAAATGAAAAATAATTTATATGATACCAAAAATTATTCATTATTGTTGGCTTAGCAATGATCCTGTTCCAGAATCTTTGCTGAAATGTATGGATTCATGGAAAAAGGTAATTCCCGAATATGAATGGATACATTGGAACTTTGACCGTTTCCCAAAGGAGCGGTCAAAGTGGGTAAGCCAAGCTTTTGACAACAAAAAATATGCATTTGCAGCCGATTACATTCGCCTATATGCTCTCTATCATTATGGGGGTATCTATCTTGATATGGATGTTGAGGTTGTAAAACCATTTGATGCCTTTTTGAGACTGCATGAAATGTTATGTTTTGAAAATTCAAAGGATGGACGATTAGAAGTGGCTGCTTTTGGTGTAGAGAAAGGTGCTCAATGGATAAAAGATTGCCTTAATTATTATAAAGACCGTCCTTTTGTTAAAAGCAATGGTACTTTCGACACCAAAGTGCTTCCTGGCATCATAAAGGATTGCTTGTTGAAAAATGGGTATACATTAAAGCCTGTATCTTCTATAGAAGAGGCAACTCAATGCATTGGTAAGGAAATTCCTGTATTTCCTTATCAATACTTTAGTCCTAAGTCATATGCCACAGGTAAGGTAGAAATGTCTTCGTTAACATATTCGATTCATCATTTTGCAGGAACATGGCTTCCATGGTATGCGAATGTTGAGAAGAAAATATGCTTGGCTTTAGGATTGCCATATAAGGATGCTTGTCGTCATATTCTTCGAAAATTGGGTTGTAATGTTTAGGTCAATTGGTTATTTGGCAAAGATCTTATTATGCTTATTTCTTCCTTTGTTTCTTGGATGCACCAAGGCAAAGGAAGTTATACCGATTTTTCCTTGTACTGATAGAATCGAAAATGCTTATGGCGTGAATTGTCATTTGACGTTCCTGCAAGATTATACTCGCCGAGATGCAGAACTAAACAAAATGAATAGCATAGGCATTAATATGGTGCGAGGTGGTGCTCATTTTTTTGCTTTGGGCTATAGAAATGGATATTTTAATCCTTTGATGATGGATTCTGTTGTAAGGAGTGTGGAAAATGCAAAGATTCCACTTCATGGAGATTTGTCAATAGATGCTTTTGGAAAATACTTTTGGCAAGATTATAATAAATATATTGAGTATGTTGATTATTTGTCTAGCAGGTATAACAAGAGAGTCTATGATTGGGAAGTTATTAATGAAGTGGATTTAAATGTTCATACAAGTAATGCTGCTTATAAATATGTACATCTATTGAAATGTATATATCCAGTCTTTAAGAAGAATGGGCGGCAAAACAAAGTTCTTATTAGCGGATTGGCTGATGTGACTAATGCCTTCTTGGATTCTCTTTGTCATTACTGGGCATATAAGTATTTTGATGTAATGAATCTGCATTCTTACGAATCTCCAGAACGTATTCCTAAGCAATTAGAAACTGTCCGTAAGGTTATGAATAAGTATGGATGGGAAAAAGAAGTTTGGTTAGGCGAATGCGGAATGCATACTGCTCCTGATTTGACAAAAAGAAAATACTGGAATAATAAAAAATGGTTGGTGGAGGAGCAAGCTCGTCGCTTACCCAGAATCTATCTAATAGCTTTCGCATATGGCATCAATAAAGTCTATTGGTATGAAATTAGGGCAGGTGAAAAAGACCAGTTTGATAGGGAACAACATTTTGGGCTCTTGCATGCTAATTTAACACCAAAGCCTGCATTTCTTTCTTATAAGACATTGATATCAAAATGCCCTAATCTTTCTGTCCGCCCCAAACTTTATATTGTTGGAGAAAATTATATAGCAAAATGGACTACCCCAAAAGGAAAAATAGTCTATGCAGCATGGTCTGTAGCTCCACGTCCATTAAATGTTAAAACAGAAGGGCGAGCTAAGTTTTATGACTTGTATGGGAATAAAATAAAGCAACCGTCAAGGCTTAGTTCAAGCCTTATTTATATAGAGAATGCTAAAAGTGTTACATTTATATCCGCAAAATGAAAAAAAACAAATTGTCAATTATAGTTCCAACATATAATCGTGAGGAAATCTTATGTGATACTCTTGATTCTATTTTGAAAAGTATAGAAAATAGTTGCGTTGCTAATAATTGTGAAGTAATTGTTGTTGATCAGACAAAAAAACATACAGAGACTGTTGCGGATTATCTTAAAAAGATTTTAGATAATCCGACGGTTAATTATGTATATGAAGAAATAGCTAATCTTCCTAATGCACGTAATGTTGGACTTGATATTGCTTCTGGTGATATCATTTGCTTCCTTGATGATGACATTAAATTACATCCAGGTTTCTTTAATCAGTTAATGATGCGATATGATGATGAAAGAAATATGGCTGTAGTAGGACTGCCTATTTTGAAAAACCAAGATGGTGATAATATTCTGTTAGATAGTCAGGGTGGATTGAAAAAAACAATTCGTTCTTTAATAACAAAGGCTATTTGCATTAGTAAAGCGTCTGTAATTACCCCTTTTGGAATACAATTGAGTAATAGAGAAAACTCTAAAGCAATGAGGGCTGATGCTGGAAGAGGTTGTTGTATGTCATTTCGTAAATGTGTATTTGATAAAATAGGATATTTTGATAGCAATTATATAGGTAATGCTCTTCGTGAAGAAACAGATTTCTTTTATCGAATGAAGTTACACAACCTTAGAGTGTTTTTTGATCCCGAAATCGTATTAGACCATATTATGGCTAATGTAGGAGGATGTAGAAACCAAAAGAAAGAAAGTTATTGGCAGACTTTTTTTGATAATCAGTTCTACTTTTTTAAGAAGAATTATGGTTTTCCAGAATGGTATATAAAATTACTATTGGTATTTGATATACATTCCTTAAAAAAAGGGGGGTATAATGTAGATAAAATCATTCAGAATAGTTGTGCTAGGGCAAAATCTTTATTAACGGTTAACAGACAATGAAAATAGCAATACTTACTTGGTTGCATAACGGCAACTATGGAACAGTTTTACAAGCTTATGCTTTGCAGAGATATTTAAGAGATCAAGGGTTCGAAGTAAATAATATAGATTTGCATCCAACGGTCGTTCAAAAAGTAAAGAACCTGATAAAGCAGCGTAATCCATTTAATCTCTTCATAGAAAAATTTGAAGATATGCTTAATAGAAAAGCTTGTCCTGACAAAGAGATGTTGATTTTGAAAAATGAACGTATAGACAAATTTTTGGCAGATAATTTATGTCTTACGCAAAAATATCACCATTTCTCAGAATTAAAAGAGATTTCTAATTCGTATGATGCGTACATTTGTGGTAGTGATCAGATATGGTCGCCTACCTATTTTAGTCCATCTTATTTCTTTGATTTTGTAGAAGAGTCTAAGCGTAAAATTGCATATGCATGTAGTTTTGGTGTGAAGGAAATTCCTTCGCAAAAGGAATTGAAAATGAAAAAACTTATAAAGCGCTTTCGCTTTATCTCTGTCAGAGAACAAAGTGGAGTAGAGATTTTAAAAAAACTCATAGGAAATGATGTTGTAGTAAATGTGGATCCAACGATGTTGCTTAATTCTGCATCATGGGAAAATATTGTAGCAGATAGACTCGTTGAAGGAGAATATATGTTTTGCTATTTTTTGTCATATAACAAGAGTTATTGGGAAAAATGTATCCAGATTGCTGCTACATTAAATTTGAAGCTAGTTTTTGTACCTAAAACTAAAGAAAGCTATTGTATTGATGGACTTAAGTTTAGCGATGCGGGGCCAGCAGAATGGGTAAGCTTAATAAAAAATGCAACATTTGTAGCTACAGATTCTTTCCATGGATGTGTCTTCTCTATTATACATAGAAGAAACTTTATGGTTTTTAAGCGTTTTGACGATAATAGCAAAGAATCTCGCAACACTCGTGTCTATAATTTATTGAATATTTATGGTCTACAAGAGTGTTTGGTTGATAATGTAAATTCTTATAGGCCTATAATAATTTCACATAATGATTATAATAAGGTTATAGATAAAGTCAACGCAAATGCTCTACAATCTAAGAAATGGTTAATGAATGCATTGGAGAGATGAAAAAAAATATAAATAGTGAGATAGATCATAAACTCTGTACTGGTTGTGGGGCCTGTTCTGAGAAATGTCCCAAAAAGTGTATTTCGATGGAATATGATACTTCGGTCGGCTTTCGTTATCCTTCTGTTGATAATGAATGTTGTATAGAGTGTGGTGTTTGTTCTAAAACATGTCCAGTTTTTAGAAAAGACTTACTATTGGATAATTTGCAAACTTTGGCAGCGGTTTCTACTGACGAGAAAATCTTAAAATCGGCAAATTCGGGAGGTATAATTTCTACTATAGCTAACCTTTTTATAGAAAAAGGAGGATATGTTTGTGGAGCTGTTTTTACCAAAGAATTGGAGGTTAAACATGTTATCGTAAATGATAAAAAAGGATTGGCTGCACTTAAAGGTTCAAAATATATACAGTCTGAATCTAACGAGTGTTTTCCTCAAATCAAGAAAATATTGGTTGCGGGTGGAAAAGTCTTATTTGCCGGTACTGGTTGTCAAGTAGCAGGATTGAAAGCTTATCTTGGCAAAGATTATGATGCGTTATTAAGTATAGAAGTGGTTTGCCATGGAGTGCCATCGCCGTTGTTGTTTAAAGAATATCTGAAATGGCTTGGTCAGAAACATGGAGGTGTAGTTACTTCATACCGCTTTAGAAGCAAAAAGATTAGACCAACGGGAGAACATAGTCAGTTCTTTTATGTAATTGATAATAAAGAGTATACTGGACAGTCGTTGGAAGATCCCTTCTATGGATCATTTTTGAAAGGAAAAATATTACGACCTTCTTGTTATCATTGTCATTTTAAAGGTAAAAGTAGAGTTGCTGATATAACCTTAGGTGATTTTTGGGGAATAGAGAAGTTTTATCGTGACTTTCCTATTAAAAATGGTACAAATGTAGTGATGATAAATTCTACAAAGGGTTTAAAACTTTTTGGTGAAGTAAAGAAGAATGTTCATAGTCAAAGTTCTACTTATGGAATTGCCTGTGCATTAAATCCTTCTATAAAGACTTCTACTCCGATACCCCAGGAAACGATTGATTATAAAAGTCCACATTTATTTGATGTAGAATTAAAACCAAAACTATCGTTTAAAGATAAAGTTAAAAACAGGATACCTTGGAAATTAAAGTGGTTTATAAAAAAGTATTTGTAATGAAATGTAAAACTCAAATCATTATCATGGCCGGCGGCGTAGGCAGCCGCTTCTGGCCAATGTCAACCCCCGATTACCCAAAGCAGTTCATTGATG
>OIYH01000878.1_pt1 | contig 19375 bp, 12 predicted proteins | sample 1587911 | NCBI WGS metagenome assembly OIYH01 (sample SAMN03283252) | human gut metagenome | biome: human-associated habitat; material: feces | host: Homo sapiens | place: USA | collected 2013
TCACGTCGGGATTTTTTTTCGAAAACTGGGAAATATAAGGCATGATGGTATCTACAGTTGTGGGAGTCAGACCGATACGCAGGATCCGTTTTTTCCCGGTTTTCGAGACCTCGAGCTCGGTAGATCTGGCGTATTCCAGCAGATTACCGGATCGGTCGTAGAGAAGCTTTCCGGCTTCAGTAAGAGTAACGCCCTTGCTGGTGCGGTCGAAAAGTTTTACATTTAATTCATTTTCCAGCTGACGGATCTGGTAGCTGAGCGGAGGCTGGGACATATTTAAGTGTCTTGCAGCTTCGTTGATGCTGCCGGTGGATGCGATCTCGCGGAAATATTCTAACTGTCTGAGTTCCATGTTGGATTACCTGCCTTATATATTTTTTGTATTGCAAAGCTATAAAAACAATATTATTCATATCAATGATAACGGACTATAATAAAACAGTCAAGGGATATTATAATAAGTAGATAACGATGACTTATTAGTTATCGGAAAAAGGAATGGAGTGAAAGAAATGAAGCGTCTTGAGAAGTTTCTGAGACCTTACCGCAGAGAGAGTATTTTGGCACCGCTATTCAAATTATTAGAAGTCGTGTTCGACCTTATGGTTCCGGTTGTGGTAGCTCAGATTATTGATGTGGGCGTTGCGAAGAATGATTATGGATATATTGTGGAAATGTTTTTCGTGTTACTGCTCATGGCAGCAGTCGGACTGTTGTGCAGTTTTACCGCACAGTTCTTTGCCGCAAAGGCAAGTGTTGGATTTGCGACCAGCGTCAGACAGGCAATGTTCGACCATATCCAGGGATTGTCATTTACAGAACTGGATACGCTCGGAACAGACACACTGATCACGAGACTGACGGACGATGTGAACCAGGTGCAGAATGGAATTAACATGGGACTGCGTCTGTTACTTAGAAGTCCGTTTGTCGTAATCGGTGCGATGGTGATGGCATTTACCATCAATGTGCGCTGTGCACTGATCTTTGTAGTGACAGTACCGATCCTGTTTGTCGTTGTATTTTCGATTATGCTGATCAGTATTCCGCTGTTCAAGAAAGTACAGGCAGGTCTGGACCGTGTGACAGGACTTACGAGAGAGAATCTGACAGGTGTCCGTGTCATCCGTGCATTCTGCAGGGAAGAACAGTCGGTGGAAGAATTCGAAGAAGGAAACAGAGAACTTACAAGATTGAATGAGTTCGTAGGAAGAATTTCTGCCCTTTTGAATCCGCTCACGTATGTATTGATTAACGGAGCAACTGTGTTACTGATCGCGCGTGCCGGAGTGCAGGTCAATATCGGGAATCTGCAGCAGGGACAGGTAGTAGCGCTGTATAACTATATGGCACAGATTATCGTAGAACTGATCAAGCTGGCATCCCTGATCATTACGTTGAACAAATCAATGGCTTGCGCAGACCGTGTGGCCGGTATTCTGGATGTGAAGTCCAGCATGGAATACAAAGTGGCGGCTGAGCAGATGAAGAATGAACAGATAAATGCTGATCAAAGAAAATATGAGACAGATGGCGAGAATGATCAGGCCGACAATAATCTGGCAGTTGAATTCAACCACATCACCTTCACATACGAAGGTGCCGGAGCATCCAGCTTATCGGACATCACCTTCCGTGCGAAGAAAGGACAGACGATCGGAATCATCGGAGGAACCGGAAGTGGTAAGAGTACACTGGTCAGCCTGATCCCGAGATTCTATGATCCACAGGAAGGAACGGTAAAAGTAAATGGTATCAATGCAAAGGACTATCCGCAGGGAGAACTTTGCAGTGAGATCGGAGTGGTACAGCAACGTTCCATCCTGTTCAAAGGAAGTATCCGCGACAATCTGAAGTGGGGCAATGATCAGGCTTCAGATGAAGATCTGTGGAAAGCAATCACAATCGCTCAGGCAAAAGATGTTGTAGAAGCTAAGCCTGGAAAGCTTGATTTTGAAGTAGAACAGAACGGACGTAACCTGTCCGGCGGACAGAAGCAGCGTCTGACGATCGCACGTGCACTGGTCAGCAAGCCTGAGATATTGATTCTGGACGACAGCTTAAGTGCGCTGGATTTTGCGACAGACGCAGCGCTTCGTAAAGCAATCGGTGAACTGGAAGGCAATGTGACAACCTTCCTGGTATCTCAGAGAATTTCCGGTATCCGTCAGGCAGACAAGATCCTGGTTATGGAGGACGGTGAGCTGGCAGGACAGGGAACCCATGAAGAACTGATGGAGACTTGCGAGACCTATCAGGAGATCTATTATTCACAGTTCCCGGAAGAACGTCCGGCTGCAGTTAAATCTTCAAAGGAAACCGGAAAAGATTTGGACAAAGCGGATAAAATGACAGAGAAGGCAGAGAAAGGAGCGGCAGAGTAATGAAGAAATTATTAAAGCTCATAGGAAAGTATAAGATTTTCCTTGCATTCAGTGTAATCTTTGCTGCAATCTCTGTAGTATTGCAGTTATATGTGCCGGTTTTATTCGGTGATGCAATTGATGAAGTTGTATCGGCACATCAGGTGAACTTTGATATGATGTGGTATTATCTGAAGCAGATTCTGATTTTTATCGTGATATCAGCATTTGCTACGTGGTTCATGAATCTGTTGAACAACCGGATGACTTACCGGATCGTGCAGGATATCCGTTCACAGGCAATCCGTCATATCCAGGTACTGCCGTTGTCTTATCTGGATCAGCACAGCACCGGAGATATTGTAAGCCGTGTCATTGCAGATACAGATATCTTATCCGATGGTCTGTTGTTGGGATTTACACAGTTATTTTCAGGAATCGTGACGATCGTTGTGACACTGATTTTCATGTTCTCTAAGAATGTGTGGGTAACACTGCTGGTGATCGTACTGACACCATTTAGTTTCGTAGTGGCGAAATTCATTTCTTCCAGATCTTATACGATGTTCCGGAAGCAGAGTGAGACCAGAGGACGGCAGACCGCACTGATTGAAGAAATGATCGGCGGACAGAAAGTAGTAAAAGCATTTGGGTACGAGAAAGAATCATCCAGAAGATTTGATGAAATCAATAAAGAACTGCAGAACTACAGCCAGAAAGCAGTGTTCTACAGCAGTTTAACGAACCCGTCCACACGATTCGTCAATAATATCATTTACGCTGGAGTAGCTTTACTTGGAGCATTTCTGATACCGGGCGGCACGCTGACGGTCGGAGGACTTTCTGTACTGTTAGCGTATGCGAACCAGTATATGAAGCCGTTCAACGATATCAGTTCGGTAGTCACAGAGATGCAGAATGCGCTGGCATGTGCGGACCGTATCTTTGATCTGTTAGAGCAGAAAGAAGAGACATTGGATGCGGAAGGAGCATTTGCTAAAGTTGATGGCAATGTTACAATCGACGATGTGGCATTTAGTTATGATAAAGAAAAAGAACTGATCGAGAACTTCAATCTGGATGTAAAACCGGGTATGCGTATTGCAATCGTTGGTCCGACAGGATGCGGTAAGACGACATTTATCAACCTGCTGATGCGCTTCTATGATGTAGATGAAGGAAAGATCCTGGTGGATGGAAAGGACATCCGGGAGGTATCCAGACATGCCCTTAGAAGCAGCTTTGGTATGGTGTTGCAGGATACCTGGATCAAGAGCGGAACCGTAAGAGACAACATCTGCTTTGGAAAACCGGATGCAACCGATGAAGAGATCATTCGTGCAGCGAAGGAAGCAAGAAGCTGGGAATTCATCCGGAGACTTCCAAAAGGTCTGGACACGGTGCTTCATGAAGACAGTATCAGCCAGGGTCAGAAGCAGCTTCTGTGTATCACAAGAGTCATGCTCTGTCTGCCGCCGATGTTGATCCTGGATGAGGCGACATCAAGTATCGATACCCGTACCGAACTGCAGGTACAGGAAGCATTCGATAAGCTGATGAAAGGAAGAACAAGCTTTATCGTGGCACACAGACTTTCGACGATACGGAATGCTTCGTTAATCTTAGTTATGAAAGACGGTAAGATCATCGAGCAGGGCAATCATGAAGAATTGCTGAAAAAAGGTGGATTTTACCATAAGTTATACCATAGTCAGTTTGAAGGTTAATACGCAATCTGGCAAAAAGCTCGCTTAGGCGGGCTTTTTCAGTTATAATACAGATAAATACTAATCAGTAAGAATGGAGAAAATCTGTAGAAGGAATGTGCTATAATATTCTGCAGTGAAGAAGAACAGAGGGAGTAACAGTATATGACGATCAAAGAAATTGCCAAACTGGCAGGAGTATCCAGCGCAGCGGTGTCGAGATACCTGAACGGCGGATACGTCAGTGACGAGAAGAAAGAACAGATTAAGAAAGTAATTGATGAGACCGGCTATCAGCCATCGGCGCAGGCGCGTATGCTTAGAACCAAGAAAGCGTGTCTGATCGGGGTGGTTGTACCAAAGATTAATTCAGAATCCATCAGCCGGATCACGGCAGGAATCGAAAAGGTTCTTTCGGAGCGGAATTACCAGATGCTGCTTGCCGGAACGGATAATACACCGGCGAAGGAAATAGAGTATATGCGTCTGTTCGAGAATTATCCGGTAGACGGGATTATTCTTGTGGGAACGATGATCACGGCGGAACACCGGAGATTTCTGAAAGAATCGAAAGTACCGGTGGTTGTGATTGGTCAGCATACGAAATATGCGAACTGTATTTATCATGATGATTACGGCGCAGGGGAGGCCATGGGATGTGCGGTTGCGGCAAAGAGCCGGAAAGAGATTGCATATATCGGAGTATCAAGAGAAGATAAAGCAGCTGGAGCGGCCAGAGAAGATGGATTCCGGGAAGGTCTGAAAAGGTCGGGAAAAGAATTAAAAGACGGATATTATAAGGTGGCGGAGTTCACGACAGAATCCGGATATGAAAAGGTTCTGGAATTATTGAATGAAAAACATGACATCGATATCATATCATGCGCCACTGATACAATCGCAGCCGGGGCAATCGAAGCGATTCATACTTATGCCGGAAGTCAGATTCCGAAGAATGTAGAAGACACAGGATCCAGATTTCGTTATATATTAGAAAATACATCGATTCAGGTTACCGGATTTGGCGATAATCAGCTTTTAAAGGCGGTAACAGGTGGAATACCAACAGTGCATTTTGGCTATAAGACCAGTGGAATCCGGGGCGCAGAACTCCTGTTGGATGTAATAGAAAGGGATGAAAGCATTCCGGTAGAGATCAAACTTGGATTCCGGCTCGCTAACATTGATGATCCGGAAGAAAATATAGAAGACTAAGAGATGCCGGAGCAGAAAATCAGTGTGCAAAATGTGTAAATAGATTCCGAATCAGTCAAAAACAACAGAATTCGTGCAAACCGCACAAAATCGAATAGCAAATATCAGTAAAAATGCCATCTTTACAAATGGCATTTTTTTTCTTATTATAAAATCACAAGATGTGAAAACGATTACACATAGAACGAGGAAGGAGAGTTAATATGGATTACAGAAAGACCGCACAGGACATCCTGGATCATGTCGGCGGAAGTAAGAACATTGCATCTGCAGCACATTGTGCAACGAGACTTCGTCTTGTCATTGCAGATAATAAGAAAGTAAGTAAAGAAGCACTTGAAAATGTAGATGGGGTAAAAGGAGTCTTCGAAGCATCGGGACAGCTTCAGATTATCCTCGGAACCGGTACGGTAAATAAAGTATTTGCCGAGTTCATCGACATTGCAGGTATCACGGCAAGCTCGAAAGCAGAGGCAAAAGAGGCAGCTGCAGAGAAGCAGAACTGGTTCATGCGTGCGATCAAGCTGCTTGGTGATATCTTCGTACCGATCATTCCGGCCATCGTAGCCAGCGGTTTCTTAATGGGAATCATGAACTCACTTGATTTTATGAATAGCAACGGATTCCTCCATATTAATACACACAGTTCGATTTATGTATTTGCGAATCTGTTCAGTAACATTGCTTACACATTCCTGCAGATCCTGATCGCATTCTCAGCTGCAAAAGCATTCGGTGCGAACCAGTATCTTGGTGCAGTTATCGGTATGATCATGATCCATCCGTCACTGCAGAACGCTTATACTGTAGCAACAGAGGGTGTACAGCAGACACAGAGCGTATTCTTCGGACTGTTCAAGATTGACATGGTCGGATATCAGGGACACGTCATTCCGGTTATCATCGCCGTATGGATTCTGGCAGTGATCGAGAAGAAGTTACATAAGATCGTTCCGGAAGTTCTTGACTTGTTCGTAACACCTCTGGTCAGCGTATTTGTAACAGGTTATCTTACATTATCAATTGTAGGACCGATCTTCGTATGGGCTGAAAATGCAATTCTCGGAGCAATCCAGTGGATGCTAACGCTTCCTCTCGGAATCGGAAGTCTGATCATGGGAGGTTTATATGCACCAACCGTAGTAACCGGTATTCATCAGATGTATACAGCCATTGACATCGGACAGCTTGCAAAATACGGTGTTACATACTGGCTTCCACTTGCAAGTGCAGCCAACGTAGCACAGGGAGCTGCAGCACTTGCAGTAGGTATTAAGTCTAAAGATAAGAAGATCAAATCTCTGGCGCTTCCATCATCACTCAGTGCATTTATGGGAATTACAGAGCCTGCAATCTTCGGTGTAAACTTAAGATTCTTCAAACCATTCATCGCCGGATGTATCGGTGGAGGATGTGGAGCATTATATGCATCACTGGTGCACCTCGGAGCTAAGGGGACTGGTGTAACAGGTATCTTCGGTATCCTGCTCTGCCTGAACCAGCCGCTTCAGTACCTGATCGAGATGGTGATCGCAGTCGGTGTTGCATTCGTGATCTCATTCCTGATCTATAAGGATGCAGAACCAAAGGCAGCAACCGCAGATGCAGCAGAGACAGCAGCAGTAGAAAATATGGAAACAACAGACGCAGTAGCAACAGCAGACACAACTGCAGAGATAGCAGAAGAGACATTAACAAGTCCGGTAAACGGAACACAGATTCCATTATCCGAAGTAGCAGATGAGATATTTGCATCCGAGATGCTTGGAACAACCGTTGCGGTAGAGCCTGCAGATGGCAAGATTGTAGCTCCATGTGACGGAGAAGTTTCCAATATCTTCGAGACAGGTCATGCCGTATGTATCACAACAGAAGCGGGTGGCGAACTTCTGATCCATATCGGTATCGATACTGTAAAGATGGATGGAAAAGGATTTACAAAGAAAGTTTCTGATGGCGATAAAGTACATGCAGGAGATATTCTGGTAGAAGCGGACCTTGAGGAAATCAAGAATGCAGGATATCAGACGACAACAATGATGATTCTGACAAATACAGATGAATTCGGAAATGTAACAAAGGCAGAACCTGCTGAAGTTAAGACAACAAGTAAAGTTATGACACTTACAAAATAATGTGTATAGAAATAATGCTTATAGATAGATGGAGACGATTGATTTATGAACGCATTAACAAGAGATCTTGTAAAATTAGTAGAGACAGCAGAACAAAGCCAGAAAACCAGAGAAGAGTTATCCGTATCAGATAGAAAATTTCGTGAAAAACTACACCTGATGCCGCCGGTCGGCTGGCTGAATGATCCAAATGGACTCTGCCAGTTCCAGGGTATCTATCACGCGTTTTTCCAGTATTCGCCGTTTAATGCAGAAGGCGGTGTGAAGATGTGGGGTCACTATACCAGCAAGGATATGATTAAGTGGGAATATCAGGGTACCGCACTTTATCCAGATCAGCCATTTGACTGTCACGGAGTATATTCCGGATCCGCATTTATTGAAGATGGAAAAATGTATCTGTACTATACAGGAAATGTTAAATTAGAAGACGGGGAATATGATTACATCCGCACCGGACGTGAGGGCAATACCGTTCTGGTTATAACGGAAGACGGCAAGACGTTCGGAAAGAAAAAAGAACTGATGAGAAATTCAGATTATCCGGACGATCTGACCTGTCATGTAAGAGATCCAAAGGTATGGAAAGAAAATGGTACTTATTATATGGTACAGGGGGCAAGAACGAACGAAGATGTAGGTCAGGTACTTGTATTTGAATCTGAAGATAAAGTAAACTGGAAGTTCAGAAACCGGGTGGAATCCGAAAAGCCATTTGGGTATATGTGGGAATGCCCGGATTATTTCAAAATCGGAGATAAGAAACTTCTTTCCACGTCTGTTCAGGGACTGGAAGGTGGTATCTGGGAGGATCGTAATGTATATCAGTCCGGATACTTTGAGATAGAAGGAGATATTCTTGGAGAATACAAGTTGTCAGAGTATCATTTGTGGGATTATGGGTTTGATTATTATGCCCCGCAGAGTTTTGAGACGGAAGACGGAAGAAGGATCCACATCAGCTGGATGGGAATGCCGGACTGCGAAGAATACAGCAATCCGACCATTCAGACAGGATGGCAGCATTGCTTTACATTTCCAAGAGAAATCTTTGAAAAAGACGGCAAGATCTGTCAACGTCCGGTAAGAGAACTAGAAGAGAAGAAACATCTGGTAAGTGATGTGAAAGGTATGCTGGCAGGAGAGGGATATCCGGTATATGAAATGACGATTTCGGATATTACAAAGAACCGCTTTAAAGTTATCCTTTCAGAGAAGCTGATCCTGGATTATGATGATGGAAAATTCCGGATGCATTTTACAGATCAGGATAAAACTTCGGTATCTTCAGGAAGAAGTATGAGATATGTAGAAGTGGAAGAAGTGGAGAATCTGAAGATTCTGGCCGATACATCCTCTGTTGAAGTATTTGTAAATGATGGGGAATATGTATTTTCGACAAGATATTATCCGGAAGTTTATAAATTACAGGCAGAAGCTGTGGGAGCACAGATTACGTTGTCAGAAATTATGTAACGAAATATCAATCTGAGATACCAATAATAAAGAAGATCACCATATATCAAAAGAAAGAGTTTCAGTAGAGAAATTTTCAAAAGATATATGGTGATTTTTAATACCAATGTATGCAATAGAAGCTGCCAGTGGCAGGTTCTATGTATGCAAGAGATACAAATATTTTTCAAAATTAACGCCTTCGTTTACCGGAACATGTTCTTCTACAGAATCAATTAATGATTTTTCAAGAAAAGAACCTGCGGTCTGCATCATTTCCGTAAGGGAAATATCTCTGGCAAGTCCGCCTGTGATGCAGGAAGCAAAGAGATCACCCGTACCGGAATAACTTCCGTTGCAACAGGGATATGCCGAAAGAAAATGTGAAGAGCCATCTAGCAGAAGATTTCCAATCTTATGAACTCCGTCATCTGCAGTAAAATGAATACCAGTGATGAGGACCTTTTTTTCATGATCCTTTGTCAAAGTCTGCCCTGCATCTTTAAGTCGTGAAATGAGCTGCTGTATAGACAGAGACGGATCCTGCAGGCTGTTATAATCTATATCCGTCAGCAGACAGAATTCGGTAAGGTTAGGAGTGATAACATCTGCACGTGCGACAAGTTCTTTCATAGCAGTCAGAAGCCCGGAAGTATACATATCATAGGTAACGCCATCGTCTCCCATTACAGGATCGACCAGAAGAAAGGTGTCTGCTGTCTGGAAAGTATCCAGAAAGTGCATGATCTGTTCAATCTGGCAGACACTGGCAACATAACCGGTATAGATTCCGGAAAAAGAAGTGCCTAGTTTCTTCCATTCCTGGCGGAAATAATCCATCTTATCGGTAAAATCATAACAGTAGTAGCTGGGGTATTCTGTTTGTGAACTTAAAATGGCGGTAGGGAGTGGACAGGCCTGGATTCCCATCGCAGATAATACGGAGATGGCAGCAGTCAGGGAACAGCGTCCAAGTCCGGACAGATCATTGATTACAGCAACTTTTTTTGTCATAAAGAAATCCTCATTTTCTAATGTATTGTAAATATGTAATAATTATACCATTATAAAAAGAAGAAAGAAACGGCCAGAGAAAAGGAAGACTTGCAGGCCACCAGAGCTTAAAAAAATAATTTAAAAAAATTTGAAAAAGTTGTTGACAGATAGAAAACGTTGCGCTATAATTAATTTCGTTGCTGAGGTACATAAATAACTGAGGCAAACAAATATAATATGTGCGCGTAGCTCAGCTGGATAGAGCGTCTGGCTACGGACCAGAAGGTCGGGAGTTCGAATCTTCTCGCGCACGTACGAGAGACCCTTGTTTGACATTAAGTCGGACGAGGGTTTTTTGCTGTTCCGAAGCGGATGTTTCAATTCAGATGACCGGGACAGTATTGACATAATTTGGGCAACTGTGTTAAGGTTACATAGTAAATTTAATCAAGATTGTGTGAGGTGTCAGTCAGAAGGATTCAGAATAATTTGTGGAAAGAATGATCTGACTGGTGAAAAGGGAAACAGGTGAGAATCCTGTACGAACTCGTCACCGTGTTTTGCAAGCAGAAGCTACAGATCCACTGGGAGAACCGGGAAGGGAGCAGATGTGTCAGAGCAATAAGCCGGGAGACCTGCCTTTCGCAGTACAGGAACGAAAAAGTTCAGGCCACGAGGAATTGGCAGTACGAAATGGATCACAGAACTGTATGTGGTATAATACAGTTTTATTTTCGTTGTCTTCGTTTTCTGACGGAGGCTTTTTTTGGCTATATATTCGGAAGGAGCTGACGGAGGCCGAGTTTTTTTGTATCTCGTGTATTGACAATCGGAAAATCAGGAGGTAAAAGAAATGAAAAAGAAACTGGTAGTTGTATTATTATCAGCAGCTATGTGTGTAGCAGCACTTGGCGGATGTGGTTCCGAAGCAGGTAGCAGTTCAGACAGTAGCAAGAAGACTGCAGAGAATTCATCAAAAGAGGACGATCAGAAAGCCGCAGATGAAGTAGCAAAGAAGATTGATGCCATCTATGTGCAGGAAAGAAACGACAAGACAGATGAGCAGTGTAAAGAAGCGAAAGAAGCGTGGGACAAATTGACAGATGCACAGAAAGAACTTGTGGAAGGTGAAAATGCTGATCCGGATTATTTCGGAAGAGATACAGGGGATGCTTCCCAGGATGATCCGTTAAATGAAGATAACATCGGGGAGAAGGAACTCTTGGTAGTAAGTTTCGGAACATCTTTTAATGCAAGCCGTGCAGCCGATATCGGCGGAGTTGAAAAAGCACTTCAGGCAGCTAATCCGGACTGGTCCGTAAGAAGAGCATTTACAGCACAGATCATCATTAATCATGTACAGGCAAGAGATGGTGAGAAGATTGATAACATGGATCAGGCTTTAGAGCGTGCAGTAAATAATGGTGTAAAGAAACTGGTTGTACAGCCTACACATCTGATGCACGGTGCAGAGTATGATGAGTTAACAGAAACAGTAAATAGTTACAAAGATAAATTCGAATCTGTTAAAATCGCAGAACCACTTCTCGGAGAAGTTGGAGCGGACGCAACAGCAATCAATGAAGACAAGGCTGCAGTAGCTAAGGCAATCACTGCAGAAGCAGTAAAGACAGCAGAATATGACAGCCTTGATGCAGCAGCAGAGGACAGCACAGCATTTGTATTCATGGGACATGGAACATCTCATACAGCAAAGATCAGCTATTCTCAGATGCAGGCACAGATGGAACAGCTTGGATATAAGAATGTATTCATCGGAACAGTAGAAGGTGAGCCGGAAGATACTTCCTGCGAATCCGTTATCGCAAAAGTAAAAGATGCCGGATATAAGAATGTAATCCTTCGTCCACTTATGGTTGTTGCCGGAGATCATGCTAATAATGATATGGCCGGAGATGATGATGATTCATGGAAGAGTCAGTTTGAGGCATCTAAGAACTTTGACAGTGTAAAGACACAGATTGCAGGTCTTGGAGAGATCGATGCAATCCAGCAGTTATATGTTGCTCATACAAAAGCAGCTATGGATGCACAGTAAGAAAGATAATTAAGGGAGATAACAATGTTGAGAAAGAGATTGATGGCAGTTGTACTGTCTGCAGTAATGACAGCTGCAATATTCACAGGATGTGCAAGTAAGGATGACAGCAGCAAATCAGACAACAAATCAGCCAAGACAGAACAGCAGAAGTCTGATGCAAAAGAAGAAAAATCAAAAGATTCAAAGTCCGAAGCAGCAAAGGCGCCGATCGAGGATGGGACCTATACTGCAGAATTTAAGACGGACAGTACGATGTTTCATGTAAATGAAGCAAATGAAGGAAAAGGTACACTGACTGTAGAAGATGGAAAGATGACGATACATATCAGTCTCGTATCAAAAAATATCGTGAATCTCTTCCCTGGTACAGCAAAAGAGGCTCAGAAAAAAGGTGCAAAACTTTTAGAACCAACCACAGACAAAGTTACATACAGCGATGGAACGACAGAAGAAGTCTATGGATTTGATGTTCCGGTTCCGGCGTTAGATGAAGAATTTGATCTGGCGTTGATCGGAACAAAGGGCAAATGGTATGATCACAAGGTAAGTGTATCAAACCCGGTAAAAGCTGAATAAAATGTATGAATAAAAACTCTTATTTCCCATATATTGTACAGACTACAAAAAGGTGGGGAATAAGAGTTTTTTTTGTATCAAACAATGCAAAGATACATAAAAATAGTAAAAATGCATAAAAAAAACAAGAATTACTGGACTTTTATGTTAAAATGCACTAATATTGAATTAACGGTAAAACGGAATAAAAAACAGGAAGGAAATAAGCGAATGAAAGGAAATGTAATTGTAGGACAATCTGGGGGACCAACTGCAGCGATCAATGCCAGTCTTGCCGGTGTATACCGGACAGCGAAAGACCGTGGAGCCAATAAAGTATATGGAATGCTTCACGGAATCCAGGGATTATTAAAAGAAAAATATATTGATCTGTCAGATCATATCAAGACCGAACTGGATGCGGAATTATTAAAAAGAACACCGGCCGCATTTTTGGGATCCTGCCGTTATAAGCTTCCGGAGATCCATGAGAACAGAGAAGTGTATGATAAGATATTTGAGATCCTGGACAAACTGGATATCGAAGTATTTATCTATATCGGTGGAAATGATTCTATGGATACAATCAAGAAATTATCGGATTATGCCATTATATTCGGTCATGCAATCCGCTTCATTGGATGTCCGAAGACGATTGATAATGACCTTGCACTTACCGATCATACACCAGGATATGGAAGTGCGGCAAAATATATCGGAACATCTATGAAAGAGATTATCCGTGACAGCTTCTGCCTGGAATATGAAAAAGGCGTGGTATCTATCGTCGAAATAATGGGAAGAAATGCCGGATGGCTGACCGGAGCGGCTGCATTGTCAAAGGGGGAAGACTGCGAAGGACCGGATCTTATCTATCTGCCGGAACTTCCATTTGATCTTCAGTTATTTGGAGAAAAGATCAAACAATTATTACAGGAGAAAACATCTATTGTTGTTGCAGTATCAGAAGGAATCCGTACAGAAGATGGAACTTATGTATGTGAACTTGGCAACAGTATTGACTTTGTAGATGCATTTGGACATAAGCAGTTATCCGGAACAGCATCTTACCTTGCAAGTTATATTGCAGGGGAGATTGGATGTAAGACACGTGCGATTGAATTAAGTACATTACAAAGAGCCGCATCTCACGCAGCCTCAAGAGTTGATATACTGGAAGCATATCAGGTTGGAGGAGCAGCGGTAAAGGCAGCAGACGAAGGAGATACCGGAAAGATGGTAGTCTTAAAACGTCTGTCGGATGATCCATATCAGTGCGGAACAGAAGTAAAGGATGTACACAAGATTGCCAATGATGAGAAGCTTGTACCAAGAAACTGGGTAAACGAAGAAGGTACTTATGTAACAAATGAGTTTATTTCTTATGTGCGTCCATTGATTCAGGGGGATGTATCACCGGTTATGGTAGATGGAATCCCAAGACATCTGTATACACCAAAAGAATTAAGCCACAGATAAAAAATAGATAAGATTTGAAGGTTGGAAAGATAGTGCCGTATTGCGAGCGTATAACAAGATACATGTCTTGCAATATGGCACTTTTTGTATACCAAAGCAGCATGTAAGAGAAGTTGCCGGTAGCAAGTTCTGTAGATACAAAAATATGTAAGAGAAGTTGTCTGTGGCAGGTCCTTTAAAGTGCTGTGCCAGAAAATATATAAAAACAATAAAAAAGGGTTGAAATTTTGACATGAATCAGGTAAGATATCTTTAATCTATATTTTCAAGATAGATTCTTTTAATTAATCTATATAGTCTGTAGGACTTCGTGAGGCCTCACCAAATTTACCATGTAAGAAAAAATGAAAAAAGAACAGGGGTGATATATGTTGCAACAAAAAGAAAGTTATGATGTGTTGCGGCTGATTGAGCATGGACAATTATGCTATATCAGTTCCGAAAATGTGCAGGGGAAAACCCTGGACAGATACTTAAAATATCATCCGGTAATAAAAAAACGGGAGATATTTTTATTATTAAAAGAGATAGCAGGACAACTGGCGTCATTTCACAGGTGCAGGGGAAATCCTTGTTATCAATATGTAAATCCATATAGTATTGTCAGGTCTGAAGATGGAAGAATTTATTTTCTGGATATGCAGTCGGAAGCAAACAGAAGCAAGATGATATTTATGCAAAGAAGAGATATCCGTGAATATTTTCTTCCGCCGGACGAAAAGTATTATCAACATGCCAGTAAGGAACTGGATATGTATGGGCTGGGAAAAACATTTCAATATATTCTGGCATCTGTGGAGGCAGAACCACGTTTTAACAGACGAGAAGAATATCGTCTTCAGAGAATTATTTCAAAAGCAATGGGGATAAGATCAACCCATTATCTAAATGTATCAGAAATCCAAAAACAAATCCCAAGGTATGAAGAAAAAGACAGAGATAAAATTTTGAATAATAAGGGGAAAAGAAGAAAAAAAGTGTGTATAACAGTAGTTTTGTCTATTGTTTTCGGGGGATATTTGTTCATAAATGCATGGGAAAATGCTGAAAAAGCAAACCAGAGAGAGATGAAAAGAACGGAATCTTCCAAATCAGAAGAGAAAAAAAGTGAAAAATCGGATGACCGGATAAAAAAGAAAATATATGAAAGAGATGAAGAGTATCTGGAATTGGCACTGGCATATTTCCTGAATGTGGGAGATATGAAAAAAAGTCTGAAATGTCTGAATCAAATGGAGAATCAGACGCTGGCAGTTAATCTGAAAAGGCTTATCAAAGCGTATGAAAAACAAAAAGTGCCGGAAGAGGCAGAAAAATTTGCAGCAAGTCTTGCTTACCTGGAGAATGAATGGAAAGAAAGAAGTATGCAGTCGGAAGAGAAGAAAAAACAGGCAATACAGTGCCTGATAAGAGGGTATGGATTACTGGATGATAAAGAAAGTTCAGAAAAAGTGTTGAATCTGGTAGAAGAAGGATTAAAGACAGATTATCTGAATGATTCTGCGAAGAGAGAACTATTGCAGTATCAGGCGTCTGCATTGGAAAAAGAAGAAAAGAAAGAGGAGGCAGCAAACATATATGCAGAGATATTGGAGGATGAGACGGAACCGGGTAAGAGAGAAGAGCTGTATAAAAAGATGGTACAGTTGTATGAAACTGCAGGAAGACGGGATATGGCAAGCGATACATGCATTCAGGGGATAAAAGAGCTTGGAGAATCAGAAGAGTTGAAATTAACACATATAAGACTGATATGTGCAGATCCGGCTGTCAATAGAGATACGTGTGCACTCAAGATTAAAGAATATGTAACAGAAGATACTGAACTTTTGAAAAATGCAGAATTTAAGAAATTACAAAAAGAATATGGAATTAAGGCAGAAGGAGGAAATATATGGGTAGGAAGATAAAAAAAGTAATAATGATAGCAGCATTTGGTATGGTGACCGGAGGACAGATTGCAGATCTGTTACCGGAAGGAAATGTGATGCAGGTAGAAGCGGGAAGTCGAAAGCAGATTATAAAAGTAAAAAATAAAGGAAAAGACAGTAAGAAAGAATTTGACAAGGACAAAGATAACGCCAAAGATAATGAAAAGGATCTGGTAGAAGAGGGAGAAAAAGAGGACAGAAAAGATTCGGAGGAAGATAGAGAGAAAGACGATAAGAAAGATGACGGGAAAGATCCGGAGAAGGATGATGAAAAAGATGACGGGAAAGACTCGGAGAAGGATGACGAGAAAGAGGATGGAAAAGATCCGGAGAAGGATGACGAGAAAGAGGATGGAAAAGACTCGGAGAAAGACTCGGAGAAAGATGACGGGAAAGACTTAGAGAAAGACGATGAAAAAGAGAATGGAAAAGATCCGGATGAAGAAGAGATAAAAATGTATCATGCGGAATATGAGGATCCGGATGGTCAGAATGGCTATTATATCAGTGCTCCGACCGGAAAGATCACACATCTGAGTAAGAATGGCGTGACCAGATACCTTTTTGAGAATGGAAATGGGGAAAGGCAGGAAGGTACGCTGGAAAAATCAAATGAATCCTGCCGGTTGAAACAATTGAATTTTGCAGATGGAAGGAATGAACTGGAAGTATGGATGGAAGATGAAGAACATCATCAGATTGAAAATTCAGAAAGCAGAAAGGAATTCTGGATAGACAGTGTAAGACCGGTGATCGGTCTGGAAGTGTCCGGAGGAGCAGATATTTGGCACAAAGAGGCAGCAGAGGTAGTGGTAGAAGCTTCTGACGGGAGCAATGGAAGCCAGATCGCGGAAATTATCTGTAAAACAGGAGAAAAAATAGTTGGGAAAAGCAGTAAAGGAGCAGAAAAATTTGTCATTACAGAAAGTTCACAGAATGGGGAAAGTACCCCGGTAACAATTATTGCTACAGACTATGCGGGAAATCAGACGGTGGTAACGGATCGGGTTTTTGTTGACAGAGATGCACCGAAAGCATTGATACAAGGAGTGGAGGATTATACGATTACCAGTAAACCTGTACAAGTCAGCTATCTGGCAGAAGAAGAGAATGTAATTCAGATTGTGCGGGCAAATATTTTAAAAGAAGATATCGATGGGAAAAAGGAAGAAACAGAAATCACAGAATGGAAAACAAAAAGCAGGAATGAGTCTGGTGATACAAAAAAAGAAAGTGTGCAGACACTTGCAGAGGACGGGCTGTATAAACTCCGAATGAATGTAACAGATATGGCAGGGAATGTCAGTCATGCCGAGAGACAGCTGATTATAGATAAAGAAAATCCCGTTATTGCACATGTAGATGAGTTGGATGGAAAGTATTTAAAGAAGTTTAGCTGGAATTATTCTATCGAGGAATCGATTAAGGATTTTACGAATTATACATATGTAATGAAAGTGGACGATGCACTTTATCGGCCAGGAGAAAAGATTGAAAAAGAAGGGGTACATGTACTGACAATTGAAGCTTTTGATTCAGCAGGAAATAAAGGAGAAGCAAAAGCGAGGTTTACCATCGATCATACACCGCCGGTGATCGAGTTTGAGGGGATAGAAGATGGAGAAAAATATGAAAAAGAAAAAACATTTTATGTCAGAACAGAGAATCTGGAAGATCAGATTGAATACATTAAAATTAATGGGAAAAAACAAAACAGGAAAAAACAGAAGAAGGGATATGAAATTCAGCTAAATGAGGCAAAAAATTATGAAATAGAGGTAAAAGCAAAAGATTTTGCGGGAAATGAAAAAGTTTCACAGATAGGATTTGAAATATACGAGGAAAAGAGTTTGTGGCAGAAAATTGTGGAACCGGTCAGAAAATATATTTTTTATGGAAATGAAAAGGTAATACAGGATGAAAAAATGGTCAAGGAAGATAAAAAGGAAGGAAAAAAGAAGAACATAATTTTATGGGAGAGAGCTGTTTTATTTGGCGCATTGATTGTTGTAGGAATATGGAAACGGGAAAAAGTGAAAGAAATCTGGAAAAATCTTTCATAAAAGGGAGGATGCCGGGTAACCACTTTCGCAGTTCCCGGCATGTATTATGAAAAAGTTTATTCCAAATAGTATTTACATACTAGATAATGTCTTTTGTATATCAAAGGATATGAGAGAAATTCTAAATCGCCATGTGTTCGGAAGTAGCTACCAAGTTCTCTGTATTTCTTTGATGATTATAGTATAAGAAAGACCTATGAAGAAAGAATGTTAAAGTAATGAAAGAATTTTGAAGGATAAATGAACAAATTGTGAACACGGGATTTTACAAAGATTTTGTTGGAAAATAGCGAAAAATAGATTATACTAATAGAAGTCAAATTGTAGAAAGAGGAGAAAATGAAGAATGAAATATATTTCTTTTGCCATTCCGTGTTATAATTCACAGGATTATATGGCCCATGCGATAGAAAGTATTCTTCCGGGTGGAGAAGATATTGAAATAATTATCGTAAATGACGGATCAAAGGACAGAACATCAGAGATTGCTCATGAATATATGGAAAAATACCCTACTATTATTAAAGTAGTAGACAAGGAAAATGGTGGACATGGAGATGCTGTAAACTCAGGGCTGATGCATGCAACCGGTAAATATTTTAAGGTTGTAGACAGTGATGACTGGGTGGACGAAGATGCACTTCATAAAATATTAGATGTTTTACGCCATATGGAAGAAGATGGAATGGAACTGGATATGTTGATCGCTAACTATGTGTATGAAAAAGTTGGTGCAACACATAAGAAGGTGATTCATTATCGTAACGTATTGCCACAGGATGAGATTTTCCGTTGGGATGATATGGGACATTTCCGTCTGGATCAGTATATTCTGATGCACTCGGTTATTTACCGTACAGACATGTTAAAACTGATCCAACTTCATCTGCCAAAGCATACATTCTATGTGGACAATATTTATGTATATTACCCACTCCCGCATGTACGCAAAATTTACTATATGGATGTAGACTTCTATAGATATTTTATTGGAAGAGAAGATCAGTCGGTTAATGAGAAAGTAATGATCAAAAGGCTGGATCAGCAGATTTTTGTCACAAAGACGATGATTGATATGTATCAGCTTAAAGATATTGGAAGTAAGAAATTAAGACAGTACATGCTTAATTATCTTGCAATCATGATGACAGTTTCTTCTATTCTTTGCATCCGTTCCAAGAATAAAGAAAATCTGGAAAAGAAAAAGGAATTATGGCAGTATCTGAAGAAAAAAGATATGCGAAGCTTTATCAGAATCCGTTACGGTATTCTCGGACAGACAATGAACATTCCGGGAAAATCAGGACGTAAGATATCGTCACTGGTTTATATTGTTGCGCGGAGATTGATTGGATTTAATTAATTTCTATTTAGTTCATCATCGTGGCTTACCCCGGTCCATGAGAAAGACTTGG
>OIYH01000881.1_pt1 | contig 19323 bp, 14 predicted proteins | sample 1587911 | NCBI WGS metagenome assembly OIYH01 (sample SAMN03283252) | human gut metagenome | biome: human-associated habitat; material: feces | host: Homo sapiens | place: USA | collected 2013
CAAAATACAAGCCGACAGGCGACCAGCCGCAGGCAATAGAGCAGCTTGTGAAGGGCTTTAAGGAGGGCAACCAGTTTGAGACCTTACTTGGAGTTACCGGCTCCGGCAAGACCTTTACCATGGCTAATGTCATTGCAGCACTCAATAAGCCTACACTTATCATATCGCACAATAAGACGCTGGCGGGGCAGCTTTATGGTGAGATGAAGGAGTTTTTCCCCGAAAATGCAGTAGAGTACTTTGTCTCCTACTACGACTATTACCAGCCTGAGGCCTATGTGCCGCAGTCTGATACGTACATAGCCAAGGATTCCTCTGTAAATGATGAGATAGATAAGCTCAGGCTTTCAGCCACGGCAGCGCTCACAGAGCGAAAGGATGTCATTGTCGTGGCATCGGTTTCATGCATATACGGACTTGGAAGTCCTGATGAGTGGACAGGCATGAGTATTTCGCTGCGCCCGGGGCAGGAGAGGGACAGGGATGATCTCGCAAGGGCTCTCATAGATTTACAGTACACCAGGAATGATATGGATTTTCACCGAGGCACCTTCAGAGTGCATGGTGATGTGCTTGATATATTTCCGGCAAATGCCGATGATACAGCAATCAGGGTTGAGTTTTTCGGTGATGAGATAGATCGGATAGTGGAGGTTGATGTGCTGACCGGCGAGGTAAAGTGCTCGCTTGAGCATACGATGATTTTCCCTGCATCCCACTATGTAGTTTCGCAGGAGAAGATAAATGAGGCCTGCCTCAATATAGAGAAAGAGCTTGATGAGCGTGTGAAGTATTTTAAAGGCGAGGACAAGCTCATAGAGGCTCAGCGAATAGCAGAGAGGACCAATTTTGACATAGAGATGATGAGAGAGACAGGCTTCTGCTCAGGAATTGAGAACTATACGAGGCATCTGAACTTTGCAAAGCCGGGGGAGCCTCCTATGACACTCATAGATTTCTTCCCGGATGATTTTCTCATAATCGTGGATGAGTCACATATCACGATTCCGCAGATAGGCGGTATGTATGCGGGTGACCGCTCAAGAAAGACCACTCTTGTTGACTATGGCTTCAGACTGCCCTCGGCCCTTGACAACAGACCTCTCAATTTCGAGGAGTTCGAGGGTAAAATAGACCAGATGCTCTTTGTCTCAGCCACTCCGAATAAGTATGAGAATGAGCATGAGCTGCTTCGTGCGGAGCAGATTATCAGACCGACAGGCCTTTTGGATCCTGAGATATCAGTGCGCCCTGTTGAGGGACAGATTGATGACCTTGTGTCAGAGGTCAATAAGGAGACTGCAAACCATCACAAGGTGCTTATCACCACACTCACAAAGCGTATGGCTGAGGATCTCACAAACTATATGGCAGAGCTTGGCATCAGGGTAAAGTACCTGCATTCAGATATAGATACACTTGAGAGAGCGGAGATAATACGTGACCTGCGTCTTGACGTATTTGACGTGCTCGTCGGCATCAATCTGCTCAGGGAGGGCCTTGATATCCCGGAGATTACACTTGTTGCCATACTCGATGCGGATAAGGAAGGCTTCCTTCGTTCAGAGACCTCACTTATACAGACGATAGGACGTGCCGCACGTAACAGTGAGGGCCATGTTATCATGTACGCTGACAAGATTACAGACTCCATGCGTGTCGCAATTGACGAGACAAAGCGTCGTAGAAAGGTACAGGAAGAGTACAATGAGGCTCACGGCATCACGCCACAGACTATACAGAAATCCGTGCGTGATCTCATAGCTATCTCAAAGAAGGTGGCGGCCGATGAGAATGCTCTTGACAAAGATCCGGAGTCAATGAGCAAAAAAGAGCTTGAGAAGCATATAGCAGATATAGAGAAAAAGATGAAAAAAGCAGCGGCAGAGCTCAATTTCGAGGCGGCTGTTGAGTACAGGGATAAGCTTATTATGCTGAAAAACACATTGAGGGATATACGATAAAAGCTTATGATATTTGGAAGCAATTTGGAGGAACACAAATTATGTTATCTTTAGTAGTTAATGTATAGAATGTAAAATAATAGATATACCATAATAAACCTTAGTAAATATAAGGGTTTGTTGGGGTATGTTACTGTAAAGTAAGTGTACCTTAAAAATTGAATATTAAAAGATTATTAAACAGTAGTGTAACTATTGAGTATATGTTCTTATAGTGGTAAGATATATAGTAAATAAAGGATATTTTACATATTAGACATATAAGAAGTGTATTGGAGGTATCAGATACATGGAATTACACGTTACAAAACGTAAAGGAAGGGAGATAGTTGTTCTACTGGATAATGACATGAGAATTGTAAAGCCAGTTTATGACTATCTGAAATACCAAGACCTAAGAGATAGAGCAATCAATACTCTCATAGCATACGGAAATGATTTGAAAGCCTTTTGGGAGTTCTTATCAGATTACGGTTATGCTTATGATGAAGTAAGTCCAAAGATGATAGGCGAATACAAAGAATACCTTATGTCAGAGGATGATAACATCATTGCTATTAACAAAGAGGGTGCAAGAACAGCAAAGACAATCAATCGTATGCTTAGTACCTTGCATGGTTTTTATCAGTATCAAGCAGATATGCAGGAAATTGACAATCCATTGCTAATGCATAAAGTAAACAGACCATTCAATGCTTTTAAGGGTATCTTGGAACACGCAAGAAGTGATAACAAAACAAAACAGTCTATCTTTAAGGTTAAGGAAAGTGATTACAAGATTAATCTTGTCTCAGATGATGAAATGAAACTGTTTCTGAGCCGTTTAGATAAGCATAGAGACATTCTTTTATACAAGATGCTTTATCTTACAGGCGCAAGAATACAGGAGGTTTTAGACCTTGAAATAGAATCTGTGCCTGTACCGGATATGTCACAGGCAGTCGGCTGTTTTCAACAGATTAAGTCAAAAGGTAAAACAAGGGATTTGTATGTACCTATGTCACTTATACAGGAGCTTGATGATTTCATCTTTGAAGAAAGAAATCTTATTGATACAGACCATAGTTACATCTTTGTATCAGAGCAGGCAAGACAGCTTGGAAAACAGCTTACCTATAGTGCTGCTTATGATAAGTTAAAAAAGGTACAGAAAGAGGTTGGTATTGACTTTAATTTCCATGATTTAAGACATACCTTCTGTTCCAACCTTGTACAGTCTGGAATGGATGTAAGTGTTGTAAGAATGATTATGGGACATGAGCATCTTTCTACTACACAGAAATATACACATCTTTCTAATCCGTACATTGAGGACAGCCTTTCAAGGTATTGGAATCAGAGTACACTGATTGGAGGTGACTCTGATGGCAAGTAAAAGACCAGATAGTGATGTATGGAACATTGTTGATAATGATGAAATGTCACAGCACTACGGAAGAAACTTCAAGTTTGATTTTTCGTATATTTCAAGTGATGAGATAAAGGAACTGTTCAAGGACTATGTATGGCAGAATTACAGAGTGGGCAATAAAACATTGAATAGTCTTTACAACGAGGTAAATTCATTTTTCTACCGATTCATTCAGTTTGCAGACACAAGAAACATCACATCATTAAAGAGATTAACAAATGTAGATGTTGAGAATTATATTTCATATTTACATACGACAATCTCTGAAAAGACTGGAAAACCATTTGGGACATCAATGCAAAAGGCTTCTTTGTTTGCCTTGAAATCCGTTATCCGTTGGTGTCAGTTACATAGACCTGATGATGTGCCTGTAACCGAGATTTTTACAGGAAGTGAGTACACAGGAGTCAATCGTAAGTTAAAGATAGACTTCATTCCAGATGATGTTGTAGCACAGATAAATGAGGCTCTTAAAACAGAAGAAAATCCATATCTAAAGTATGGCATTATTATCTTACAGTCCACAGGGATGCGTATTGGAGACCTTTTAAAACTTCGTATAGACTGCATTAAGCCACATCCTATTAGTGGATATACAATCGAGTGGGTGCAGCATAAAGGACACAAGAATAAGGCTCCCATGCCTGTCAGAAGTGAATGCGTTGCTGCTATTGAAAAGCTGATAGAGATTACCAAAGATTTGCGTATTGAATGTGTTGAAGGAGATAAGGAACTTATCTTTATTAACACTATCAAGAGTGGAAATCAGTATGTAAATGGTTCGAGTAAAATATGTGGTATCTCCCAAGGCACATTTCAGTGGTGGTTAAAATGCTTTATTAGAGATAACAACATAGTTGATGCAGACGGAAAACCATACCACCTTACAAGCCACCAGTTCAGACGCACTCTTGGAACAGATATGCTTTCTAAAGGTACTAACATTAATGTAATTCAGCAGGTGTTAGGACATACAGATGCATCTGTTACAAAGCGTTTCTATGCGGCTGTAAAGGATAAGGAACGAGCAGAGGTATTTAAGAGTGTTGGTGTGATTGGAAACATCAATCAGATACAGAGTAATGCTTTTGACAATATATCAGAGTTTGAATGGTTCAAGGCAAACAAGTATAAAGGTGCTTGTATGTGTGATGGTTATTGCACAAAGCCAGTGATTGATGGAAAGATATGTGACAGACTTCTTAAAAGGCAGAAATGTTATACCTGTAGCAGATATATCACTACACCAGAATACTTAGATGCTCATAAACGGCACTTGGCAAACCTTGAAAAACAGCTTGAAGAAGGTGTTATCTACGGAGAGCATTACGCAGAACACTTTATACCGACAATAGAGGTATTAAAGGTCATCATTGAAAGATTGGAGGGATTACAGAATGGCAACTAACTTGGCATTACAGTTACAGGTCATTGAGCCTGATACAGATTTAAACAGCATAATGATAGGCAATTCCAACTACAATGATGATGTGTGGGATTTAAGACCTTTTATTACTGCTAAATCAAAAAAGGAATCGCAGAAATACATTAGATTTGAATATATAGCAGATGCAGATATGAAGGAAACTGTTAAGCAGTACGCCTACTACAAACTCGGTAAGACGAAGCCACAGACAGTACAAAACTATATCAATAGTTCTCTTCCAATGTTTATCGAATACTGCTCCCTAAATGGTATTCACAGCTTCGCAGATGTGACTTTAGAGGATTACCTAAACCTCAACCTTTGGATGAAGAACGATAAGAAGGTGGCACAACAGACAGGATATATGTCATGCCATGTAGTAGAAGAAATCATCCGTATCGGTCAGATAAAAGGTTGGAATGTACCTGCATTTCATCTTCCAAAGGCAGAAACAGCAAATCAGCTTTGGAATAGAAAAAAGTCTATGAAAACCAATAAGACAAAACCTATACCAGAGGATGTATTTGATAAGATTTTGTACCATGCAGTACACGATGAAAAGAATGTACTTACAAAGTCAGGTATTATTATTCAGAGTCAGACAGGGCTTCGTATCAGTGAGGTTTTGTCTATACAGGAAGGCTGTGTTAAGAGAACATCAGATGGCTATGATTACATGGAAGTGACTCTTGGTAAGACAGAAAAAGGCGAACCAATCATTCATAAGGTATTCATCAATGAACTTGTGAAGAATGCTATTAAAGAGTTGACTGACTTCACAGAACCACTTCGTAAAGAAAGTGGATTAAAGGAACTGTTTCTTGTTAAAAATCATGGTGTTCGAGTGTTGAATGTTCAGAAATGGAATGAGAAGAGGCTTACTCATTTCATAGAACGATGGGGCATTCGAGATAATAAAGGTGAGTTATATCCACTTACATCACATCAGTTCAGAGCAACCTTTGTAAGAGAACTTATCAAAAGAAAAGTGCCTATCGCAATGATTATGAAACAGTATTCACATGTTTCTATTGAAATGACAGCACACTATCTTACCTTGCAGGAAGAAGAAGTCAAAGAAATCTATTCCGATATGATTTTAAGTCCGAAATCAAAGATTGCAGGGCTTAGAGCAAAAGAAATCAAAGGTAAATTAGATGACTTATTTCATGGTAAAACCGAGGATGAGATTGATGATGTAATCACAGATTTGGCTAAAACAATGAGTTTTAATCCACTTCCTACAGGAGTTTGCCTGTATGATTTCAGACGAGGAAACTGTACAGATGGTGATGGCTGTTTTTTCTATAACTGCCCTAACTACATCACAGAGGTTCAGTTCTATCCAATCCTAAAGGATGAACTGGATTTACTTGAAAAGGAAATGGCAAGATTAAAAGAACTTGGTCATGAACGAGAATGGCAGAAACAGTACATCAAGTACAAGTATTTAAAACCATTGGTAGAAAGTCTGGAGGTGCAGTTAAATGGCAAAGAAAGTGTCGGATAGCCAGGTTGCAGGCATCAAGGCTCATGCAGAGGCTAAGAATAAGGCAACGATTGATAAAGTTAATAAGGCAATAGATAAACTCAAAAGAAAAGGGAAGCCTATAAACTTTGAAACAGTCTGTAAAGAGGCAGGAGTATCAAGAGCAACACTTTATAACAATCCACAACTTAAAGAGCGTATTTTAAGCCTTAGAGCAATCTCAAAGGCAAGCCCATTAGATGATGTGGTTGCTGTTAAAAAGGATAAGTTGCAGCTTAAAGATGATAAGATTTCGGCTCTACGGGAACAAGTCAAAAGGTTAGAGGATGATAAAAAGAAACTTATTGAACAGTTAGTCGATTATGAAGAACTCAAAGCAGAAAATGAACGACTAAAGAAACAGTTAGTAAAACAGGCATAGAGGTACATTTATGAATGATGAACATAAAGAAAAGATTTATTACATTCAGCAACAGGCAGATGAGTTGAGTGCAGAAATATCAAAACTTATGAGGAAGGATGCTGACCTTTCGGAAAAGCATCTAAATGATTTGATTAAGTTAGGTGTTTTCATTTCGATGACCTGTCAAGAGTTGTTGGATGAAGAATAGCTAAAAGAAAGGAGAACGTAGTGGACAGTATTTCGTGTAAAGAATGTAAGAAATGCTTATTTATCAATACTTTACAACTTATAATACAGTCATCTACTAAATATAATATATGGCAAAAAAAGAAAGAAAATACATCAAAATACGAGGTGCCAGCGAACACAATCTAAAGTGCGTCAGTCTTGACATCCCGAGAGATGAGTTTGTTGTTTTTACAGGGCTTTCAGGCTCAGGCAAGTCATCACTGGCATTTGATACCATATATGCTGAGGGGCAGCGCAGGTATATGGAGTCACTTTCATCGTATGCACGTCAGTTTTTAGGACAGATGGAGAAGCCGAATGTGGAGTCTATAGAGGGACTTCCGCCTGCCATTTCCATTGACCAGAAATCCACCAACAAGAACCCACGTTCAACTGTCGGAACGGTCACAGAGATATATGATTACTTCAGACTGCTTTATGCAAGAATTGGAATACCACACTGTCCGAAGTGCGGGCGCGCCATTACAAAGCAGACGATAGACCAGATGGTGGATACTGTTATGGCGTTGCCTGAGCGCACCCGTATCCAGCTTCTTGCACCGGTGGTCAGAGGCCGCAAGGGTGAGCACCAGAAGCTGTTCGAGAGAGCCAAAAAGAGCGGATATGTGCGTGTGATTGTAGATGGCAGCATGTATGAGCTCTCCGAGGATATCCCGATGGAGAAAAATATAAAGCACAATATTGATATTGTTGTAGACCGTTTGGTTGTAAAGCCGGGCATAGAGAAGAGGCTTACTGATTCACTTGAAAATGTATTTGAACTGACAGAGGGCAATGCCATAGTTGATATTGTAGATGGCGAACAGATGACCTTTTCCCAGAATTTTGCGTGCCCTGACTGTGGCATAAGCATAGATGAGGTTGAGCCGAGAAGCTTCTCCTTCAACAATCCGTTCGGAGCATGTCCGACCTGCTACGGACTTGGCTACAAGATGGAGTTTGACCCGCAGCTTATGGTGCCGGATGCATCGCTTTCCATATCTGAGGGTGCCATACAGGTGATGGGCTGGCAGTCATGTACAGACCCAAAGAGCTATACCTATGCGACACTTCGTGCGCTGCATGAGGGCTATGGGCTTCCTCTCGACACACCGATTGATGATTTATCCGCAGATATGAAAAAACTGCTTTTTTACGGTGGAGATGGCAGAGTGCTCAAGGTCAGATACAAGGGTCAGAGAGGCGAAGGTGTCTATGACCTTGTATGGAACGGCCTTGTGGACAATGTTGAGCGCCGATACAAGGAGACCTTTTCTGATACGGCAAAGGCAGAGTATGAGCAGTTTATGCGTATTACTCCGTGTACGAGCTGTAAGGGGCAGAGGCTTAAGCCGTCGTCACTTGCCGTTACGGTTGCGGACAAGAACATATATGAGATGACCTCCATGTCTGTGAAGGAGCTTGTGAAGTTCCTTGCTGATATAGAGCTTACAGAGCAGCAGCACTATATAGGAGATCAGATACTAAAGGAAATCCGTGCGAGAGTTGGCTTTTTGCAGCAGGTTGGCCTTGATTACCTCACCCTTACCCGTGGCACGGCAAGCCTTTCAGGCGGGGAAGCCCAGCGAATCAGGCTTGCCACGCAGATTGGCTCAGGGCTTGTAGGTGTGGCATATATACTTGATGAGCCAAGTATCGGACTGCATCAGAGGGATAACGACAAGCTGCTTGGTGCACTTATGAATCTTAAGAATCTGGGAAATACGCTCATAGTTGTGGAGCATGATGAGGATACCATGCGTGCAGCGGATTATATCGTGGATGTAGGGCCGGGAGCCGGCTCGCATGGCGGGGAGATAGTGGCAGCAGGATCGTTAAAGGACATTATAAAGTGCAAAAAATCACTCACAGGAGCATATCTGAGCGGCAAAATAAAGATACCGGTTCCACAGGAGAGGCGTAAGCCAAGCGGATATATCACGATAAGAGGAGCCAGGGAGAATAACCTGAAAAATATTGATGTGCAGATACCTCTTGGTATCATGACCTGTGTTACAGGCGTGTCGGGCTCGGGAAAGAGCTCATTGACCAATGAGATACTCTACAAGCATCTGGCCAAATCCTTAAACAGAGCCAGGTGTATCGCAGGTGACCACGATGGTATAGATGGTCTTGAACAGCTTGATAAGGTCATAGACATCGACCAGTCACCGATAGGCCGTACACCCCGCTCTAATCCTGCCACATATACAGGCGTGTTTGATATGATAAGAGACCTGTTTGCATCAACACCTGATGCCAAGGCAAAGGGCTATAAAAAGGGCCGTTTCAGTTTCAATGTAAAGGGCGGTCGGTGTGAGGCCTGTGGCGGTGATGGAATCCTTAAGATAGAGATGCATTTCCTGCCTGATGTATATGTGCCGTGTGAGGTCTGTGGAGGCAAACGATATAACAGGGAGACACTCGATGTAAAGTACAAGGGCAAGAGCATATACGATGTTCTTGATATGACAGTGGAGGAGGCACTTGAGTTTTTCAAAAATGTGCCAAAGATCCAGAACAAAATCCAGTCGCTCTATGATGTCGGACTATCCTACGTGAAGCTGGGACAGCCGTCCACAGAGCTTTCGGGTGGTGAGGCACAGCGTATCAAGCTTGCCACAGAGCTTAGCAGAAAGAGCACCGGAAAGACCATATATATACTTGATGAGCCTACCACAGGACTGCACTTTGCAGATGTACACAAGCTTGTGGAGATACTGCGCAGGCTATCAGACGGAGGCAATACTGTAGTTGTTATCGAGCACAACCTCGACGTGATAAAGACAGCTGACTATATCATAGATATGGGACCTGAGGGCGGAGACGGCGGCGGAACCGTCATAGCGCAGGGCACACCTGAGGAGATATGTGAGGTAAAACAGTCATATACAGGACGGTTTTTGAAACCATATCTGGAAAAAGACAAAGATAAATTTTAAAATTTTATTAAATATGACCTTTTTCAAAAAAAAAGTTTGAAAAATGGGATTTATTGTATATAATAAGAGAGTGTATGTGTAAATTTAAAGATATGGCAGGAAAGGGGCTATTAAAATGGTCGGATCAGATATCGGAATCGATTTAGGAACAGCAAGTATACTTGTTTATATAAAAGGAAAGGGTGTTGTGTTAAAGGAGCCTTCAGTAGTAGCCTTTGACAGGGACACCAACAAGATTAAGGCAATCGGAGAGGAAGCACGCCTCATGCTCGGAAGGACACCGGGTAATATCGTTGCAGTCAGACCGCTGCGTCAGGGTGTTATCTCAGATTATACAGTTACAGAGAAGATGATCAAGCACTTCATCCAGAAGGCGCTTGGTAAGAAGAGCTTCAGAAAGCCGCTCGTGAGCGTATGTGTGCCAAGTGGTGTTACAGAGGTTGAGAAGAAGGCCGTTGAGGATGCTACATTTGCAGCAGGAGCCAGAGATGTTAAGATTATCGAGGAGCCAATCGCAGCTGCAATCGGTGCAGGTATTGATATTTCAAAGCCATGCGGAAATATGATAGTAGATATCGGAGGCGGTACATCAGATATAGCAGTTATCTCACTCGGTGGTTCGGTAGTCAGCACATCTATCAAGATAGCCGGAGATGATTTTGATGAGGCAATTGTCAGATACATGAGAAAGAAGCATAACCTTCTCATCGGAGAGAGAACAGCTGAGGATATCAAAATCAAGATTGGTACATGCTACCCTCTCGCACAGCCGGAGACAATTGAGGTAAGAGGAAGAAACCTTGTAACAGGACTTCCAAGGACTATTACAGTCAGCTCAGAGGAGACAGAGGAAGCACTTCGTGAGGCAACTCTTCAGATAGTTGAGGCAGTGCACTCAGTGCTTGAAAAGACTCCACCGGAGCTTGCAGCCGATGTCGCAGACAGAGGAATCGTGCTTACAGGAGGCGGTTCACTGCTCAGAGGTCTTGAGGAGCTTATCGAGGAAAAGACCGGCATCAATACAATGACTGCAGAGCAGCCTATGACATGTGTTGCTATCGGTACAGGAAAGTATGTAGAGTTCCTTGCAGGCAAGAGAGATGAAGAATTCTAGAATATACGTTTTATAACAGGCAGCCGTGAGGGCGATGATATGTCCCTGCATTGCAGGAATGTATTGTCGCTTTTTTGTTAATATTGTTACAAATGGGGATGTTACAGTCAGGGGGATTAGTGAACAAAATAAAGGATATTGGGAGAGGGGTAATCAATCTGGTATTTCCACCGCGCTGTCCGGTATGTGATGGTATAATTGGTCCGGTTGAGAGATATATACACAGCAGATGCTGTGAAAAGCTCTTTCCGGTTGAGCAGCCACAGTGTATGCGCTGCGGGAAGCCGGTTTTGTCTGAGCGAAGAGAGTATTGTGACGACTGCGCACGGGCACTCGAGCATCACAGGCAGATGCGGGAAGATGACAGCTACAGGCAGGGCAAGGCACTTTTTGCATACAAGGGCAGCATAAAGCAGACCATGTACAGGTTCAAGTATTCAAACAGACGTGAGTATGCGGCTTATTTTGCACAGACAGCAGTGGAAAGATATTCGGACTGGATACAGAGATGTGGGATAGATGTTATTATTCCGGTGCCGATGCACCGTAAAAAAATGCGCCAGAGAGGCTACAATCAGGCAGAGTGTTTTGCAAGGGCATTGTCTGAAAAAACAGGCATAAAGATGGCAAAAGGGCTTGTGCGCAGAGTGAAAAATACCAGTCCACTCAAGACAATGGGGTATGTTGAACGCAGAAATTGTCTCGAGGGGGCTTTTCAAGTGGCCGATAGTATTGTACAATATGACCAAATACTAATAGTAGATGATATATATACTACAGGCAGTACGGTGGAGTCGATTGGGCACGAGATAGCAAAGAAATGTCCTGGCCGTGTATATGTGCTGTGTATTTGCATAGGACAGGGAAGTTAGGAGGGGTTTATCAGATGAGAATATCTAATTGCAAGGGCTGTGGCAGCAGGATGACAAAAACCGTATGAGATATAACAGGTAAGAGGATGATTTATGATAAACGAAGAAAAAGTAAGGGAACTGTTTAATATTGCTCTTTGTGACAGCAAAAGCGATGACAGCCGTGTGCAGAAACAGTCCGCAAGCTACTACGGATGGGACTATATATGGAAAGAGGGCTTAAAAAGCTTCTTCACAGGTACATTCGCATTTGCAGGGCTTGTTGTGATGTGGGTTGCTGTCAATGCAGCAGAGCTTTTGGACAGAATCAATAAGCTTGATTTTAAGGCAATAGGTGTCACAATAGGCATACTGTATATTGCATTTATGGCGGTTTACATTTTTGTCACAATTGTGGTGTATACTGCAAGATATAGGGCCGGCAGAAGAGAAGTGCGCAAATACGCAGATCACCTGAAGGCAGTGGGCAGAATATATTCCCGTGAGGAAAAGATTAAGCGTTAGGGAGGCTTTATGAACAAGTTACTGGAAATTAAGGATAAGGCAGTCAAATTTTGCGGTGAGTATGAGCACTTTATACTTCCGGTTGTGAGATTTGTTGTTGCATTTATCGCATTTATAACAATAGATTTGAATATCGGCTATATGGCGAAAATCAGCTCGATGCTTGTGGCACTGCTTTTAGCGCTTGTGTGTGCACTGCTTCCGGTGAATGCAATACTCTGGATTGCTTCGATTATGATACTTTTAGATATGTATGCGCTGTCCATAGAGGTTTGTGCTATCACATTTGTACTTTTTTTAGTACTGTATTTTGTCTATTTTCGTTTTGCACCGAAGGATGGCATGCTTGTGATACTCACACCTATATGCTTTCAGCTTCACATACCATCTGTTATGCCGGTTGCAGCAGGTCTTTTAAGAAGAGCTTATTCGGTTGTTGCAATAATATGTGGCACACTGCTGTACTATTTCTTTGATGGAATCAGACAGAATGCATCAGCGCTTGCAGAGGTGGTAGATAAAAAGGGGCAGAGCACTACAAAGCTCAATGTGACAATGGGACAGCTTCTTGACAACAAAGAGATGTTTATAGTTATGGCAATCTTTGTTATCACCACACTGGTGGTGTATCAGGTCAGACGATTGAAAATCAACAATTCATGGACTGTTGCTACCATAGCAGGAGGGCTCATACAGTTGGTTGCACTTGTTGTTGCTTATCTGGTGCTAGGACTGCCGGAGAAGATAATCTGGCTTGTACTCAGCACTGTAGCTGCTATTTTTGCAGGTGTTGTCATACAGTTTATATTTATGAATCTTGACTATGCACGTACAGAAAACGTACAGTTTGAGGATGATGAATATTACTATTACGTCAAGGCAGTTCCAAAGAAGATGATTGCCAAGGAGGAAAAGGTTGTAAAGCACTTTGGCAATACAGGAAGCCTTGGAAAGAAGATTCCGAGACATAATCAGGAAAATATCAGCAAAGAGGCTATTGCAAAAGATCTCGAAATAGACGAAAATATATTTGAGGATGACAAATAGTTACATAGTATAAGAGAAAGGAGGGCGCTATGGATAATGTGAGTGGTGTATTGATACGCTTCAAGGATCAGTTCCTTACATTCACAAATGTGCCGGGCATCAAAATCGGTGTGATAGACATTATAGAGATACTTATTATTTCAGTGCTCTTCTATCATATACTTTTGTGGATAAAGACCACGAGGGCATGGAATCTGTTCAAGGGCCTTATTATCATACTGTTGTTTGTGCTTGTTGCAGCATTGTTCCAGATGGATACAATACTGTGGCTTGCTGAGAAACTCTTTAATATAGGTCTCGTGGCACTTGTTGTTATTTTTCAGCCTGAGCTTCGAAATGCCTTGGAGAATATTGGTGGAAAGACCTTTTTGGGTGATTTTTTCAATACCGGCAGAGGCGAAATTGAGAAATTCTCCGACAAGACAATCGATGAGCTGGTGCGTGCATGCTTTGCGATGGGCAGAGTAAAGACAGGAGCACTAATAGTCATGGAGGATGAGATAAATCTGGGAGAGTATATCAGAACAGGAATAGATGTGGATGCCATACTTACAAGTCAGCTCCTCATCAATATTTTTGAGAAAAATACACCGCTTCATGACGGAGCGGTTATCGTGCGTGGCAACCGTGTGGTGTCAGCTACATGTTACCTTCCACTATCAGACAGTCTGTCACTCTCGAAGGATTTGGGAACCAGACACCGTGCAGCGGTCGGAGTCAGCGAGGTAAGTGATTCGCTTACCATCATAGTTTCAGAGGAGACAGGAGCAGTTTCTACAGCATACAAGGGGCAGATTGAGCACGATATAGATGCCGATCATCTACGCACACAGCTTAAGCTTCTGCAGAACAGACATAGGGAGCCGGGTAAGTTTGAATTAATTAAAAGGAGGTTTAAGAATGGGAAAGAAGCTTCTAAAAACCTTCACAAATAATATAGGCTTTAAAATACTCGCGATAGCATTTGCATTTATACTCTGGCTTGTGGTCTACAATCTCAATGACCCGGTCAAGACAAAGACATTTACCACAACAGTCACCGTCACAGGCCGTGATTCGGTTGTTGACAAGGGGCTATGGCCTACCATCAAGGATTCGGAAAAGACCATCAGCTTTTCGGTATCAGGTAAGAGAAGCTATCTGAACGAGCTTGATGATTCCGATTTTTACGCAAATGTCGACCTTGCAAATATCATAGTAGATAAGGATGATACGAATAAGGCAAGTGTAAAGGTAGATATTGGATGCACCAAGTATAGACATTCGATTACCTTCAACGGTGGAGATCATATGCTCCCGCTTTCAGTTGAAAAATATATGCAGAAGCAGTTTGAGGTAAAGGTATCAGTGGATGGAAGTCTCTCAGGTGCGAAAGCACTGGGAAACAAGCCACAGGCAAATCCAAAGGTAGTAAAGATCGGAGGTCCTGAGTCAGTTGTTTCAACTATAGCATCGGCTAATGTAAATATAAAGGTCGATGACAATACCATAATATCAGATAATCAGATAACTGATCGCGGTGATCTCACTCTGATTGATGATAATGGCGATGAGATAGATATATCAAAGCTTGATGTGGACAGCCAGTATCAGTCTATAGCAGTGACAGTTGATGTCTTAAGTACCAAGGAGGTACCTATCAAGTGTACTACGACAGGCTCACCGGCAGGAGGAAAGAGCGTGCTCGGAGTAGAACTATCAGAGGAGTCTGTAATGCTCAAGGGTAATGCAGAAGCATTGAACAATATCACATCTATAGATGTGGGCCCAATCGATATATCGGGCGCAACAGACGATATAAGTACATCTGTTGACCTGACAGGATATCTGCCGGATGGAGTTTTTATAGTGAACTCATACAAGGCAAAGCTCAGTATAGATATAAAGGTTGAAACAAATGCGACTTCAACCATGACGCTGAACAGCTCCAATATCACATATGACGGACTGGAAGATGGATATACGCTTACATTTGTAACAGATAAGAGCAGTGTCGTAGTAAGCGGCACCAAGTCTGATATAGATACGCTTTCGGGAACTACACTGAAGGGTAAAATTGATGTGACAGGCCTTGATGCAGGTACACATACAGTGACGGTAAAGCCAAATCTGGATGAGACCAAGTACACATGGGGCGAGATAAAGGTTCAGATAGTTATCGGAAGGAAAGGTGACGGAGGCGGCACAACGGGAACTGATGGTACAGGAACAGCCTCGGGCTCAACAACAGGCGGTACAACATCAGGCGACACCGGATCAGGCAGCACCGGCGCAGGAGGTTCATCGTCAGCTGGTACGTCATCGGGCAGCACATCGTCAGGAAACACCGGAAATAACGGCTCTGACAGTTCATCACATAGATAGATATATAACCGAAAAGAGGTAATAAAAGTGGTAGCACAAAAAATAATAATCAAGAATCCTACCGGATTACATTTACGTCCGGCCGGCAATCTCTGCAAAGAGGCAATGAAATTTAAATCAAAGGTAACATTTATATATGACGAGAAAAATGTAGCTAATGCAAAGAGTGTACTTTCAGTGCTTGGAGCATGCATAAAGTCAGGCGATGAGATAGAGCTTATCTGCAATGGCGAGGATGAGAGTGAGGCGCTTGAACATCTTATACAGTACATCAAGGATGGACTCGGAGAGTAGTACACAAGGAAACAGGTATACATGGAGAAACATATATGGAGAAGCTTTTAACCATAGTCGTTCCGGCTTACAATGTTGAAAAGTATATAAAGAACTGTCTTGACTCGTTTATAGATTTGTCTGTGCTCAGAAGTCTGGAGATACTCATAGTGGATGATGGTTCCACAGATTCCACAGCCAGCCTGGCACATACCTACGAGCAGAAATATCCATACAGCTTCAAGGTGCTCTCTAAGGAGAACGGAGGCCATGGATCTACCATCAACTATGCGATACCGCGTGCAACAGGAAAGTATTTCAAGGTGGTGGATGGTGATGACTGGCTGGACAAGAGCCTTCTGCCACAATTTGTACAGCTTTTGAAGCACACGCACTCGGATGTCATATCCAATGACTTCAACCTGGTGGATGATAGGACAAAGAAGGTCACAAAGCGCAGAAAGGCAGTGTCCAACTCTTATCACTACAACAGGGAGTGGGGCTTTGCTGAGGCAGTCATGGACCCGCTGATCACTATACATTCCATGACCATCCGTACTGATGTATTGCAGAAGAATGATATTCGTGTGGATGAGCACTGCTTCTACGAGGACCAGGAGTATATACTCTACCCTATACCATACTGCACAAGCATCACGTTTTCACCTCTGCCGCTGTATCAGTACAGACTTGGAAGGAGTGGTCAGAGCGTGGACATAAAGATGATGATCAAGCGTCATGACCAGCATCTTAAGGTGCTTGATGCACTGTTTGAGTACAACAACGTGCACGGCAATCTGCAGACCTACAAGAAGCAGTACCTTGAGCGCGGCATAGCCGAGGCAGTCGATGATGAGTACCAGATATTTCTGGCAAAGGGCAATGATGCAAGGAACGTTGAGCAGATGAAGAAGTTTGACGAGATGCTGCGTGAGGAGCACCCGGGAGTGTACCAGGCGTGTAGCAGGAAGAGCGTCTGGATGCTTAGAAAAACAGGTTTTAAGATATTTCCGATGGCAGCATGGGTCTATAGCAGACTGCGTGGTAATTAATTTCATGAATAGGCGTTAATGAGTATGCAATACTCTTTTTAATAATAGTAATCAGGACGGATAGAACAGTTAATGAGTAAAATATTATCAATCATAATACCAACATATAATGCAGAAAAGTTTCTGAATAAGGGGCTGTCGTCATTTCTGGTATGCAGGGATACAGATGCACAGACAGCACAGCACAACTGTAAAATGGCAACGGAGGGCCGCTTTGAGGAAATAGATATTGACAAGGCTATACTCGATAAGCTTGAGGTGATAGTCGTAAATGACGGCACACCTGACAGAAGTGTTGAAGTGGCGCAGAAATTTGTGGACTGGTATCCGGATACCTTTGTCATAGTAAATAAAACAAATGGTGGACACGGTTCTGCAATCAACACAGGCGTGGAGCATGTGAGAGGAAAGTATTTAAAGGTGGTCGATGCGGATGACTGGGTAGATACGCTTGCGCTAAAGCACCTGGTTGAATATCTCGAGCATGTAGATTCGGATGCGGTGATACAAAGCTTCAGGTATTATGACATATCAAAGGATGAGTACAGACCGGCAGATGTGAGTGTGCCTGATTTTACACGAGAGTACAATTTAAAGGATATAGTAAACATGTGGGATGATGTATTTGATGGACTATCATTTCACGGAGTGATATATAACACAGGGTTCTATAAAGCACTTGGATATAAGCTCACAGAGCATGTATTTTACGAAGACCAGGAGTATGCAACCGTTCCGTTTTCGTATGCAAAAACTGTCAGATTTATTCAGGAAGAGTTGTATGTATACAGAGTTGGAGATGTAAATCAAAGTGTTTCAGCAGCGAGTCAGGTGAAGCGTCTTCCGGATCTGGAGCAGGTTATATTTAATGTACTTGAGGCAGAGAAGAGCTTTGCAAAAATGCCACAGGGTGGAAAGGAACACTTTATCAGAAAGACGTCGGGCATAATCACAAGCTATTATCAAATAGCTTTGATAAAAAATACCGACAGACAATCCGGCAGAGCGATAGTAGAGCAGTTTAACATGAAACTCGCTCAAAAAAGTGCACTTATGTATGAGGCAGTACAGCGTAAATATAAAGTATTTCGGCTGTTTAATAAGCTGCATGTGAGCAACAGCTTTTACGAGAATCAATTTGCAAAGCTGCTTGAGCTTGCCAAAAGGGTTGGCAGAGCAGACAGACTATACAGAAAATAATACTGACTACCATTGTCAAATATGGTGACAGACAGCGATATAAGTGGAAATTAACATATAGAAACAGGAATTAGATAGGATATGGAAACAGAGAATAAAAAGATACTATCAATAATAATACCGACATATAATGCGGCAAAGTTTTTGGATAAAGGGTTATCATCATTTATTATTGATGATAACTCTCTTTTAAATATGCTGGACATTATTGTTGTGAATGACGGCTCTACCGATAATAGTGTAGAAATCGCGCAAAAATATGTAAATAAATATCCTGACGTGTACCGGATACTGAATAAAGAAAACGGTGGTCATGGCTCGGCAATTAATGAAGGAGTAAAAATAATAAAAGGAAGCTATTTTAAGGTAGTAGACGCTGATGACTGGGTAAACACTGATGTGTTGAAAGAAACTATTTGTTATCTTAAAGATAATGAAAATAAACATGAGAATTTCGCAGATGCAGTGCTGATGAGCTATAGATCATATGTGCTGCAGAGAGAAAATACTGATGAGTATCCATACGACGATAAATATATAACAAAAAATGGTGGACCATATAATGCAGGATATGTGGATGAGCATCTGTATGATTTCTGGTGGGGGCTGAGCCTGCATGGGGTGATATATAATACGCAGTTTTATAGAAATACAGGACTTACACTCTCTGAGGGGGTATTCTACGAGGATCAGGAGTTCTCAATAATCCCAATGGCATATGCCGAAAGTATCTATGCATATGATAAGGCACTTTATGAGTATAGAGTCGGTGACGTAAATCAGAGCGTTTCGATAGAAAGCTCACTGAAGAGGCTTGACCATTATGAGAATGTTATCATGAGGCTGATTGAGGCAGGCCGGGATGCGGAGCACTTTAGTATAGGCGGAAAGCAGCTGTGGTTTGATAAAACAAGCAAATTTATCAACGACTATTTGCAGCTTTGCCTGATTAGGAACACTGATAAAAAACAGCTTAGAAAAAGGATGAAGCTGTTTGTCAGTCAAATCGAAAAAAAGAATACAGATATGTATAA
>OIYH01000886.1_pt1 | contig 19226 bp, 18 predicted proteins | sample 1587911 | NCBI WGS metagenome assembly OIYH01 (sample SAMN03283252) | human gut metagenome | biome: human-associated habitat; material: feces | host: Homo sapiens | place: USA | collected 2013
CAGCACTGATGCATGCGGGAATTCCGCTTCCGCCGTTTACCAGAGAATATGAGGCATATCAGTTTTCTCTTACAGAGCTGAAAGAGGCTGGAACATTATATGAAAAAGTGCAGGAATGGCGTGACGGGAATGTCAAAAATCGAGTGGTCATCAGCCTTTACGGTGGCTCCGGTTCCGGAAAAACAACACTTGCAACGGCATTGCAGCAGTACTTTTTAAATGACGGAACGGGTTGTTATCTGCTCTCGGGCGATGATTATCCACACCGGATTCCAAAACGCAATGATGAAGAACGGATGCGTGTGTATAAAGAAACCGGGGAAGACGGACTGCGTGGATATCTCGGAACAAAGAAAGAGATTGACTTCGACCGGATCAATGAAGTGCTTGCGGCATTTCATGAGGGAAAAGATACGATCACATTGCGGCATATGGGACGGGAAGATGGCGAGATTTCACCGGAAGAAACCGATTTTTCCGGAATATCCGTATTACTTCTGGAGTGGACACACGGAGGCAGTGACGATTTACATGGTGTGGATCTGCCCGTCTTTCTGGAAAGTTCCCCGGAGGAGACCAGGGAGCGGCGCATCCGCAGAAACCGCGATGAGAATGCCGCAAGCCCGTTTATCTGCCGCGTGGTAGAGCTGGAACAGGAAAAACTTGAAGTGCAGCGCAAAAATGCAGGATTAATCGTGGGAAAGGACGGAAGAGTTTATGAACCATAAACCGATGCTCAATGCATATCCCGACAGCCTTGGAGGAAATCTGGGAGATATTGTAACATTGCTAAAAACTGAGGCAATGCAGGATGTATTTTCTTCCTTTTACATTCTGCCGAGTCTGTATCATTCCGATCTCGACCGGGGATTTTCCGTGATCGACTATGACCTGAATGAGCAGCTTGCCAACCGGGAAGACCTTGACCAGTTAAAGAATATGGGGATTGACCTGAAACTGGATTTTATTTTAAACCATGCTTCCGCACAGTCCCCACAGTTTCAGGATCTTGTGGAAAAAGGGGAGGCTTCTGCGTACCGCGATTTTTTCATCGACTGGAACCGCTTCTGGGAAGGGCATGGAACCATGACGGAGGAAGGCTATATCCAGCCGGAGGAAAGCTGCCTGAAGCAGATGTTTTTCCGCAAACCCGGGCTGCCGATCCTGATGGTGGAATTTCCGGATGGAAAAAAGGTGCCGTACTGGAATACCTTTTATCAGGAAGTGCATGGCAGACACTATCTTGGACAGATGGATGTAAACATCCAGTCGCCAAAGGTGTGGGAGTTTTATCGTGAAACACTGGAGAAAATAGCTTCTTATGGAGCGGAGATCGTGCGGCTGGATGCCTTTGCCTATGCGCCGAAGACACCGGGAAAGAAAAACTTCCTCAATGATCCGGAGACATGGGAACTTTTACAGAAGATTCATGCGCTGGCAGAACCTTTGGGACTTACGCTTTTGCCGGAGATCCACGCAGCGTATGACGAAAAAATATACCAGACGCTTGCAGAAAAAGGCTATGCGACCTACGACTTTTTCCTGCCGGGACTGGTCATTGATGCGATTGAGAACAGGCGCGGAACATACCTTGCAGCATGGGCGAAGGAAATTGTGGAAAAGAAGATCTCCACGGTCAACATGCTTGGCTGTCACGACGGTATCCCGCTTCTGGATTTAAAGGGACTGCTTCCAAAAGAGGAGATCCAGTCGTTAATTGACCGGATTGTATCCCGTGGGGGCATGGTCAAAAATTTACATGGACAAAAGAATCTGTATTATCAGGTAAATGCCACGTACTACAGTGCATTGGGAGAGTCGGATGAAAAAATGCTTCTGGCGCGGGCCATCCAGATGTTTATGCCGGGCAAACCGCAGATCTGGTATCTGGATCTGTTTGCCGGAAAAAATGACCATGAAGCGGTGCAGCGTGCAGGGGAATCCGGACATAAGGAAATCAATCGGACAAATATTTCCGTTGATCAGATCGCGGAAGGACTGAAAAAAGATGTGGTTCAAAAACAGCTTGCGCTAATCCGTATGAGAAATACCCATAAGGCATTTTCGGAAGGTGCAGAGGTGACAATCTCCGGAGAGGAGAGTTCTCTGGAAATCCGCTGGGAATATGACGGGGCATATGCCGAATTGCATGTAAATTTTGAAGAGGGGACTTATACAATAGAAAGTAATTGAGAACAGAACGATATTACATGTAAAAAATAACATGAAAGCAAGAAGGAGATGCAGGAATACCGGTATCTCCTTCTTATGGGTTTAAATCCATAAGCTCATTGCCATGTTCCCGTAACCATTTGCGGGAAACCTTATAGTCTGGAAGCACACGCTCCACCTGTGCCCAGAAGCGTGGTGAATGGTTCATCTCCAGCCGGTGGCACAGCTCATGGACAACCACGTAATCCAGCACTTCCGGCGGTGCTTTCATCAGCAGGCAGTTAAAGTTAAGATTGCCCTTTGCACTGCAGCTTCCCCAGCGTGTACGCTGGTTTCGTATGGTGATCCTGCCATAGGTCACGCCGACAACCGGGGCATAAAACCGTACCCGTTCCGGAATTACGCGCAGTGCTTCATCTGCAAGCACCTGCAATTCCCCGGGAGTTAAAGGTGCGGCTTTCGGGCGTGCAGCTTCCAATTTTTGTTTTTGTTCCATTTCCCGGAGATGGGCATACAGCCAGTCTGATTTTTCATCGACAAATTTACGGATCTGCCAGTCTGCCATCCAGTAAGGTGCCCTTACCAGAACCGATAAATCCGGACGGATTTCCAGTGCAACGGTTTTTCTTTTGCTTCGGATTATTCGAATCTGTGCTTTTTCCATTTCATTTCCATTTCCAACAATATATGTAAAACAGATGTTTTGTGTTATGTCATCATTGTACCATCATTTTATTGGAATGCAAAGGGGACAAACCAGGGGGGAATTTCTGAGTGTGGAAAAAGATAAAATTTGCATATTTTCGACAGAAACATTGCAGTGGGAGGAAAAAAGGCGTATGATAAAGCGAGTATTTTAAAGCGGAATAAAGAAAGGAACAGAGAAAATGGAAGGACGAAAAAAAATGGAAGAGTTTTACCGAAAACTGAAGGTAGGAACGAAGTTGAAGTATGCATTTACTACAGTCATTGTAACGCTTGCTATTGCTGTGGTTGTTTCGCTTGTTTCCATTGTAAAGATGAATGTGGATACTTATAAGTTTTACAAGGAAGCATATGCAAACAGCACATTGCAGATGGAAATCCGTAAAGATATACAGCTTGTGGGAAAATATATTTTGTGGTCGATGACAACCGATGATGCAAGTTCCACACAGAGTTATTCTAATTTGGCACAGAAGTATGCAGATCAGGTTGGAAAAAATGTTACCGCACTGGAGAAGTCTTATAATGATAAAAAGAAAGTTGCGGAATTAAAAGATGCGATAGAAGAACTGAAAAAACAGCGGGCAGCGGTCGTGGAACTGGCGAAGCGGAATAAAAATGACGAAGCTCTGGCACTGTTTAATTCCGATTATAATGATGCAACAGAGAAAATTCAGGATATATTGGTTGATATCGGAAAAGTGGCATCCGCGGAGGCAAAGAGTCAGTATACATCTGCCAGGGTAACGGGACTTGTGAGCATTATTCTGATGATTCTCATAGGAGCAGGAACAGTGGCTTTCTCCACTGTCATCCGGACCACCATTACCGGAATTATGCTAAAGCCAATTCAGGAACTGGAAAGTGCAGCTGAGAAACTGAAAGCAGGACAGCTTGATGTGGAAATAAATTATGAATCTCCAGACGAACTCGGAAAACTTGCCGGTAATTTCCGGCAGGCATGCAAAACTCTGGAGGTGATTGTGCAGGATACCAGTTATCTTCTGGGAGAAATGGCAGAAGGAAATTTCAATGTATCCAGTAATAATGCACAGATTTATATTGGAAATTTCAGACAGCAGTATGAGTCCATAAGCAAATTAAAACATGAACTGAGTGATACCCTGACACAGATTAATGAAGCATCCGAGCAGGTTGCATCCGGTTCCGGGCAGCTGGCAGGCGGGGCACAGGCTTTGGCAGAAGGTGCCACCGATCAGGCAGGTGCAGTAGAAGAACTGACAGCAACGGTAGAGAGTGTCAGCGGAATTGCAGAATCCAGCGCAGAGAGCGCTTCCGGGGCTTACCAGATGGTACGCACTGCCGTAGAACAGGCAGATCAAAGCAGAGAAGAATTACAGGCATTGACCAATGCCATGGAGCGGATCAGCAGTACCTCACAGGAAATCCAAAACATCATCGGTTCCATCGAGGAGATTGCAAGTCAGACCAACCTGTTGTCCCTGAATGCTTCCATTGAGGCAGCACGTGCCGGGGAAGCCGGAAAAGGTTTTGCGGTTGTGGCAGATCAGATCGGAAAACTGGCGGGTGACAGTGCACAGGCGGCAGTCAATACTCGCGATCTGATTGAAAAATCTCTGCAGGAAATTGAAAACGGAAACCAGATTACAGAAAAGACGGTTGCTGCATTAAATAAGATTCTTGAATCCATGAATGATTTTGCGAATGCGGTAAAGGGCGCCAGCGAGAGTTCTACCGAGCAGGCAAATATGTTAAAGCAGATCGAGCAGGGAATCGAGCAGATTTCCAGTGTCGTACAGAGCAACTCCGCAGCTGCAGAAGAAACTTCTGCGACAAGCCAGGAGCTTTCCGCACAGTCGGAAGGACTGAAGAATCTGGTTGGCAGGTTTAAGCTGGCAGAGTAGGAGAACATAATAAAAAGGAATCTTGTCCGGAAAGATATCCGGACAGGGTTCCTTTTTTTGTAACCTTTCCGATTTTTCGTTTGTATTATTAGTGAAAGGCCTTTGGAAATGAAACATAAAGGAGCGGCTCATGAGACAATCCGTATAGGGTAAACGCATTTTTCCGGGTGGTCAGAATTCCTTCGTCCCGCATTTTGCCAAGCTCTTTGGAAAGCGCACTGCGGTCGACGTTCAGATAGTCTGCCAGCCCCTGCCGGTCAAACGGAATCTTAAAATAATTGCTGCCGGCTTTTGCCGCCTGGTTTGACAGATAGACAAGCAGCCGCCCGCGGATCGTTTTCGGGGTTGTACAGAAAATCCGCTGGGAGAGCGCGAGATTTTTGCGCAGGGAGATCTGTAGCAGATTTCGGATAAATTTTGGCTGCCAGGTGCTTGCGGGATGCGGCGTGTGGACGAGAATATCCAGATTCCAGAATAGAATATCGGTCTGCTGGGCAGCAACCGCATCGACCATCAGTGTTTCGCGGGAAAATGCATAAGTTTCCCCGAAAACCTGTCCGGCACCGATGTTGCTCAAAATGCTTTTGCTGCCCCACAGGTCGAGATTTTCAATATTAACGCTTCCGGACAGCACCAGCCCGATCTCGTGCGTGGTGCATCCGGCAGACAAAATCACTTCATTTTTTTCAAAATGTTTCTGGCGCATACCGCCCAGAGCGAGCATTTCTTTATATTCTGATTCTTCCATGCCAAGGCACAGGGGATTTTTTAAATAGATCATGGGTTTCTCCTGATGTTATTTGATAAAATAAGTATATGCAAATTTGTGTCACAGGGCAAGAAAAAGTGAACCGCCCAATGGAGATTCTACTGTGAAAAATGAGGATGGAACGTATACATATACCGTGTATAGTCCTGTGAACATGAAATAAGAACAATAAATAATAATGAAAATTATAAAGAAAATAATACAACTTTTATATTGATTCTTGGCTTGCTCCTGCATATAATATAAGTGAAATTAAACAATGGAGGTGTCTGTTATGGCAATTGCATCTGATTTTTTACAGAGTCTTGTTCCAATTTCACAATTTAACAAAGGGCAGGCTGCAAAGATATTTGATAGACTTCGTTCCGAAAAAGAACTGATTGTTTTAAAAAATAACCAGCCTTCTGCAATTATTCTGTCACCCGAAGAGTATACAAGATTAACGGAGATTGAGGAAGATTATTTTCTTTTGTTGGAAGCAAATAAACGTTTGGATGATAACGGGAATAAAGAGACCGTTTCATATGATTCAGTGATGAAACATTTGGGCATCAGTGAAGCAGAACTTTTGGAAGCGGAGGATGCAGATATCGAATGATATGGAGTATTGAGTTTTTAGAGGAAGCGGAAAAGGATATGAAAAAACTTGACCATTCAGCTCAGATACAGGTGTTAAAAGGAATTAAAAAAGTCAGCCAGAATCCGTTGTCAGTGAGGGAAGGTGGATATGGGAAACCATTCCGGGCAGACATTTCATGTCCGGTGCAGAAAATACGGCAGTTCTCGCTTTATGTCGTGGTTTTTGCCGGAAAAAACAGGTATTGTAATCTGCGAAAGGAGGAGCAGATTTACATGGATGGAAAGCAAGAGGAGATTTCATTATGGATCAGAAAAAGACAGGTTATTTTTTAAAACAACTGCGCAATGAAAAGAAGCTGACGCAGGAGCAGCTTGCGGAAAAATTTCAGATCACAAGCCGCACGGTGTCACGCTGGGAGACGGGAAGCAATATGCCCGATATCAGCATGCTGTTGGAACTTGCAGATTTTTATGAAGTTGATATCCGGGAAATCATTGATGGAGAAAGGAAAAGCGAGCAGATGAATGAGGAATTAAAGGAAACCGTAATCAAAGTAACGGATTATACAGAGACAAACAACGCAAGGCTCTTAAAACGGGTACGGATCATAGGAATTACCGGTGTGATCACAATACTGATTGCAATGGTCATGGACGCAGGTGGACTGGCAGTGTCTCCGTTTTGGGAAAGTGTGAAGCGGGATCTGTATGCGTGGACGCTTGGCACGCTTATTGCAAACATACTGTATACAACGGGATGGCTCAAACGGATAAGTGAGAAAAAAGATGTCAGCAGAAAGATGCGGATAAGCGGTGTGGTATGTGCGGTCATTGTGATTATGTCACTGATTTTGCAGGCTGTTTTATAGAAAAACACATGACGGGAGGCAAAAGCCTCCCGTTTTTTATATCACACGCCCATTTTCTTCTGAAACAGGAAATGGTCGGACATCAGAAGATAATGAAGTGATTCTTTCAATTATTAGAATCCTAATAAACAATATTACATAAAGTGAGAAATGTCAAATACAGGTTTTTTCACAAAAACAAATGCACAATATTGTTCAACATAACTAAAATTGTTTAAAGAAATCTAAAATAGTTGCATTTTATGTTCATCCTCTATATAATTTTAAATATAAATAAAATAATTTATAAAATTATAAAATATAGTGGAGAAAACATATGGATAAGAGACTGAAATTTAATGAACCCTGGATTCTGCAGAGAGCAGATCCGTATGTGTATGAAAAGGATGGCTGGTATTATTTTACGGCATCGGTTCCGGCATATGACAGCATTGTACTGCGCCGGGCAAAAAAATTGGCAGATCTTCCACAGGCAGAGGAAGTGGTCATTTGGAAAAAGCATGAGAGTGGTCCGATGAGCAAGCATATCTGGGCACCGGAACTGCACTATCTGGAAGGAAAATGGTACATCTATTTTGCCGGTGGTGAAGAAGAGGATATCTGGAAAATCCGTCCATATGTGCTGGAATGTCAGGGGCAGGACCCATTGGCAGATGCATGGGTGGAAAAAGGCAAAATGCAGCGTGCAGATGGGGATGAATTCTCGTTTGAAGCATTCTCCCTGGACGCAACCGTATTTGAGGATGCCGGAGATTATTACTACGTGTGGGCAGAAAAGGTTGGAGTAGGCAAGCAGATTTCCAATCTTTATATTGCAAAAATGGAGTCTCCGTGCAAGCTGGCAACGGTGCAGGTGCTTCTTACAACACCGGATTATGATTGGGAACGTGTGGGATTCTGGGTAAATGAGGGACCGGCAGTGATTCATCACGGGGATAAACTGTACCTGACATATTCGGCGAGTGACACAGGAGTTGCCTATTGTGTCGGTATGCTTACTGCAACCAGCGGAACGGATCTGCTGGATCCGTTAAATTGGAGAAAGGAGCGTCATCCGGTATTACAAAGCAGTTATGAAAAAGGAATTTACGGGCCGGGACATAATTGTTTTACCAAAGATGAAGATGGAAATGATATCATGGTATACCATGCACGCACAGAAACAGAGATAGAGGGAAATCCTCTCTATAATCCAAACCGTCATGCACATCTGATGCAGGTTCAATGGGATGAAAACGGAAAGCCGGTGTTTGCGTATGATTAAGAAAAAAATGGTTCGTGTGTTGACCGTTGCAGGGCTTCTGGCATGCCTTGCATCCGGTTGCGCCTCCGGCGGTTCTTCCGTTGGGAAGGAGGCCGCAGCAGATGAGATAAAAAAAGGCGGATTTACGGTTGCAGCATCCTGTCACGATCCGCAGATCCTCAGAGAAGGCGATACATATTATATGTTCGGCAGTCATATGGTAGGGGCAAAGTGTCAGGACCTGCGTAAATGGAATTATTTTGCAAATGGTGTTGATGCAGCAAATACACTGTTTGACAATTTGCTGACAGAGCCGTATGCTGCCTTTGATTTTGTCGGAAAGAACACAGATAATGGGTATTCTGTCTGGGCGTCAAATGTAATTTACAATGAGACAATGAAGAAATATGTCATGTATTTCTGTACGACATCTTCTTATGTGAAATCGACTCTCTGTTTTGCAACTGCAGACAATATAGAGGGACCGTATACTTATGTGGATACGATTTTATATTCCGGATATGGAAAAAGCAATATCAGCGAAACGAATTTGTACGATGTACTCGGAAAAAATGCAGATATTTCCAGATATCTGGAATATGGTGGATACAACAATAAGGAGTGGCCAAACTGTATTGATCCGGCGATTTTTACCGATGCAGACGGGCGGATGTGGATGAATTATGGCTCATGGTCAGGTGGTATCTTTCTGCTGGAGATTGATCCCGCCACTGGATACCCGATTTATCCGGTGGATGACAAGGATGCCGATCCGTATTATGGATATCGGCTGATTGGTGGTGGACATCACTCTGCTGAGGGTCCATATATCCAGTATGACGCAGAAAACGGCTATTATTATCTGTTTGTTTCTTATGGAGATCTGCAGAGTGATGGTGGGTATCAGATTCGGCAGTTTCGCAGTGAAAAGCCAACGGGACCATATGTGGATGTAGCAGGAAATACACTGGAAGATCAGGACGATCATTTCAATTATGGTTTAAAAATGATGGGGAATTATACATTCCCGAGTTTAAATTATACCTATATGGCACCGGGCGGTCAGTCCACATTTCAGGATGATGACGGGAAATATTACATTACATATCATCAGCGGTTTGACGATGGCACAGAGTATCATGAACCGCGTGTACATCAGATGTACACAAATGAGGATGGGTGGTTTGTTGCAGCACCATTTGCCACAATGGGAGAAACTCTCTCGGAAAAGGGGTACAAAAAATCGGATGTATCCGGTACATTTTATGTAGTAAACCATGGAACAGATATCAGCAGTAAGATTCGCGAAGCGGAGGCATATACGTTTGCGGATGGAAAAGTAACCGGTGGAGAAAAAAGCGGTACATATGAGGTAAAGGAAGGCACAGATTACATTACCATTACACTGGACGGTGTCGTTTATAAAGGGGTATTAATGGAAATGACCGATGAAGCGGAAAATCCGGTGTTTTGTTTTTCGGCTGCAGGAGACAACGAGGAAACTCTCTGGGGCGTACAATATATCAAAAAGGAGTAAAGAAATATGGCAAAGTTAATGATCAACAAAAATAAAAAAGAAGGTACCATTGCACCGGAGATCTATGGGCATTTCTCGGAACATCTGGGCAGATGCATCTATGAAGGACTCTATGTGGGTGAAAACTCTGAAATCCCGAATGTTAATGGGATGCGTACAGATGTGGTGGAAGCACTCAAAGAGATTAAGATTCCGGTATTGCGCTGGCCGGGGGGATGTTTTGCGGACGAGTATCACTGGAAAGACGGAATCGGACCGAAAGAGAACCGGAAGAAAATGATTAATACCCATTGGGGTGGTGTGGTAGAGGACAACAGTTTCGGAACGCATGAGTTCTTTGAACTTTGCCGTCAGCTTGGATGTAAAACCTACATTAACGGAAATCTTGGAAGCGGAACCGTGCAGGAGATGTCGGAATGGGTTGAATATATGACATTTAACGGGGTGTCCCCGATGGCAGATCTGCGCAAAAAAAATGGACATGAGGAGCCGTGGACCATTGATTATTTTGGTGTTGGAAATGAAAACTGGGGATGTGGGGGAAATATGAGACCGCAGTATTATGCAGATGAGTACCGCAGATATCAGACCTATGTGCGCAATTATGATCCGCAGAAACCGATCCAAAAGATCTGTGGCGGAGCAAATGTGGATGATTATGATTGGACAAGGAAGGTATTAGAGACAACCCATGATCACACCGTTCCTGAATTTCATGGATTTATGGATGGGCTTTCCCTGCATTATTATGTGCATCCGGAAGGCTGGGAAATCAAGGGAAGTGCAACGGATTTTGATGAAGAAGTGTGGTATAAGACATTAAAAAAAGCACTTTATATGGAAACTCTTGTGGAACGCCACGGAAAGATTATGGATCAGTACGATCCGGATAAAAAAATCGGAATGATCGTGGATGAGTGGGGCTGTTGGTTTACAGTTGAACCGGGAACCAATCCGGGCTTTTTATATCAGCAGAACACGGTAAGGGATGCGTTGGTTGCAGGGATCACCCTGAATATCTTTAATAAGCACTGTGATCGCGTGAAGATGGCAAATCTTGCACAGATGGTAAATGTATTGCAGTCTGTCATTCTCACAGAAGGATCAAAGATGATTAAGACACCGACGTATCATGTATTCCATATGTACCGGCACCATCAGGGTGCAACGCTTTTGAACAGTACACTGACAGGAGTGGGCGAAACCGGTATAGGAGAATGGAAAGTTCCGGAGGTGACGGAATCCGTATCCGAGGATGCGGAGCATATCATTACGGTTACATTAAACAATCTTTCTGCGGATGAGGAAAAGGAAATAGAGATTGCGTTTGCCGGAGATGAACACGTATATTCAGTGAAAGAAGCAAAGGTTGTCTCGGCAGAGATGCACGCACATAATACGTTTGATGTTCCGGAACTTGTAAAAGAAGAAGAATTTACTGCATATAAAAAGTGTGGAAATGGGATAAAAGTCATGCTTCCTCCATGCAGTGTGGTGGAGCTGCGCCTGCAATAATGCAAAATGGACAGGATCATATGGAAGAATCAGAACGGTATTGCAGAAAATGCGAACTGGCAAAACAATACGGGGGCGGTCTGGAGGAATATCTTTTGCGGTACCTTGCACAGCTTACGCCGGAAGAACAGGCAGAAGATGTGACGTATGCAAGGCGTCTGGCATGTTGTGGGAAATGCACATGGTATGGGGAGCATATGTGCCGTGCCTGCGGATGCTATGTGCAGCTTCGTGCTGCGGTAAAAGGACAGAACTGTCCCTATGAAAAATGGGAACAAGAAGGAGAGACGCATGATACACGATCCGGCAATATTTTATGATGAGGTTAGTGGAAATTATTATACATACAGTACAGGTGCTATATGCCAGAAATCAAAAGATCTGGTGCACTGGCAGGAAATCGGAAAAGTTGTGGAACGTCCGCCGCAGGAGTCGGTGGAATGGACCGGCAGTGAAGATATCTGGGCACCGGATATCGTAAAGGTGGGAAAAGAATATCGTCTGTACTGCTCCAATTCCAGCTGGGGTGTGCGCCAGTCCTGTATCTTTCTGGCAGTGGCAGACTGCCCGGAAGGTCCGTTCGAACCCAAAGGGTGTGTGCTTAAAACTACAGAAAAATTTCCGCAGAGTGTTACCAATGCAATTGATGCAAATATTATCGAGGATGCAAAAACAGGGGAGCAGTATATGCTTTATGGCTCTTTCTGGGGTGGCTGCCATGTATTAAAACTGAACAAGACTACAGGTTTTGCCGAAGAAGAAGGAATTGGGGTATGCATTGCACGACGCCCGAAGTGGCAGAGCGGCAGTATGGAAGGCCCGTATATGGTATACAATGCGCAGAATAATTATTATTATCTGTTTGTGTCCTACGGATCTTTAAAATCCGATTATAATATCCGGGTGGGAAGAAGCCGGAGTATCTGCGGACCATTTATTGATTTCCACGGAAAGGATCTGATTGCGGATGAGGATGAGGATAACAGCATAGGATTACTCGCCATGTGTGGATATCAATGGAATGAAGGGCAGGCATATATGGGTCCCGGACATAATTCAGTGTTACATGATGTAAACGGACGGTGGTATCTTGTATGTCATATCCGCAGGAAAAACTTTACACAACAGGAAGAACCGTCTGAGATGCAGATACGTGAAATTTTCTGGAGTGAGGATGGGTGGCCGTTTGTGGCAGCACAGCCCCTTGCGAAGACAGATACAGGAGACGGGATAAAGCCGGTAACGAAAGAACAGATATGCGGTTTTTATGAGCGGATCACGCTTGCGCCGGCACTGCCGCAGGGAATTACCTGTTCTGTGCCAATGAAACTTGCACCGGATGGATATTATGAGAACTGTTCTGTTCAGGGAAAATGGGAGTATACTGCAGATCACAGGGGCATGATTGCATATGGACCTTATACGGAGGAGGTGCGGGTTTATTGTGGCTGGGATGCACAGCGGAAGTGTGAAACAATTCTGTTGTGCGGACTGCGCAGTGATGGTGTTGCGTTCTGGGCGAAAAGAATCGGAAATCTGGTATAATAGATGCCGGTTAAAAAGGCTTTTGCATGGAGAAATAACATGCAAAGGCCTTTTTTAATAAAATTATTCTTCAATTGGTGCGTAATTAATGCTGACTTTAATATCCTGTCCATAATTACCGAAAGATTTACCGAAAATCGTGAGTCCTCCAACGTGTTCTGCATTGTCATTGACTGCCATGCGCAGCTTCATGCTGCTGCGATAGTCCAGATTAAAGTCCCGGATGGTGACATCTGAAATCTGCAATCCGTCTATGAAAGTTCCCTTTTTATTGATCACAAGCATTTTTAACAATCCATACTGGTTCCAGTTCGGAAACCACCAGTCTGGAGTGAAAATACCGCGGACATCTCCGAAATCTCCCGGGGATGTCCAGGTGCCGATGCAGACATCATTTAAATAAAAACTGATATCGGATGGCCAGACGTTATTGATTCCCGGGGCTTCGGAACTGAGCTCGGCAGAGATTAAAATCTGCGTGATTTTCTGGGAACCTGGAATAAAGTTTGGAATTTCATATTCCACAAATCCTTTGGAAAACCAGAGAATATCTGCATTGTAGCGATCAGGATGTGCAAAGTAGCGCGTATCATCCACTTCACCGATCAGATGGGAAGCGGTAGCCAGCCCACAGGTCGGATAGACTTCATAATTGCAGTAATGTCCGACCTGAAGTTCTGCATTGTAAACATTCTGCGCTTCTTCCGGTGCGTCCAGATCAATGAGAATTTTATCCAGATGCAGAGTACAGATTTTCTGGTTTCCGTGCCCGCTGGAATCATTGGAGGTATTGACGATTCCGCATGCCTCCAGTTTTTTTATATGTCCCGTCAGTGCACCGTTCGTAATGTTTAGTTTTGCTGCCAGTTCGTTCATGTTCATTTCTTTGTTTTCAATCAACAGTTTTATAATTTCAATCCGAACATCGGAGCCAAGTGCTTTAAAAATGTCCAGTCCATCATCCAGTGAAGTGATGTGAAGCATAAATTACCCCCTTTTTATTTGTTGTTTCATTTCTGATTTATAAATTATAGTATCATTTCCGGAATGCGTCAACGCATGAGTGAAAGAAAAAGAATAAAAACGAAAATAATTTATAAAACACTAAATAACAACAATAAAATAAAATATTTTAGGAAAATCTAAAAAACATGTTGACATACTTATTGGGCAATTATATAATGTAACCAATAAGACCTGACAAATTTTAAAATATTAGTTAATCTGCCGAATGATTTTCAAAGGCGCGTCGGAATCAGATGGTCAGAATAATGAACAGGGGAGCTTATATTTTATTTCATTATGATCAAGGTGGTAAAAAGGAGAGGAAACTATGAAGAAAAAAATCATATCAACATTGCTTTGTACAGCAATGCTCGCAACAATGGTAGCAGGATGCGGAGTTGAAAAGAGTGATGGGGGATCAGACACAGAAAGCTCGGCAAGCTCCGTTGCAGAGATGAAAGGAACCGGTGATAATGAGATCAATATTCTTATTTATGCACAGGATCACGAAAAAGCTGTTTATCAGGAACTGATTGATAAATTTACAAAAGAGCATGCAGATGAGATTTCTACAGTAAACTTTGAGGTAACAACACAGGATGAATACGCAACGAAGATGACAGCTGCCATGACAGCGGGAGAACTTCCGGACATTTTCTATGTGGGACCGGAAGCAGTCAGAAGTTATGTAGATAACGGATATGTACAGCCGTTGGATGATCTCGTAGATGCTACTGCGGTTGACAATCTGTGGCCGGCGATCAAGAGCGCATATATGTATGATGGATCTAATATTGGTTCAGGATCGTTATACTGCCTGCCAAAAGATTTATCCTGCTTTGCATTTGCCTACAACAAAGATCTTTTTGATGAAGCAGGACTGGAGTATCCGGATCCGGAAAATCCATACACATGGGAAGAATTTGCAGATGTGTGCCAGAAACTGACAAAGGATAAAGACGGTGATGGCGAAATTGATCAGTGGGGTGTTGCAAATGCAAATGCATTTGGTTTTACTCCTTATGTATACGGCAATGGCGGTCAGTTCTTAAATGATGATCAGACAAAGGTAGTCATTGATGAAAATCAGAATTTTAAGGATGCTTTCCAGTATTATACGGATCTGACATTAAAGTATAAAGTAACGCCAACGGTAGAACAGGATACTGCGCTTGGCGGATACCAGAGATGGCTGGACGGACAGGTTGGTTTTTATGCATGCGGTACATGGGATGTAGCAGCATTTATGGATGATGCAACATTCCCATACAATTGGGATTTATGTGGATGGCCGGTAGGACCAAACGGAGACGGAAAGTCCACAGCATGGCTCGGAACCGTTGGTTTCGCAGTTTCTTCACAGGCAAAGAACCCGGAATTATGTGCAGAGTTAATACAGTCCTTATCAACAGATCTGGACGGACAGAAAGAACTTTGCGGCGAGACATCCGGTAAGTCTTTACAGATTCCAAACATTATGGATTATGCACAGACAACATTTAAAGACAAAGTAAATGATGGAACAATTCCATATGCAAGCAATGTAGATGTTATTTTCGGATATATTGAGGGAAGTGACAAATATAAAGGAATCTTTACGGAAACAACCTACACTTACAACAGTGAATGGTGGGATACTTTCCTGGAAGGAATGCCGAATGTTCTGACCGGAGAAGTTTCCGTAGATGATTATTGTAAACAGGTAGCGCCAAAGATGCAGGAAGCACTGGACAACGCGATCGAATTACAGAACGCAGCAACTAATAATTAAGATTAAAACGGATTGCCCCTGTCATGGGGCAGTCCGCAGGAAAAGAGTGGGCATATGAGCGGAAAAACAAAACAACCGAAACATAAGATGTCGGCAATGGCGAAGAAAGAAGAAAGAACTGCGTGGCTGTTCATCGCCCTGCCTTTCCTTGGATTTTTACTTTTTATGGCTTATCCGATCTGCTTTGCAGTGTTTGCAAGTATGAGCAAGTGGACGGGAATGAATTCTCTGGTGGATAATTTCTGTGGATTGCAGAATTACATCAATATTTTTCATGATGAAAAATTCTGGAAATCTCTGCTTACAACCATTATTTATCTGATCGGTATTCCAATCGGAATGATCCTTGGACTGCTTCTGGCAATGGGAATGAACCGTAAGATTCCGGGAATCCGGCTGCTTCGGACAATGTATTATGTACCAGTAGTATCTTCACTGGTTGCCGTGTCTATTTTGTGGGCATGGGTTTATAATTACGATTATGGATTATTTAATTCAATCATCAAACTTTTGACCGGACATCATGGTCCAAACTGGCTGGGAGATGAGTTCTGGGTAAAAGTAGCTTTAATCATCTTCATGGTATGGAAAGGATTGGGAACTTCTATTATTCTTTATCTTGCCGGATTGCAAAACATTCCGCGTAACTACTATGAAGCTGCTTCCATTGATGGAGCAAATGGATGGCAGAAATTTCGTCATATTACCGTTCCACTGGTCTCGCCGGTTACGTTCTATATTTTAATTACCAGCCTGATTGGTGGTTTCCAGGTGTTCGTGGAAGTACAGGTTATGACGAATAAAGGTGGAACAAACTATAGTGCAGCAACCGTTGTTTATTATTTGTATGATAAAGCATTTTCCAACGGACAGTTAGGCTACGGATGTGCACTGGCAGTTATTCTTGCAATCATCATCTTCATTATCACGGCTCTTAATTTCGCGGGTCAGGATAGATGGGTGAAGACCATGGACTAGGAGGGAGTCATATGAGTTCAAAAAAAGATTTGGCAAGCTCCCGGCTTGTATCAAAAAAAGAGAAAATTTTTAACTGGATTATCTTTGTATTACTTCTTCTTGGTGCAGTTGTAATGGTTTTCCCGTTAATTTACATGATTGCGACATCATTCATGACAAAAAATCAGATTTTGTCCGGTACATTAACAATTCTTCCGGATCCGATTCTGATAGGAAAATATTCTGAAGTATTAAAAAAGGGACAGTTCATAAACGGTATATTTAATTCTCTGAAGGTTGCAATTCCGGTATTGATTATTGGCGGATTTACCTCCTCCCTCGCCGCATTCGGATTTGCAAAAATGAGATTTCGTGGCAAAAATGCATTGTTTCTGGCATTGCTGGCAACCATTATGATTCCGTTTGCGGTTGTCATGATTCCACAGTATGTCATGTTTACCAAACTGGGCTGGACCAATACTCTGCTTCCACTTATTATTCCGGGATGCTTTGGAAATGTCAGTATTATCTTTTTCCTTCGACAGAACCTGATCGGAATTCCGGATGATCTGATGGAAGCAGCAAAATTGGATGGATGTGGATATTTCCGTACGTTTCTTCAGATTTTTATGCCATTGATGAAGGGGGCTCTGGCAACGCAGCTGATGTTGTGGTTTATGGGAATCTGGAATGATTATCTTGCACCTACTATTTTCTTGAGAAGCGAAAAGAACTGGACATTGCAGGTGGTTATCCGTTCCTTCAATTCCTATTATGCAATTCAGAGTGATTATGCTTTGATCATGGCAGCATCCGTAATTGCAATGATTCCGACAATGGCATTGTTCTTTATTTTCCAGAGAATGATCATTGAGTCCATTGCAATCAGCGGTATCAAATAAGTAACAAATTATAAAATTCGTCTTTTTCAATCCTCAACAAAATATAAGAAAGCAGTTCGCATAAAAATCGCTTGCGCGATGCGGACTGCTTTTGTAGTATTATAACGAACAGACATTTATACATGGTAAAGGGGGGCAGCGTATGCCAAAAGAAAATCCGGTGATTGCTTTTTTAAATAAGATGGCAGATTTGATTTTACTGAATCTGATTTTTCTGCTGTGCTGTATTCCGGTTGTAACGATCGGACCGGCAATTACAGCATTGTATGCTGTTTCATTGCGATCGGTACGCTATGGAGATGGGTATGTTATACAGACTTTTTTCCGATCGTTTAAGCAGAATTTTAAACAGTCTTTTGTGGCGGGAATGATAGGCTTACTTTTTGTGTGCCTGCTTTTTATTGATTTGTTTTTCTGGCGCAATGTGGGACCTGCTTTCATGTCCGTATTTATGACAGTGGTGAGTGTATGCGTAGGCTATTTGGTTTTTATTGTGTTCTTATGGCTGTTTCCGGTGATTGCAAAACTGGAAAATCCTTTGCGTGTGCAGATAAAAAATGCAGCCGCCATGGCGGTTGCCCATTTTTTCCCATATACGCTGTTTGTAAGTGTGATAGTACTGGCGGCAGGCTATATGGCATATACCAGTATCATTACGGATGTGCTGCTGCTTCTGATGGGATTTGCTTTACTTGCATATGTATGTTCATTCTTTTTTTATAAAGTGTTTGCAAAATATATAGACGAGGAACCGGCGGGAGAGGATGACCCATTATATGGAAGCAGAGAGTAAAAAATATGAATTGAAATTTCCTCCCTTTAATGGTAGAATAAATGCATAGTTGCAGGCGTACAACGGTCGATTTTTTGTGCAATATGTCTAGTGATAAAGGCAGAACAGTGGAAGACGGGCGTTGAAATTTTCATTGTGGAAAGCACCGGAAACAACCGTGAAAGCCGAAATGATTTACATAGTATATGGAGGTTTTTTATATGGCAAGATTTACATTACCGAGAGATTTATACCATGGAAAGGGAGCACTCGAAGCCCTGAAAACATTCAAGGGAAAGAAAGCGATCATCTGCGTGGGCGGCGGCTCGATGAAACGGTTTGGTTTCCTTCAGAAGGCGGAAGATTATTTAAAGGAAGCCGGGATGGAAGTAAAACTTTTCGAGGGCATTGAGCCGGATCCGTCTGTTGAGACTGTTATGAAAGGTGCGGCAGTGATGCAGGAGTTTGAGCCGGACTGGATTGTAGCCATGGGTGGTGGTTCTCCGATTGATGCGGCAAAAGCAATGTGGATCAAGTATGAGTATCCGGATATTACTTTTGAGGATATGTGCAAGGTATTCGGCATTCCGGCGCTGCGCAACAAGGCACATTTCTGTGCAATTTCATCAACTTCCGGAACTGCAACAGAAGTTACGGCGTTTTCCATCATTACAGATTATGAGAAGGGAATCAAGTATCCGATTGCAGATTTTGAGATCACACCGGATGTTGCGATTGTTGATCCGGATCTGGCAGAGACCATGCCGCAGAAACTGGTGGCACACACTGGAATGGATGCAATGACACATGCGATCGAGGCATATGTTTCCACCGCAAACTGCGATTTTACCGATCCGCTTGCGCTACATGCGATTAAGATGATCCAGAGTGACCTGATCCCATCTTACAACGGAGATATGGAAAAGAGAGATTCCATGCATAATGCACAGTGTCTGGCTGGTATGGCATTTTCCAATGCACTCCTTGGCATTGTACATT
>OIYH01000891.1_pt1 | contig 19143 bp, 17 predicted proteins | sample 1587911 | NCBI WGS metagenome assembly OIYH01 (sample SAMN03283252) | human gut metagenome | biome: human-associated habitat; material: feces | host: Homo sapiens | place: USA | collected 2013
TTCATGTATTTCGGCTCGTACCGCGACCCGAACCTCAAGGAAACGCTCGACGTCTTTGACGGCACGGCCGACTATGCGGCAAACTTTACGGCCTCGGAGCGCGAGATGGATAAATTCATCATCGGCACGATGAGCGGCGTCGATACGCCGATGACCCCGATGATGAAGGGCGATGCCGCCGCGACCTGCTACCTGCGCGGCATCACTGAAGCTGACCGCCAGCAGCGCCGCGACGAAATCCTCGCGACGCGTCAGGAGGATATCCGTGCGCTCGCACCGCTCATCGATGCCTGCATGAAGGAAAATGTCCTCTGCGTCTTTGGCAATGATGAGAAAATTGCCGAGGCCAAGGACGTCTTCGGAGCCATCAAGCCTGCACTGTAATTCGTTCCGCCATGACGACCAAAACGTCATCCAGGAATTCAAGGATAAAGGCGATACCGTTAAGTCAACCAGTCTTAACACACAATCCCTCGTTTGTATGCCGTTTGCCGCAGCGGCAGGTCTTAGGGCCATGAAATGTATTTTCGCGCGGATGTAAGACAACTGTCCACTCAGAGAAACGTTGACTTTCCTGCGTGGACATGGGATAATGAAGAGGACATCATAAATTTAGTCAATGAATCCATGGCCTCAGAGAATGTCATGGGTTGTACGACAGGAGGCTTTTCTGATGAAAAAGACAATTTTCAAGGGTGCAGGCGTTGCCATCATCACGCCGTTCACGGAAGACGGTGTCAACTTCGAAGAACTCAGCCGTATCATTGAGGACCAGATCAAGGGCGGCACGGACGCTATCGTCATCACGGGCACGAGCGGTGAATCGGCCACGATGACGGATGAAGAGCATAAAGCAGCCATCAAATGCGCTGTCGACACGGTCAAGGGCCGTATCCCGGTCATTGCCGGCACGGGCTCGAACGAGACGTCTTATGCCATCCAGCTTTCCCAGTACGCAGAGAAAGTCGGCGCTGACGCCGTTCTCGTAGTTACGCCGTACTATAACAAATGCACGCAGAAAGGCCTGATTGCTCATTACAAGGCCATCGCTGAGAGCATCAACATCCCAATCGTGCTTTACGATGTACCGTCGCGCACGGGCGTCGGCATCCAGATTCCGACGTATGTCGAGCTCTCCAAGATTCCGAACATCGTCGCTGTCAAAGAGGCCAATGGCGACCTCTCGAAGATTTTGCGCCTGCGCGCTGCCTGCGGCGACAATCTCGACGTTTATTCGGGCAACGACGACCAGATTGTGCCGATTCTTTCGCTCGGCGGCAAGGGCGTCATTTCCGTCCTGTCGAACGTCGCTCCGCGTGAGACGCACGACATGTGCCAGCTCTACTTCGACGGCAAGGCAGAGGAAGCCGGCAAGATGCAGATTGAGTATACGGACCTCATCGACGCGCTGTTCTGCGAAGTCAACCCGATTCCTGTCAAAGTCGCTATGCGCAAACTCGGCTATGCCGCAGGTCCGCTGCGCATGCCGCTCTGCGAGATGGAGCCGGCTCATGAGAAACAGCTCGAGGATGCTCTGCGCAACCACGGCCTGATTAAGTAAGCCGTTCATTTAGAAAAGTCTATTGCAAAGCCTTCAGGACAGTCATTTGCCTGTTCCGAAGGCTTTGTGCTGTTCTACGAGGAAATTTTTATGCATGGTGTTTTTGACATTGTCGGGCCGGTCATGATTGGCCCGTCAAGCTCCCATACGGCAGGGGCCGCAAGGCTCGGCCTCATGGCCCGCAAGATTTTGGGCGAGCCGGCTGTTCGCGCGGATATCAATCTGCACGGCTCGTTTGCCCAGACGTACCGCGGCCACGGCACGGACAAGGCCCTGATTGCCGGCATCCTAGGCTTCACGCCCGACGATGAACGCATCCGCGATGCCCTGACGATGGCAAAAAAACAGGGGCTTGACTATCACTTCCAGAACGTTCAGCTCGAGCAGGCCCATCCGAACACGGCGGTCATCCACCTCATCGGGGTGACGGGCCGCACGGCGCGCGTGCGCGGCTCGTCGGTCGGCGGCGGCAACATCCGCATCACGAATATCGACGGCTACGAGGTCGAGCTCACGGGCATGTACCCCGCGCTCATCACGATTCATCACGACCGGCCGGGCGTCATCACGAAAGTCACGCAGGTGCTTGCGCGCTACGAGGTCAACATTGCTTTCATGCGCGTCTCGCGCCACAGCCGCGGCGAAATGGCCATGATGATTCTGGAGCTCGACGAGCCGCTGTCGGACGAGGTGCTCGACGAATGCCGCGAGGTCTACGAAGTGGAGCATGCCTTCGCGATTCCGGCCATCTGACGCTATTTTAGAAAGAGAGTTTCGAGAGTCTTATGATTCAATTCAACTTTAATACCATTGCCGAGCTCATCGAGGCTGCCGAGACGCAGCGTCTGCCCATGCACGAAATCGTGCTGGCCCGCGAGATGCACGCTGCGCAGCGCACGCGCGAGGATATCCTTTCGGAGATGCAGCACAACTGGCAGGTCATGCAGGAGTCGATTGCGCGCGGCATCAAGAATACGGAAAAATCGGTCAGCGGCATGACGGGCGGCGACGCGAAAAAGCTCTATGCCTACCGTGAAAAAGGCTATCTTGGCGAATCTGCACTGGCGGCTGCGGCATATGCCGTAGGCATCAGTGAGGTCAATGCGGTCATGGGCCGCATCGTCGCGTGCCCGACGGCAGGCTCGTGCGGCATCGTGCCGGCGGCGCTCTACGCGGCGAAAAAACAGCGCGGCTTTGGGGATGAGGATATTGTCAAGGCCCTGCTAACGGCCGCAGGCATCGGCATGGTCGTCGACCAGAACGCCTCGATTGCCGGCGCTTCGGGCGGCTGTCAGGCGGAATGCGGCACAGCCGCGGGCATGGCGGCAGGAGCACTCGTCGAGCTCGCGGGCGGCACGCCGGCGAGGATTGGCGACGCCGTGGCCCTTGCCATCAAAAATCTTCTGGGGCTCGTCTGCGACCCCGTGGCAGGACTCGTCGAGGTGCCCTGCGTCAAACGCAATGGCTTCGCGACGGTCACGGCCCTGACCGCAGCCGACATGAGCCTGGCCGGCGTCAAGAGCGTCATTCCTGTCGACGAGGTCATCACCGCCATGAACGAAATCGGCCACGCCCTGCCAAAATCCCTGCGCGAAACCAGCGAAGCAGGGCTCGCGGTGACGCCGACGGCCAAGAAAATTGAGAAACGCGTGTATCCGGATTGAAGGGTGACAGCGTGGAAGAAAGGCGGAGAGGGCTGACCAACGCTCCGCATGGCCGGCTGCTAAACTTATTTTTTGCCTTTTAATGTATCCTTGCAGGGAGCTAAACGCGCTTTGCTTGAACGACGCTTCCTTGCAAGGGTCCTGGTCGGCAAAAAATAAGTTCTTGACGCAGGCGGCCAAAGCTCCGCTTATGGTCAGCCCTCTCCTGACTTTCTCGTGTTGAAGTCCATTTTCACGCCAAAGCCGCACGCTTAAAGCCGTCCCCGCAGGGGAAGGTGGCGCGCAGCTCCGGAAGGGGTGTGGAGATGGGATGGACAGGTAGGGGAAGAAAGGCGGAGAGAACTGCCCAACACTCCGCATGGCCGACTGCTAAACTTATTTTTTGCCATTTATGGCATCCTTACGAAAGAGCTAAACGCACTCCGTTGGAACGACGCTCTTTCGCAAGGGTTCTGGTCGGCAAAAAATAAGTTCTTGACGCAGGCGGCCAAAGCTCCGCTTATGGTCAGCCCTCTCCTGACTTTCTCGTGTTGAAGTCCATTTTCACGCCAAAGCCGCACGCTTAAAGCCGTCCCCGCAGGGGAAGGTGGCGCGCAGCTCCGGAAGGGGTGTCGGGAGGATTGACTTGTAGAGCTAAAGATCAAATGATATAATAATTGTATGGAATTAGAGCATCGTAAGCGGTGCCCTCTAGTAAGTCAAAGAATGACCGCGTAGTTTGGCAAGATGGCGGTCATTTTTTGTGCTGTTATTTTGTCAACGGTAACTTGAGATTGTGAATCATGAGATGTAGAGATGAACGATAATAAAAATCAAGAAGTCAAAACTACTGTACAAGTGGCTGCTGTTGATAAAACTAAAGAAAACGCAGAATACTTGGCGAAGGTCGATCGCAGTTTTGCAGAATATGAGAAGGGCTTCGGGAAAATACATACTCTTATAGAAGATATGCATAAATGATTGTTATATTCTAACTATGAATGTAAAATCCTCATCCAAAGCATTATTGCGCATGGACGAGGATTTTTTATGACTTTTTTCGATTTTCGGCAATAATCTGCTTCAATTCTTCAAGAGACAATGTGTGGTGCGGGTCGCGGTGAATCATGCGGTGACAGTTGCTGCAGAGGCAGATGAGGTCGGTTTCGGGATTGACTTCCATTTCGCCATTGACTTCGTGTAAGGGCTTGACGTGATGGACCTCGATAAAATCTTTTCCCTGCTTGCCGTAGAATTTCCCGAAGTCAAAACCGCAGGCCATACATTTTGTACCATGAATCTTGATGGCAGCGAGTCGGTTCTTGGGGCTGCGTTCATATTTTGTCGAGTAAACGTAGGTTTTCTTGCCCTCGCGGATTGATTTCCCATCAATATGACCATTTGGCGTATCCTGCAGTTCGTTATCGTCGGCGGCGATCGTCTCGGGCTGCAGAAAGGTGAGCTGGTAATGGTCCGGCGTCAAGCGGTAGAAGCGAGCAATCTGTTTTTCTGTGCTTTGACTGAGCGGAGCAAGTGTATTCTGTAAATCAGTGCTCCAGAAGATACGGACACGGCCGAGCAGGTGACGTTCGCGTTCTAAGTGGGCTTTATAATCATGACCTTGATAGGTCAGGCAGATTTCCCGCCGTGTGCTTCGTTCCATGTCATCGGCGTCAAAGAACCAAAATAAATCATGGGGAATCGTCGCACCTTTGTACTTCCAGAATGACAAATCACATTCCTTGAGTAGCGCGCGTTCACTGACTAGTTCCCAAGAATGATAACGGCGATGCTCGTGCTTCTCGCCTACGGCTTGCTCATAAAGCTGTGCTGACTCATTTTCATCGATAATCTCGCTGTGCCAGCGATTGCCATTGAGACTTGGCCCATCGATAGCAAAGTCGGGTTGTACTATGGGGAAAGGAGCAAATGGTTCAAGTCCGTGAAGATAATTTTTCATGGCGTCCAGCAATATCATGAAGATACCTCCTTTCCGAAATTCTAAGATTAATTTGTTCTTTCGCCCGAGAAATGAAAAATCCTGCTTAGATTTTCAAATAAATAATTGAAATTATAAAACGATGGTGAGCTTACCGTTTTATCTGGCCGTTGACGAACATATCTGAGCGGCATGTCCATCATCGATATGAAGTCGGAAAAAGAGATTGAAGCATTGATGCAGGCTTTTTATGAAGATTGGTTCGCTGAACAAGAGAAACGTAAATTCTCGTTGACCTGAGAAAGGCCTTTAAAGAGTTTCCGTCAAATGATATTTTCTCCATGGTACGTCTCGCCGCCGAGGTTCGGGGCGAGGTTGTAGCCGACGGACCAGAGGGTCTTGTATTTGACGGCTTGGGCGTGGATGGCGGCGGCGCGGTCGATGGTCTTTTTGACCTTTCCGGGGATGCCGGTGACGAGGGAGTTGGGCGGGATGACGGCGTTTTCTTTGACGAGGGCGCCGGCGGCGATGATGGAGCCGCTGCCGATTTTGGCACCGGAAAGGACGGTAGCGTTCATGCCGATGAGGACGTTGTCTTCGACGGTGCAGGCGTGGACAATGGCGCCGTGGCCGATGGTTACGAAACGGCCGATGATGCACGGGCCGTTTGTTTCGACATGCAGGCAGGCCGTGTCCTGTACATTGGAGTAGTCGCCGATTTTGATATAGCTGACATCGCCGCGCACGACGGCTGCGGGCCAGATGCTCGCGTATTTGCCGATTTCGACGTCACCGAGCACGACGGCCTGTGGCGCGAGAAAAGCTTCTTTGTCAATGCGGGGGCTTTTGCCCTGAAAGTCATGATTATGCAGCGTGTACATGATGGATTCCCTTCTTTCATTTCATTTATAATTTGTTTTTATCATAGCATGGACGGATGGCGGAAGAAAGCGGGGTTGTGCTTTTTTTCTTGCGTATCTCGCTTAAGCAGTGTACAATGGGAATAACAATGCGAGATAATTCGCAAGAATATGTGCAAGGGGAGATATTTTTATGAAGAAAATTTTCCAGATGCTTCTCATTGTTTGCATGGTAGTGCTCAGCACGCAGGTCGCTTTTGCGAATGCGGACAAAGTCACGGTACAGGATGGCGCCGATCTCACGTCGATTCACCGTCTGGCCATTGGCTCGCCGCTTTATATGCAGGTGGACCCGAAGTCGCCGAACAAGGACATGCTCACGCAGATTGTCTATGATTCGAGCCGCGTGGCTCGCTGCTATGTCATTTCGTATGATACGATTGCGCAGAACATCAAGGCTGACCAGAACATCGACATCAAGGCCCTCGACCGCCGCACGGCTGCGAAGGACTTCAAGCAGTATGTCGGCAATTACGCGGATGCCTATGTCATCCTGACGGTTGCCAATGACAGCCGCACGACGTTCTTCTTCGACGTTTACAAGGCCGGTACGAACCAGCTGCTGTACACCTACCAGATTCAGGCGAACCGCAGCGAGGGTGACACTGTTGCCACGTACACGAATATGTCGGAGCAGTTCTACAAACACTTCGAGCGTTCCGCTGTGGAGCAGCAGAAGGAAGACAAAAAAAAGAAATAATGAAAAGGGCAAGACGCAATGCTGGGTCTTGCCTTTTTTAGTGCGCGAGATAAATCGGTTTGATTTTAGCATCTTCGGCCATCGTCTTGTCGATGTAGCCGCAGTTGACCATGGCGTCGAGGACGATGAACTGGCGTTTTTTGGCCATCATGAAGTCGACGTAAGGGGAGTAGAGGGACGGGGCGTTTGGCAGGCCCGCGAGCATGGCGGATTCGGGCAGCTGCAGTTCGCGCGGCCGTTTGCCAAAGTAGCCTTCGGAGGCCTGGCCGATGCCGTAGTAGTTGGAGCCGTAGTAGATGGTATTTAAATACATCTCGAGGATTTCGTCCTTGGAGTAGCACCATTCCATGTCGAGGGCCAGCACGAATTCTTCGGCTTTGCGGCCAAAGGACTGCTCGTGCGAGAGGAAGAGATTCTTGACGAGCTGCTGGGTGATGGTGCTCGCGCCTTCTTCAATCTGGCCCGACTGCAGGTTGACGAGGGCGGCACGCATGATGCCTTCAAAGTCAAAACCGTGATGCGCATAAAAGCGCTTGTCCTCGACGGCGACGATGGCCTGCTGCATGGAGTCGGGGATGTCGCCGAGCTTGACGTAATGCGGGTCCTGCTTGTTGACGCGGCTGTTTACCGCGCGTTTGAGAAAGATGATGCGTGAGAGCCTGTCGGAAAAGCCCGGATGCTGCTGTACGTCGTCGCCCATCTCGTTGGCGGGTACGCTCTGTGTCGGCCGCGGCAGGAAGCCGCCGGCATTCTGCCACGTATGGGCAGAGAAGATGGCGCCGCCGCCCGACAGGAAGAACGCGCCGAGAAATATAATAATGAGGAAAAAAAGAAAGCGAAGCAGCCGTTTCGGTGATCGCCGTCGTCTCTTTGTTGCCATGAACATGTAACACTCCTTTGTCTTCCTATTATATCATGCGGAGCGTTTTTCGTCAGCAGGCAGGTTTAGAACGATAAGTTTTCCTGCAGACCAAACTTTTTGCAAAAAAAGCTGTAAATTTGTAAATAAGGGGTTGCAAACTTATACATGATAGGCGTATAATTATAAACATCAATTCAAGCGGGGATCCGAAAGGGATTTCCAGAGGAGGAAATCAACATGAAAGTCAGTGTCTTGGGAGCAACGGGCTACGCAGGGGCAGAGCTGCTGCGCATCCTCTACAATCATCCGCAGGCCGAGGTCGTGCATATCACATCCGAGAGCCACACGGGCGAGAACATCACGGATCTTTACCCGCATCTGCGAGGCCTTTACGATATGAAGCTGGAGAGCATGCAGGATATCGAGGCCATCGGCAAAGACAGCGACTTCGTCTTCATCGGGCTGCCGCACGGCCACGCGATGAAAGTCGGCAAAGCGCTGGAGAAACTGCCGGTGCGCATCATCGACCTCGGCGCGGACTACCGCTTCCATGATACTTCGGTCTACGAGGCTTGGTACCATGTGCCGCACACGCATCCGGATGCCAAGAGCGTCTACGGCCTCGCCGAGCTCTACCGTGAGGAAATCCGCGATGCCAAGATTATCGGCAACGCGGGCTGCTTCACGACGGCGAGCATTCTTGCCCTTGCACCGCTGGCCCGTCAGCATCTTATTGATGTCAATTCAATCATCGTCGATGCGAAGTCGGGCGTGTCGGGCGCGGGCCGTTCGCCGAAACAGGCGAACCACTTCCCCGAGCTCTACGACAATTTCCGCGCGTACAATGTGGCGCACCACCGACATACGCCGGAAATCGAGCAGGCCGTCACGGACCTTTCGGGCGAGCAGACGGTCATCAACTTCACGCCGCATCTCGTGCCGATGTCTCGAGGCATCCTCTCGACGTGCTACGCCAACCTCAAAGACGGTGTGACGCCGGAGCTTGTCGACGCGGCGTTTGAAAAGGCCTACAGCAAGGAATTCTTCATCCGGCTGCTCGGCCGCGGCGGCTATCCGTCGACGAAGGAAGTGCGCGGCTCGAACTTCTGCGATATCGCTTGGCACATCGACGAACGCACGCACCGCGTGATTGTGCTCTCGGCCATTGACAACCTCGTCAAGGGCGCTGCCGGTCAGGCCGTGCAGAACTTCAACATCGCCTGCGGCTTTGATGAAAAGACGGGCCTTGACTTTGTGCCGATGTACCCATAATGCTCATAAATAACATAAGAAATCTCTCATATACAGTTGATAAATGCTAAGGAGGAAATCCACCATGGTCAATGAATTTGCAAATACGGCGGGCGTTACGTTCCCGCAGGGCTTTAAGGCCGCCGGTGTCAAAGCCGGCATCAAGAAGAGCGGCAACCTCGATGTCGCTGTGATTTACACGGAGAAAGAAGCCGTCGTCGCCGGTACGTTCACGCAGAACGCGGTCGCCGCAGCTCCTGTCTACGCTTCGAAGGCCGTCGTCGCTACCGGCACGGCACATGCCATTGTCGCCAATGCCGGCTGTGCTAACGCCTGCACGGGGGAACAGGGCGATAAGGACGCAAAGAAGACGCAGGAAATCGCCGCACAGGCGCTTGGCTGCGACCCTCTCGATGTCATCGTCGCTTCGACGGGCGTCATCGGCGTCAACCTGCCGATGGATAAGATGGAAAAAGGCGTGAACGAAGCCATCAAGGAGCTGTCAGAGAACGGCAGCAGCAATGCCAGCCACGCCATCATGACGACGGATACACATCCGAAGACAGCAGCTCTGGAAATCACGCTCGGCGGCAAGAACGTCCGCTTCGGCGTCATCGCGAAGGGCTCGGGTATGATTCAGCCGAACATGGCCACGATGCTCTGCTTCATCACGACGGATGCGGCGATTGACGGCAAGCTTGCCCAGAAAGCCCTGTCGGAAGTCGTCAACACGTCCTTTAATATGATTTCGATTGACGGCGACATGAGCACGAACGACATGGTCATCGTCATGGCCAACGGTGCGGCCGGCAACGAGAAAATCACGACGGAAAATGAGGACTATGAGACGTTCAAGGCTGCTCTCGACAAGCTCTGCAAGGCAGTTGCCCAGGAGATTGCCGACGATGGCGAAGGGGCGACGAAGTTCCTGACGATTCATGTCACGGGCACGAAGTCTTTTGCCGATGCCAAGACGATTGGCATGAGCGTCGCGAAGAGCCCGCTCGTCAAGACGGCGTTCTTCGGTGCTGACCCGAACTGGGGCCGTGTCATCTGCGCGGTCGGTTATGCCGGCGTGCCGATGAACCCGCAAAATGTCGTGGTCAAATTCGGTGACATCCCTGTTTATGCGCATGGCGTCGGTGCCGAGCACGATGCGGAGGCCCTCGCTAACGTCATGGCGCAGCACGACATCACCATCAGCATTGACATGGGCGAAGGCGAGGAGGAAGCGACGGTCTGGACCTGTGACTTCTCGTACGAATACGTCAAGATCAACGGCGAGTATCACACCTGATCGGCTGAATCTCTGCCGTGTTTTAAGTTCAGAAAGTCAGAAAGTCAGAAAATCAGGAAGTCAGGAAGGATGCTTAGCATATGACATTTACAGCGAAGGACAAAGCTGCCATCCTCGTCGAGGCCCTGCCGTACATTCAGGAGTTTTACGGCAAGACCATCGTCATCAAATACGGCGGCAATGCGATGATTAATGAAGACCTCAAGGAAAAAGTCATGCAGGACGTCGCTTTGATGAAATACGTCGGCATCCGTCCGGTCATCGTGCACGGCGGCGGCCCGGAGATCACGGGCTTTTTGAAGAAAGTCGGCAAGGAGTCGTCTTTTGTCGCCGGCCTGCGCGTGACGGATGAAGAGACGGTCGAGATTGCCGAGATGGTGCTCGACGGCAAGGTCAATTCGGAAATCGTCAATCTGCTCAATCACCGCGGCGTGCGCGCCGTTGGCCTGTCGGGCAAGGATGCGAACCTCATCGAGGCGCAGAAGAAGCTCGCGACGGTCTACGAGGGCGACGAGAAGAAAAAAGTCGATATCGGCTATGTCGGTTCGGTCGCGAAAGTCAATGAGGCTTTGATTGAGGACCTGCTTGACCAGGACTATGTGCCGGTCATCGCGCCGATTGGCGTTGGGGAAAAGGGCGAGAGCTACAATATCAACGCCGATTACGTGGCTGCGGAAATCGCCGGTGCCCTGCACGCGGAAAAACTGCTGCTGCTGACGGATGTCGAGGGCATCTATAAGGATTTTAACGATAAATCCTCGTTCATCTCGACGCTGCATATGCATGAGGCCCGCGAATACATTAAAGAGGGCATCATCCAGGGCGGCATGATTCCAAAAGTCGAGGCCTGCCTGACTTCCCTCGAGAAGGGCACGGGCAAGACGCATATCATCGACGGCCGCCTCGACCACTCGATTATCCTTGAGATTTTCACTTCCCAGGGCATTGGCACGCAGGTCGTGCGTTAACATAAATAAAAGGATGTGTAGGATAATATGAAAGAAACAGCGCAGGAAGTGTTCCAGAAAGACGCCAAAGATTATCTGCCGGTCTTCAATCGGTACAAGATTGTGCTCGACCATGGCGAGGGTGCGTATCTCTGGGATAACACTGGCAAAAAATATCTCGACTTTTTAGGCGGCATTGCCGTCAATGTGCTCGGCTACAACTATAAGCCGCTGGTCGATGCGATTTCGCAGCAGGCCGCCAAGCTCATTCATGTGTCGAACCTCTATTACACGCAGCCGCAGGCTGACGCTGCTGCCAAGCTTGTCGAGCTCAGCGGCCTTGGCAAGGCGTTTTTCGGCAATTCCGGTGCGGAGGCCAATGAAGGTGCCATCAAGATTGCGCGCAAATACGCGCATCAGATTTCACCGGATAAATCGCAGATCATCACGGCGTGGGACAGCTTCCACGGCCGCACAATCGCGACGCTGACGGCCACGGGCCAGCCGAAGTATCATGAGGGCTTCGGCCCGCTGCCGGACGGCTTCGACTATGTGCATTACAATGACATCGAAGAGCTCGAGAAGATGATGAGCGACAAGACGGCTGCTGTCATGCTCGAGACGATTCAGGGCGAGGGCGGCGTCTACACGCCGGAGAACGACTACTTAAAGAAAGTCCGTGCGCTCTGCGATACATACGATGCTCTTTTGATTCTCGATGAGATTCAGGCCGGCATCGGCCGCAGCGGTAAGTTCTTCGCCTACGAGAAATACGGCATTAAGCCGGATATCGTCACCTTGGCCAAGGGTCTTGCAGGCGGCGTGCCAATCGGTGCGTTCATCGTGACGGATAAAGTCGCCAAAGCCTTTAAGCCGGGGGACCACGGCACGACGTTCGGCGGCAATCCGCTGGCCTGCGCGGCGGCCAATGTCGTGCTCGACACGGTGCCGAATCCGGAATTCCTCGCGCACGTCGAAGAAGTCGGCAGTTACTTTAAGGAGCAGCTGCAGGAGCTCCAGAAAAAACATCCGGCGCTCATCACGGACGTCCGCGGCACGGGCCTGATTCTCGGCGCGGAGCTCAATTCCTCGGAGCATGGCCGCGACATTGTCAACGACTGCATGGCAGAGGGTGCCATCATCAACTGTACGGCCGGCAATGTCCTGCGCTTTATCCCGCCGCTCATCGTCACGAAGCAGCAGGTTGACACAATCATCCTGACGCTCGATGATGTATTGGCAAAATATGACAAATAAGAAAAGTCGTAAAATCGGCGCCATTACTGGCGTCGATTTTTTTATGCACGACAGTGTGAATATAAATGCAAAAAAAATGTATATCTACACTTCACAAGCGGGCAATTATGCGGTATAATATAAACCATAGTTAAGGAAACGATATTCCGCAGCTATTCACTTACTTTTATTTTTAGTTTTATCGTTCCAGTGATTCCATTATGGGAGGTCATCAAATGCTGAAAGGAAAAGATTTGTTATCCATCCACGAGCTTTCCGTGGATGAGGTACAGGAAATCCTGGCGCTCGCCAAGGAACTCAAGGCAAAGCAGAAAGCCGGTGTCCCGCATAAACTTCTCGCGGGCAAGACGCTCGGCATGATTTTTGAGAAGTCCTCGACGCGAACGCGAGTATCCTTTGAGACCGGCATGTACCAGCTCGGCGGTCAGGCTCTTTTCCTTTCCAACCGCGACCTGCAGCTGGGACGAGGCGAGCCGATCCGCGATACGGCCCGCGTGCTTTCGCGTTACCTCGACGGCATCATGATCCGCACGTTCGGTCATGACCGGGTCGAGGAGCTCGCGAAATGGGCGGATATTCCTGTCATCAACGCCCTGACGGACCTGCTGCATCCGTGCCAGGTGCTCACCGACCTTTTGACGATTGAGGAGTACAAGGGCAAGAACCTTAAAGGCCTCAAGATGGCCTATGTCGGTGATGGCAACAACATGACGAACTCGTTCCTCTATGGCTGTGCCAAAGTCGGCATGACGTTCGTCGCTGCGACGCCGGAGGATTACCGCCCAGACGAAACGGTCTTCAAGAACGCACTTGAGGATGCCAAGGAGACGGGCGCAGAGCTCAGCCTCGTGACGGACCCGAAAGAGGCCGTCAAGGACGCCGACATCGTCGTGACGGATACCTGGGCCAGCATGGGACAGGAAGCCGAACACGAGATGCGCAAGAAGATCTTCGCACCGTATCAGGTCAACAAAGAACTCCTCAAGGGCGCTGACAAACGCGTCATCGTCATGCACTGCCTGCCGGCCTACCGCGGCGAAGAAATCACGGAAGAGGTCTTCGAGGCCAACGCCAATGTCATCTTCGACGAAGCGGAGAACCGCCTGCACACGCAGAAAGCCATCATGGCTCTCTTAATGGCAGACTGACCCAATTAACGAATTAGCAAATTACCTTCCTATATAATAGGGAAGGAGTTATATGAAAAGAGGTTTTTATCATGGCTAAAGTAAACAAAGTCGTACTCGCATACTCGGGTGGTCTCGACACCTCGGTAATCATTCCTTGGCTCAAGGAACATTATGATGGCTGCGAAGTCATTGCCTGCTGCGCCGATGTCGGACAGGGCGATGAGCTCAACGTTGTCCATGACAAGGCACTGGCATCCGGTGCTTCGAAGGTCTACATCGCAGACCTCAAGGAAGAATTCCTCAAAGAATACGTTTGGCCGACGCTCAAAGCCGGTGCTATCTACGAGGATAAGTACCTGCTCGGCACGTCGTTTGCACGTCCGGTCATTGCGAAGAAGCTCGTCGAAATCGCCAAGAAAGAGGGCGCTGACGCCATTGCTCACGGTGCAACGGGCAAAGGCAACGACCAGGTCCGTTTCGAACTGACGGTCAAGGCACTGGCTCCGAACATGAAGATCATCGCTCCGTGGCGTGAGTGGGACCTCGACTCCCGTTCCGCAGAGCTCGAATATGCAAAGAAGCACAATATTCCTATTTCCACGGGGGCAAAGACGTACTCGATGGACCGCAACATCTGGCATCTGTCTCATGAAGGCGCAGACCTCGAGGATCCGGCCAACGAGCCGCATGACAGCATGTTCCTGATCTCGAAGGCACCGAAAGATGCTCCGGACAAACCGGAATACGTCACGGTTGACTTCGAGAAGGGCGAGCCGGTCGCTGTCAACGGCGAGAAACTCGGTGCTGTTGAACTCCTGACGAAGCTCAATGAAATCGGTGCACGCAACGGCGTTGGCATCACGGACCTCTGCGAGAACCGTCTTGTCGGCATGAAGTCCCGCGGCGTCTATGAGAACCCGGGCGGAGCTATCCTTTACTATGCTCACCGTGAACTCGAGTATCTCTGCCTCGACCGCATGACGTACCACTTCAAGCAGCATGTTGCCATCCGTTACGGCGAGCTCGTCTATGACGGCATGTGGTTCTGCCAGCTGCGCGAAGCTCTTGCTGCTTTCGTCGACAGCACGCAGCAGACGGTTACGGGTACGGTTAAGCTCAAACTCTACAAGGGCAGCATCATCTCCGCTGGCTCCAAGAGCCCGTATTCCCTCTACAGCAAGGAATATGTCACGTTCGAGCACGACGATGTTTACAACCAGGCTGACGCTACGGGCTTCATCAACCTCTTCGGCCTGCCGCTCAAGGTACGTGCCCTGATGCAGGAGAAGAACAAGTAATGAGCAAGGCTATGTGGGGAGGCCGTTTCTCCAAATCCACGGATGAAATGATTAACGAGTTCCAGGCCTCCATCAATTTTGATAAGCGCATGTACCACGAGGATATCGCTGGTTCCATCGCGCACGCGACGATGCTCGCGAAATGCGGCATCATCAGCGAGGAAGACCGCGATAAAATCATCGCCGGCCTCAAGGATATCCTGAAGCAGATTGAAGAGGGCAATTTTAAGTTCTCGGTCGACCTCGAAGATATCCACATGAACATCGAGAAACGCCTGACCGACGCCATCGGCGAGGCCGGCGGCCGCCTGCACACGGCGCGCAGCCGCAACGACCAGGTCGCTCTTGACACGCATATGTACATCCGCCGCGAAGTCGTTGCCGTGCAGAAGGAAATCGAGAATCTTCAGCGTGCACTCGTCGAGACGGCTGAGAAGTACAGCGACGTCATCATGCCGGGCTATACGCATCTGCAGCGTGCCCAGCCAATCCTGTTTTCGCATCATCTGCTTGCCTACTTTGGCATGCTCTCGCGCGACTTTGCCCGCTTTGAAGGCGTCTACAAGCGCGCGGACATCATGCCTTTAGGCGCTGGTGCCCTTGCCGGCACGACGTTCCCGATTGACCGCGAGTTCGTGCAGAAACAGCTCAATTTCGAGAATATCTACACGAACAGCATGGATGCCGTCAGCGACCGCGACTACATCATGGAGTTCCTCGCCGCTGCATCCATTCTCATGGTTCATCTGTCGCGCCTGTCGGAGGAGACGATTCTCTGGTGCAGCCGCGAGTTCCACTTTGTCGAGCTCGACGATGCGCACTGCACGGGCTCCTCGATGATGCCGCAGAAGAAGAATCCGGATGTCTCCGAACTTGTCCGCGGCAAGACGGGCCGCGTCATCGGCCATCTCATGGCCATGCTGACGACCGTCAAGGGACTGCCGCTCGCGTACAACAAGGACCTGCAGGAAGACAAGGAAGGCATTTTTGATGCCATTGACACGGTCAAGTTCAGCCTCGCTGTCTATGCCCAGCTGATCCGCGGTATGAAAGTCCGCAAGGACGTCATGAAGAAAGCCGTCACGGAGGACTTCTCCAACGCGACGGACCTCGCCGACTACCTTGTCAAGAAGGGCATGCCGTTTAGAAAGGCCCATGCCGTTTCGGGACAGGCCGTCCATGACTGCATCGAGAAGGGCATTTACCTTGAGGACATGAGCCTTGAGGACTTCAAGAAGCTCTCGCCGCTCTTCGGTGAGGACATCAAGGAAGCCATCCGCCCGGAGACGTGCGTCAAGAACCGCAATTCGCTCGGCGGTACCTCGTATCAGCAGGTCGAGCTGCAGCTCAAGGCTGCCAAAGACCTCCTGAGCGCAGAAGAGAACGTATCTGACAAGGCGGCAGACCGCCAGATTCAGGTCAAATAAATCAAACCTCTTTTCTCCAATTAAAATCCCTGATTCCATAGGATTTCATTATTTGAAATCTGGAGTCAGGGATTTTTTTACGACCAGGCTTACGGCCAAGACCATCCGTCAGGTCAATCCGGGCAAGAAAAGCTTGTCAATAGTCCTGCCTGACTTGGTGCAGACGGAAGCAGGGATGACAGGCCTGAACGGAAGGCAGGCTGACGACATGGGAAAGGAGAAAATCCGCGAGCTTGGCTGAGCCTGCCTTCGTCGGGTGCGTGCCGTCGCCGACAAAATCTTCAGGGGCGAGCAGGGGGCCGTGACTGTTGAGCGGCAGATAGGAGACAGGCAGGCTCTCGGCTGCGGCTGTGCGGCAGGCTTCTTCTATCCAGAGGCCGGCCACTGGTGTAATCATGGCGGGCAGGGGCTCGAGGCAGAGGATGGACGCCTGTGGATTCATCGCGTGCACGGTGCGGATGAGGCTCAGATAGGCCTTGACGTATTCGTTGTGATAGGGACGGCGCTTCTTATCGCTGAAGTCATTCGTGCCCATGGCGATGATGACGGCATCGACGGGGAGTTTTTCACTTTGCCAGAGCGTATTGCCCTTGACTTTGGCACCGCCAAAGAAGGTCCAGCGGTAACGTTCTTCGGTATGAAGGCCTTTGTCGGGCCACGCGGCACCCCAGTTGTGCACGACGCCCTCGCCGGATTTGGCGAGTACGCTGTAGTCGGCGCCCAAACGTCGCGCGAGCTGCGGGGCAAAGGACATGGAGCCGTCCTCGATGTCGGCGTCATTTCTGCCGCGTTTCTGGCCGTCGTTGCGGAAGCCTGCGGTGATGGAGTCACCGACGAATTCAAGGCGCAGTTTTTTCGTTGTGCTGAGACGGGAATTTTGCGATCGAATTGATGGCGCTGACTTTGCCGATGCCGCTTTGACGGCAGGCGAGCTGTTCGAGCCGGCTGAATCGGTTAAGTCAGCTGAGTCGGTAATAAGACCGTCGAAATGGCTGATGCCGTAGAGCCCTTCGGTTGCGCGCTCAAGGCGCAGGGCGTGGCTGCCTGCAGGCAGATTTTCGGCCAGCAGCGTCGGCTGACCGGCTTTTGCTGCCGTGATTTTTTTCGCCGGCTGGCCGTCAATCGTGACGAGCCAGCGGTTGTTCCCGTCGCGCAGTTTGACGCTGACTTTCGTGCCGGTGAAAGCTGCTTTGATATAGACGGCTCCCTGTGCGGCCGCGCGGCTGCCGTCTGCCTCTTCCTGCCAGCGTCCTTCGTAATGGATGGCCGGGGAATTGGCGGGAATCTCGGCAGCAAGGGCGGCAGCAGGACAGAGGCAGAGGCCGGCGGCGAGGCACAGGCCCTGAAATAGGGCGGAGGTTTTGGTCATGAAGAAGTTCCTTTCTATATATGGATACATATATCACAGTTAGTTTTACTGCTTTTTCTGACTCATCAAAATTATTTCTGACTTTTTCGTTTTGTGGCTTGCTTTTTCTCTCATGGTATTCTATAGTATAAATTATATGTGTGTATATACGGCACGGCAAGTGCCTGTTTGATAACTGGAGGGAATTTCAGTGGGTTTATTTGGACGGCCAACAGCGGGACGGCGCCATATCGACGGCCTCGATGTGCTGCGCACGCTCGCCATTGTCGGCGTCACGCTGTTTCATATGTTTCCGGACGGACTGCCCGGCGGCTACTTGGGCGTGTCGCTGTTTTTCGTGCTCACGGGCTTTCTTTTGGCCTATACGAGCAAGCGGAGCTGGCTGGAGCACCGTTTTCGCGTGAAGACGTATTACTTCAAGCGCATCAAACGCATTTATCCGTCGCTGATTATCGTGCTGCTGACGACGATTGGCGTCTATAACTTCGTGCTGCCCAAAGTCGTCTCGGCCATACGGCCGGAGTTTTTGTCGGTGCTGCTCGGCTATAACAACTGGTGGCAGATTGCGCAGAACGCGGACTACTTCACGCGCCTGACGAATGCCTCGCCGTTTACGCACCTCTGGTTTATGGGCATCGAGATGCAGTATTATCTCATCTGGCCGCTGCTGTTTGCCGTTTATGCGTTCCTCGATATCCTCGCCGGCCGCAGGGCGGGGCTTGCCGTCATGGCGGTGCTGGCCCTCGGTTCGGCGGCGGTCATGCCGCTGATGTATCAGCCGGATATGGACGTCACGCGCCTGTACTACGGCACGGATACGCGCATTTACGCGCTGCTCTTCGGCGCGGTGCTCGGCCTCTGGTGGGTGGACCGCCCGCAGAAGCAGCTTTCACGTCTTGGCTCAGCCCTCGGCTACATCGGCTGGCCGCTGCTCGTCGGCGTGACGATTGCCGCGTATTTCACGCTTGACGGTCAGAACCCTGTCGTTTATCAGGGCGGCATGCTCTTGATGACGGTGCTGTTCTGCCTTCTTCTGCTGCTGACGGCCGACGACCGTCTTCTCATCGGCACCATACTTGAGAGCCCCGCGTTCAAATGGCTCGGCTGGCTCGGCAAACGCAGCTTTGGCATTTATCTCTGGCAGTATCCGGTCATTTACCTCTTTGCCAAGATGGGCTGGATACAGCTGCCATACTACGCGGTGCTGGAATTTGCGGCCATCATCGTCCTGACGCTCTGGTCGGATGCTCTTGCCAACGTCATCACGACGCGCCGCCTGCCGGCCATCAACGGCCGCCATGTCGTTGCAACCTGCTCGTTCCTGCTGGCCTTTACGCTGCCGGGCCTTGCCTTCATGGGCTTTGGCAGTCATGCCGTCGTCGTTTCGGCCGAGCAGAAAGTCAGCGATACGGGCGAGCTGCAGGCCAAGCTCGCGGCCAATAAAGCCGAAGAGCAGCAGGCCAATGAAGCCGCAGCGCAGGCACAGCCAACTGGGACAGAAGCCGTGCAGGCGGACAATGTCGACCTCTCGGGCGTGGCCTG